>Ga0299915_10000782_pt1 | contig 23507 bp, 16 predicted proteins | sample RVTome_13_FD_200263 | JGI IMG/M metagenome (GOLD analysis project Ga0299915, IMG submission 200263) | Soil microbial communities from uranium-contaminated site in the Upper Colorado River Basin, Wyoming, United States - RVT92D227 (version 2) ... | reverse complement strand
GATATCGTGCTGATCAGGACCGACACGGACAAGCTCTGGGATACCATGCAGTACTGGACCGATTACGCGGGAATGGGTCGGGAAGCAACCATATGGCTGATAGACCAGGGGGTAAAGGTGGTGGGCACTGATGCCCCGGGATGGGATCGACCGTTCAGGTATCAGGCAGCCGAGTATCGGAAGACCCATGATAAGAGTTTGATCTGGGAGGGGCATTATGCCGGCATCGAGCGGGAGTATTATCAGATGGAAAAGCTCGCCCATCTCGATCAGCTTCCTGCTCACGGCTTTAAGGTCTGCTGCTTTCCCGTCAAGATCCTCAAGGCAAGTGCGGCCTGGATCAGGCCTGTAGCTATCGTAGAGTAAGGGGACAGGCTAATTTTTGAGAAATAGTTAAAAGTAGCCCGCCCCCTTTTTTATGCTCTAACTGTTAGGTTTAAATCCTCTTTTTCATCCCGAAAAATATCGTTCTAAGGCCCTCATAAGCCCTTTAATTCAACACTTTTCCCTTTTATCTCAAATAGTTACTCAGGTCCGACCCTATACCCTTCCATGCCCTCCTTTCATTGAAACGTTAAATGAACGTTACAAATTAATCCTAAAAGTGTTTGACAAATCGGCCAGAACAATGGTATAATATAATGAGGGAAATGGCGTGTTTAGTATATCTTTCTGAGAGACTTTGCGCCTCAGTCTGAGATAAATTTTATCATAATGACTTCAGTTTCTTTATTCTTAGGAGGAGCCCCCCAATGAGTGCAAATTTAAGCCGGCGTGATTTTGATTTTGATTATATTGTTATTGGATCTGGATTCAGTGGCAGTGTAGCAGCAATGCGTCTTTCCCAAAAAGGATACAAAGTTGGAGTTATTGAGGCTGGAAAAAGATGGAATGCTGATGAATTTCCAAAGAGTAACTGGAACATTAAAAAGTTTTTATGGTTTCCTACGGTTGGCTGCTATGGTATTCAGCGGATGCATCTTTTGAAAGATGTGTTTGTGTTAGCAGCTGCTGGAGTGGGTGGAGGAAGCCTTAATTATGCAAATACCATGTATACTCCTCCTCAAGTCTTTTTTGAACATGAAACAGTAAAGCGGCTGGGAGGGAAAAAGGAATTGTTGCCTTACTTCGATATTGCAAAAAAGATGCTTGGAGTTGTTGCTAATCCTAAGCCTACCATTCAGGATCAACTTTTAAAAGACACGGCCGCAGAAATTGGAAGGGGTCAAACATTTACCCCAACAGATGTCGCTGTTTTTTTTGGTGAAGAAAAAATGCTTTCAGAAGATCCATATTTCTACGGAGAGGGACCGGACCGTATCGGGTGCGAACTCTGCGGTGAATGCATGACTGGATGCAAGAAGAACGCAAAGAATACTCTTGATAAAAATTATCTCTATTTTGCCGAGAAGTTCGGAACACAAATTTTTGCTGAGCAGAAGGTATATGACATTATCCCACTCACGCAGAACGGTGATAAAGGCTATATAGTAAAATCTAAAAAGACAACCGGTATATTCGGCCGTGTAAATGGAAAAACATTCAAAACAAAAGGTATTGTTCTCTGTGGCGGTGTTATCGGCACGCTGGCTCTTCTCATGAAACTGAAGCAAAACAAACACCTACCGCTGCTTTCCGATCATCTTGGCGAGTTTTCCCGTACAAACAGTGAGTCAATCATAGGGGTAAAATCAAAATCCAGAAAGGATGATTATAGCAAGGGCATTGCTATTACCTCAAGCGTTCATCCTGATGAGAATACTCATATTGAACCGGTTCGTTATGGGAAGGGCCATGATTTCATGGGACTGTTAACGGGGATTATGACTGAAGGTGGAGGAGTTGTACCACGACAGGTTAAGGCGTTTTTTAATGTTCTCTTCCATCCGATCACTTTTTTGAGAATATTAAATCCTATCGGTTTTGCTCAGCGTTCAATTATTCTTCTGGTAATGCAGACCCTTGATAATTATATTAATATAAAAAGGGAAAGAAGACTTTTGTGGCCTTTTTTCCCGGCATTGACTTCATCATACGGAACGGAAAAAAAGAATCCCACCTGGATACCCATGGGCTATGATTTTGGCAGACGTTTGGCAAAAAGAATGAATGGTATACCTTGTAATGTTACTACTGAGAACTTCATGGACGCACCTATTACCGCACATATTATGGGTGGCTGTACTATAGGACAAGCCCCTGACAATGGGGTTATTGACGAGGAAAATTGGATCAAGGGCTATCACAACATGCTCGTCTGTGACGCTTCACAAATGCCTGAAAACTTGGGCGTCAATCCCGCATTATCTATTTTAGCATTTACTGAACGGGCTATGTCATATATCCAACCAAAGAGTGGAAAGATCAGGTATCTGAAGGCTGAAGAGGAGTGGGGTGTAAAGAAATACCTGCTCAAGAAATCAAAGCATAAAAAAATTGAGTAATCGTTTTAATAGCTTTTATAATCCAGGCTTTTTTAGATGGACAAGATACCGGCTAAGAAATAGATTCATCTCATGCTCGAGTGCTGTGTTGCAATGCGCCTCCAAGCATGTCCCTAATTTAGTTAGAATGCATAATGGTTACCACAAATTAACATTTGGGATAACATTAATGATAAGGGTAACCGCTATAAATTAACAGTGAGCATACCCTGGAGGTAGAATTATGGCAAACGGCTTGATGGGCAGGATATTAAGGATCAATTTGACAGCGGGATCAATATCGGAAGAGGTTATCCCGGAAGATAAAATCAGGAAATATCTCGGGGGTGTGGGCATTGCTACAAGTTATCTCTATGACGAAGTCCTTGCAGGGGTGGACCCCCTGGGCGCAGAGAATAAGCTCATATTCATGACAGGCCTCCTTACCGGAACAGCGTCGGCCAGCGCTGCCAGATACTCCGTTGTAGCAAAGTCGCCCCTCACAGGGATATGGGGGCACGGAAACTCCGGCGGAAACTTCGGCCCCATGCTGAAGAGGAGCGGCTATGACGGAATAATCTTTGAAGGGGTGTCGCCGAAACCGGTGTACTTGGAGATCATTGATGGGAAAGCCGTTCTCAGGGACGCAGAGCATCTCTGGGGGAAGAGCGTAAATGATACCGAGGCCATCATCCAGAAAGGCGCCGATAAAAAGCCCACCATTGCCTCCATCGGCCAGGGGGGCGAAAACCTCGTCCGATACGCAGCCATCATGAATAACACTCACCGCGCCGTGGGGCGCTGCGGCCTCGGCGCTGTGATGGGTTCCAAAAAGCTGAAGGCGGTTGTCTGTGCAGGCAATGCCCGGATCGAGCTCCATGACCCGGAAGAGTTCAAAAAGGTTTCTAAAAAACAGATCGGCTACCTGAATGAGTCCGTGCTCAAGGTGGGCTTTGAAGCATTCGGGACTAATCTGGTCGCGGACATGGTCAATGCGCGGGGCGGCTATCCCACCCGAAACTGGCAGAGCGGCCTTTTCGATCAGATCGAGGAGATGAACGGCCAGGCCATGACCGACAAGGTGCTGGTCAAGGAGACGGCATGCTTCGGTTGCCCCATAGCTTGCGGACGCGGAACAGCGATTAAGGAAGGCAAGTGGGCCGGAAAAAGCGGCGAGGGGCCGGAATATGAAACCACCACCATGTTCGGGGCTTGTTGCGGCATTGCAGACATGAACGCGGTAACCATGGCCAACTATCTATGCAACGAATACGGCATCGATACCATATCAGCGGGTTCATCAATAGCCTTTGCCATGGAGTGCTTTGAAAAGGGGATCCTCACCAGGGAGATGACCGATGGCAGGGACATCCTGTTCGGGGATAGCGATATCATTGTGGAGCTGGTGGAAAAGATTGCCAAGAGAGAGGGGGTAGGCGACCTCCTGGCAGAAGGGACAAAGGTCATGGCTGAAAAGCTCGGGGGAGACTCTTGCGTTTTTGCCATGAATGTAAAAGGGCTGGAACTACCGGGCTATGACCCCCGTGCAGCCAAGATCTGCGGGCTGGGATACGTAACGGCAGGCCGCGGCGGCGACCATATAACAGGTTTCATCGAAGCGCCCACCTTCATCGACGCCCCGATCCTGCTTGTCGAGGAGAGCAGTATCGAAGACCCGCTGAACGCCAAACCGGAAGAAGCCAAGATTCTGGTGAACATGGAAGATGCCCTGACCTCTCTGGACGCCCTGGGGGGGTGCAAATTTATGGGGGCGCTTTTGAGGGCTGAAGACCTGGTAGACCTCATCAAGTGCGCCACCGGATGGAAGGACTTCACTGCTGATGATTTCAGGAAGAGCGGCGAGAGGATATTCAACCTTGTAAGGGTATACTGCAACCGGGAAGGCATCCGGAGAAAGGACGATGTGCTTCCGGATAGGCTCATGAAAGAGCCTCTACCGGAAGGGCCTGCAGAAGGGATGATAATAGACATGGACACCCTGGAGATGCTCAAGGATGCATACTATCAGTACCGGGGCTGGAATCTGAAAGACGGGGTGCCTTCCGTGGCCAAGCTTCAGGAACTGAGCCTGGATGAACTCATTGAGGATGTAAAAAAAATGTAATGGAAGGACGAGGAGCGCTGTGAGCTATTCCGATAAGCCCTGGCTGAAGAGCTACAAGCTGGGGCCGTACAAACTGAAAGCGACCTGTAAGCCCTATCCGGTAGAGCCGCTCTGGAAAGTCCTGGACAACGCCGTGGAAGCCGGCGGCCGGAAGACCGCCGTGCTGTTTGGGGATAAGACTTTGTCTTATAAAGAACTGCGGGAGCAGGCAGATGCCCTGGCCTTTGTACTGGCCGGCATGGGCATCCGGCGCGGCGACCGGGTGTGCCTCTTTCTCCCCAACTGCATTGAGTTTGTCATCGGCGACTGGGGCATCATTAAGGCAGGGGGCGCCACGGTGCCCACGAGCACGATGAGAACGGATGAAGGCCTCCTCCATGAACTGACGCAGTCCGGCGCCCGGGCCGTCATCTGCTCTGAAGCTGATCTGCAGCGCGTCATGCCTCTGAAGTCTAAAACGGCACTTGAGAATATTATCGTCGTCCCGGACTTCGGGTCTGAAGGACTGAAAACCTCAACCCTCCCTGCAGGGGTCTCGGGATTCAAAGTGCTCATTGAGGAAAACCTGGGGAAATCGGTGGTAGTGGAAATTGATCCCATGAATGACCTCTGCGAGCTTTCCTTCACAGGCGGCGCCACAGGGCTACCGAAGGGTGTCATGATAACCCACTACAACAGGTATGCCAACCTGATCCACGGTCTGGCATGGCTCATGGAACCCCTCTCCAGGGGGATAATCGGCAAGGCATCAGTCTTCATAACCATACCGTTGTTCCATTCCTACGGCCATGCGCTTGTGCACATGGCTGCCTACTGGAGCCTCCGGGTGATCATCGCCCCGGACCCGCGCGATATCGAAAACATCGTGAATACCATAAAGGAGCACCGCCCGTTCCTCATTCCCACCATTCCTACGCAGCTCATGAGAATAGGGAAATATAAAATAGGTAGAGTGAACTGTCTTTTCTTTTCCGGCTCGGCGCCTCTTCCTGATTCGGTGCGCGAGGCTGTTATGAAGGACATGGGGAACCCCATAGGTGAGGGGTATGGGCTTACGGAGACAGCTCCCCTTGCCACCCTCAACCCGTCGGCATTTTCCAAGATTACCGGGTTCATGTCAAAAGAGAAGCGCGGCTTGGGTGTCCCGGTGCCCGATACGGAGTTCAGGGTGGTGGACCCTGCCACGGGCCAGGATGTGCCTTTCGGGGAAACCGGCGAGATCATCATCAGGGGTCCGCAGGTCATGAAGGGGTACTGGCCCGATGCGTCGGGGCTCACTGAAGACAGGTGGTTCCATACCGGGGACTTGGGCTACATGGACGACGAGGGTTTTTTCTACATTACCGACAGGATCAAGGACATGATTAATGTTTCCGGCCTGAAGGTCTATTCCACCAAGGTGGATGACGTGATCTTCCGGCACCCCAGGGTTCAGATGGCAGTTACCATAGGGGTTCCGGACCCGGAGCGCGAGGGGAGTGAGCGCGTAGTTGCCATTGTGAGAACTAAGGAGGAGTTTTCCGGAAAGGTCTCTGAAGAGGATATTATAAATCTCTGCAAGGAAAAGCTTGCCTATTACGAGGTCCCTAAAATTGTGGTCTTCAAGGATGATCTTCCCATTACAGTAACAGGAAAGCTGTGGAAGAAGGAGCTACGCGATGAATTCATTGAGATTCTTAGCAAGGACGGAAAACTATCCGCCAGCGCTCAAAATAATAAAAAGGGAGGTTTTTGATACATGACAAAGATACCGTACTGCACACCGGAATGGCTCGAGGCCTTTGCAAAGGCATACAGGGCCAACCCGAAGTATGAGAATAACCTTAAAAAACTTACCTCAAAGGTCTATTTCAGGGTCCTGGCCGAGCAGAAATGGGGGATCGATGAAGATATAATCTTCGGGGCTGTCCTCGAAGCCGGCAGGCTCGTAAAGGTTGAATTCATCAGCGCCGAGAATGCAAAGAAAGTTGCCACCTTTATTCTTTCGGCAACGCCCATGGAATGGAAGAAGATTCTCACGAAAAAGGCGAAGTTTGTTACAGATTTCATGCTTGGGAAGATTAAGCTTGATCATGGGAGCAAGGTGGGGATCCTGGGCATTGCGCCCCATTCAAACACACTGGTGGATGCCCTGATGCAGGTGGAGCTGCAGTTCCCCGACGAAATGACTGCCGATGAGGTGGAAAAATACCGGGCGAATATGAAGGGATTCCGGTCCAAACTGGGAGTTTAACAGCCTGTCATGATGGTTAAGATAAGGGTCTTTGCAACCTTAAAACACTATGTTGCCGGTTCAGATATGCTGGTGGGAGATAACAGGTGGGAGATACCTGAAGGCATAACGGCACGTGAGCTGGGTAAGAAATTAAAGATCCCGGACAAGGAGATTAAAATCATTATCATTAACGGGCGAAAGGCTGATGATGACCATGTCTTGAATGAGGGTGATTCGATTTATATTTTCCCCCCCCTGATGGGGGGGTGAGTGCATATATCCCTATTATTGATTCTATCGCACGCCACCTCTTGAACCATTTTTGAACCATATAGATATTAAAAAATATACATAAAGGAGGGAACATGCCTGCAAAGATCGCGAACAACTACGATGCCATCATCATCGGCTGCGGCATAGCCGGTTCGCTTGTCGGCGCCCTGCTAGCCAATAAGGAACGCAAGAAGGTGCTGATCCTTGAGGCGTCTGCGCAGATCGGGGGGCGCGCCATCTCCTTCCGCGGAGAAGGCATCACCGATGCCGGCGAGTTCCGCAAGACGCTGGCGCAATCTGCGCACTCCTGGGTCAGTGACAGGACCGAGCCTGATCTGGCCACACTGATACAGAAAAAGATGCTGCATGGATATTGCCTCGAAGCCGGCGGCAGAGGCGCCTGGTACACCAACCGGGGTCGTGTGAGCCAGGCCCTGGCCTTGTTCAACAAGCCCTCGATCTTTTATCCCAACGTCGGTTTTGTCTGGTATGACCACGCGTGGAAACCGCATATCGTGGGCAGGAGAGAAAAATATGGTTGGATGAGCGATCAAGATTATGCCGAGATGGTGAAGGTCCACAAACACAAACTGCAGATACGGACGATAGCCGAGGCGGAAAAGCTCGACCATGTGACCTTGAAGGATTGGGTGGAAGGGATAACGAAAAGCGAGCTGGCACAAGAATTCCACTATGCCATGGGTACCTTCCAGACGATCATCAACGACCCGGCGCTCAACGCTGCCGGCGAGAACCTGAAGGTATTCCTGCAGGTCCTGGAGACCGGCGTGCATATTACCAACGGCTCCTGGGCCTTTGCCGGGGCTCCTGGGCACCGTTTTATTACCGAGGGTTTTGCCGCTGCCGTCAAAGATGCCGAGGGCGAGATCCTTACCAATGCCCAGGTCAAGGAGCTTATTATAAAGGAAGGAAAGGCCATGGGAGTTGTCGCCGAGATCGAGGGCAAGACCATAGAGATTAAAGCCCCTATAATAGTCTGCACCCTCCCGCCCAAGGCCTTGCTAAAACTCATACCGGAAAAATTACTGCCCGCGGATTTCGTCGGATTGACGAAGAAGATCATCCATACCTCCATGGTGGCTGCCCAGATCGGCATGACCAAGCCGCTCTACACGTTCTGCAAGCTCGAGGTGGACTCCCGGTCTTTCTACCATACCTCGATGTTGATCCCCGAAAGCGAGGGGCTGTTTCGAGGCAATGTCCCTCTGGATGTCGTAGCTCCCTCTGCCATGGCGCCCACTACTGCCCCCGAGGGCAAGCACCTGATGGGCATGGCCAGCAGCATCCTGGCTGACGAGGCACGCGACAAGAAGAAGGTTGATGTGGTGATCGACAGGATGTTGAAGTTTGCCGATACGGCATTTCCGGGCTGGCGTGCGGCAATCGAGTTCATGTTCTTTACCGTCGGCGACACCTGCATACTCTGGCGGCATCCGGAGGATGAATGGGTCGATGTTAAATGTCCGACTATCGAGGGATTGTATTTTGCCGGTGATACCTATGGCACGCGCCTCAACGAAGGTGGCATCGAGGGTGCTGCCCACTCCGCGTTTATCTGCGCCAGCGCCATCACTGGCAAGGACTTTCTGCAGCTCCTGCCGCCGGTATTCCGGTAATTAAAAAAGGGGATAGGCTACTTTTTTTCTTATCTCTTAGCTATTGCTCAGAAAATAAGTCTCCAATATACTCCTCTCCCCTTGAGAGACTGTGTCGTAATGCAAATATTTCCCTCTCCCCATGTCAATGGGGAGAGGGAAGGGGTGAGGGGTCCAGCTAAAAAACATAATTGTAACCCCTCATCCTCAACCTTCTCCCCTTGCTAAGGGGAGAAGGGATATTGGGCGCCAACATGTAATTGTGTCACAGTCTCTTGAAGGGAGAGGGAAAGAGAAGAGATTTTCGTTCGTGGGTGATGCGCCTTTTAGAAATTGAGCGTCATCAGGCTGGATGAAATATCTCCAGCCGGCTCTATTACTTCCCAATCGTCTCTCTTGGACAGGTCTCCCCCGGCCTTTGCTTCGATCATCCGGATCGATCTCTCCATATGCCGGATAAACTCCGCAGCAGGCATCATCTCCCCATAGGTCCTGGTAAAAGAGTATATGCAGACATCATCTTTTTCCGCAGCCCTGGCCATGCCAAGGGCGTTATATAATAGCTGCAGGGCTTTTTTGGTAATCCCGATCGTCCGCACGGGGAAAAAGTCCCACCACATAACGGCGGTACAGAAGTGGGTTGTTGCCCGGTAGGCCTGGAGTGAAACCGAGTCATCGTGGATCCTAACCGACTTGTTGAGCAGCCGTTCCATGAAATCGTATTGACGTTCTTGGGGAAGATCTCCTCTGAGATAACCAAATTGCCATTGAAGATTTGTGGATGGCTGTTTTACGATGTCGGGTTTGCCATCGATGGGCTTCTCCGGGCTGGTGAAGATCTCGTCATCGTTTTGTAGAATCGCTTGCAGCACCCTCACGCTATCGAGCAAATAGGCGGACCGGATGGCGGATGGTGAAACCGTCATTCCTTTTTCAAAGAGCATGTCGGCCTTGTTGAGCCAGGCAAAGACCATCCTTTTAAAACGCTGGACATCCGCTCTCTCGTGAAAAAATCCGTTGCCTTCCCGCATATATCTCAGCGTCGACATGGCCCGTGCCAGGTAAACCACCGCATGTTCACAGTAAAAATCCTCCGTGGGAAAGACACAGTTCTCCTCGATATAGAGTGCCTCTTGCTCTGCCTGTTTAAAGAGACTTTCAGCAATGGGATAAGACGGGGCGTCGAGGGCCAGATTGCGGAACAGCAGCATCCGCAGGGTCCTGGCGTTCAAATGGGTCGGATCGATACTGAGGCAGATGCGAAGGATCTCGAGGGCTTCCCAAAATCTCCGGCGGTAATAAAGGGTTTTCGCAATCTCGATGCCGAGCAGCGAATTGTGCGGAAATCTGTAAAATGTCATAACGGCATTGGATTCGTCGCCTGCAGCAGGTTGCAGCTCGCTTTCCACAGGAGACCAAATGAGCCGGGCCAGTGCTTCAACGGATGATGGATCGTTTTGCAGTATCTTGTCTCTCAGCAAACCGGGGACAAAATCAAAGTACATCTCACTCCAAAACCCGACCACCCACCAGATGGTGAGGGTTTCTCCGTTGAATAGGGTCATTTCATTCGGGCGGCTGCATAATAATGCCCGGATATCATTTGTTAAAAGACATTGCCGGGCATAGTCCGTCATACGGATCACCGGATCGCCGGGTAGTTTTGCATTTAAAAGAGGAAGCAGATAGTTGTCCACGCTGGCATAATCCCCGGCGGCAATCCCGATGGATAAAAACCTGTTCTTAGTGAAGTATTTGGATAAGGCCCAGCGAATGGCCATTTGATGGGCCAGTGAAACAGCGCTTCTGAGGCACTGCCGATACGATGCCGGATTGCTCACTTCCCCTTCTTTGGGAAAATCGACATACAAGGTGGTTATGTCGTGGGACCTTACCTTGCCCCATCGGCCATAGAGAAAACGGCCCATCGATTGTTCGATGTAATCCTTGAGATCTTTTTTCAACCAGGTCACGATTTCCTGGCCGATGATATCGCCGCGGCCATACAGGGCAAAGCCTATTCTGACGCCTTCCGTATAATTCACCGACTGCTTGCCCTCACGGCAGAGCTTCAGCAAGGTCTCAAAATTCAATCTCGGCCCCAAATGTGCCCGCTCGTAACCGATCCAGAATGCCAGGCTTCTCAGCACATTTTGTTTATGGGGGGTATCTGCCGGCTCTTTTTTGAGTCTGGTCAGCATCGAGTTGCTCACCTTGGGCAGGTCGATCTTGTGCTCGGCGAGCAGGGCATTGATGCGTTCGGTCAACGCCCGTGTCGATAGGGTAAGTCCGAGCAGATTCTCTTTCTTTTCCAGGAGTTCTCCAAAGTTGAGATATTCCGGCGGTGTGCGATCTTCGAGCCCTTTGGCATTGCCCTGGATAAACTCCCTCAGCCTATTCTCGTCGCCCGAATCGATAAGGGTGTTTCTGGTTGCGTAATCAATAAATGATTGAACAATCCTGGCATTCCCGCTATTTGCGGCGAATTGCGTAAATTGCTCAAGGGTAGGGAAGACAGCCAAAAGAGCCGATTTTTCTCTCTCTTGTTTGCTCATAGAGTCATGCTCCATTTTAAGGATGAATATGGATAGAAAAATGCCTCTCCGCGTACATAAGCCCAACAAGAAGATATGATAAAAAACATTGGGCCGTTTCGCAATAAAACAGGAATTTCCATGAAACACCAAAAGGGATTGACAGTTATTTTAACACAGGGTAATAATGTGCGCAAAGCCTTAAATTGGTCAATCACCTTGCCAGCTTTATATCCTATGTTCGAGCAAAAGATCTATTACAAAAATTGGCCGGAAGGTATCCCCAAGGAAGTGGAGATCCCTGATATTACCCTTGTCGATTCCTTGGAAAACACCGCAAAAAAGTTTCCAGACCACGTCGTTACGTACTATATGGGTTTTGAGCTTACCTATAAACAATTACTCGATATCGTCTACCGCGTGGCAACGAAATTAACCGAGCTCGGCATTAAAAAAGGGGATACCGTCGCGATACAATACCTCAATGATCCCGCGTTTATATGCAATTTCTATGGCATCCTTAAGATGGGGGGAATCGTCACCACTCTCTCTCCCCTCTTTAAGAGCTTGGAGATCAAGAGACAGCTCAATGACAGCGACGCCAAGGTCTATCTCGGCTGGGAGGGATTTACGAACCTGGTCGATCCCGTCATTGCGGAGACCGGCGTCCGCCATAAGTTTTATACCAATGTTGCCCCCTATCTATCGCCGGACCCCATGGGACCCCAGGAATTCCAAATTGCGGGAGAGCCGACCTGGGAAGATCTCGTGCGGGAGACGGCACCCAATCCTCCCGAGGTGCGCATTCATGCCGATGAACTCGCCCTGCTTCAATATACCGGCGGCACGACCGGCTTTCCCAAGGGGGCCATGCTGACCCATAGAAATATCATTGCTAACTGCTGTCAATTAAGGGCATGGTTTCCAGACAGCCGGCCTGGAGCAGAAGTGGTACTGGCAGCCTTGCCTTTTTTTCATATATACCTCGGCACGGGGCTGCACAATGCCATAAACAACGGCTGGAAGATTGCGTGCGTATTTAATCCACGCGAGGCCCATGAGGTAATAGAGGTCATAGAAGCCACACGGCCTACCATTTTTCCCGGCATTGCCACGCTCTTTAATAACCTGAACAACTATGAAGAGATCAAAGATCATGATCTATCCGGCATTAAATATTGCATGAGCGGCGCCGCCCCTTTGCCGGAGGATGTGAGGGAAAGATTCGAAGAGATAAGCGGCGCCCAGGTGCGTGAGGCATACGGCTTGACGGAGATGTCCCCGGGAGTTACCGCTAATCCATATGTAGGGACGGGCAAGGCCGGGACCGTCGGCCTCCCCTTTCCCAGTACAGATGTCAAGATTTGTGATGCCGCTGGTAATACCCTCGGCATTAATGAGGTAGGGGAGTTGGTAGTAAAAGGCCCGCAGATGATGCTGGGTTATTTCAAGAGGGAAGAAGAAACGCGTAACACGATCAAAGACGGATGGCTCTGGACAGGTGATCTGGCATCCATGGACGAGGAAGGATATATTACCATAAGATCGAGGGCCAAAGACTTGATTAAATACAAAGGGCATTCCGTATATCCCGCCGAGGTTGAAGAGCTCTTGCATTACCATGAAGCCATTGCCGAGTGCGGCGTCATCGGTATCCTTGATGATCACGGCGAGGAGAATGTAAAGGCGTATATCGAATTAAAAGAGGAATTTGAAGGCAAGGTCACTGCGCAGGACATTATCGAATGGGCAAAGGCGAACATGGGATTTGAGAAATATCCGAGGTTTGTAGAGCTTGTCGACGAGGTTCCCAAGACCATGGTGGGAAAGGTATCCCATCTGGAGCTGAGACAGCTGGAGGAAGAAAAGAAAAGATGAGGAATTATTTTTGTTGTCTGAGATGGAGAAGGTACAGGTCGTCAAGGCAGTGGTGGGAAAAGGCAATTGTTCAGCATCACCCCCTGTTTTAGGGGATCGTCTGAAGAGGAAGGGATTGAGATGGAAAACTATAAGCTCTTTATAAATGGCGAGTTTTGCGATGCCGCAGACAAAAAGACCTTCGAATCCATCGATCCGGGTACTGAGCAGCCCATTGCCACGGTAGCGCAGGCAGGCAAGGCCGATGCCGAGGCGGCCATCGCCGCCGCGCGCAAGGCCTTTGACAGCGGGGTCTGGAGCAATCTTACCCCCGTTGCCCGGATGGCCAAGATGCAGGATTTTGCCGACCAGATAGCCCAGCAAGGCCTGCGTCTGGCGGCAACGGAGTGCATGGATTCGGGCCAGATCATGGGACTTGCCAAGTTCGGGCCCTTGCTCGGCATCGGGTTGTTGCGCAACCTCAGCCTGGCAGCAGCCACCAAGTTCCCCTGGGAGGAAGAGATCCCGATCTCCGGCAACGTCTTTGCGCCTGGCCGCGATTTTATCCGCCGGGAGCCGATCGGCGTCTGCGTGGGGATCATCCCCTGGAACTTCCCCATGTCCATGGCCTTCTGGAAGATCGCCCCTGCCCTGATCATGGGGAACACAATAGTTTTAAAGCCGGCCTCGTATACCTCCTTGAGCGCCCTCATCATCGCCGAGGCGGCAAAGGCAGCAGGCATTCCTGACGGCGTGGTCAACGTCATCGCCGGCCCCGGCGGCGAGCTGGGAAAGACCCTCTGCACCCACCCGGCGGTGGACAAGATAGCCTTTACCGGCAGCACCGAGGTAGGACGCGAGATCATGAGGATGGCGTCCGAGACGGTCAAGAAGGTGACGCTCGAGCTCGGCGGCAAATCTGCCAACATCATCCTCGACGATGCGGATATGGACCTCGCTGTGGAAGGCGCCTGCTTCGGCACCTTTTTTCACCAGGGGCAGATATGCGAATCAGGCACGCGCGTCCTGGTTTCGGCAAAGATCTACGATAAGTTTCTCGACAAGATGAAGAAGCGGGCGGAGGCCCTCCGCATCGGCTACCAGATGGATCCGAACTCCCATATGGGGCCCCTGGTGAGCAAGCAGCAGCTGGCGACGGTGGAGCGGTATGTCAAGATCGGCAAGGAAGAGGGAGCGGAATTGATCACCGGCGGCAGGCGCGTCGAGGTCCAGGGGATCAAGGGCGGATACTACTATGCCCCCACCATCTTTGCGAAGGTGAACAACAAGATGCGCATCGCGCAGGAGGAAATCTTCGGCCCGGTCGTCTGCGTCATAAAATTCGCCAGCGACGAAGAGGCGATTGCCATTGCCAATGATTCCATCTACGGCCTGGGAGGCGGGGTCTTTTCCACCAACACCGCCAGGGCCGAGCGCGTGGCCCGCGGGGTTCGCACCGGCACCATGTGGATCAACAATTACCATATCTTCGCGGACTTCTGCCCCTTCGGCGGCTACAAGCAGTCCGGCGTAGGCAGGGAGCTCGGCCTCCCCGGGTTGCATGAATATACCCAGGTCAAGAGGATACATGTAGCCGCCATTGCCGATCATAAGGCAAATATGACCTTCCAGCTCATGTCGGACTATAAAAAGGTAGATGGTTTTTCCTATAATTGCCCGACGAACGTGGTCGCCGGCCATGGAGCCCTGAGCGCCATCTACAAGGCCATAGCGGATCTCAACTGCCGCCGGGCCCTGATCCTGACTGACCCTGGGGTGAAAAAGGCCGGGCTGGCGGATCTGGTAAAGAACGCGCTTGTTGATTTCTGCGCGGGCATCTATGACAAGATCCCGGCAGATCCTGACCTGGCATCGGTCGATGCCGCAACCGAGGCTGCCCGCCAGCTTAAAGCCGACTGCATCGTCAGCGTGGGCGGCGGGAGCGTCATCGATGCGGCCAAGGGGGTCTGTGTGACCTTAAAGAACGGCGGCAAGGCCAATGATCATCTCAATCTTTTGGTGCTGACCGAGCCACAGACCCCGCACATCGCCATCCCCACGACGGCGGGTACCGGCAGCGAGGTAACCAATGCCGCCGTCCTTACCAGCACGGGCGCGGGGCGCAAGCTCTTCATCGTCGATACGCGAATCATGCCGAATGTGGCCATCCTGGACCCGCGATTCACCATCACCATGCCCAAGGGGCTGACCGTCGCCACGGCCATGGACGCCCTGACCCATGCCATCGAGGCCATGACCAGTACCATGGCGAACAAGATTTGCGACGGCCAGGCATTGCAGGCCATACGCCTGATCAACGAAAACCTGCCGCTTGTCGCCGCCGACGGGAAGGATGAGAAGGCCCGTCTCAATATGCAGATAGCCGCGACCCTGGCAGGATGGGCATTCACCATCGCCCAGGTCGGGCTGGCGCACGGCATGGCCCACACGGTGGGCATACTCCACCATGTCCCTCACGGCGCTGCGTGCGGCATCGTATTGCCCAAGGTAATGCGGTATAATGTCGATCATGCCGCCGATAAGCTCGCCCTGGTGGCGCAGGTACTGGGGGTAGACATTGCCGGCATGAAGGAGCACGAGGCAGCCCTGGCAGCTGCAGACGCCGTCGAGACCCTGATGAAGAAGGTGGGCCATCCCATGAGGCTCCGCGACGTCGGCGTGGCGGAAGAGAACCTGCCGATGTGCGCATTTCACGCCATTGCGGATACCGCGGTCCTCTTCAATGGGCGCCCGGTCAATGATCCGAACGAGGTCCTGGAGATCTATAAACAGGCCTACTAGCAAGTTCGGAACGAATTATCCATATGCGCAGAGAAGCGTGATAAATGCTTGATGATACATTACGACGCACTACATACTAAATAAACCAAGGAGGTTTGCTGTCATGCCGAAATTCGGGACACAAGAATGGTACGATGTCTACATGGAGGAGATCAATAAGAGCAAGGCTTACGAGGAGGCGGCTAAGACCTGGGAAGGAGATCTTTACTTTATCGTGGAAAAGGGCGGCCCGGTCAAAGAGCAAATTTTCGGGTACGTGGATCTGTGGCACGGCAAATGCCGAAAGGCGGAGATCGTCACCGACCGCAAGAAATACAACCCTGAATTCATCATCTCGGCTACCTATCCTATCTGGAAGAGGATATGCCTGAAGCAGCTCGATTCCACGCAGGCACTGATCACCAAGCAATCCAGGCTCATGACCGGGAGCAGGGGCACCATGGCAAAGATCATGCGCTACACCAAGGCAGCCAATGAGCTTACCAATATCACGGCGCGAATACCCACCGAATGGCTGGACTGATAAAAAAGGGTTCGAGGGGTCAAGGATTCGATCCCACCCCCCAATGTGAATTTATGGAAGCGGGATGCCGCTGGCGGCAGGGTTCGAGTGAAAAACATAGAACCTACAAAAAAATCAGACACTAGACCCCTCCCGCTTCCCGGGATCCCGCAGTCCGTAAAATATAAATTATGGTGCGGGATTGAACCCCAGAATCCATGAACCCTTTGTCTTCTAACGAAGGAGGTACGTATGTGGAATTTCTCCTGTCCGTTGATTGTGTACGGCGATAATGCCCTGGAATATCTAGCGCAGGTCAAGGGCAAAAAGGCCTTTATCGTCACCGATAAGAACATTGTAAAACTCGGCCTCACCAAGTTGGTTACCGACCAATTGGACGCGGTGAACATCCGATGGGAAATTTTTGATGCAATAGAGCCCGAGCCCTCGCTCAACACGATCAATAAAGGCAAGATAGCGGTGGGCAAATACCAGCCCGACTGGGTCATCGGCATAGGCGGCGGTTCCTGTCTGGATGCCGCCAAGGCGATTATCTGTCTGCTGGCCCGCCCTGATCTCGAACCCGATGCCGTATCCGTAATAGAGACGTTCAATTTCAGAGAAAAGGCGAGGCTCATGGCCATTCCTACCACCAGCGGCACAGGATCGGAGGCGACCTGGGCAGTGGTGCTGACCGACACAAAAGACAACCGCAAGCTCGGCCTGGGTACTACCGAGGCCATGCCGGATGTCGCCATACTCGACCCTGTTATGGTTATGGGTATGCCCCCGCAAATCACCGGGGACACCGGCATGGATGTCCTCACCCATGCAATAGAAGGCTACGTGTCGACATGGGGCACGAGTATGACCGCCGGGCCGGGATTGATCGCGGCGCGGCAAGCCTTCACGTATCTGCCCAAGGCATATAAAGACGGGAATGACCTCGAGGCGCGCAAGGAGATGATGTACGCCGCTACCCTGGCCGGCATGTCCTTCGGCAACTCCATGGCAGGGCTCGCCCACAGCACCGGCCACGCCCTCGGGGCAATCGCGCATACCCCGCACGGACGCGCCGTGGGCCTCTTCCTCCCCTATACCATGGAATATCTTATCAACGGCTCCGAGGAGACGACGACCAAGTATGCCGAGATAGCGCGCTTCTGCGGCATCGCCACCAGCCCCGACAAGGAATGCGCTCAAGCCCTGGTAGCCAGGATCCGCGCGCTGGCAAAAGAGATCGGCCAGCCGCTTTCAGTCAAGGAGTGCGGCATCACCAAGGCGAAATATGACGAATCAATCCCAGGGCTGATAGAGAGGGCATTGAATGAGGTCATGACCATCACCGTCACCCGCGTGCCCGGTGAGGATGACCTGGGAAAGATCTTCCGCTATGCCTATGAAGGCAAGGGCATCGACTTTTAGGCAATCTTTCATGACGGATCATCACCCACCGGCTAAACTGCCGGAGGCGGGAAAAATCGGCAATCTCCCTCTCCCGCTGGCGGGAGAGGGCAAGGGTGAGGGTGGATATGATCTCAGGTGTTTCCCCCCTCACTGCCGCTTGGCGGTATCCCGACTTCTCTGATTTATGCAAAGCGGCGCGGGACTTCATCCTCTCCCCCCTGGGGAGAGGAAAGTTAGAGGTTATATTTTCTAGGTAATATCGAAGGAGGGATCATGAACGGATACTGGGGCAAGATCCTGGTAGCTGATCTCAGCAAGGGGACACTCATTGATGAGCCCTTGAATGAACGGTATGCCCGCGCATTCCTCGGCAGCACCGGCCTGGCTGCGCGCTATCTCTTTGACATGGTCGAGGCGAAGACCGACCCCCTGGGACCGGACAACCCCCTGATCCTCATGCCCGGTCTCCTGAACGGCACCAGCGGCCCCAGCGTCAGCCGCTGGGGAGGCGCCACGAAGTCCCCTCTCACCGGACATTACGGCGATGCCAATGCCGGCGCCTGGTTCGGCGCGGAGCTCAAGAACGCGGGCTACGACGGCATCATCCTCAAAGGCCGCTCAGCCAAACCCGTCTGCCTTTATATAAAAGACGGCGTTGCAGAAATAAGAGACGCCGGCGGCTTGTGGGGCAAGGATACCTACAAGACCCAGGAGGAGATCAAAGCGGCGTGCAAAGATAAGCGCACACAGATTGCGTGTATCGGACCTGCCTCGGAAAACCTGGTGCTCTACGGCAATATCATGTCCGAGTGGGGCCACGCCCTGGGCCGGGCCGGGTTGGGCTGCGTGATGGGCACCAAGAAGGTCAAGGCCATCGCCGTGCGCGGCAAGATGAAGCTCCCTATGCACGACCCGGAAAAGTTCCGCGAGGCCGCACAACGCGCCATGAAAGAGGTCAAGGAGGGTTTCCTCAGCCAGTGGATGCACGAAGGCGGCACCGCCTCATGGGTTGATTCTGCTATTTCCTACGGCGACGGCCCCACACGATACTACACTGCCCCGACCATGCCGGAGGCAACCAATGTCAGTGGCGTCACCATGGCGGAGAAATATGAGACAGGACACACTGCCTGTTACGGCTGTCCCATACGCTGCCGCAAGGTGCTCCAGATCAAAGAGGGAAAATACCAGTACGAGAGCATCGAGGGGCCTGAATATGAGACCGTCATTGCCCTGGGGGCGATGATGGGGTTGAACCTCGATATGTCCACCATCGTCTACCTGAACGAGCTCTGCAACGGCTATGGCTTTGATACCATCAGCGGCGGCGCCAGCGCCGGCTATGCCTTCTATCTCTATGACTTAGGGGTGATCACTGACAAGGACACCGGAGGTCTCAAGCTCACCTGGGGTAATACCGACGCGGCCATCGCGCTGGTGCAGCTGATCGGCAAGAACCAGGGCTTCGGCGCCGTGGTGGCGGAGGGGACGAGGCGGATGGCCCAGAGATACGGCCGTCCCATCGGCGAGGCCGTCCAGACCAAGGGCCTCGAGCTCCCGATGCACGATCCCCGGGCGTATCACTCCATGGGGCTAGTGTATGCAACCGCCCCGCGCGGTGCCGATCATAATAAAAGCGACGGGTACCAGGTAGACGGCGGCGCGGGCCATCCAGACCTCGGCCTCAATGCGGCAGACCGCTGGGGAGATGAGAAGGCCACGATGGTGGAGAAAAGCCAAAACTTCCGGGCCTTGACCGATTCATTGGGCATCTGCCATTTTGCCATCATACCATTCACATTAATAGTCGATATGATCAACGCCTCCACAGGCTGGGATACGGACATGGACCAGCTCTTGAAGGCAGGGGAGCGCATCTTCCAGCTGCAGCGGGCACTCTCCTGCAAGCTCGGTATCACTGCCAAAGATGACGTAATGCCCGAACTTGCCATGCGGCCGATTCCCGAAGGCGGAACAGAAGGCCATGTGCCTAATATGGAGAAGATGCTTCCGGAGTACTATGCCCTCAGAGACTGGGACAAAGCTACCGGCAAGCCGTCAAAGAAGCGGTTGAATGATCTGGGCATGTCGGAGATCGCTGACCCGATCAACGCGAAGTAGTTTTAAACGTGGCAAAGGTTACTATCAACTTCATCGGATCATGGAGACTTTTCCTGGGTGTGCGAGCAGTAACGGCAGACGTAAATACTATCGATGAGGCCAAGGCTTATATCGAAACCCAGTACGGGCCTGTCTATCAGGAAAAGCTCAAATCCCGGGGTAGCAAGGGGATACCGTCCATCTGGGATAACAGCAATATCCTGCTGAACGGCAGGAACATAAAGCAGCTGGATGGGCCGGTGCTTAAAGATGGAGATAGCCTGGATCTGCTGCTCGTCGTTGCCGGTGGGTAAAAGGCCGGCAGCATTGAAGCAGCGGTAGTTAATAAAGAAAGGTTGTGGCTCTCATCTCTCGCGCAATGCCGGAAAAGGCGAAATGGACATAGCCACAGACCTTGGAAAGGAGGATGGAGGGTTAAAAAAGAAACGTAATGTAAGTAACGATAAACAAAAATTAAGGAGGAGGAAAAAGCCATGAAAAAATGGTACAGCATTGCGACAATGGTAGTGATCACGGCTATGGTCTTCGGCATGGCCTCGGCGCCGAAACCTGCGCAGGCGGCGGAGAAACCCATTATCATCAAGGTGGGCACACCGACGCCGTTGAGCGGACCGGCAGGCCCCTGGGGTCAGATCGGGATTGCACCCAGTGAAGCATGGTTGGCGTTATTCAATAAGGAAGGCTTCAAAGTAGGGGGTAAGACCTATAACTTTCAAATAGTCCGCGCTGACGACAAGAATACACCTGAAGGCGGCACCGCCGCGGCCAAGAAACTTATTTACGAGGACAAGTGCAAGTTTATCGTCTCGCACTGGAGCTGGAACTTCCCTTCAGTATCCGCCGTGGCCAACCAGGCTAAAGTGATTTACTTGACCAGGACCGGCAACGAGGCCGTACCGGGCGGTGTCTATGATCCCAAAAAACAGCCGTACACGGTCTTTGCCAATCCATCTCATGAAGAGTTTATATCTGACCTTTTCGCCATTGCCGAGGCCTTCCCCAATTACAAAAGGATAGGCATCAACGACTCAACCATAGGCAAAGGCGTCGGCTGGGACTACGTGGATCGGGAGTGTGATAAGGCGGGACTTAGGTATCATCATGAATGGTACCCTCCCGGGACGCAAGATTTCACTCCGTACCTCACCCGTTACAAGGAAGCAGGTTGTGACATTATCTATGGGGCCGGGGATGTCATGGCCGCCATGCTGGTCACCAAGCAGCGATGGGAGATGGGTTTGAAGACCTGGCGGACCGGTACCTCCGGCGGAATCCTCAATCCCATGATGTATATCAGTGTCTGCGGCATGGAGGCCTCTCAGGGCTTCATGGGTCAGTATTTTGCCAACTGGGATTTCAAGAAGACCAAGGTTGACCCCAAAAAAATCAAACGGTGCCAAGAAGTGATGAAAATCGTGTCCAAGCAGCAAGGTACGCCCTATACGTATACCGCCTGGATAGGCTGGTTTCCCCATCACATTGAGATCCTGGCTCAAGCCATGCAGAGGGCGGGCACGGTGGACGACCCTGACGCTATCATGGCGGCCATCCGCGGCGGCACCTTTGACACGACCATAGGCAAGTTCACCTTTTCGGGTGCCAAGACGTACGGATCACCGATCGTCTTTGGAACGCCTGGCTGTATGTCTCAGATCAAAGGTACCAAAGAAGTATATCTGAGCGAACATCCCTTGGCAGCTTTACCATAATCGAAGAGGAATACGTGTAAGAGGAGGAAAAGAAAGGTATGCCCCCTGCCGCAATATGGGTCGACGGATTAATCCAAAGCTGCATCTATATGACCATGGCCTTTGGCATGGTGTTGGTATTCAGCATTCTCGGAATCTTGAACTGGGCCCACGGCCAGTTTTACATGCTCGGGGCAATTGCGGTCTATTATGCCGTCACGGCAGCGGGCATATCTTTCCCTGTAAGTATCCTCTTAACCGGCTTGCTGATTGCTGGGCTGGGTATCATGGTTAAAAAGGGTATTATCGATCGTGTTCAGGGCGATTTATATGTAGGGGTGGCGACCATATCGCTCATCTTTTTTTTCGAGGGTGCCGCCAATATGGTCGTCGGCATGGAAGATAGAGGATTGAGCATGGTGCTGATCGGTGTGCTTGACCTAGGCCCATTCAGTGTAAGCTATCAGAAGCTGGCCGTGCTCGTTTTCACCCTGGTAGTCATGATCTCTATGTATATCGTGCTGAACCGCACCAAGATAGGGTTGGCCATCAGGGCGGCAGCCCAGCAACCGGTGGCCGCAAGCTTATACGGCATCAGTGTGGAGCGCCTTTCATTAGTTGTCATGGGCATCGGCTGCGGGCTGGCGGCGATGGCCGGGGGAATCATGGCCCCGATCTATCCCATCAATCCTTTCATGGGAGGCATTCCCATGATCATGTCCCTGCTGGCCATTGTTATCGGGGGCATCGGCAGTCTCACCGGGGCCATCGTGGGCGGTCTCATCCTGGGGTTCCTGAACAGCGTCATAGCCTATTATCTGTCTTACTTTTCCGAGGTCGTGCTTTTTGCACTTGTCATCTTTATACTCCTGGTCAGACCGCAGGGGTTATTCGGAGCTGCCCTAAAATAATGCGATTCATTGACTATAAAAAAGCAGTACCTAAGACCGTCATTGGTCTGCTGGTTTTTCTGATCCTGTTAATTCCGCTTTTCACCGCTCGTGAGGCCACCCTGTCTATGCTGATTCTCAGCGGCATTTGGGCCCTTGCCGTCATGGGCTTTACCCTCGTCTTGAGAACCGGACAGTTCAGCCTGGGGCAGTCTGCCTTTTTGGCCATCGGCGGTTATACCTCTGCCCTTTTAACCGTCAAACTTGGCTGGCCGTTCTGGCCCAGCTTTCTTCTGGCCGGAATGGCCTCCGGAATTATATCCTTACTGGTAGGTATGATAGTATTGAGGGTGGGGGGCATCTATTTCTCCATTATTACCCTGGCCCTTGGTGAAATCGTCAGAATTGTCGCTCAACAGTGGGAGTCGGTCACCCGCGGTAGTCGAGGTTTGATTCTTTCTCCGCCGCCGCCGATTATCCTAGGCGGTTTTAAAATCGATTTTGCCGCCAGTCCGGTCCCCTATTTCTACTTCACCCTTTGTCTGTTGGCTATAACAGCCTTGATTTTACGACAGATCGGTCAGAGCCGTCTGGGTCGCTCCTTTGCCGGTGTAGCCCTCAATCCGGTGCTTGCCGAGCATCAGGGTATGCATCTGATGAAGTACAGGGTTATTGCGTTTACCGTGGCCGGAGGGATCACCGGGCTTGCCGGCTCTCTGTACGCCCATTTCCTGACGGTCATAACTCCCTATGTATTCGGCCTATGGCAGTCTATACAGATCATGATCATGAGCATCGTCGGCGGCATAAGCTCTCTGGTAGGGGGACCGATTATCGGCGCTATTTTGCTTTATACCTTAGGAGACTATCTGAGCCGTGTAAAAACCTTCGGTATTCAACCCATGTTATTCGGAGCCATCGTTGTGCTGGTCCTGATCTTTCTGCCAAAAGGAACGGGCCTCGTGGACCTCTGGGGGCGATTCTGGACCAAGGTGGTCTGGAGAGAAGAGGAATACGAATCTGATACGGACGATGACTAAAATAAGGAAATTAT
>Ga0299915_10000781_pt1 | contig 23564 bp, 18 predicted proteins | sample RVTome_13_FD_200263 | JGI IMG/M metagenome (GOLD analysis project Ga0299915, IMG submission 200263) | Soil microbial communities from uranium-contaminated site in the Upper Colorado River Basin, Wyoming, United States - RVT92D227 (version 2) ... | reverse complement strand
TGACCAAGGATCGACTACTTGGCGATGGCTCGGTCGTTGCTTTATGTCTCGAGCAATACCAACTGGAGGACAGAGAACATGAAGAAGAAGATGCAGCGCGGTTTCACTCTCATCGAGCTCATGATCGTCGTCGCGATCATCGGCATCCTCGCGGCCATCGCGATTCCTGCGTTCATCGACTACATGAACAAGGGCAAGAAGACCGAGGCCAACCTCCAGCTCAAGACGATGGAGACGAAGATCAAGACGTTCCACGACACGAAGTCGTTCCTTCCAGACAACGGGACTGTCATGCCCGGCGCCGTGCTGGTGGGCGCTGCCTGCGGCCCCAAGCTCACGAAGAAACCACAGTCCGATTGGGCCACCGCGGGTTGGTACGGCGCCAACAGCATGAACTTCCACGTCGACGATGACAGCCAGTATGCCTACAGCTGGGTCAAGGCCACGGGTATTGCGATGGCAGAGGCCGATCTCGACTGCGACGGAACGACGACCACGCAGACGCTGACCATCACCAAGGTCGAGGGCAACATCAACGCCACCTACACCGACCCAACCCCGGACTGAACAAGACCGGTCAGGCTCGATTCACGCCGCCTTCGGGCGGCGTTCGTGTTTTCGGACATAATCTCCACCACGTGAACACTCGGCTGGTCTTGATCGTCGCCTTCGTGGCGATCGCGGGCGCCCAGGGCGTGCGCGAGCTCGCCAAGCACGAGCGCGCGCACGACGGCCTCGAGGAGCCGTTCGCACCGTCCGCGGACTCCGCGCGCATCGTCTCGCTCGGCTATCGCGAGGTCTGGGCCGACCTCTTGTTCTTCCGGCTCGTCGGGTACTTCGGTGGAGGCGACGCCACGGCACCGGGGGTCGCCAGGCTGGTCGAGGCGATCGCCGCGCTGGATCCGCAGTTCTCCAAGATCTACGAATGGGGGGCGCGCGCGATCGTGGCGACGCGGCGAGGGGTCGACAACGAGGTCGCGATGCGCGCGATCCGGATCCTGGAGACGGGCCTCACGATCTTTCCCGACGACTACAAGATCCCGAGGCTCGCCGGCGAGATCTACCTGTACGAGCTCAAGACAAAAGACGGAGACCAGCGCCGCCGGTGGGACGAGCAGGCGGCGCGGCTCATCGAGTCCTCCGTTCGCAAGCCGGACGCGCCGGCCGACGGTGCAACGTTCGCCGCCCACCTGCGATCGAAGCTCGGCCAGCGCCAGCGCGCGGTCGACGGACTCCGCGAGATGCTGCTGATCACCTCCGACGACAGGGCACGCGGGGAGCTGCTCGAGAAGCTGGGGGAGCTCGAGCAGGCCGACACCGCCGAGATCGCCGCCGAGCTGTTCGGAGAGCGCAAGCGGTTTCAGGAGGCGTGGAAGCGCGATCGGCCGTCGATCTCGCCGTCGCTCTACATCCTGCTCGGTCCGGTCTCACCGCCGGGCTTCGACCTCGCCGATCTGGCGACGGGCGGCCGCGATCTGGTCGGCACCGAGCCGTTCGAGCGCCTCGAGCCGCTGACCGATCCTACGGTGCCGTGATCGCCCAGGCGTGCGGCGTGTGAGCGCTCGCGGTCAGCGTGAACACCGCGTCGTCCCCGGTGCGCTGTGACGTGACGGCCGCGCCGTCGACGGTGACGTGGATCGTCGCGGCCCGCAGCCCCGACGGGAGCCGCACGCGCATCACGACGGGTCCCGGCCCGACCGTGGTCAGCGAGCCCGAGATCGAGCTCGGCGTCGACGCGAGCGCGAGGCGCGGCCAGAGGATCGAGTACGTCTCGGTCGGGAACCGCGGGACGATCGCGAGGCCCTCCGCGGTGCCACGGATCCCGGCGATCGCGAACAGCGCGCGCAGCACGCTCGAGTGGGCGTGCGTGTTGAACACGGGGTAGTCGGTGAGCGCGGTGGCGAGGTGCGCGTCGGCCTCGCCCGGTCGCTCGGCGTCCGGCCCGTAGTACGAGTCGGGGCCGCTCCACACGCCGTACCACAGCGACGGGAAGGCCTCGGCGTGCGCGAACAGCGTGTTGCGCACCAGGCTCGACCAGCCGCGCGCGGGATCGTGCCGGGCATACGCCTCGGTGAGCCACGACGACGCGACCGGCCACACGCCGCCGACCTGCGGCTCGTCGATGTCGCCCGTGCTGCCGCCCGGTGCGATCGGGACCACGGTCATCGGCCCGATCGGCGTGTCCATGACGCGATCGACGAGATCCAGCAGCAGCCCCCGGCGCTCCGGCGTGACCGCGTTCGCGAGGATCGGCAGCACCTGCGGCTCGAGGTAGAGGTTCTCGGCGCCGAGCGGATTGCCGCTGTCGACGAAGCCGCGGTGGTAGCGATCGCCGGTCCACGCGAACTGCTCGAGCCGCGCGAGCTGGTCGATCCGCAGCGCCTCGTAGCGTGCCGCGAGCGTCGCATCGCGCGGCGCGACGATCTGCGACGCGAGCTCGAACCCACCGACGAGCAGCCACGCGTTGAACGTCGACGAGGCTCCGGTCGGCGTCGCCGGCTCGCTCGCCGTCTGCAGGACGCCGTCGGCGTAGTCATTCGTGCCCATCGCGACCAGGCCGTGCGCCCCGAACCCGAGCGTGGTGTCGGCGAACTCCTGCGTGCGCTGCAGGTGATCGAGGACCGTCCCGCGCCGGCCCATCGCGCGTGGCCAGTACGACACCTCGCGATCGAGGAACGCGCGGTCCCGCGTCAGCGCGACGTAGCGCCCGACGACCGAGGGCATGAGGAAGTACGCGTCGCTGCGAAGGTCGTAGCGCACGACATCGGTGTAGTCGCCGACGCCGGTCGTCGCGTACGGGTAACGGCCCGCGTCGGACAGGCCCGGCGCGCGCTGCGTCGCGAATGACAGCGCGAGCGTGTCGGCGGCCAGCGCGGGATCGATCGGTAGCATCGCCTCGGCGAACAGCGCGTAGTCACCGATCGCGCCGTCGATGCCGTGGATGAACTTGTACGAGCCGCCCTGCCCGATCAGCCGCGCCTGGTGGTAGGCGTCGTACGTCGCGAGCGCCTGGATCGCATAGCTCGACCACACGAGCTCGCGCTGCAACGCGCCCGCGGAGGGCTGACCGGGAAACGCGGCCCACACCAGGCGATCACGCCAGGCGTCGGCCGCGGCGTGGCCGGCCGGCTGCAGCGCGCGCACGGCGGCCGCCGCCTCGATCGGATCGCGATCGTACGGAACGACGCCGAACGCGAACCGGCGCGTCACGGTCGCATGCGGCGGGACGGTCACCGCGACGCGCATCGCGAGCACGCCGGGCTGGTTCTCCCCGGGCAGCTCCAGCGTGCGGTCGGCGGCATCGCCGGCCTCGGCCGCACGCACCGGCGGCTCGCGATCGAGGTCGTCCCACAGCTCGTGATCGGCGAGCCACACCGCGTCGGGTGCCTCGTCGTCGAGCGTCGCGAGCCACAGCGTCTCGGGATAGTGATCGACGGGCGCGCTGTCGTCGGGGCCGACCGGAGCTGCGATCGACTCGGTCGCGATCGACGCGATCCTCGAGGTCGCGTCGTACCGCGCGTGGTGACGGAGCTGCGCCGCGAGCTTGCGCCGCCTGCGGTCGATGTCACGCGTGATCGACGCTGCGAGCAGATCCGACGTCGCGAGCTCGGCCGGCAGCTGGTGAAAGTTGATGTCGTCGAGCTCGACGAGCCCGAGCGAGCGCGTGCGCCCCGAGGTGTTCTCGATCGTGACCTCGGTGACCAGCGCGCGGGTCCCCGGCACCGCGAACGTGCGGCGCGTGACGACGAGCTGCGCCTCCTCGGTCCGCGTCTCGACGTAGCCGACGCCGAACCGCCGGGTCTGGATCGCGAGCGCCTGATCGACGGGCAGGTCCTCGAACCGCGTCGACCTCACGCGCTCGTCCTCGATGACGTACCCGATCGCTCCTCCGAGCTGCGGCGGAAACTCCGGGTGGTCGGGATCGCGCCACGTGTCGATCCGCAGCGGCCACTTGTGCCCGCGGTCCTGCGTGTACACGTCGATCCCGCCGGACGCGTGGGCCATCGCGACGGTCCCGAAGCCATCACCGATCACGTGCACCGGATCGCGGAGCGGGCGGTCGCGCGGCGAGTACGCCGTGGCGGCCTCGTCGCACCGCTCGTCGACGAGCAGGTCGTAGGCCGGTAGCCCCTCGGCATCGATCGCCCAGGTCCCGGCGAGCGCCCCACCGGTATCACACGCGACCAGCGCTCCCGGCTCCGACGGATCGCCGCAGCCGATCGAGGCGGCTCGCTCCGGTCGGGCGTAGACGGCACACGACCGTGGATCGGGAGCGTTGTCACCGCACGCAGTGGCCAGCAGCACGAGCCCGATCGTGATCCTCATGGCACCCACGCTAGTCGCCCGCCGAAATCGGTCAGACCAAAAACAGCTGGTCACGAGAGCTGACGGAGATTTAGATCCGCTACTTCGGATACGGCGATGCATCGGGCAGCCCGAATGCCAGACGACACGGCACAGCGCACGCCGCGCCGCGATCACTTCGGCAGACGATCGGAGAAGTCTTTGATGATCTTCTCCGTGCCATCGGCCTTGATGTCGACGCTGAACTTCTCGTTGATGCCGAACTCGTTGTTGATGAGCGTGATGCGGTGCTTGCCGGCGGACAGGCTCATCTTGGACTGCGGCGTGTGCAGGCCGGTGTTCGCGCCGTCGACGTAGATCTCGCACGGCGGCTTCGAGCCGAGCGTCAGGATGCCCGTCCCCTTCTTGGGCGGATCGATCCCGACCTTGGGATCGGTGCCGATCTTGGGGTCCGTGCCGACCTTGGGGTCGGTGACGACCTTGGGGTCGGTGCCGACCTTGGGGTCCGTGACGACCTTCGGATCGGTGCCGACCTTGGGATCCGTGCCGACCTTCGGGTTCGTGCCGATCTTCGGGTCCGTGCCGACCTTCGGGTTCGTTCCGAGCTTCGGGTTCGTCCCGATCTTCGGGTCCGTCCCGACCTTGGGATTCGTCCCGATCTTCGGGTCCGTGCCGTGCTTCGGATCGTTGATCGTGACCGCGCCGGCCTTCTCGAGCGGCACGACGAACTTCTCCTCGAGCTGGCCGGTGAAGATGATCGGCCGGTTCACCGAGACGTACCCCGGCTTCTCGAACAGCACGTGATACGTGTTGCGCGGATCGAGTGCCGCCTTCGCAGGTGCCGGCCCGAGCAACTCGCGCTTGCCGTCGACGATCAGCGAGACCGTCGCACCCGGCGGCGTGCTCTCGAAGATGCCGACGATGCCCTGGATCGGCTGCAGCGTGATCTCGACCTTGCCCGCCTTGCCCGCGTCGACCGTCACCTGCTGGTTCTGGCTCATGAAGCCGGCCGGGGGATCGATCTGCACGGTATGAGGACCCGGCGTGATGCCGCGGATCCGGGACGGCAGCCGATCGGTGCGCGGCTCGCCGTCGAGCTTCCACTGCGTGATGCCGGCCGGCGTGACGTAGAGGTCAAACCCGGTGTTCTGATCGGCGCCCGGAGGTGGCGGTGGGGTGGGATCGATCTGCATCCCGCCCGAGGCCGACGCGATGCCAGGGTCCGGCTTGGTCGGCTTGTCCGACAGCACCCCGGAGGCGAGGACTCCGACGACCGCGATGGCCACGACGACGGCGCCGCCGATCGCGATCATCAGGATCCCGCGATGGTTGCTGCTCGCCTTGCGACTGACGATGCCCTGGCCGAACGAGGCCATCGGATCGAACGGCGATTCCTGTGTTGGCACCATGCGCGGTGCCGATTCGAACAGCAGCGGCGCACCGTTCGTCATCATCATGGGAGGCGGCGGCTCCGGCGCGAGCGTCTTGTTCGAGCCGGTCGGGAACTTCGAGGGTGCTCCGTTCGCGATCGGGCCACCCATGCCGTTCATCGTGTGCGCCGACGGTGGAGGCCCACCCTCCCAGCCCTTCGCCGCACCCGACCCGAGCGATGACAGGTCCGGTCCCGCACCCAAGGTCGTCGGATCCGCAGGTCCTGCGGCTGCCATCGCCGGCTGGGACAGCGGCGCTTGCAGCGGCAACTGCTTGCTGACGCGCGCCCCGGGCGGCTTGTTCTTCGGATCGTCCTCGGGGTTGTCGTAGATCTTCGTCTCGAGCTCGTCGTCATCCCACGCGAGCTCGCCCGAGTCATCGGTGGGTTGCGCCGCGATCGGCGCGGCCACGGGCAATGGCTGTGACAGGCGCGCCGGCGGAGGTGGCGGCTTGGTCCCCATCGCGCCCATCGACTGCGTCGACTTGCGGGCCGGTGGCGGCGTGTGGATCGGAGGGCGGCTGCCGGTCACACTTCGGGCGACCACCGGCGGCTCGGCGGGAGGCGGCTTGAGCTGGCGATAGCTCTCGAGCTTCGCCGTCTCCTCCTCGATCTCCTTGCCGAACGTCTTCTTCATCCAGCCCGCGAGATCCTTGCGCGAGTAGAACTCGCCCGCGGTGTAGACGAAGGCCTGCAGCTCGTCGTGGAGATCGATCGCGTTCTGGTAGCGATCCTCGACGTCCTTCGCGAGCGCCTTGAGCACGATGCGCTCGAGCTCGTCCGGAATGCGGCGGTTGTACGTCGACGGTGGCAGGATCTCGACGTTGCGAACCTTCTCGAGCGTCGAGAAGTCGCTCTCGCCGACGAACAGCCGTTCGCCGGTCAGCAGCTCGTAGAGCACGATGCCGCACGAGAACACGTCGCTGCGTCGATCGACCGGCAGGCCCCGTACCTGCTCGGGAGACATGTAGCCGAACTTGCCCTTGAGGATGCCTGCCTGGGTCTTGCTGCCCTTGCCGGCCGCCTTCGCGATCCCGAAGTCGATGATCTTGACCTCGCCCTCGAACGAGACGAGCACGTTCTGCGGGCTGACGTCGCGATGCACGAGCTGCAGCTCGCGGCCCGACTGATCGCGCTTGTTGTGCGCGTAGTCGAGACCCTCGCAGGACTTCATCACCATGAAGCACGCCTGCGCGACGGGCATCGCCTCACCGACCTGACGACAGCGATCGAAGATGCCGCGCAGGTCGCGACCGTGGACGTGCTCGAGCGCGATGTAGTAAGCGCCGTCGACCACACCGAGATCGAAGATCTGCGCGATGTTCGCGTGGTTCAGCTGAACCGAGAGCTTCGCCTCCTCGATGAACATGCGGATGAACTCTTTGTCCTCCGCGATGTTCGGCAGGATGCGTTTGACCGCGACGAGCCGCTCGAAGCCCTCGACGCCAAAGGCCTTCGCGCGGAACACCTCGGCCATGCCGCCGACGTTGATCCGCTCGAGCAGGAAATACTTGCCGAAGGGCGTCGGCTTCTTCACTTTTCGGTCACCACAGCGCCAGGAGGGCTACTTGTGGGACCCTAACAAATTCGGATTCCTTGGGCCATAAGCAGTTTGGACTCCTCGGCTGGTGAGTCCATGTCGTACACCGGCGAGGCGGGGTCAGTTCTGCGCGAGCGCCTGCGCCGGTTCCATCTTGGCGGCGCGCCGGGCGGGTAGAAATCCGCCCAGGATGCAGAACAGCGTCGAAAACATCAGGCCACCGGCCCAGATCCACGTCTTGAACTCGAACCACGAATCGGGCTTGAACGGGAACCGCGGGATGTTGTTCTCCGCATACCAGTCCAGGAACGTTCCCAGCCCGAAGGCCGACGCGATCCCGATGAACCCACCGACGATGCCGACGATGGCGGCCTCCCCGAGCATGATCAGGCGCACGTCCATCTGCGTGGCCCCGACCGCCCGCATGATCCCGATCTCGCGCCGGCGCTCGGAGACCTGGATGAAGAAGTTGTGGCCGATGTTGATCATCGCGATCAGGAGGATCGCGATGGAGATGATGAGGAACAGCACGCGGATCACGAAGATCACGGTCGCGAAGCGCTCGCCGAGCGAGTCCTCGAGCCGCAGCCCCTGCTCGTCGACCAGCCACTGACTGAACACCGCGAGGCGATTTCGATCCTTGAGCGTGACGATGATCGACGAGTACGACGTCGCCGCCTCGTCGCCCATGTACTCCTGGTTCCAGCGCCGGATGTACTCGATCGGCATCGTCACGCCGACGGGCATCGCGCGACTCGACACCCCGACCACGACGGCCTCGACCCGCCGCGGCCTGGTCTTCGTGATCGATCCGGATCCCGCGATCGTCGTATGGCCAAGCCCGATCGAGAACCGCATCGCCGAGAGCCCGCGCTGCTGGATGAGCAGGTTCACGAGGTTCTTGTCGGCCATCGGCATGCCGTGCGACTTCGCGAACTGGTTGTTGTAGAGCTCGACGACCGTCGCCGACAACACGACCGGCACCCGGTGTTTGCAGCGTCTCTCGGTATCGTCGCAGTAGTAGCGATCCGGATCCGGGCATGGGTTCCAGTACTCGATCTTCTTCCGCCCGATCTGCGAGATCACGACGGCGGTGCCACTGCCCGCACCGCTTCCACTTCCGGCGCTGCCGGCTGCGACCGCGCTGCCGCTGCCCGCGCTCCCGTCGCTGCCGGTCGCATCGCTACCACTGCCGCCGGGCTCGGGTGGTGGCGGCGGCGGCGGCGGGCCCCAGCCGCTATCCCGGGGCTTCTCGGCCTCGGGCTTCTTCGCCGGCGACTGGATGATGTCTTCGCGCGGATCGCGCGGCGGCGGGATGCAGGCGATCGACTTCGGATCGTCCTTCACGAGCTCCCAATCTCGGAACAGCTCCTTGATTCGATCGTCGTCGCGGACGTAGTTCGGATCGACGCCATCGGCGAATCCACCGACCTCGAACTTGAGATCGGTCCCCTCGAAGTCGCCGCGGCCTGCCGCGGGGAACGCGAGGCCCATGCGCGGCACTGCGGTACCAACCTCGGGCCGCGACTTGATGATCTCGACGGTCGCGTCGTCGAGCTTCTTGCTGGCGTCCTTGCCGAGCAGCGAGACGCGCGGTGCGACGACCTGCACCTCGTCGAGCGGGAAGATCTTCTCGAGCACGCTGCTCGCGCGCTGGGTCAGCGAGAGGAAGAAGACGAACGCGCAGATTCCGATCCAGATCCCGAACGCAGACAGGAAGAAGTGGCCCGGGCTACGCAGCGTGTTCTTCAGAACCATGCGGCCCAGGTTCTTCGCGGGCATCATGCGGGACCTCCGTGTGCGGCGGCGAGGGCCTCGTCGGAGGTCTCGACGATCATGCCATCGCGCATCGCGATCACGCGCTTCGCGACGCTCGAGACCCGGCGCTCGTGCGTGACGATCACCAGCGTGACGCCATCTCTGGAGTTGAGCTCGCGAAAGAAATCGATCACTTCCTTACCGGTCTCCGAGTCGAGGTTGCCGGTCGGCTCGTCACACAGGAGCAAGGTCGGCGCGCCGAACAGCGCCCGGGCGATCGCGACGCGTTGCTTCTGCCCACCCGAAAGCTCCCCCGGAAACCGCTTGTGGAAGTCTGCGAGTCCGACCCTCCGCAAGGCTTCGCGCCCCCGCTTCTCGACGTCCCGCGCGTCGTGTGCAAAGGCGGCCGGAATCGTGACGTTGCCGAGGCAGGTCAGGTGATCGAGCAGGTTGAAGGCCTGGAACACGAAGCCGATCGACTCGTTGCGGAGCTTCGCCCGCCTGGCGTCACCGGCCTTCAGCGTGTCGCTGCCGAGGACTTCGACCTCGCCGGAGTTGGGCATGTCGAGCCCGCCGATGATGTTGAGCAGCGTCGACTTGCCCGAACCCGATTGGCCGACCAGCGCGACGAGCTCGCCCGCCTCGACGTCGAGGCTCACACCACGGAGGACCTGGGTCTTCGCCGTACCAGTCCCGTAGCTCTTGGTGACGTCCCGCAGACGTACGACCGGGGCCTTTGCCACGGCGCGGACCCTAGCATGATCGCTTTGCGACGGTCGATCCACGGCACTCACTTGCGGTTCCCCGAGACTTCGAGCACGAGGCGCGTGCCGTCGATCTTGATCGCGAGGTGACCATCGCGCCAGCGCACCAGGCGCTCGGCGATGCGCTTGCTCTGCGGGAGCTCGGCGGTGCGCAGCAAGAACTCCCAGGCCTCACGCGACAGCCCGCCCGGCATGACGTCGATCGCCAGGAGTGGGCCGGGATCGCCAGGCCTCGCAGCTCCGCCGACCACCCGGACGAGGAGCCCGTCTCCGACTCCGGCGAGGGCGAGGGTGTCGGTGAGCACGTAGTCGATCTTCGGTCCGAACGGCACCGACAGCGAGCGTCCGGCGTGCGGACCAAACGTGCGCCTGGACTCGAACGTCGAGCGCAACGGAATCTGGTCGAGCAACGACGCGAAGTACTTGCCGCTCGTGAGGTCGAGCGCGACCGCTCCGCTGCCGCTCTTGTCGTCGGGATCGAAGCTCTTCAGCAGCACGCGAGCGGTGCGGACCCCGTAGGTGTCGATCGCCGACAGATCGAGGCCGAACGTCCTGGCGCAGGGCGTGAGCCACGTCCGTACCGCGAGCAGGTCGAGGTTCCATTGCACGGCGAGCGGCGCACCGCCCGCTGCCGCCCCCCAGCCGTTGGGTGCCGGGAGCACGGCCTTGGCGATGCCGTTCGCCGACGAGCCGACGTCGATCGCGAGCCGCCCGCCGACCCGCCGGCCATCGCCCTCGATCGAGAACCCGACCCGGCCGACCGGCTCGAACAGCCGAGCACACGCGACGGCCTCGGGAATCCGTACCGACAGCTTCGAGAGCAGCCCGCGTGGATCGACGAACCCGACGAGCGTGGGCTTGCCACCCTGCTCTGCCCACTCCCAGTCGGCGCTCCACGTCGGCGCGCCGGCCGTCCGGCTCGAGGTGAACCACCTGGTGCCTTCGTCGACACCGATCGGCAGCGTGAAGTGGATCCACAGCCAGTCCTTGGCCACGACCCAGCTGACACCGAGCTTGCTGTCGAGCTTCGCCGTGAAGATCTCGGCGCCGTCGACGATCTGCGACTGGGTCGCGAGGCCGCGCTCGCGTTCGCGATCGAAGAATGCCTGCGTCTGATCGGGTGCCGAGAGATGGACGACGAAGGTCGGGTTCATCGACTCGGAGAACATCGCGATGCCGCCGTCGACATCGATGCCCATCGCGGTGATCGCCTCGGGCGCCAGTGGATCGACGGCGAGCATCCCGCGCAACGCGCGCGACACCTCGCCCACCTCCACGCCGGCGATCATGCCGAACGAATCGATGACGTCGACGATCGCGCGCTGAGCATCGCGGACACTGCGCGCGGCCACCACATAGGTGGGCCGTGCCGGGATCCAGCGCGTCGCGGTGAAGTCGCGCGCCGCAGCCGGCGGACCGGCGGGCGGCGGCGTGGAGGTGCGGGAGCCGCCGCACGCGAGCAGCGCCACGGCACCGAAGATGACCAACCTCATCGGGCCGAGATTGCCATGCCATATCAAGCATGTCGCCCGGCAGTGGCGTCTCGCCGGGGTTTGCCAGGCAGATGATCGGCAACTTCGCGACTTGCGTGCGATAGGCCCGCACGATGCCCAAACAACTCGACTTTGGTATCCTGCCGCGAGGCACGACATGAGCACGATCGGCGGACCCGGCGGCATCGGAGGACCCTCGGGTCCCAAGGGTCCCGCTGGCCCGGATGGTCCCGACGAGGCCTCTGGACCCGGCGATGTGGCGCCCGAAGTCGGCGTGGATGCTGCCACCGCGGCGAGCCAATCGGTGGTCGATGGGTTGGCTGCAGAGATCGCCGCGGGCCGACTGACCCCACGCGAGGCGATCGATCAGCTGGTCGATCTGACGGCGGGACCCGAGCTCGGTACGGCCGAGCGAGCCGAGCTGCGAGAGCTCCTGACCGATCTGGTGGCGAACGATCCGTACCTCGGTGGCCTGGTCGGCCGCGTCTAGTACACGGTCTCGCCGACGAACATCGTTCCGCGCACGGCACCCTTGGGGCCGATGAACTGCACGCTGCACTTCGACACCAGCGGCAGCTTGTCGGAGTCACTGCTCGGACAGCGACCCGGCGTCGCCGGATGCTGCGCTGCCTTGATCTTCACGACGTCGAACGGGCGCGTCATCGGCCGACCACCCGCGTCGTGGAACGAGCCGATGACCATGATCTGGCCATCGCGGTTCGAGTCGTTGACGAGGTAGGCCTGGACGACGAGCTGCCCGTGATCGTCGAAGCTGTGGAGCTCCTCGATCCGTGCGAGCGGTGGAGGCAACACGATCGCGCCGCGGACCTTGGCGCGTGCAGACTTCGTGGTCGGCCGCGCCTTGCGCTCGGAATCGACGAGCGCGAACGTGCGTGACTCCTGGCCCGGGATCCAGAGCGACTGCGGGACCAGCGAGCCGACGGCGGCGCCGCTCGCGTCGATGAGCTCGCCCGCGAGGGTGACGTACGCGCCTTCGGCCGCCTTGTTCCTGGCATCGACGAGCACGAACGTGGCGGTGTCGGTAAACTGGCCCTCACCGACGGTGTCGGTGCGAAGCTGCGCGCCCTCCACCTCGATCAGATCGAGCGCGAGCTCGCGCTTTGGAGTGCTCTCGCAGCCGGCGATCGCGAGGACCGCGAGGATCGCGAGGCTACGGTGCGAGCAGAACATCACGCACGTTATAGCGCGCGCGGCCTCCCCGGAAATGGGTCGATCGACGGATCGATCGACGGATCGGTCAGGCTGCGGTGCCCAGGATGCGCTGACGCTTCGAGGAAGCTTCGTAGGTACGCAGGACGTCACGCACCTTGGCGGTCAGCTCGAGCTCGGTCGTATCGAACGTGGCGAGCGCGGTCGCGAGCGTGACGACGCGCTCCTCGGCGGTCGCGCGCTTGTCGATGATGACGCGGTACTCGCCCTTCACCTTGCAGAGGCCACCGTGCATCACGGTGCTCTGGAGGGGCTCGTAGCTCACGCGGATCGCGAGTTGATCCGCGGCGCTTTCGAGTAGCTCGAGCAGGGCTTCCGGCTTCATGACAGGAGCCACACTACCAGGACCGATCGGGGTAGCAACCTTTCTCTGTCCGGGAAGCGGACTGAGGAGATCTACAGGGTCGGAAGGATGACGCGAAACGCAGCGCCGCCGAGATCGGATCGGCACACGGTGATCTGGCCGCGGTGTTGCTCGACGATGTTTCTGACGATCGGGAGGCCGAGCCCGGTGCCCTTGCCATCGGGCTTGGTGGTGAAGAACGGCTCGAAGATGCGCTCGCGGTCCTCTTCGCCGACTCCTGGGCCCGAGTCCGCTACTTCGATGAGGATCGTGGAGGGGCTCTCGACCTGTGCGCGTACGACCACCCGGCCGATGCTCGTGGGCTCGCGGTCGCTCGCCCGGAGCTCTCGCTCGCCGCTCTCGACTGCGTGCACCGCGTTGGTGATGAGGTTGATGAGGACCTGCTCGAGTTGCCCCGCGATCGCCTGGATGACGGGCAGCTCGGGATCGACCTCGACGGCGAGTGCGATCCCGCCTCGATCTACAAGATGCTCGCAGATCGAGACCGACTGGCGGACCACGCCGGCGACATCGACCGGTTCGAGATCGCGGCCCGAAGGTCGCGCGTACTGCACGAGGTCGCGAGAGAACCGGAGGATGCGCTGCGCGCTCGCGCCGATGCGACGAAGCTTCTCGAGATCGGAGATCTCCGCACCCTGGCTCTCGAGCTTGCGCACCAGATACTCGGCGTAGACGGTGATCGACGTCAGCGGGTTGTTGAGCTCGTGGACCACACCGGCCGCGAGCTCGCCGAGCGTCGCGAGGCGCTCGGCGCGTACGATCTGGTGCTGCAGCGCCTCGATCTTCGACTGGTCCTGACCGATCGCGACGACGGCATCGATCGGGCCGCCGAGCGCGCCGGCGCGGCCGACGGGGGCGATGCTCCACACCGTGCGGACGCTGCCCCCATCGCGAGTCGGCAACGCGACGGTCACCGCGGCGTGGTGCTGGCCGAGCAGCGCGGCGGCGAACGCGCTCGTCAGGTACTGGCGCTGATCGCCCGAGATGAAGTCGCGGACATCGCGGCCGAGCACCTCGTCGCGCTCGAATCCGGTGAGCTCGAGGAGCGCACGGTTGCACACCGTGATCCGCCACGATCGGTCGATGCCGAGGATCAGCGCATTCGCGCTCTCGAGCAGGCGGGACTGGTAGTCGCGTAGCCCCAGCGAGTCGTTCTGCAGCCGCATCGTGCGGAGCGCGACCGCGACGTGAGCTGCGGGTGCGAGCACGGTAGCCTCGTCGGCATGACGCTCGCAATCGGTCGAGGCACCGGGCGCGTAGCCGATATCGAGCACGCCGTAGAGCTCGCCCGCCGCGGCGAGCGGAAGCACGAACCCGCTCGCGAGCCCGGTGAACGGCGAGTCCCAGCGATCGCGCACCGCGAGCCGCGCGCTCGCGGCAACCGCGCTCTTGAGCTTCGCATGGGCGAGCGCCCCCTCGTTGATGGTGACGCCCTCGTCGACGATGCCCGCGCGCAGCTTCGCGCCGCGCACGTACGCGCGTGCCGGCTCGCGGGCCCGGATGTCGAGCACGCGGATGCACAGCGCACGGCCTGGCAACAGCTTGCTCAAGACGTCGAGCCCCACCTCGACGAGCGCCGGCTCCGACGTCGTCGCCGGCAGCTCGGTTGCGAGCGTCCGCAATGCGCCGAGCTGTGCTTCGGCGTCCGTCACTGCTTGTCCCTCGTGGCGCCCACGTGCGCTTCGAGGTCCGCGACCTCGTTGTTGCGCGGTGGATAGTGCGTGGTGTCGACGATCGACTCGGTCGGTGCGGCGTCGACATCGGCGGTCGGCACGCCATCGAGCATGGGGGCCGGTGCGATCGCGGCGTGAAACTCGCCGGTCTGGCTCTCGTCGGCGGGCAACGGGATCGCCGGGTCGCTCTCGCCCCTGCTCGCTCGATCGAGGTCGAGCATGCGCGCGGAGCCCACGTAGTCGGTGGTCTCGTACTTCGTGATCTTGCCGATCTTCTTCACGATGCTGGCCATGCGCTCGGCCTCGGAGAGGATCACGCCGACCGCGCGAAGGTGCGTGGCTTGCTTCTCGCTCTGGCGCTCGATCAGCTGTGCGTATCCCATGATCGACGTCAGCGGCTGGTTGAGCTCGTGGGCCGCGGCGCCCGCGAGCTCGGCGACGAGGGCCTGCTTCTCGGACAGCTGCAGCTTCTGCTGCGCGTCGAGCAAGCGCTGCTCCATGCGGATGCGCTCGCGAAGGTCGGTGATGATGCCGACGGTCGCGACCTCGCGCTCGCCCTCGTAGACCGTCGAGGCGGTCATGCTCACGGGCACGATCTCGCCGGACGCGATGCGGACCTCGCGCCGGGTCTGCTCGAGCCGGCCGACGCCGCCGTACGACGTCGATCGCAGCATGCGCATGATCTGCTTCGCGCCGCCGTCTTCGTAGAGCTCCCAGACCCTGCTCTTGCCGATCACGTCGCGCGCACGATATCCGAACAGCCGCTCGGCGCCCTGGTTGAACAGGATGATCGTGCCGCGCAGATCCGACGCGATGATCGCGTCGACCGTGGAATCGATCAGCCGTTCGAGAAACTCCTTGGTCGATCGCAGCTCGTGCTCGAGTGCGCGCTCGGCGGTCACGTCGCGGAACGCGAGGATCACGGCGCCGGTACCTGCGAGCACGGTCGAGGTCGAGACCGAGACCCACACCGGCGCGCCGGATGTGGTCGAGAGCTGGAGGTCGAACGATTCGACGTTGGCCCCGGCGAGCACCCGGGCGACGGTGTCGGCGATCTGCGAGCGGTGATCGCCCGCGACCATGTCCCCGAGCTCACCACCGACGAGCCCATCGCGCGCGAACCCGGTGATGCGCTCCGCGGCACGGTTGACGAACAGGATGCGGCCGGCGTCGTCGAGTACGACCACCCCGTCGGCGCCGGCTTCGAAGTGCTCCTTCAGCGAGTCGATCCCGCGGAGCCGGCGCTCGGCCTCGTAGCGCGCGCGAGAGATCCGGTGCGTCTGATCGCGCAGGCTCTCGAGTACCGCGCCGTGACGTAGGTGGGCGGCGGTGATGCTGGAGATGAGCTTGCCCAGATCGAGGCCGTGCGGGACGAGGTGCTGCACGCCGGGGTTGCGCTTGCGAAGCGTGATCACGCCGAGCGGCCGGCCGCGCCACTGCACGGGAAACACCGCGATGCCACGGACCCGCCGCGACGACAGGATCTCGGCGATGTGCGCGGTGATCGGGTCGAACAGCACGTCGTCGATCAACACCGGTGCCAGCGTGCGGATCGCCTCGCCGATCTCGGGATACTCGGCGATCGACAGCGTGAAGCGCGAGCTCGGCTCGGCGTCGTTCGCCGCGATCACGAACGCATGCTCGGAGCCCTCGATGTGCGCGACGAGCGACGCGCGGTCGAACCCGAGCAACTGGGCGGTGATGTCGAGCACCTTGACGAGCGCCTCGGCGTCGTCGCCGTCGGCGGTGAGGACCTCGTTGATCTTGAGCAGCGCGATCGGTCCGGCGGCGTCCCGCCGGGCGAGCTTGGTGAGGTTCCGACAACGAGCCGACAGGATCGCCGATGGCACCGGCAGCCGCGCGACGTCGGTGGCTCCTGCGGACAGCGCCTCGGCAACCGAGGTCGGCGGGATCGAAGGCACGAGTGCGAGGATCGGAACGTCGGCGAGTACGGGGATGTCGCGTGCCTCGGAGACCACGTGCGCGACATCCGACCCCGTGATCACGATCAGCGACGGCAGTCCGTCGGCGAGCACCACCTGGTGGTCGGACCGCGCGACGAGCCCGGTCGCGGCAAGCTGGGAGACCAGCTGCGCCCGTTCCTGCTCGTTGCCGCCGAGCACGAGGATCGATGCGGTCTCCACGACCTACGACCGTACCACGGCGATCTCGACCTGGAGAGGGTCGGAGGCGGCGCCCGCCGGGGCTCAGTCCTGGCTGCGGTCGAACGCGGCGAGGGCAGCGGCGAACACGAGCTTGACCGAGACACCGTGCGTGCGCGCCGCCGCGGCGCAGGCCTCGTACTCGGGCGCGGCGTTGACGATGGTGTCCCCCTCCTTCGCCACCTTGATCTCGATCGTGCCATACCGCGTCGCGACTTCGACGATCGTGCGGGGCAGGATGGTCCGCTCGCATGCCGAATAGCGGACGCCGATCGTGGTGGTCTCGCGCAGGATCGCGGCGATCACGAAGTCGCGCGCGGTGCCGGCTGCGAGCGCGGAGAGCGTGAAGGCCGGGCGGCCCTTCTTCATCGTGATCGGCGTCCACCAGACATCGAGCGCACCGGCGGCGAAGATCGCATCCGAGGCCGGGGTGCACAGCTCCGGGCTCATGTCGTCGAGGTTCGCGTCGATCTGCCAGACGGTATCCGGATCGGGCGGCGTGGTCGTGCGCGCGGCTGGTGCGACCCGCTCGAGGGTCATGACCCGGAGCACGTTCGGACGATCGCCGAGGTCGGCATCGCCGGCGCCCCAACCGATGGCGACCGGACGGCCCGCGGGCGCGGCGAGCCAGCTCGTCACCGACGCGCCGAGGATCGCGGCACCGGTGGGTGTGCAGAGCTCGCGCGCGACGCCGCCGTCGACCATCACGCCACCGGCTTCGCGCAGGACCTCGAGCGCCGCGGGTGCCGGGACCGGCAACACCCCGTGGGAGCACCGGATCGTCCCGTGGCCCATCGCGACACTCGCGCACGTGACCGACGATGGAGCCAGCCAGTCGAGCGCCGCGGCGGTGCCGACGATATCGACGACCGAATCGATCGCACCGACCTCGTGGAAGGCAACGTCGTCGACGGTGGTCCCGTGGAGCTTGGCCTCGGCGCGCGCGATCCGATCGAAGATGTCGAGCGCTCGGCGGCGCGTGCCGTCCGTCAACGAGGCATCGACGATGCGTCGCCGGATCTCGGCGTAGTGATAGTGCGCGTGGTCGCGAGCCGGGGTGGCTGCGTGCTCGTGATCTGCGTGTGCGTGGTCATGCGGGTCGTGCGCGGCGGGCTCGTGATCTGCGTGTGCGTGGTCATGCGCGGCGTGCTCGTGCGAATGCGCCGGCGGCGAGGGAGCGTGCACCGCGTGGTCGCCGTCCTGTGGGTCCTGCGGGGAGCGTGCACGCGCGCGGGTCGTGTTCGGATGCGCGCGGTGCTCCGCGGCCGCGGTGCGCTCGACGAGCGCTTCGAGATCCTCCATGCGGATCGCCATGGTGCGTTCGTTGTCGGGCCTGCGGATCTCGGTCGGCTCGGCGAGGTCTTCGAACACGGGTCGGATCCCCGCGGGGTGGGCCGGCGGCTGGACAGCTGCGTGATGATGACGGCCCGCACCCGCGAGCTCGCCGCCGGTGTCGACCTTGACGTCGATCGCGGCGATGCCCGCCTTGATCACCTTCGCGACGTGCAGCCGTTCGCGGCCCGCGCCGATCGCGTCGAGCGCCGTGCCGATGACCTCGATCGGGACGCCGAGATCGAGCAGCGCGCCGAGCATCATGTCGCCGGCCGCGCCGCTCGCACAGTCGATGTGGAGGTGGAGCCCGCGTACGGTCATGCCGCTATCCGCGCGATCTTCACCGCGGCGACCGCCGCACCGACGCCGTTGTCGATGTTGACCACGGTGATCCCCGGCGCACACGAGGTGAGCATCGCCCCGAGCGCGACGAGCCCGTCGATCGATACGCCATAGCCGACGCTGGTCGGCACCGCGATCAGCGGCTGATCGATCAGGCCGCCGAGCACCGACGGCAGCGCCGCCTCCATGCCCGCGACCGCGATCACGACGTCGGCTCTCCGGATCTCGTCGAGCCGCGCGAGCAGGCGGTGCAGGCCCGCGACGCCGACATCGCAGACGCGGATCACCGAAGCGCCGAGGAACTCCGCGACCAGCGAGGCCTCCTCGGCCACGGCGAGGTCGCTCGTGCCGGCGCAGACCACCGCGATCGCCTTTGCGGCGGGACGTGCCACCGGTGCACCGAGCACGACGATGCGCGCGACCTCGTGGATGATCACGTCGGGAAGCAGCGATCGGACGGCCGCTGCCTTGGCGGCGTCGACGCGGGTCGCGATCGCCCCGGCCGCGACCCGCGTGAGCTCGCGCAACGCTGCGGCGATCTGCTCGGGCGTCTTGCTCGCGCCGTACACGATCTCGGGCACGCCGGTGCGCAGCTCGCGGTGATGATCGATCATCGTGGTACCGACGGCGTGCGCGATCTCGGCGTACGGCAGGTCGCCGATCCGCCGCGCGGCCTCGCCCGGACCGAGCGTGCCCGCGCGCACCTGGTCCAGCACGTCGAGCAACTGCTGGCGATCCACGGTCGCAGGTCTAACCCGTTTCCTGGGGACTTGCATCCCGTGGGTGGGCTGCTCGGGACCGGGCATCGACTGATCGTGCTAGAGCCGAGCGTGGTGTTCGTACCCGCGATCATGTCGACGGCCGTGGCCGGCCGGCTGTATGTCGTCATCGGCCAGGCGCTCTGCGTCGGCGACGGCCACGCGATTCCGAGCGGCGCGATCTCCTCTGACTGGCTCCATCTCGGCTCCATCGACGGCGAACCCTGCTTTGCACGTGGCGAGTCGCCACCCGACGGCACGACCGCGGTGCCGCTGCGCCAGCTGTACGGCGTGATCTCCGACGAGGATTTCGCGATCGCCGCTCGCGCGCTCGGTCTGCTCGCCTGGGATCGCGACCACCGCCACTGCGGCCGCTGCGGTGCGCCCACCGAGCGTTCGCCGGTCGAGCGCCTGCGGGCCTGCACGCGATGCAGCCACACCGCCTATCCACGGCTGTCGCCGGCGGTGATCGTGCTCGTCGAGCGTGATGGCCGGGTGCTGCTCGCCCGGAACGCGCGCACGAAGAGTCCGTTTCACAGCGTGCTGGCGGGCTTCGTCGAGGTCGGCGAGTCGCTCGAGGAGTGCATCGCACGCGAGCTCTTCGAGGAGGCGGGTATTGCCGTGCGCGACATCCGCTACTTCGGCAGCCAACCGTGGCCGCTCTCGAGCTCGCTCATGATCGGCTTCACCGCGCAGTGGGCCGGTGGCGAGCTCGTCGCCGATCCGACCGAGATCTTCGAGGCCGACTGGTTTGCGCCCGGCGAGCTCCCTGTCGTCCCGCCACGCCTCAGCATCGCGCGGGCGCTGATCGACGACTTCGTCCACCGCCACGGCACACCGACCCACATCCGGCCGTGATGCGCGGCTCGTGAACGGACGGTCACGCGGGATATGCTGGGAGCCTGCATCCGCGTAGTTCGCAGCTGGTACGCCCGCTGCTACTCGCTGGGCCTCGGAGGGATGATGACAAGACCCGCGCTCGTGATCTGCCTCGTGACTGCGTGTGGTGGTGGCAACGGCAGCACCGATGTCGAGCCGACGTTGCGCTTCGCCGACCGAACCGACCTCGAGATCAGCCGGCTCGTCTCGGCCGCGTCGGGTAGCGAGGGCTTCCAGGCGCAGGGCCAGATCTCCCAGTTCGACGATCCGTTCGAGCCGGATCCGTGCCCGACCGTGGTCGAAGATCTCGCTGCGAATCGCGTGACGATCAGCGGTGGCTGCACGATGACCGATGGCACCGCGATCGAAGGCTCCGCGGAGCTCACGAACCCGCTCGGCTGGGGGGACCTCGACTACGACTTCAACAGCAGCTCGATCCTCGACTTCTCGGACTTCGCGTTCGTCACGCCGGGTGGCCGCATCGCGTACGACGGAGCGTTTCGCATCGGGCCCAGCTACAGCGAGCTCGACATGGACCTCACCGTCGAGAGCTTCGGCGTGACCGTGCGCTCGGACGTCTTCATGGATTGCGACCGTACGACCTGCTCGATCGGCAAGAGCGGGCTCGAGCTGATCGACGCGGGCGGCGTGCTGGTCTCGGGCAGGATCGCGGTCGCGGGCCAGAGCACCGTCGGCAACCTGACGCTCCGAGGAGTCGACACCGTGAAGGTCACGATCGCGAACGGCTGCGTGTCGTGGCAACTCGAAGGCACCGATCGCGGCTCCTCGCCGTGCCAATGACCAGAGCTACTTCTTGCGCTTCGTGATCCGCACGGCTTCGATCGCACGATCGGTCGCGGCGACCACCTCGATCACCAGCCCCGACATCGCGAGCGTCTCGCCGGGATCCGGGATGCGGCGGAACTTCTCGATCAGCAGCCCGGCGATCGTCTCGTAGTCCTCGCTCTCGGGGAGCCCGAGGTCGAGCTCCGAGTTGATGCGCGCGACGCTCGTCCGGGCCTCGACGCGCCACGCACCCGGGCGCTCCGCCCGGATCGGCGAGGGCTCGGTGTCGTACTCGTCGTCGATGTCACCGACGATGATCTCGAGCAGATCCTCGATCGTGCAGATGCCGACCGCGCTGCCGTACTCGTTGACCACGATCGCGAGGTGCGTCTGTTCGGACTGCAGCTGCACCAGCAGATCGCTCGCCTTCATCGTCTCGGGGATGTACGTCGGCGCGTGCGCGAGCGTGCCGACCGTCTTGGTCACGCCCTTCGACGCCGCCTGGAGGATGTCGAACACGTGGACGATGCCGACGATGTCGTCGACGCGCGAGCGATAGATCGGCATCCGCGAGTGCTGCTTGTCGGCGATCTCGTGCGCGGCCTCGGCGATCGGCGCGTCCTCGGGGAGTGCGGTGACCTCCGAGAGCGGGACCATGAGCTCGCCCACCTTGTACTCGGAGAGCTCGAAGACGTTCGCGATCATCTCGCGCTCGTCGGCGCCGATCTCTGGCTTGTCGGTCTCCGGCTCGCTCTCGATGAGCAGCGCCAGCTCGTCGCGCGTGACGAACGCCTTCTTGCGGTCGGTGCGCGTGATCCGGGTGACCAGCGCCGCGAACCCACCGACGAGCGCGACGATCGGGCGCAACACGAACGACATGAGCCGTAACGGATTGGCGATCGCGTCGACGAGCTTGTCGGCGTGCGCTTGCACGATCGCCTTCGGGACGAGGTGACCGATGACGAGGATCGGCGGGACGGCGAGCAGCGGCGCCCAGAGCAGCGAGTAGTCGCCCTCGGCGAGCTCGAGCCCGATCGCGAGCACCGCGACGAGCAACGCGAGGTTGGCCCCGACCAGCGTGGTCGCCAGCGTCACCTGGGGGACCGCGAGCATCCGCTCGGCGCGCGCCGCGCGGGTCTTGCCGGCGGCGGCACGCTGGCGCAGGCGGTTGCGATCGCACGCCGACAGCGCGACCTCGGAGCCGACGAAGAAGGCCTCGGCGGCGACGCACGTCGCGAGCACGAGCCCCAGTGTCGACGAGGACATCAATTGCGTTTGTTTTCGTTCAGGAGGTCCTGCACGTCGATCGCCGGTGGCGTGACCTCGTCGTGGGAATGCATCGCGCGCGACCCGGGTGACGGCGGCGGATCGAGGACACCGGCACCCGGTGAGGACTCGGCACGCTCGGTCGGTCCGGAACCGCCGGTCTCGATGCGCTTCACCGGGCCACTGTCATCCTCGCGGTTGACCGGCCCGGTTGCATCGGGATCCACCCGCGGGACCGGGCCGGTGATCTCGCCCGGGCCACCCGGGATGGGCGAGCCGACCGGCGGCGTTCGCACCCGCAGTCGTCCGGGCGGGATCGAGTTCTGGAGGTCGGCGCGCTCGTCGCGTAGCACTCCGAAGATCTGCGAGAGCAGGTCGTCCATCGTCACGATGCCGAGCACCTTGCCGTACTCGCTGACGACGATCGCCATGTGGACCTTCTTCTGCTTGAAGGTCAGGAACAGGCGCTTGACCGGCGTCGTGCGGGGGACGAACAGCGGCTCGTGCAACAGATCGCCGAGCGGTCGCCCGGTCGGTTGGCCTGCCGCCGCGCGAACCAGGTCCTTGGCATTGACGACGCCGCGGACGTTGTCGATCGACTTCTGGTAGATCGGCACGCGCGAGAAGCCGCGTGCCGCGACCTCTTTCACGAGGCGTTGCATCGGCAGGTCGTACGACAGCGCGAACATGCGCTCGCGCGGCGTCATCACCTGCCCGACGTTCTTGTCGTTGAACTCGAACACGCGATGGATCAAGCGGCGCTCGCGTGCGTCGACCTGGCCCTGCGCCGAGCCGGCATCGACGAGCGTGCGAAATTCTTCCTCGGATAGGTCGCGCGCCGGCCGTGTTCGTGCGGACGCGCCGAGCGGGCGCAGCAAGATCTCGCTCGCGTAGTGCACGACGAGCCGGAGCGGCGTGACGGCGAGCGCGAACAGCCACAGCGGCAACGAGGCCGCCCGGGCCCACGCGAGCGGTGCCTTCGCCGCCAGCGTCTTCGAGAGCACCTCGGAGATCAGGACGACGAGCGGCAGCGTGATCCCGAGGGCGATGCCGGCGTTCGCCCAGATCGATTCGAACGGCGACATCCGGATCACCACGGCGAGGGCGGTGATCATCAGGATCGAGTTGAACGTCTGGTTGCCGATCAGCACCGTGGCGATCAATCGTCTCGGCCGCTCGAGCATCCGCAGGATCCGGCGATCCGCTGCGTAGCCCGATCGCGCGAGCTGCTCGCGATCGACCCTGCGAAGCGAGAACAGCGCGACCTCGGTGCCCGAGCAGAACGCCGACATCAGCACGCACAGGATCGCGAGCGGGATCGCGACCTGCAGATCGGCGATCACAGTGCACCCACGTCGTTGTCAGGAACCTGGCCGGATGGCCTCGCGAGACTTTGGTCATCGTTCGGAGTCTCGCTCGCTTGGCCGGACGGCCTCGCGAGACTTTGGTCATCGTTCGGAGTCTCGCTCGCTTGGCCGGACGG
>Ga0299915_10000780_pt1 | contig 23593 bp, 23 predicted proteins | sample RVTome_13_FD_200263 | JGI IMG/M metagenome (GOLD analysis project Ga0299915, IMG submission 200263) | Soil microbial communities from uranium-contaminated site in the Upper Colorado River Basin, Wyoming, United States - RVT92D227 (version 2) ... | reverse complement strand
CAGGATTGGGTTGGCACAAGATTCGAGCGCGACCAATATCAGAATAGGACTGTTTACCTACTGATTGACCTGGACCAGGGCGAACACGCAACGTTGTATATATTGCTTATACAAAGCTAGCAACCGGAAAGGCCGTCTGGGCCTGACACGGCTGGCGCAAGTCCCTTCCCTTGACAAACGAAATCCGTCGCAAGGTCAAGAGTAAGCTTCCGTCCCCTAGCTTCCTTTGTTTTCTCTCGTTTCCTAAAGACATGCGTGTGTCACTCATTTAAGTAGGGGGCCGCCAGGGACTTCCAGGGGATCTTATCTCGCGGACATGCGCACCGCCTAGGCAGTAGAAAGACCCTCTTGCTCACTAATGTAGCGCTTAATTCGGTCGTAGTTACCTGCAAGGTTGGAGTACTGCTTTTCGCAAACGTCGCTAAAGCGCGCTAGCACTCTCCGGCCTATTCTCTCTTGGTCTTCGAAGATCGCGACGGAACGAAACTGCAGACCCCACTTCTCAAAGTGTAGCAGGCAGATCGTCGCATCGCGCGTTCTGTCGTCACTGTTCAGAGCATAAAGGAATAATGGACGTGACATGCTGTTTACGCGACAGTCCACTAGGTACTTTCTGTCAGGGTCGTGTATTGGATCATGCCAATCGAACGTTCTGCGCTCTTCGGAAACTGATTCGGATAGAAATGCGTGGAAGTCCTGCATGAAGGTGGATAGCACCCGTTCTCTGGTCAGATAGGTAACATCCGTTATCTTCAGCAACGCTTGCACGTAACTGAAGAGGGCATCTCCGAATTGATTGTCTTCGATGGCGATAGTTAGCTCTCCCTCTCGGTCGCTTACGTCGAAAGACGCGAGAGCATTGGTAATGATTTCTTGCCGAGTACCCGCTTGCAGGTCTTTTTCCTCAAGGTCGTACGTAAGATGCATATACGTATGCCCCTCGTCAGAGAGAACCCAACGACTGCCCGCCCTTTTCAGCAAAATCACCAAGTGATCCCCGTCTTCGAACATGAAAGGTGTGGAGACGCGAAACCGCTCCAAGCCTTCGCTTTCGAGGCGCAACTTGGCGCTTACCTTTCTCCGGAAGTCACGTTCTATCTCTTGGATAGTCATCTCGCCCCTCCTCGAGCAGTGATGTCTGTTGGTCAGCAGGGATGTCGAAGTTGCACTCTCTCAACATGTAATAGATCGCTCCGAAGAGGTCGGAAAACTGATCCGTTCGTTCTGCATATGTATCTTCCCTCATTCCAAGCTCTTGGTATCGCTCAGTTGCAGTGTGGATGTGATAATCAAAGAATGTCTCCCCCTCTATGCGATTGGTATGTTCGCCGTGCCTGCCGTTGTATCTTCTCAGGCGGAAGAGCTGATTGGATTCGGGAGGACAGAAAACCAGAATAACCGAGAAGTCAAGAACATTGAGTAGACTCTGGCGCAAGATCAAGCGAAAGCGGCTCCCTTTTGCACCCAATACGTCCAGTTCACGCTCCTTGTGTCCGCGCTTGGGTCGCATCTGAATACGCATACGGTAGTCACGCGGCAGGTGCTTCCGCTCCGCGATTAGCCTTGCGATTTCTTCTTCGGAAAGCCTGACCGCCATCGTGCGTCTTCCTGGAGTCTAGCCAAACCCCTCTTCCCATGGCCCTGCTCCCCCAACCATCAGGCTAAGCATTGCCTTGTCGATCTATGTGATACCGAGCTAGGCAACACGGTGATGTTAACCGTAGTCATTGGATGTTTATGAAGCGCTGCTCCTTCATATTCTAGCACAATCGCGTCGCTTCGCAGTGTCGCGTTCATTCTTGATGTCCGCCGACTGCGTCAGACAGATACGAACCTTGTTCCCTCGCCATATTTTGGCAACGCGCGTCAGACTCTCAACCCATTCTTGTCTCCTCTGAATACCACATGGAGAGGCATCCTTTCCCAACCCTACTCCATGAATCTCATCCCCAGGCCTCGCAGGCTCTCTTCCAGGGCCTTCGCGCTTGTGAATCTTGTCCCTTGCCAGCCGCAGTCTAGGGCGGCTTGGACGTTGGCTTCGAGGTCATCTATGAGGAGGTGGTCGGCGGGGTGGAGGCTGGTTGCCGCCTCCACCGCGCGGAAGACTTCGGGGGCGGGTTTGAGGTGGCCCAGTTCGTAGGAGTAGAAGCATTTCTCGAAGAGCCCCATCACTTTGCCGAAACACTGCCTGACCCAGGCGATGTGGGCCTCATCTGTGTTTGAGAGCAGAAAAAGGCGCACGCCGCGCAATCGCCGGAGGAGGGCGGTCGTCTCCGGCATCTCGGTGAAGATGTCGCTCCAGGCGAGGGCGAATTCTCCAAGACCCAGGCGAAGGCCGGCCTCTTCCACATATCTCTGATAGTAGGCTTGGAAAGGAATGAGTCCGCGTTCCAGTTTTTCGTGGCGCGCTTCGACAAGGCGCTCCAGATCTTCCCGGGTGACTCCGGCGCGGCAATGTGGCAGCACCCGTTCGTAGAAGGGGGCGAAGTCGAAGTTGAATATTACACCACCCAAATCGAAGAGACAAGCGTGGAGCATGGCAAAAGGCCTATCCGCAGATGGCTAAGCCCGCCAGAGGCGGGCCGCCATGGCGGTCGCCGCAGGCGACCTAGCCATTACGCAGATTGCGCAGAAGAAGTCCTACCACAAGAGGGCCCTGGGCCAGGCGCGGCGGAGGAAGAAGTCTATTCCCCAGGCGCGGCCTGCGGCGGAAAGCATGAGAAGCAGGCTGCAGATGGTGAAGGCCTGGTTGATGAGCGCGTTGGAAGGGCCCATGTGGCCGCTGGCGAAGTAATAATTGAGGGTCATAACGGCTCCCAGAAGGCCGGCCAGGCGGGTGCCGAGGCCCAAGAGCAACATTGCCCCTACGGCCAACTCGCCCACACAGACCAGGATTCCGAAGAGGTGGGCGTTGGGGAGGAAGACCTTTACGGTGAGGTCGTGATACCAGCCGGCGGGCATGGGCTTTTGACCGGAGAGCCACATATTGAAGATTCCCGCCAGCGGGGGCGAGGCCGGGGAGGGATCTAGAAAACCGAGTTTGTATTTGCCCCAGCCGGCCACAAAGAACGTGTATCCGAGGAAGAGCCTGAGCAAGGCGAAGTAGCCGAGGTAGCACTTCTCCTGCACGAAACTGGAAAAGAAGCCGCCATTGCCGCGGGTAGATTTCTTTGCCATCTTCTCTCCTTAATTCCGGTCGTGAGAGGAAATTACTATTCTCCGCCGCTCCTCCATTTCCCTTTGAAGGAAGCGCGGAGATGGGCGTGAATCCGACAAAAAGCTTTCCCCGCGAGGGTGAATTTGTGGTATTATACGTCGGGCGCATTCGGTCCTGCCTGCTGATTGACGGGCCTGGCCGCCACCGCTGGCGATAGGTGTACCCTGAGTAGAGACAAGGGGAAGCCGAACGGACGATTGCACCGGGTTGGCTGATTAGCCGAAAAAATTCGTTTCCGGGCCAGGCCTCGGCAGACAAAAAGGAGGACGTATGGCGTCCAAATCTCTTTTTGTGGGGAACCTTCCCCACGGCACCACCCAAGAGGAACTTCGAGACCTCTTTGCGCAGTGGGAGCCTTCCGATATCCGCCTGATCGGGGACAAGGGCTTCGGCTTTGTGGACACGCCGGAGGACAAGGCCGAAGAGGCCATCGCCAAGTTGAACGGCGCGGACTTCAAGGGCCGGACCCTCACCGTCAATGAAGCGCGCCCCAAGCGAGAGCGCTCCGGCTCCGACAGAGGAGGGCGGCGGGACTTCGGCGGCGGCGGAGGTTATGGCCGAGGTGGCGGTGGCGGTGGCGGCGGCGGTCGCAGGAACCGGTGGTAAATCCTCTTATCCTGCGATTTCGCTCTGACCAGTAGAGAAGAAGACCGCCCGCAGATTTCTGCGGGCGGTTTCTCCATTTGTCCAGGAAATCGGCGCAAGAGCCGAGCCGGGCGGCCGGCAGGAGAAGGCTCTTTTTCGCCAAATCTTGCTTAGGGGGCATTCTCAAGCGCAGATGAATCACCTGGAAGAGCCGAACCGGAGAAGAGGGATTGACATTCCGCCGCCCTGGGAGAACCTTCTTCGGGCTATTGCTGAGCAGGGCAGCCTTTGCCTGGTAATTGGGCCGACAGATGCGGGAAAGAGCACTTTTTGTCTGTTGGCGGCTGATTATGGGCTGCGGGCCGGGCGCAGGCCTGCACTGCTGGATACAGACCCCGGGCAATCGGACCTTGGGCCCCCGGCGGCGCTCGGGCTGGCCCTGGTGGAGAAGCCCTTGGGGCGGCTGGAAGAGGCGGCTCCTACGGGACTGCACTTTGTGGGCGCGACTTCACCGGTGGGCCATCTGTTGGAGGTGACTACAGGAGCGGCAAGGCTGGCGCAGCGCGCCCGGCGGAGGGGCGCTGACCTCATAATCGTAAACACGAGCGGACTGGTGAGAGGCGGGATTGCCCGGGCGCTGAAGATGGCGAAGATCGCCCTCCTTTCTCCCTCTCACGTAGTTTCCATTTCGGCGGCGGGAGAGACCGAGGCGATCCTGGCGGGCCTGCGGGGAAGAAGCACGCCGGCTGTGCATCGGCTGGCGCCTTCGCGTCAGGCCGTGAGCCGCAGTCCGGAAGAGCGGCGGAAAAGAAGAGAAAGTAAATTCGCCGCCTATTTTCGCGGCGCGAATGAGATGCAGTTGGATTTGCGCGGCTTGAGTGTGCCGGGCGGGCTTTGGTTGAGCGGAAAGCCGCTGGAGGGAGTCTCGCTCTCCTATGCCGAGGAGCGCCTGGAGGCGAAGGTGCTCTGGGGCGAAAGGACTGCGGAGGGGGCGTTCTTCATTGTCGAGGGAAGACCCAATCGCGGCGGAGAAGAGGCGCTGGCGGAGAGTTTTGGGGGAGAGGCGCGGACGATAGAGAAGCGGGCGCTGGAGAAGCTGCTGATAGGCCTTGTGGACGATGCGGGTGAAGATATAGCATTGGGAATCATAGAGGCGGTGGATTTCAAGCAAAGGAGAATGACGCTTCTGGCTCCACTGTCCGGGCCGGAGCGGGTGCGGGGCGTCCGCCTGGGAAGCCTGCGAGTATCGGCAGAGGGAGTCGAACTGGAAAGTCTGCCGCCGTCTATTTGGAGGTAGAATTGGAAAGGAAGAAAACGTTTCTCTTCCTGGTGCGCCATGGTGAGACCGAGTGGAATCTGAAGAAGCGCTATCAGGGCCAGACGGAGATAAGGCTGAATGCCCGAGGCCGGCGGCAGGCGCGTCTGACCGCGCGGCGGCTGGCGGGAATCGCTTTTCATGCGGTCTATTCCAGTGATCTTTCCCGGGCGAAGGAGTGCGCGGAGATTCTGGCGAAGTCGCATGGGCTTGAGGTGAAGGCTTTGGCCGCCCTCAGGGAACGCAATTTCGGGAAACTGGAGGGTTTGACGCGGGAAGAAGCGAAGCGCCGCCGCTGGTGGAAGAGGATAGAAGAGAGCGATGGATTCGCCGCCGCGCCGGCCGGGGAGACGCGGCTGCAGATGCGACAGCGGGTGATAAGGTGCATGAATGAAATCATCGCCCGCCATGAAGGTCAAAAGGTGCTGATTGTCACTCATGGGGGCCCGATAAGCCAGATGGTGTGCGATTTCCTGGGAGTATCGGCAAGAAAGCAGGCGAATATGCGGCTGGACAACTGCTCTCTCAGCGTAATAAGGATAAGTGGAGAACACAGGACTCTGATGCTTCTGAACGATGTGGGGCACCTCTACCCGAAGGCGGCCGTGGGGGCAATGGCGGCGATGAAGAAGGTGCTGAGATGAAACTGAAGCGAGGCCTTGTGCAAGTCTATACCGGAGATGGAAAAGGGAAGACCACGGCCTCTTTAGGATTGGCCTGGAGAGCGATGGGCCGGGGATTGAAGGTCTGCTATCTGCAGTTCATGAAGGGGAGGATAAAGAGCGGGGAGCAGTTGTCCGCGGAGGTTTTTGGGGATAGGCTTACCTTCGTGCAAATCTCCGCCAATGCCCGCGGGCCGGGGAGAAAATCTCTGCCGGGCCGGCCCTGGTGGACACAGCCTCTTTCGGAGGCGGACCGGGCCTGCGCGGGAGAGGCGGTGGAGTTCGCTCGCAATGCCCTGAAGAGCGGGGAATACGATGTGGTGATTTGTGATGAGATAAATGTCGCCTGTGATATGGGATTGATTTCGGTGGAGGAGATTCTCTCTTTGATTCGGGAAAAGCCGCCAACCGTTGAACTGGTGCTGACCGGCCGCAAGGCCAAAGAAGAGGTGATTGCCGCGGCGGATTTGGTGACCGAGATGCGGCTGATAAAACATCCCTTTCAGCGCAATATATCGGCGAGGAGGGGAATTGAGTTTTGAGGGAGTTATGAGTTGAGAGTTGTGAGTTCAGAGTCAATAGTAGGTAGGGCAGGTCGCCGCGGCGGCCTGCCAATTGCATTGGCATTCTCTTGTCTCTTCTTAGCCGCTGGTTTTGCGGGCCCGGCGAAAGATGCTCTCCCACCCATCCGGCGGGGGATGGAACCCCCGCCCTACAGCCTTTGCAACAGCGCAACTTTCGACTCTGAACTCGTAGAGCTTTTCCGTATTCGTCTGGTGAACGAGCGGGGCGGCGAGATTGCCGTCAGCCGCGACCAGGGAGTGACCTGGGAGAAGTTGGGCGAGGTGACGGGTCCTTGCGAGAGGGTGGAGCCCAAAGGCTTCACCGCGGCGAAGTGGGTGGAGCCGGTGCGGGTGGCGGCGACGGCGGTAAACGCCATTCATATCACTAGCGATTATGATCCGCAGACGGACCGGGCGGCGGTCTTTTCCATTGTGCCGAAAGGGATTGTGCCATCGGGCGCTTCTTTCTACACTCCGTCGGCCTCGGTTGTAACTGACCTCCCTCCCGGCACGGGGATTTTCGGAGGCGGTCTTGCGCCACTTGTGGGCAACCGGCTCTGGGTGGAGCGGGAGGGGGCGGGGTTCTTCGCGGAAAAGGGCTTTGCGCCGGCGCGGGGAGATCGGCTGACGATTATTGTGGAGGCTCTTGCGAATGAGCCTTCCCAGGCGGTCTTCGAGAACCGCGAGGGCGGGCTCATCTGGCTGCAATTTCCGGATGGTTCGCGGCACGTGATTGGGCGGGTGGTCCGGCCAGTGCACGGGGTGGGCCGCTTTTTAGGAACGCAGTATGCGGCGGCCGGGAGGATCCGCGCCAATCATGCGGGGGTGATTGACGTCTCCTGCAGCCCGCTGGGGAAGATCGCCGGATTTCAGATAATCCCGGAAGGCCACGCCCACAGCCCGGAGATGGGCCGCGCCCTTACCATGACTCAATGGATGATCGTCGCCCCGCTTTCGGCGGAGGAACATTGGGAAGGGGCGGCGCCGCTCTTTTACCAGTATATCCGGCCCGATTACCGGCCCGATGACCTCTATGCGCCGGACTGGGAAGAGCGGCTGCTGAGCCGGTTTCTGGTGGAAATGCGCAGGGCGGATGGATTGTGGGGGCCCTGTCCGTCATTTTCCCTGGACCCCGACCTCTCCAAGCCGCTGCCGGAATGGGCGAATACCGCCTTAGGCGCTGTTACCGCGGTGCGAATCCTCTTCCCGGTTCTCCCCGGCAACCCGTGCAGAACCAGCCTGCAACCCGAGTAGAAACTTAGAGGCTATCCTAAAATTCAACTCTGAACTTCCTGGGGGACGAGCCAGCGATTCGTCCCCCAGACCCCCTCACTCGCTTTTTCGTCTTCTTTCTCGCCTCTTGGCGAGAAAGAAGCGCAAAAACCGGGAGGGGAGTCTGAGGGGGAAACCGGTGGCTTCCCCCTCAGGAAGTCTGCAGTTTGCATTTTTAGGATAAGTTCTTACGTGGCGCGCAGACAAAAAGGCCTCCTTTCCGACTCTAGTAATATGGAGGCAGAGATGCCGACAGAGGCCTTATCGTTCGCGCAGGAAAGAGCCGAGACAGACATGGTGAAAGCGGGCGCGTGCCTCGCACTTGGCGAACTTTATGATGAGCATGCGGAGGCGGTCTATCGGCTGCTGCTGGTGATACTGAGTTCGGCGGCTGACGCGCAGGACGCCCTGGGCGAGGTCTTTTTGGAGGTGGCCCGTCAAGATTTGGGCCGCATTCGCAATCCCCGCGCCTATCTGCTGACCAGCGCCCGCCACAGGGCGATCTCGATGCTGCGGCATCGGCGACGAGAACTGCCGACTGACCCGGCGCATGAATGTTTCTTCGATACCACCAGCCTCGGCGCGGATCAGGCGCTCCTGGCGCAGAGGATCGAGGCGGCCTTGCGGGAACTGCCGCCGGAGCAGAGAGAAGTTGTAGTGCTGAAAGTATATGAGGGGCTAACTTTTGCCGAGATTGCGAAAATCACCCGGACGCGGCCGAATACGGTCGCCAGCCGGTATCGTTATGCCGTCGAGAAACTTCGACGCTGGCTGCAGGAGTAATCATCATGAATCATAATGAGGATTCCGAGTTTGAGGAGAGGCTGCGGTCACTGCCGACGGCGAAGCCGCCGCAGGGGCTGCGAGAGCGCATCTTGGAACAGGCGACGGGAGCACGGCGGAGCAGAGTGAAATGGAAGGGCGGGCTCGCTTTCGCCCTCTGCCTATTGGCTCTTTTGGCCCTGGACCTCGGGGTGGAGCGGGTGCAGTCGGCGCGGCTCTCGCGGCTGATAGGCGATGGTCGCCGGATAGGCGCGCCCGCGTCCAATCGGGGTTTTCTCATCGCCTTCGGAGAGAATAAGACATTGATGATGAGCCTCTTGCAAAAGGAGGAGACGAGGTGACGGCATCTCCGCAAGAACCAGGAAGCGCATTTTCGACGCTGGGCCTGGCGCTGGGGGCGCCGTGGCGGGCGATCCGGTGGCTGTGGCGGAAGACCTGGCGATACCTGCTCGCTCTGCTCGTGCTGTTGATTATTGGGCATACCATATTCAACTTCATTGCAGGGCGGAAGTTGGAGGCGGAACTGGCGCGCATCAGGAAATCGGGCGCGCCCTTGTCACTGTTGGAAGCCGCTCCGCCGCAAGTGCCGGATTCTGAGAATGCGGCGGTCCTCTATCAGGAAGCCTTCAAGGGATTGACCCATGAAGATTCTGAAACTATCGGCTCCTTCCTGACACGTCGGCTGCCCGAAGGAGAAAAGCGGCCGACTCTGGAGCAGATGGAGGAGGTTTTGGGGAGGCATACGAGGGATTTTCAATTGCTGGAGGAAGCCTCCCGGCGGCCCGCGTGCCGCTTTCCGGTGAACTGGGAGGCCGGTTTTGCCGCGACTTTCCCTCATCTGGCGAAGGTGAGAGAAGCGACGCGCTTTCTGGCGGCGAAAGCGATTGTGGAGGCAAAGCGCGGGCGGAGCGGGGAGGCGCTCGAGGATCTTGCCCTTGTGATCCGCATGACAAACCAGGTAAGCGGAGAGCCCACGCTGATTGCACACCTCGTGCGCGTGGCCTGTATTGCGATTGTCTTCAGGTCCTTCCCGGAGGTCCTCGCCTCTGCTCCCCCGGCCGAAGAGGAGTGCCGCGCCTTCTATGATTTGCTTGCCCAGGTTGACATGAGAGGGCCCTTCTCTCACGGGATGCAGGGAGAGCGGGCCTGTGGGATTTGGGCCTTCGAACAAGTGCGGAAAGCGAAGGCGAAAGACCTGGTGGGCCTTTTCTTCCTTTCCGAGAACCCTGAGCAGAAGAAGCCTTTTCTGGCGGAGGTGTGGTGGCCCGTGGTGCGTCTGCTGTGGGGGCCGTTCTTGAGGCTGGATGAGGTGCAGTATTTGCGATACATGGAGGGCGGGATTGCCTTCTCTGAGAAACCCTACAGGGAGATAAGAGAACCTTCGGAATATCCTGCTGATGAGATGCCGAAGAATCTGCCCTGGTATGCAGTGATCACTCGGAGGCTGTCACCCATCTACACGCGGGCAAACAGCAAGCGGGATGAGGCGATTGCCTCAATCTCCCTGATGCGAGTGAGTCTGGCCTTGCGCGTTTATCAGATTGAGCATGGGGAGTATCCGGCCTCTCTGGATGAATTGCAGGCGGCGGGCTGGGAGATCCCGAAGGATCCCTTCACTGATAAGCCCTTCATCTATCGGCGCGAGGGAACGGGCTATTTGATCTACAGCGTGGGCCCGAACCTGGCCGATGACCGGGGGACGGACTACTCCACGGCAAGACTGGCATTACTGGGCAAGCCTTTTCTCCGGGGCGAGGAACCTGCCTACGACATTCCCCTGAGGATGACGCGGTAAAGACAACCCCGGCGGGCTTAGTTGGAGCCTAGCCGCGCCATGAATGGCGCTACTACGAGCACCAGGTTTCAGTAAGACCTGACCCCTGAAACCTGGCCCCTGGCCTGTGACCCGGCGGGCGATTAGTCCCTCGACTTTGCTCGGGATGCTGAGCGGAGTCGAAGCATAAATCGCCCCTACAGCCCTTGTAGAAGCCTCCCACCACAAAGACACCAAGACACCAAGGAACCGGACAAACTGTAGGGGCGCATTACCATGCGCCCGAATCATCTCTCTGAGAGGCCGGGAGCCCCTCTTATGCAGTTGGAATTCCTCGAGGCAGAAGTTTTCCCCATCCTGCGAAACTGGGCAACCGTCAGACCTCCTCAGTCTTGACGCGCCTCGGCCAATAACACTATAATCTGGCCACACTCGTGCTTCGTAGCGTAGTGCCTACTCCGCCCGCCTGAGGCGGGCTATGAAGGCTGGAAGCCTACGCTACTACGCAGAGTAACAATTTGTCCTGACAAAAGGCTGGGAAGGGGAGCAGTAGGCGGAAGCAGGGCCGCAGAGAGCCAGGGGGTGGTGCGACCTGGCGCCCAAGGCCGCCGAACTCGCCCCGGAGCCGCGCCCGCGAAAGGGAATCGAAGAGTCGTCCGCAGATGACGCAGATTTCCGGCGCTTTGCGCCGTTCCAGAACGAATCTGTGAAATCTGTGGATATGAGATTCTCTATTAGTTGGCGCCGGGAACGCCCGTTATTGCGTTATTAGAGGGGCTTCGCCTCTTGCCGGGTCGGCCCTGACTTGGCGGGGTGGAGCAACTTGGGTGGTACCGCGGGAGCAAGCCTCTCGTCCCAAAGGGCGAGGGGCGTTTTTGTTAGTTAGTTAAGCGTTCAGCGTTGAGCGCTTCCCCGCCATCTTTTCCGCCGAAGTTTCAACGAAGGCGGAAGCCTTGGCGACGGCGGGTTCAGCGCTGGAAGCAAAAAGGCGGGGCGGGAGAGAGCAGACGATGCGAAGTGATGTGATAAAGAAAGGGATGGAGCGGGCGCCGCATCGAGCGCTGTTGTATGGGACCGGCATGAGCCGCAGGCAGATGAACAAACCCTTCATCGGTGTGGCGACGTCCTGGAGTGATATAGTTCCGGGGCATGTTGGGATGCGGGATTTGGAGCGGCCCATCGAGCAAGGGATTTATGCCGCAGGGGGGGTGGCGTTTTTCTTCGGGCTGCCGGGAATCTGCGACGGGCTTGCCATGGGACATCTGGGGATGCACTATTCTCTCCCTTCGCGGGAATTGATTGCTGACAGCGTTGAGTCAATGGCCCAGGCGCACGCTTTTGACGGGCTGGTGCTGCTGACCAATTGCGACAAGATAACCCCGGGGATGCTGATGGCAGCGGCGAGGTTGAATATCCCGGCGATTATGGTAACCGCCGGGCCGATGGTAGCGGGCCGATGCGCGCCCATCAGCCGGCAACTCGCCTCTCTGGCCTTGAGATTCCAAAAACAGGGCGATCTGGCCGGCGCGGCGACGGCTTCCCGGCTGGCGCACGGGCATATCATCTATGGTGACGCCTACTACGGCGCGGCCTGGCGCAAGAAGGGGGAGATAAGTGATGCGGAATTGGAGGCGCTGGAGCAATCCGCCTGTCCGGGTGAGGGTTCCTGCCAGGGCCTATATACCGCGAATACCATGGCCTGCCTGACCGAGGCCTTGGGGATGAGCCTGCCGGGAAGTGGAACTGCGCTGGCGATTTCCGCGGCGAAGAAACGGATCGCCTATGATTCGGGGGAGCAAATCATCTCTTTGGTGAAAAAGGGGCTGCTGCCGCGGCAGATCATGACCGCGGCGGCGTTTCGCAATGCCATTCGGGTTGATCTGGCCCTGGGCGGCTCGACAAATACCGTGCTGCACCTGCCGGCGATTGCGCATGAGGCGGGGGTGAATCTGCCCCTGGAATGGTTTGATGAACTCTCCCGCAAGACCCCTCATGTGACCGATATTCTTCCCTCCGCAGGGGCGATTCACGCCATGGAGGATTTGGACCGGGCGGGGGGAATTCCGGCTCTGCTGCATGTGTTGGAGAAGACTCTGGAAAGCAGTCCGACGGTCTCGGGACGGGACCTGGTGACCCTGGCCAGGGCCGGGCGGGTGCTGGATGGCGAGGTCATCAGGCCGCTGAATAGTCCCTATCACAAGGAGGGGGGAATTGCTATCCTGAAAGGGAATCTGGCGCGTGATGGGGCGGTGGTGAAATCCTCTGCGGTGGCGGAAGAGATGCGGACTTTTCGCGGGAAAGCGAGAGTATTCGACAGTGAGGAGGCCGCCAGGGAGGCGATCCTGGGAGGGAAAATCTCCGGGGGAGAAGTGGTAGTCATCAGATACGAAGGGCCCAAGGGCGGGCCCGGAATGAGAGAAATGCTCTATCCTACCGCGCTGATAACCGGAATGGGGCTGAACCGGAAGGTGGCTTTGGTTACCGACGGCCGATTTTCCGGCGCGAGCATCGGTCTTGCGGTGGGACATGTTTCTCCGGAGGCGGCGGAGGGAGGGGCCATCGGTCTTGTCAAAGACGGAGACATCATTGAGATTGATGTGGAGAAGAGGAAGGTCGAACTGAAGGTGGGGGCCGGGGAATTGACGCGAAGGCGAAAGAATTGGAAAGCGCTGGAGCCGAAGGTGAAGACCGGCTACCTGGCGCGGTATGCGAAGATGGTGAGTTCGGCGGCGAAAGGAGCGATCCTGACGCCTTCCGGCGTCAGGAGAGAGGTGAAAGGAGAGAGTTGAGAGTAGAAGCGCGTAAGCGAAGATATGGGAGTAAGGAAAGATGAAAATGACTGGTGCGCAAGCTTTAATTGAATGTCTCAAACGGGAGGGAGTGGAGGTAATCTTCGGCTATCCGGGGGGGGCGAATCTGCCGATTTATGATGTCCTCTATTCCACTGCGGAGATAAAGCACATCCTGGTCCGGCATGAGCAGGGGGCGGCCCATGCTGCGGATGGTTATGCGCGCGCCAGCGGCAAGGTAGGAGTATGTATGGCTACCTCCGGGCCGGGGGCCACCAACCTGGTGACAGGAATCGCCACCGCCTACATGGACTCGATACCCATGGTGGCCATCACCGGCCAGGTGGCCACCTATGCCATAGGCAAGGACTCCTTCCAGGAGGCGGACATCACCGGCATCACCATGCCGATAACGAAACATAACTTCCTCATCACCCATGTGGAGGAGATTCCCCTGGTGATGAAGGAGGCTTTTTATATCGCCTCCACGGGAAGAAAAGGCCCGGTGCTGGTGGATCTGCCGAAAGACCTGCAGGTGGCGGAGATTGATTTCAAGTACTCGGAGAAGGTGGAATTGCGGGGTTATCGGCCCTTTTCCGGGGCGGGTCATGTGCGAATGATAGAAAAGGCGGCCGCGCTCCTGTCCGAGGCGGAGAGGCCGGTGATCTATGCGGGCGGAGGCGTAATCGCCTGCGAGGCGAGCGAAGAACTCCACGCCCTGGCGGTGAAGTTGGATGCTCCGGTGACTACCAGCCTGATGGGCAAGGGAGGCTTCCCGGAGAACGAGCCGCTTGCCCTGGGGATGCCGGGGATGCACGGCACCGCTTATTCCAACTACGCCCTGCATGACGCCGACGTAATCCTCAGCGTGGGGACGCGCTTCGATGACCGGGTAACCGGAAAGTTATCCACCTTTGCCCGCAAGGCGAAGATCGTCCACATAGATATTGATCCGGCGGAGATCGGAAAGAGCGTTGGGGTTGAGGTGCCGGTTGTGGGCAACGCCAAACAGGTCTTGGCGGCTCTTATCAAGGCTTGCAAGAAGGTGAAGCATCCCAAGTGGAGAGAGCAGGTTGCGGAGTGGAAACGGAAATATCCGCTCTCTTACAAGGGAGAAGGTTTGAAGCCGCAGTTCGTGGTGCAGCAAATCTGGGAGGCGACCGCGGGAAAAGCGATAGTCTGCACCGGCGTAGGGCAGCACCAGATGTGGTCTGCGCAGTGGTATCCCTGCAGCCGGCCGCGGCAGTTCATCTCCTCCGGCGGACTGGGAACGATGGGGTACGGCCTGCCGGCGGCGATTGGGGCGCAGATGGCCTGCCCGAAAGCGGTGGTGTGGGACCTCGACGGGGACGGCTCCTTCCAGATGAACGTCCAGGAACTGGCGACCGCGGTGGTCAATCACCTGCCGATAAAGATCGCCATCTTCAATAACCGCTTTTTGGGGATGGTGCGCCAGTGGCAGCAGTTGTTCCACGGCAAGCGCTATTCGCACACGGATTTGAACGTGGGGACCCCGGACTTTGTGAAGGTGGCGGAGGCCTATGGAGCGCCGGCTTTGCGGGTGGCCAAACCGGAAGAAGTGAAGCCCGCCATCCGCAAGGCGATGCAGACGAAGGATAGGCCGTTCTTGATTGATTTTCGCGTTGTCAGAGAAGAGAACGTGATGCCGATGGTTCCTGCGGGCGGCTCGATTGACCAGATGTTGATTGACTGAAGGGAGGCGCAAATGACAGACGGAAAAAAGAAACACACGATTTCCGTGTTGGTGGAGAACCGGCCTCGTGTCCTCGCTCGCACGGCCTCTCTCTTTTCCCGGCGGGGCTTCAATATTGATTCTCTGGCGGTCTCCACGACGGAGGATCCGAGCATCTCTCGCATGACGATTGTGGTGGAGGGCTCGGACGCGGTCCTGGAGCAGATTACCAAGCAGTTGAACAAACTGGTTGATGTGATAAAAGTGCTGGATCATACCGACGAGCCGCTGGTAATGCGGGAACTGGCGCTGGTGAAGGTGAACGCAGACCCGGCCGCGCGCGGGGAGATAATGCAGATTGTAGACATCTTCCGCGGCAATATCGTGGATGTTGCCGAGAAGACCTTCGTGATTGAGTGCACGGGGACGGGAGACAAGATTGACGCCTTTCTCGGCATGTTGGAGAAATACGGCGTCCGGGAGATGATGCGCACCGGCCGCATTGTGCTGGCGCGGGGATTGAAGAGCACCTGAGGTGGCGCAAGAAAAGGCGATAGGCTGGGAGAGGCTGTGGCGGGATGAGGAGATCGCGAAGCAGTGGGCGGAAAGGCCTCCGCTTCCCGAAGTCATCGAGATGGCCGATCGCCTGGAGAGAGACGGGCGGCGGCGCGTGCTCGACATCGGCTGCGGAATGGGGCGGCACACGCTCTATCTTGCCGCGCGGGGCTTCGACGTAACGGCTACGGACAATGCGCCCACGGCGATTGCAGCCTGCAAGAAGAACCTGGAGGAAGCGGGGCTGCGGGCGACTTTGGTGGAATGTGACATGGCGGAACTGCCGTTTGAGGACAACTCGTTCGACGGCGTGGTGGCCTCTCATGTCATTCATCATACCAATCGGGCGACGCTGGAGAGGATTATCGCTTTAATCACGCGGCAACTGGCCCCCGGCGGGATTTTCGTCTGGGTAACTCCTACGTCTCGCCACTGTGAGTATGGTCGGGGGCAGGAGATCGAGCCGGGCACCTGGGTCAACCCGGAACACCGCGAGGGGCCTGTTCCTCATCACTACTCCACAGAGGAAGAGGCGAGGGAACTGCTCCGTGCGTACGAGATCGAATCAATATGCGAACACGAATATGTGAAGGAGGAAGGCCGTTACACCCACTGGCGCATTTTGGCGCGGAAGAGGTAAACCTCTGGCAGGGGCGGGCGCAGTTCGGCTGCGCTCACTGTGAACAGGCGCACCCGCCCTACACCCGTGGCGCGATGCGAAGGATTCCTCCCCCTTGACGGGGGAGGCGGTTTTGCTCAGCGTCGGTTGCCATCGGGCCTCGTTGGCACAGGGTGGTATGAAAGAACTGATTGACGAGAAAATCTTTGTTGCGGTGTTGAGCGGAGCCGCCATTTTCCTGGTGGTTCTCGGCGCGGTCGTGGCGCTCATCGGCTGGCGATTGAAGCGGGCCGCTTCACAGATTTGGGGAATCGCCCTGATTATCGCCGGGCCGGCGCTCTGGCTGCTCTGGCTGGCCTACGGAGGGGTGACAAAACACTTCGGGCTGGATAGTGTCAAAGGCCTGGGACTAAGCATATTGATTTTCGCGGCCGCGGGAGTAGTCGTGGGCGTGGTCATCGGTTTGTTGCGAAGGAGAGCATAGAAAGAGGGACTCGTGACAATCGGCGCAGAGTTCGAGCGGTAAAAGGGTAGCCGCAGGCTTTAGCCTGCGAGAGGATGAGTCCAGCGCACCCTAAAGGGTGCGGCTACCGGAGTCATCGGGATATTCCAAAGCAGAGGCGGAGGGGAAAATGGCTGAGATGTACTTCGACGCAGAGGCAGATTTGGGTGTGCTGAAGGGAAAGACGATCGGCATCATCGGCTACGGCATTCAGGGGCGGGCGCAGGCGCTTTGTCTGCGGGACAGCGGCCTCGATGTGAGGGTGGCTGATTTGGAGGGGAGCGTTAACTGGAAGAAAGCCGTGGAAGATGGGATTAAGCCGGCGCGCACGGAGGAGGTGGCGAAGGCGGCGCAGATAATTCAGATTCTCACCGAGGATCATGTGCAGGCCCTCGTGTATAAGAACCAGATTGCCCCTCACCTGGCAATGGGAAATGCGCTGCTCTTTTCCCACGGCTTCAATATTCATTTTCACCAGATTATCCCTCCGGAAACGGTGGATGTCTTCATGGTGGCGCCAAAAGGGCCCGGCGCGCTGGTGAGGGAGATGTATGAACAGGGCAAGGGCGTGCCGGCCTTGTTGGCGATTCACCAGGATTACACGGGCAAAGCCAAAGAGTTGGGGCTGGCCTATGCCAAAGGGATTGGGGCGACCCGCGCGGGCGTAATAATGACCACTTTCAAAGAGGAAACGGAGACCGATCTTTTCGGCGAGCAGACCGTGCTTTGCGGGGGCGTGACGGAACTCATCAAGGCGGGTTTCGAGACCCTGGTGGAGGCGGGCTATCAGCCGGAGATTGCTTATTACGAGGTGCTGCACGAATTGAAACTGATTGTTGACTTGATTCAGGCCTACGGGATCCGGGGAATGAGAAAGCGGGTTTCGGATACGGCGGAATATGGTGACATGACCCGGGGAAGGCGGATCATCACGGGCGAGACCAGACATACGATGCGGCACATCCTGGCGGAGATACAGACCGGAGAATTCGCCCGGGAGTGGATCTTGGAGAATATGACGGGGAGGCCGGTTTTCCGGGCCTTGGAGCAGATGGAGGCGGAACATCCGATTGAACAGATCGGGGCGGCCCTGAGGGAAATGATGCCCTGGCTGAAGAAGTAGCGCCTTGTGTAGGAGCAGCTGCGGAGGGCGAAGACCATGGTGAAGACCAGTGAGAAACGGCAGAAAATCTATATCTTTGACACCACCCTGAGAGACGCGGAGCAGTGTCCCGGGGCGAGCATGACGGCGGAAGAGAAACTCAAGGTGGCCCATCAACTCGCCCGCCTGGGGGTGGATGTGATCGAGGCCGGCTTCCCTTACTCTTCGCCCGGTGATTTCGAGGCGGTAAGGAAGATCGTCAAGGAGGTCAAAGGCCCGGCCATCGCAGGTCTGGCGCGCTGTTTGCCGGAAGATATTGACCGCACCGCCGAGGCGCTCAAGGGGGGCAGGCGGGTCCGGCTGCATACCTTCGTCGGCACCTCGCCGATGCACCGCGAGGGGATCCTGCGCAAGAGCAAGGAGGAGGTGCTGGAGATGGCCGTCTCCTCCGTGGCGCGGGCGCGCCGACTGGTGAAGGACGTCGAATTCTCTCCCATGGACGCCACCCGCACCGAGTTCAAGTACCTCTGCCGCGTTGTGGAGGAGACGATCGAGGCCGGCGCTTCCGTGATCAATATCCCGGATACGGTCGGGTATGCCCTTCCCTCGGGATTCGGCGACCTCATCCGCCGGCTCAAGGAAGTCGTCCCCAGTCTCAATGATGTGATTCTCAGCGTTCATTGCCATGATGACCTGGGGTTGGCCACGGCCAATTCCCTGGCCGCGGTGATGAACGGCGCCACCCAGGTGGAATGCACCATCAACGGCCTGGGCGAACGCGCCGGCAATGCCGCGCTGGAGGAGATCGTGGTGGCGATTGATACGCGGCCGGAGTTGAAAAGGAGTTTTGTGACCGGCATCAACCTGAAAGAGATTTACCGCTCCAGCCGGTTGGTGCGTGAGGTGACGGGAATGCCGGTGCAGCCGAACAAGGCGATCGTCGGCGCCAACGCCTTCGCCCACTCCTCCGGCATCCATGTGGACGGGGTGCTCAAACAGCGCAACACCTTCGAGATAATCCCGCCGCAGAAGATCGGCCTGGAGCAGAGCCAGATTGTATTGACCAGCCGCTCCGGCCGGCACGCGGTGAAACATCGCCTCTCCGAGTTGGGCTACCAACTCTCCCAGAAAGAACTGGACAAGACCTACCAGCGCTTCCTCGCCGTCGCCGACCAGCGCAAACAGGTTACCGATGGAGAGTTGGAATCCCTGGTGGCGGATGAGTTACGCCTCGCCCAGGAGGTCTATCACCTCGAATACCTGAATGTCATCAGCGGCGGAACCACCATTCCAACCGCCACGGTGCGTCTGCGCCGCAATGGCGATCTTCTCCAGGCGGTCACCAACGGCGTCGGGAGCGTGGACGCCGTTTATCGCGCCATTGCCGAGGTAATCAAGGTGCCGCACCGCCTGGTGGATTATAATGTCAGTTCGGTCACCGGCGGGACCGACGCCCTGGGCGAAGTTACGGTGCGCATCAGCGACCGCACCGGCATGGTTCACACCGGCCGCGGTTCCAGCATGGATATCATCGAAGCCTCCGCCAAAGCCTATCTCCAGGCGCTGAACAAGACGGTGCTGCGCACCGGCATCACCGCCCGCTCCAAGCGCCGCCGAGCGCGGCCAAAAGCGAAGTGATAAGAGCTCATTTCAAGACTCAACAGAGAAACTTCCTGAGGGGGAAGCCGCCGATTTCCCCCTCAGACTCCCCCCTCGGTTTTTGCCTTTTCTTTCTCTCGCCGCTTCGGCGAGAGAAGAAAGCACAAAAGCGAGCGAGGGGGTCTGGGGGACGAATCGCTGGCTCGTCCCCCAGGGAGTTCTCTTGGAGTTTTTGAAATAGGTTCTGGACAGGTCAGACCATGTGCGGAATTGTAGGCTACATCGGCAAAGGCGCGGCTGTGCCGACGATAATTGACGCGCTCAAACGCTTGGAATACCGCGGCTACGATTCCGCCGGAATCGCCGTCCTGGTTGAGGGCAAGGTCGAGGTGATCAAAAACGCGGGCAAAATTCGAGACCTCGAACAAGTATTGGCCAACCGCCCCATCAATACCACCATCGGAGTCGGCCATACCCGCTGGGCTACCCACGGCGAACCTTCCACCCTCAATGCCCACCCCCATTCCGACTGCACGGGCCGGCTCGCCATCGCCCACAATGGCATCATCGAAAACTATCTCTGCCTGAGAGAGCGGCTTCAGGCCCAGGGCCACTGCTTCGCCTCCGAAACCGATACCGAAGTCATCGCCCACCTCATCGAGGAGCATCTGCGCGGCGGCGACCTGGAATCCGCCCTGCGCGCAGCGGTCCGCGAACTCAAGGGCTCCTACGCTCTTGTGGTGATCTGCCAGGACGAGCCGGACAAACTCTTCGTCGCCCGCAAAGATTCTCCCCTGGTAATCGGCCTCTCCGAAGGCGCAAACTTCGTCGCCTCCGACATCCCCGCGGTCCTGCCCTACACTCGCCGGGTCTATATTCTTGAAGACGGAGATTTCGGCGTCATCACCCGGGAGAACGTGACCCTCAGCGACATTGACGGAGCGCCCATTCGCAGAGAGGTCTTCCACGTCACCTGGGACGCGGAAGCCGCGGAAAAGGGCGGCTACGAGCATTTCATGATTAAAGAGATACACGAGATTCCCCGCGCCATTCGGGATACGATGAGGACGCGGGTGACGGAAGAGAATCTCCTGCAGATGGGAGAAATCAAATTGACTGCGGACGAGATTCGCCGCCTCGACCGCCTCTTTATCGTCGCCTGCGGGACCGCCTATTATGCCGGATGCGTGGGCAAGGTCATCTTTGAAAAACTTCTTCGCATTCCGGTTGAAGTGGACATCGCCTCCGAGTTTCGCTATCGAAACCCGATCTTTACCGAGAACTCTCTGCTTATCATCATCAGCCAGTCCGGGGAAACCGCGGATACCATCGCCGCGATGAGAGAAGCGCGCCGGCGCGGCGTGAAAGCCCTGGCCCTTGTCAATGTGATCGGAAGTTCAATCTACCGCGAAGCGGACGAGGTCTTTCCCACCCTGGCGGGCCCGGAAATCTGCGTCGCCTCCACCAAGGCCTATGTCACCCAACTCATCGCCCTCTATCTTCTCGCCTTCCATTTCGCCCAGGTCAGAGGGCAACTCTTGGCCGAGGAGGTTCAGTGCCTTCTTGTCGCCATGAAGCACCTTCCGGAACAGGTGCAGCGCATCTTTGATAAAGAGGAAAAGATCGCCGCCCTGGCGCGGCAGTTCACCGGCTGTCGGGATTTCTTCTTCTTGGGCCGGGGACTGGATTACGCCGCCTCCCTCGAGGGCGCGCTCAAACTCAAGGAAATTTCCTACATCCACTCCGAAGCCGCCGCCGCAGGCGAACTCAAACACGGCCCCCTCGCCCTCATAAGCGAAGGCGTGCCGGTGATGGCCATCTGTGTTCAGGAAGATCTCCGCGACAAGATGCTCAACAACGTGAAGGTAGTCGCCGCCCGCGGCGCCCACATCATCGGCCTCGTGAAAGAGGGTGATACCATCACCGAAAAATCTGTCGCCCAGGTCATCCGCATCCCCGAAAACGACAGCCTCCTAATGCCCGTGCTCACCATCATCCCCACCTATCTTCTCACCTACCATCTCTCCCTCGCCCTGGGCCGGGAGATTGACCAGCCCCGCAACCTCGCCAAAAGCGTCACCGTGGAGTAGGGGAGGCAACAGCGAGATTTCACCACAAAGACACTAAGGCACAAAGAATCCATATATGAAATACCAGGCGATCATCTTCGACCTCTTCGGAACCTTGATTGACAATTTCCCACCTGAGGAATATCAGCGCGTCATGGCGGAAATGGCCGATGCCCTTTCCGTGCCGCATCAGGAGTTCGCCCGTCTGTGGGTTGGGACCTTTGACAAGAAGGCTTCAGGCTACTTCGCGACCACGCGGGAGGCCATTGAGCACGTCTGCCGGACTCTCGGCGCGAAAGCGGGGGAGGCTCAGATCGCCGCCGCTGTCGAGATAAGGTTCGGCCTCACCCGCCGCTCACTTGTGCCCCGGCCCGGAGCGGTCGAGACACTGCATCACTTGAGAGCCGTGGGCCATAAGATTGGGTTGATCTCTGACTGCTCCGCAGAGATCCCGCTCCTGTGGCCGGAGACGCCCTTCGCCCCACTGATAGAGTCGCCGGTCTTCTCCTGCTCGGTTGGCATGACGAAACCCGATTCGCGCATCTACCTGCTCGCTTGCGAACGGCTTGGGGTAAGTCCGAAAGATTGCCTCTACGTCGCCGACGGCATGGGCCGCGAACTCACCGGCGCCGCCGCGGTGGGCATCTCCCCGGTCCTAATCCGCGTCCCCTATGATAGAGACTATGACCATTACCGCCTGGACGCCAAAGAATGGCCGGGGCCCGTCATTTCAGCATTGAGCGAAGTTCCCGGCCTGGTTCGTAGTGGCGCCATTCATGGCGCTTAGAGAGTTTCTGGTATTACAGTGATACGGCGCGTATTCAATCAAGAGTCTGTAGGGGCGGCTTTGTAGCCGCCCGCAAATCTTACCCTAATGCGCAAAACGCTGTAGTAGATGAGACTCAATAGTTCGTAGTAGCGCCATTCATGGCGCGTCTTATCTTCATGTTTATGTAGGGCGGGGGTGCCGGCCCCCGCCGGATTATTGAAGAGATCGTAGCGGCTACTATCCTGCCCCGGGAGCAATGAAAATGAACGAGGAAAATTCAGAGGCCGCTGGCGGCGAGGTCGCCCGCTGCTGGGATGAGAACGCAACCCTTTGGGCGCGGCACGTGCGCGCCGGTTACGACACCTTCCGCGACCTCTATAACAACCCCGCCTTTTTTGAGTTCGTCGGCGACCTTTCTGGCCGGACAGTCCTGGACGCCGGCTGCGGTGAGGGGTACAATACACGTCTGCTCGCCCGCCACGGCGCAAAGATGACAGGCATTGACATCTCGACGAGAATGATCGAGTTGGCGCAGGCCCAGGAGCAGCGGGAGCCGCTGGGCATTGGCTATGAAGTGGCTTCGGCAGCCGATCTATCACAGTTCGAGGAGGAAACTTTCGAGGCCGTCATTTCCACTATGGCCTTGATGGACTGCGCCGACTACGAAGGCGCAGTGCGCGAGTTCTGGCGAGTGCTGCGGCCCGACGGAATCTTTGCCTTCAACATCTGCCATCCTTGTTTCACCTATGAGATTCGCGACTGGGACTATGATGAAAAGGGTGAGGTGATTGGCATTCGGCTAGGCAATTACTTCCGGGAGGGGGCCTATGTGGAGCGCTGGAAGTTCGGCGCGGCTCCTGTTGCTGAGCAAGTCGAACCTTTTACTATCATCTACTTCTATCGGACGCTGGCCGGGTTCATCAATCCACTTTGCATCGCCGGATTCCGCATAGAAGCCATCGCCGAACCCCGCCCCACAGAAGAGGCCTGCCGGGCCGACCCCCGGCTGCGCAAACATCAATTGGTACCGCAAACGCTTTGCGTCAAAGCCCGCAAGCCCGGGAAATGCGGGTGATGCCATGGCAATGATAATTCGTGAGGCGATGACGCAGGATTACGACGCCCTATGCGAACTCATAGATCAAGCGGATGCGCTTCACCAAGATCACCTTCCTTACATATTCCAGAAAGCCAAGGGCCCTGCCCGCGATAGGGATTTCATTTTGGGGCTGATCGAAGACGAAAATGTCGGCCTCTTTGTCGCCGAGGTCGAAGGGCAACTGGTTGGCTTTGCTCATGTAAGAGTCAGGGATTCACCTGACATTCCCATCCTTCTGCCACGCCGTTTTGCCGTGCTTGAAGGCCTGGCGGTGAGGGAAAATAGCCGTCGGGCAGGAATAGGCAGAGCGCTGATGGAGAAGGTGCACGAATGGGCCGCCTCCAAAGGAGCAACCGCCATCGAGTTGAATGTCCATGAGTTCAACCAGGGCGCGGTCGCTTTCTATCAAGCACTGGGGTATGAAGTCTCTAGCAGAAAGATGAGTAGATTTCTGAAGTAGCGGCAATGCAGCATTGCGGGGAGATTGCATATCCGCCCGCTACGACCTAAACACCACCTCTCCCCCCACCACCGTCGCCGCCGCGGAGAAATCCGGGTTGAATATCACCGCATCCCCCTCCGCGCCGACGGCGAGGCGGCCTCGTTGGGCAGGAGCTTGCCTCCTG
>Ga0299915_10000779_pt1 | contig 23605 bp, 22 predicted proteins | sample RVTome_13_FD_200263 | JGI IMG/M metagenome (GOLD analysis project Ga0299915, IMG submission 200263) | Soil microbial communities from uranium-contaminated site in the Upper Colorado River Basin, Wyoming, United States - RVT92D227 (version 2) ... | reverse complement strand
CGGGGAGGATGCCCTTTTCCGGGCAAAGCTTTTCAAACCGGATATGATCATTGCTTCAGGGACGGGTCTTCATGAGATGGGTGGCTTGGAATTATGTGGGGTCATCAAAGGGGATCCGAAGTTTAAACATGTCCCATTTATCCTCATTTCAAGTATTTTTGATGAGATTTCAGAAAAGGATCGCAAACGCTTCCAGGCCGACGGGGTGATCTCAAGACCTCTCAATGAGAATGAGGTTCTTGATTTGGTGAACCACCTGGTGGAAGAGGAGGCGGTCGGAAAGAGGAAAAAAATGGTTTCTGAAAAGCAGGGGGACTTTTTGTTGGGTGAAATGGGGGAGGGGGAAGACGAAATCATCGAATTGATGGATGTTGTGGATGAACCCGAACCCAAGATGAGTATTGATAGTTTCGTCCCTTCAGAAAAAGAAAAATCCTTTGAGGAAATGACATCTCTGGAGTCCTGGGAAAAACTGGAGTTTGAGGAAAAACCAGAAGAAAAAAAATTCGCTCTCCATCCCACGAGGGAAATACGAGACATAGACCTCCAAATTAGAAAGCAAAGGTCTTTTGAAAGAACCTTACCCGAAAATGAACTCTTTGAAAAAATTGAATTAGAGGAGATTCTCGAAAAGGTGGAACAACTCAAACCCTCTTTAGAGAAGGAGTGGCCGTCTGAAAAAGAAGTAAGGTACGCAGAAGAAAGGCCCCCCAAGATAGAGGAGTCTCTTGAAAAATATTTAAATCTTTCGGAATTCGAAGTAACCTCTCGAGAGGAAGTAAAAGCTGGCCTGCAGGAGGAAGAATTTACACCTCTTTCTATTAGGAAACCTAAGGAAGAGATCTTAGAAAAAGCCATCCGCGCGGAGGAGTCTGTAGAAGAGGAAGAACTCCAGCCCTTTTTTATCGAAGAGCCTAAGGAAGAGATCTCAGAAGAAACCATCTCTGTAGAAGAGTTCATGAGAGGAAAGGAACTCAAAGAGCTTCCCAAAGAGCTATCCAAAGGGGAAGTCATGGAGGAAGAGGAGCTTGAAGAACTGCTCGAAGAGGAATTCCCTGAGGAACTTTTAGAGGAGATATTGGGAGAGGAACAAGTTGATGCCATTGGAAAGCCAAAAGAGGCCAGATTGGAGGAGGTCAAAATCGAGGAGATTCAGCCTGAAGCGACGAGAATGGAAACACTCGAAGAATTCGAAGCCCCAAGAACTTACAAAGAGGAAATTAAACCTTTGGTGAGTGAAATGAGGAAGCAAATGCAAGAAGTGAGCCCTTTAGCGAGGGAGCTTGATAAAGATCTGGAGGAGATTATTGCGAAGGGGATTCAGGATATGGTAGGAGATTTTATCACTAAGATCCTTCCATTGATGACCCAACATATCATCGGTCTCACTACTGAGCGCATTGAGAAGATGGTGAGAGAGATTATTCCAGATCTGGCAGAAAAGGCAATTCAAGAAGAGATCAAGCGGCTTCAGAAGGGAGAAAAGGAATAGGGAGGATAAAAGGTGCATCGATGGCCTCAAAGGTCTTGGACAAATCTTATGACCCCCACCAGGTGGAGGACAAATGGTACCGCTATTGGGAGGAGCGCGGTTATTTTGGGGCCGATGAAAATTCAGAAAAGAAAGCCTATTCTATTGTCATCCCACCTCCAAATGTCACCGGTGTCCTTCATATCGGACACGCACTGAACAATACCCTTCAAGATATTCTGATTCGATTCAAAAGGATGGAAGGCTGCAATGTCCTCTGGATGCCGGGGACGGATCATGCGGGCATTGCCACTCAGAATGTTGTGGAGAAGCAGCTTTTGGAGGAGGGGCTTAACCGACACACCCTGGGAAGAGAAAAATTCATCGAGAGGGTTTGGAAGTGGAAAGAACAATCCGGGGGAACGATCATCAGCCAGTTAAAAAAATTGGGGGCGTCCTGTGACTGGAACCGTGAGCGGTTTACGATGGACGAAGGCCTTTCGGAAGCGGTCAAAGAAGTTTTCGTCCATCTTTATCAGGAAGGCCTGATCTATCGCAGCCATTACATTATCAACTGGTGCCCCCGATGCCAAACTGCTTTGTCCGATCTCGAAGTGGAACATCAAGAGGTCTTGGGGAAACTTTATCATCTCAAATATCCCTTCAAGGACAACGATCGATTTGTCGTCGTGGCAACCACCCGGCCGGAAACCATGCTTGGGGATACGGCGGTGGCAGTCAACCCCGAGGATGAACGCTATCATGCGGTCGTCGGAAAGAAGGTCATTCTTCCTGTTGTCAACCGAGAGATTCCTGTTATTGGAGACCCCTATGTGGATATCGAATTTGGGACAGGCTGTTTGAAGATCACCCCAGCTCACGATTTTAATGATTTTGAAATTGGGTTGAAGCATGGGCTTGAGCAGATTAAGGTGATTGATGAAGCAGGACGAATGAATGAAAATGCAGGCCCCTATCAAGGGAAAGATCGTTTTGAATGTCGGGAGCAGATGGTCGAAGATTTTGAGCGGGAGGGGGTCCTGATCAAGGTGGAGGACTACCGCCACGTGGTGGGCCATTGTTATCGTTGTAGGACGATCGTAGAGCCGAACCTTTCTCTCCAATGGTTTGTCAAAACCAAGCCTTTGGCTAAAACGGCCATCGAGGCTGTTCGAGATGGTCGTACTCGAATCGTCCCTGAGATCTGGGAGAAGACCTATTTCGAGTGGATGGAGAATATCAGGGATTGGTGCATCTCCCGGCAGATTTGGTGGGGCCATCGTATCCCCGCCTGGTATTGTGATCAATGCGGAGAGGTCATCGTGTCCAAAGAGACGCCGACCTCTTGTCCAAAATGTGATTCTCATCGCTTGACTCCCGAGACGGATGTTTTGGATACGTGGTTCAGTTCTGCCCTCTGGCCTTTTTCCACCATGGGATGGCCAATACAGACGAAGTTGTTGAAGCGGTTCTATCCCACTTCTGTCCTGGTGACCGGCTTCGACATCCTTTTTTTCTGGGTGGCCAGAATGATGATGATGGGTTTGAAGTTCATGGGCGAGGTTCCTTTCGGGGATGTGTATATCCATGGCTTGGTGAGAGACGAAAGGGGCGAAAAATATTCGAAGACGCGTGGAAATGTGGTCGATCCTCTTGATCTCATCGATCGCTTCGGTGCGGATGCCCTCCGTTTTACCCTCGCAGCGCTGACCATGCCTGGAAGTGATTTGAAACTTTCGGAATCGAGGACAGAAGGCTACCGCCACTTCGCCAATAAGATCTGGAATGCCTCACGTTTTGCCTTGATGAATCTTGAGAAATTCAATATTGACAAGATGACCCAGGAAGTCCTTCCAAAGGAATTTAGCCTTCCAGATCGTTGGATACGGGGAAGGTTAAACCAGGTGATACGGGAGGTTCAAAAATCATTAGAGGAATACAAATTCAATGAAGCCTCCCATGCCCTCTACCATTTCATTTGGCATGAATTCTGCGACTGGTATCTTGAGCTGACCAAACTCTTCCTCTATAAGGAGGGGGGTAAGAAGAGACAGAACCTTACCAAGCGAACGCTTTTAGAGGTTCTCGATTCGATCCTCAGGTTGCTCCATCCCTTTATGCCATTTATCACAGAAGAGATCTGGCAACAATTTCCCCAGAGAAAAGAGAATGAATCGATTATGATTGCCGAATTTCCAAAACCCAACGAACGGTATGATGATAAAGCTGTGGAAGACGAGATGACGCTGATCATTGAGGTGACCAATGCCCTTCGAAACATCCGAGGAGAGATGAATCTTCCACCTGGAGAACAGATCACTGTGCTCTTGCGAACCAAGAGTAAAGAAATGGAGAAGAGGCTTCAGGAAAATCAATCTTTTATTCAGTTACTCGCCCTGGTTAAAGAGTTTAAATTCGGACGGGATATTGAAAAACCACTCTACAGTGCTTTTGTCGCCGTCCAAGACGTTGAGATCTTCGTCCCGATGGATCGGTCTCGGATGGAAGAAGAGGCGAAAAGGCTTCAGAAAGAGATCGTGAAAATTGAGAAGGAGAGCGGGTTTGTTTTGAAGAAGCTCTCCAAAGAACAGTTCCTTTCCAAGGCTCCTCCAGAGATTGTTCGGGAGGTGAAAGAAAAAGCGTTGGAGTTCAGTAGCCAGCGTGAGAAATTAGAAGAAAGTCTGAATAAAATAAGAGAGATGATAGGGTAACCTGCTTAGGGGGACATCAGAATGAAAATGGATATCGAAAAAGTAGCCAGGCTGGCTCGCCTTGAGTTGTCTGAGGAAGAAAAGAAAACTTTCGGGAATCAGTTGGAGCAAATTCTCACCCATATGGAGCAATTGAATCAACTCGATACCACCGGGGTGGAGCCCACGTCTCATGCCATCCCAGTCAGCAATGTTTTTAGAGAGGACGAAGTGAAAGCCTCTTTCCCACAGGAAGAGGTTTTAGCCATTGCACCCGATGAAGAGGTTGGCCATTTTAAGGTGCCAAAGATTATTGAGTAAAAGGACGAAAATGGAATAATGGAATGATGGGTTAAATGAAAAAACCTAAAGAAGTTACAAGAATTTATCCTTGCCCATTATTCCACCATTCCAGTATTCCGATTATGAAACGACCATGGACATACATTCATTAACCATTCACCAATTGCACGATCTTTTAGTGAAGAAGAAGGTCACTTCCAGGGAAGCGACGGAGGCTCTCTACCGGCATATTCGAGAAGTGGAGGAAAAGACAAAAGCCTATCTCCTGTTAACAGAGGAAGAGGCTTTCCGTCAGGCTGATCAAGTAGATCGCAAGATTGCTAAAGGAGAAGAGATTGGAGACCTTGCAGGGATCCCCATCGGGCTAAAAGATATCCTCTGCACCAAAGGAATTCAAACCACTTGTGGCTCTAAGATTTTAAAAGGGTATATCCCGTTTTATGACGGGACAGTGATTAAAAAGCTTAAAGAGAAGGATACCGTTTTTTTGGGAAAGCTCAACATGGATGAGTTTGCCATGGGCTCCTCTACAGAAAACTCAGGATTTCAAATCACTCATAATCCCTGGGACCTTGAGCGGATTCCAGGAGGGTCCAGTGGCGGTTCGGCGGCTGCTGTGGCCGCTGACGAATGCATCGCCGCTCTCGGCACCGATACAGGAGGCTCAATTCGACAACCAGCCGCCTGTTGCGGAGTGGTGGGATTGAAACCGACCTATGGCCGAGTATCAAGATATGGGCTGGTAGCCTTTGCCTCCTCTTTGGACCAGATCGGCCCCATCACAAAAGATGTGAAGGACTGTGCTATTCTGTTGAATGCGATCAGCGGTTATGATCCTTGTGACTCGACCTCGGTCAATGCAGAGGTCCCGGACTATAAGCAATCCCTAAAAAGGGACATTAAAGGGATCCGAATTGGGATCCCTGAGGAATACTTTATGGAGGGAATGGATCCGGAGGTAGAAAAATCCGTAAAGGAAGCGATCGATTCTTTTAAAAAGTGGGGAGCGGAAATTCAGAGGATTTCTTTACCCCATACGAAATATGCGGTGGCCATTTATTACATCATTGCGACCGCAGAGGCCAGTTCCAATCTGGCTCGATATGATGGGGTGAAATACGGGCTGCGTTCGAAAGGGTATCGGGATCTGATGGAGATGTATACCCAGACCCGCGCAAAGGGATTTGGAAAAGAAGTGAAACGACGGATCATCCTGGGAACCTATGTCTTGTCCGCTGGATATTACGAGGCTTACTACCGAAAGGCTTCACAGGTCAGAACCTTGATCAGAAAGGATTTTGAAGAGGCGTTTCAAAAGGTGGATGTCATTGTAGCACCGACTGCCCCCACACCCGCCTTTAAAATTGGTGAGAAGACAGAAAATCCTCTCCGGATGTATTTATCCGACATCCATACCATTCCTGTGAACCTGGCAGGAATTCCCGCAATCTCTATCCCCTGTGGGCTCAGCCATGAAGGGCTTCCAATTGGCCTTCAGATCATGGGGAAGCCCTTTGACGAAGGAATGCTCTTAAGAGTGGCCTACACGTTCGAGCAGAACACAGACTTTCATCTTAAAAGACCAAGCCTGACTTGAGGGTTCAAGAGGTCGAGCGCCCGAATCCACCTTCCACCTTCTACTTTCCAATTTTTGTATTTTCCCTGATCCAGTTGAGGTAAGCCGAAGAGCCTTCTGTGACGGGAAGACTGATGATTTCAGGGACAGAATAAGAGTGAAGGGACTTCACTTTTTTCTCCAACTCCTCGAACCTTTGCTTTTCGGTCTTGATGATCAACAGCCATTCTTTTTCATCCCAGATCTTTCCCTCCCATCGATAGATAGAACGGATTGGAGCGACAAGGTTCACGCAGGCGGCCAGATGTTCCTCGACCAAAGCATTAGCAATCTTCAGGGCCTCTTCTTCCGAGCCGCAGGTAACTAAGACAACGATGGGGTCAGACATAGTGTTTCATGATTCTTTACCTCCCCCTTGACAGAGGAGGGTGCGCCCTGCACCACATAGGGTTCAGGGCATTGCCCTGAACCTAACACGGTTCAGGGGGTGAGGGCAGGTCGGTTATTGGGTTTGGTTATTGTTTCTTACCAAGTACTCTCTCAAAGCTTTTCAAAGTTTTCTCAATATCTTCAGCGCTGACATCCAGATGTGTGACCAGGCGGATTTGGGTCTTGCCAAAAGCATGAATGAGGACTCCTTCCTTCTTCATTGCTTCTGCTACCTGGGCGGCTGTCATCCCTGCATTGGATATATCAAGAATCACAATATTCGTTTCCACATGTCTTGGGTCAATAGAGACTCCCTTAAATTCTTTCAAACCCACCCCCAGGCGCTTTGCATTCTGGTGGTCTTCTTTCAGACGTTCGAGGTGATGCTCTAATGCATAAATTCCAGCAGCGGCAATGATTCCTACCTGACGCATTCCGCCTCCAAACATTTTTCGAAACCGATGAACACGGTCGATAAACGGTTTGGAGCCCGCGACCAAGGAGCCGATGGGAGCCCCCAATCCTTTGGATAGACAGACCGATACGGAATCTGCCCATTGGGCATATTCATTGGGTTTGATTCCCGTGGCTACGGAAGCGTTCCAAAGCCTTGCACCATCGAGATGAACAAGAAGCCCTTTGGGTTTAGCCAATCGATAGATCTCAGCCATTTTTTCAAGAGGATAGATGGAGCCACCGCCGCGGTTGTGAGTGTTTTCAAGACAAACCAGTCGTGTGACTGCGAAGTGATGATCAACAGGTCTTATGGCTTCTTCAATCTGAGAAGCATCGAGAACACCCCGGACCCCTCCAAGGCATTGAAATTGGACACCTGAAAGGGCCGCGCCGGCTCCACCCTCAAAATTATACGGATGGGAAGAGGATTCGATGATCACCTCATCACCAGGCTGGGTATGGGATTTAATGGACAACTGATTGGCCATTGTCCCTGACGGGACGAAGAGGGCAGCCTCTTTTCTAAGTAGATTGGCCACCTTTTCCTGGAGGATGTTTACAGTAGGGTCTTCGCCGAAGACATCATCGCCCACCTCTGCCTCTGCCATCGCTTTTCTCATGGCAGGCGTGGGTTTGGTCACGGTATCGCTTCTGAGATCGATAAAATCCTTCATTTATCCTCCGGAAAAGGTTTCTGGAAAATCTCTGTAATCTTTTTGAAATCCGCGATTTCAGGAGTCTTAATGACTTCCTGAAATTTTGGGGACAGACATTCATCTATCCCCATCTAGGCCATTCCTAACCACACAAAAAATACAATTTTAAACAATGCGTGTCAAGGTTCAAAATGGACCCAAATCCCGATTTAGGATACGGTCTTTACGAGCGAAGCGAAGCAATCTCGCTTTTCGCGATGAGATTGCCACACACCTTTCAGGTGCTCGCAATGACAGATTGAGAAAGGGCTTCCCTTTTTTAAACCAGAATTGGGGGGGAAAAACCCCTTGCATTCTGCTGTGTGTTACGTTATTTTGGTTTTCAAGGAGGGTGAATTTCTTTCATGTTTAAATGGGCAACTGCAATCTTCGCCTTTTCTGTCTCTCTCTTCTGTTGTGCAGCGCAAGTCACCACTCAACCTCCTTCCGCTCGACCCCAACCAGTTCTTCTCCCTGACCTCACCATTTCAGATATCTCTTTAAGTGGGACAGGAAAGGTAGAGGTGATTATTTCTAATGTCGGGAAGGGGCCTGCTCCGTATGGTGTTGGGAGCTTGGCGATTTATGTGGATGGTCTTTTAAAATGGAAAGACTCTCTGGGAACCCTTCCGGATCAGAGCTTTCTTGAGCCTGGAGGGTCTACCCTTTATGCCACTCCAATTGAGTTGGTCGGCCGACACGAGGTCCGGGCCGTTCTAGATAAGGAAGAGAAGACGGTTGAAGAAAATAAATTGAGTAATGTTTCTCCTAAAGTCTTAGGAAAAGAAAAATTAGAGGCCAAACCCCTTCTCCCCGACCTTGCCATCACCGATCTTTTTCTCACCCCCAGGAAGGAATTGGCAGTGGTCATTGCCAATTTCGGAGACAGCCCGCTTTCCTTAAGGGAAGGAAATCTGAAGATCAGGGTCGATGGGGCCCTGAAGGGAAGTTATACATTGGGAAGCCTTTCGGATCAGTCCTTTCTTCCCGTGAAAGGAACGATGACCTTGACGACTCCGTGGGTCTTTGTTGGCCAGCATGAAGTTGAAGTCCAAGTGGGCTTTCCTAACGAGGTGAAGGAGTCCAGCGAAGAAAATAACAGCCTAAAGAAAATACTGGAGGGACCTCCTGTTGGACCGGACATCGTCGTGAAGCATTTGGAGTTGACGGAGGATCTGGAACTCATGATCATCCTATCCAATGCCGGTGAAGTCGATCTCCGGAAGGGCGCCATCTTTCAGATTCAGATGTTTGTGAACGACCAGAAGATGTCGGAGTTCGACCATTTTATTTCTGAGGCATTAAAGGCCAATCTTAAGAATCGTTATATGGTCGCCCCTCCTTATCAGGTAGTTATTGCTGGGATTTCCAAAGTGAAAGTTTCTATCTCTCCGGAGTTGCCCTCCGATGATATCCGTTTAGAAAATAATATCCATGAAAGGACATTCATCCTCATTCCGTTTAAGATCAGGCCTCATGGAAAAGAAGAATTCTCTTTTTCTTTTTCCGCCCCACAACTCCAGAGTAAAAGTCAACCGGAAAAGCTGACAATCGAGGCAAGATGCGAATGGGGCAGCTCCTCCCTGATGCTTTCTTTCAAGAAATCAGGAAGCATCAAGGGCACTCCGGCTCTCTCGGGGAAAAGCCCCCTCAAAGTAGAATTTCCCATCCCTCTTGAAGAAGTTCAGAAAGAGAGTGTTTGGAGTATCTGCATGACGAACCTCGCGGAGAAGAAGGTAGAAGGGCATCTCATCATTCAACATCCATGATAAAGAGGACGATGCTTAAGAAGGAGTAAGAATGCAAGGGGTCTATTTGCTTTCAGGTTTAATCGTTGCGGTGGTCGTGGCTCTCTTTCTCGTAATGGAACTGAGGTGGAGGAAGAGGCTCGAGGAGATCAAGACAGCTTCATCCTCTCAACCGATGTGGGCTCTGATGCAACAGCAGATGGAGCAGTTAAGGGGACATATGAGTGATGGATTGAATAAAAATATTTCTCTCCTCACCGAGCAGTTGAGAGCGATCAATGAACAGGTGAATCAACAACTTCATCTGGTGAACCAACAACTTCAGAACTCCAGTGGGCAGATTGGTCAACGACTGGACAGCGCGAGAGAAGTGATTAGCAAGGTGAGTGAAAAGCTCGGAGAGCTCTCCAAGACCAGCGAACAAATCCATGAGGTGGGGAAAAACATTGCTACCCTTCAGGAGATCCTTCGGCCTCCTAAATTAAGGGGGGGATTGGGCGAACAATTTTTGGGAGAATTGTTATCCCAGATTCTTCCGCCCGAATTCTTCACTCTGCAGTACACGTTTTTGAGCGGGGAGAGGGTGGATGCGGTAGTGAAAATAGGAGAAAAACTTGTTCCCATCGATTCGAAATTCCCCCTCGACAATTTCAAACGGGTCATCGAATGCAAAACGGATGAAGAGAGGAAAACATGCCAGAAGATTTTTTACAGAGATATGAAGAAGCACATTGACGACATTGCCAATAAGTACATCCTTCCTCAAGAAGGAACCTACGATTTCGCCTTGCTCTATATTCCTGCAGAAAATGTCTATTATGAAACGATCACCAAGGATGAGTCGTTCGGAGAAGAAAAAGGGGTTTTAAATTATGCATTGACTAAAAGGGTGATCCCTGTGTCTCCAAATTCTTTTTATGCCTATCTTCAGGTGATCATTCTCGGTTTAAAAGGATTACAAATCGAGAAGGATGCTTTGAAAATACAAGCTCTGCTGTCTGGTCTGAAAAAAGATATAGGAGGCTTTCAAGAGGATTTTCAATTGGTGGGGAAACATCTCAGCAATGCCCTGAATAAGTTTGAGGAAGCCAGAAGACGATTGGACAAATTCAGTTTTAAACTGGAGCAGATCGAAAGCCAACCCTCGCTGCCATTCAAAGAAAAACAGGATGAACCAAATATTTCCTGACCATGCGATGATTCCTACCAGGGAAGAATGTTTGAGGCTGATGGGGCAATATGGGATGTTGGAGAATATTATTCATCACAGCCTCGAAGTGGCAAAGGTTGCCCTTTTTCTATCCGTTGAATTGAACAAAAAAGGCCAGGGGATTGATCTCGGTTTAGTAGAAGCAGCCTCTTTATTGCATGACCTTACCAAAACAGAGTGCCTCAAGACAAAGCAAGACCATGCCCAGACAGGCTCTCAAGTTTTGAAAGGGATGGGATATGAGAGGATCGGAGAGGTGGTGGCGGAGCACATTCAATTATCAAAAGTGAAAGATCCCTCATGGATATCTGAAAAGGAAGTGGTCAATTATGCAGATAAACGGGTACAGCACGATCGGATTGTTTCGTTGCGAGAAAGGTTCGTTGATCTCAAAAACCGATATGGGAAGGGTAAGATCGCCTCTCAACAGATGGAAAAATTAGAGAAGGACACCTTCGAGATTGAGAAAAAAATCTTCTCGATTCTAGAGATCAACCCAGACGACCTTCAGCATCTTCCGCTTGAGAACGGAATACTGGGTCGAAATGTAGGCAATGAGAGAAGTTCATTTTGAACAAGGGCCCATTCGTCCTCCGAGTGAGGCCTATAGCCTTCTCCTCCGGGTCACGCGGAATTGTCCCTGGAATCGATGTGAATTCTGCCATACCTATAAAGGTGAAAAGTTTAGCCTGAGGACTGTGGAGGAAGTGAAGAGAGATATTGACATGGTTCAAGAGGCTGTCTCAGAGGTGAAGGCCTTATCTTGGAAATATGGATTTGGAGGGGAGATCACAGCTCCTTTAGTGAACCTCATTTTGCAAGACCTACAGCATTACCCTGATGGCTTCCGCAGTGTCGCTTTATGGCTTTATGCCGGGGGGAAGAATGTCTTTCTTCAAGATGCCAACAGCCTGGTTCTCGGAACAACCCCATTAGCTGAGATATTGAGATATTTGGAAAAAACATTTCCTTCCGTTGAGAGGATCACTACTTATGCAAGGGCAAAAACGGTTTCAAAAAAGACGGTCGAAGAACTTCGAGATCTCTTTCAAGCAGGACTCACCAGAATCCATATTGGATTAGAAACAGGATATGACCTTCTCCTCCAATATATCAATAAAGGAGTAACGGCCAAGGAGCACATCGATGCTGGGAAAAAAGTGAAGGAGTCTGGGATCTCTCTTTCAGAATATGTGATCCTTGGGTTGGGTGGAAAAGGGATGTGGAGAGAACACGCAATCGAAACGGCAAAGGTTCTTAATCAAATTAACCCGGATTTCATCCGAGTTCGAACCTTGAAGGTTTTGAAGATGATGCCCCTTTACCAGAAGATCGAAAAAGGAGAGTTCTTCTTATTGAGCGATGATGAGATTGTTACGGAAGAAAGACTTCTCATTGAAAATCTGGAGGGGATCACCAGCACTTTCGTGAGCGATCACATCCTGAACCTCCTCGAAGAGGTGGAAGGGAAACTTCCGGAAGAGAAGGCAAAGATGTTAAATCTCATTGACCACTATCTTTCGCTTCCAAAAGAAGAAAAGGATAACTTTCGATTGGGAAGGAGGATGGGAGTCTATCAGTCGGTCGAGGACCTTTCCAAAACAGAACTCAGGAATCAGGTCGAAAGGGCCCTTCAACAGATTGAAGGAGAGAGACCAGGAGGCGTTGAAAAAGTACTCTCTGAATTAACAGAGTCATTTATATGAGGTCTCTGAAAACAAGAGAGCTCTCTTTAGATTATTTTAGAGATTACAAATAAAGACTTGACTTTTAAAATATCGATGGGCTATGATGGGCATCGTTTTGAGTAACTTCATACCATTTTATTATATGAAATACTTCACCAAAGAAAAGGAGGTGGTTTGAATGACGAAGGCGGAGTTGATCGCCAGCATAGGGAAGGAGGCCAAAATTTCGAAAGCGTCAGCTGAAAAAGCCCTCAATGCATTTACCAATACGGTGATGAAGGCATTAAAGAAGGGAGATAAGTTGGCCTTGACTGGATTTGGAACCTTCTCTGTGACGAAGAGGAGGGCAAGAGCAGGGAGAAATCCACAAACCGGAAAGGAAATTAAGATTCCTGCCACCAAAGTGGCAAAATTCAAAGCAGGTAATCTGCTGAAGAGTGCGGTAAAGTAATCTTTAGTAAATTAAATCCCGTTTTATAGGTTTTGAGAAAGAGGGGAGAAAATAAAATTCTCTCCTCTTTTATTATCTCAGGGGACTAGAATATGCTATCTCGCAGAGATCATATAAACAGGTTATGAACATCGAGGTTTTGAAAGTTATCTTTTGAAACACAAGATGTTGTGTTTTCTTAGTCCTAAACCACAAAAATGTAACCTATTGAAATTTCAAAGCATTTTTTTAGTTGCTTTATCCCTAAATTTAATTATGTAAAGGAATTGAAGAGGTACGTAACGCTAAAATACTTTTTTCCACAGGATTTACACATAAGGAGAAGCTACTCTTCCAAGCCTTGATCTCTCTGCATCCGAGGGTAGCACCGGCTTCTTTCCCTTGATCTTAAACCCATTGCTCCACACATCATGTGGAGACAACGATGAAATCGACAAAAGAAGGAGTTCCACATGGCAATCATAGGAAACTTCTATCCTAGAGAAGAATACATTGTTACCGATCAATATATTCAGGCTTCCCTGAAAGGAGCCAACCCTTAATCTCCCTGAAAGGCTGTCTTTCTTGGGCCGCATTGCCTATTGTTTTTACCTGATAGGGGAGGGGAAAGAAATAAAATTGAAAGATGGAAGGCTTTTTGTTATCTTTAGTTAACGATTAGAAGGATTCATTATAGGATTGGCTGATGGAACATGTCATCCTTGGGACTGCCGGGCACATTGATCATGGGAAAACCTCCCTTGTGAAAGCTCTTACAGGTGTGGATACCGATAGACTGAAAGAAGAAAAGGAGAGAGGGATCACCATTGAACTTGGATTCACTTTCTTAGACCTACCCAGCGGCATACAATTGGGGATCATTGATGTGCCAGGACACGAAAAGTTTGTGAAGCATATGGTGGCGGGTGTTTGGGGGATCGACCTGGTTGCCCTGGTCATCGCTGCGGATGAAGGAGTGATGCCCCAGACGAAGGAGCATTTAGATATTTGTAAACTTTTAAAAGTGAAAAAAGGGCTGGTCGTCCTAACAAAAATTGACTTGGTTGACCGTGAATTATTAGAGTTAGTTAAAGAAGAAGTGTCTGAAATTGTCCAGTATACTTTTCTAAAAGATGCCCCGATCCTTGGCGTTTCCTCAATGACGGGGGAGGGGATTCCTCAACTCCTTTCCACACTCGATCTTCTCTCACAAGAAATCGAGGGGAGGTCAGCCGATGGTTTATTCCGTTTGCCGATCGACCGGGTATTCATCATGAAAGGGTTTGGAACCGTCGTGACAGGGACCATGATTTCTGGAAGCCTTTCTTTAGGGGAGACAGTTCAGATCCTTCCTTCTGGCTCAGAAGGGAAGGTTAGGAACCTCCAAGTCTATAATAGAAGTGTTGAAAAAGCCGTTGCAGGGGAACGAACAGCCGTAAACCTTCAAGGGGTAGAAACTTCGGCGATTGAGAGGGGGGACGTTCTCATTAGGCCGGATACCCTTAAACCTACGCAACTCATCGATGCTTATCTTGAATATTTACCGGATGCCCCCCGCCCCTTAAAACATCGCACCAAGCAGAGATTTCATATTGGTACCACGCTCACGAATACATCCATATTTCTCCTTGATCGGGAAGAATTGGCTCCGGGAGAAAGTGGGTTTGTCCAATTGAGATTGGAACGACCGGTGGTGGGTTTACCCCAGGATCGCTTTGTCATTCGGGGCTCGGCAGCCATCCAAACCGTTGGAGGAGGGATTATTCTGGACAGTCACCCGGACAAACATAGAAGGTTTTCTTCGCCTGTCATCGCTGACCTGAGTCTCCTCAAAGACGGGACGGGCGAACAAGCCCTCCAACAGCATATTCACCATTCAAGAATGGCAGGCATTACCTTGGAAGACCTATTGAACCGCGTTGAGATGCCACCCGGTGAGGTCCAATCGATCATCAGAAAGATGGCGGAAAAAGGGACTCTCCTGGTTATAGATCCCGAAAAATTAAAAGTCATTGAGAGGGGACAATATCAGGGGCTGAGGGAATTGGCTTTAGCACAATTAAGGGAATTCCACCAGAGACTCCCTATGAAATCTGGATTATCCAAAGAGGAGTTGAGGACAAAACTTTCCCCGGGGGTGGATGTTAAGCTTTTTCAAATTCTCATCAATGAGCTCATCCAATCGAAAGAGGTTGTATTGGAAAAAGATAAGTTGAGGCTTCCCGGTCACCAAATCTCATCCGCCGATGAGAAAGGTTTGGTCAAGCGAGTGGAGGCGGCTGTCTTGAAGGGAGGATTTCAACCGCCGTCTCCAAAGGAATTGTCAGAGGGATGGTCTGAAAGAGAGGACGAGGTCCGAGCCATTTTTGAACATCTCGTTCACGAAGGGGTATTGGTCAAGGTTAAGAGTGGAATCTATTTTCATCGAGTCTCCTTCGAAAAGTTGAAAGAGGAATTGGTCGCCTATTTAAAGAGTCACCAAGAGATCACTACCCCTCAATTCAAAGAAATGACCAAGGCCTCAAGAAAATATGTCATCCCATTGATTGAGTACTTTGATCAGATCAAACTGACGATTCGATTAGGGGAGAAGAGAGTGCTTAGGGGGACTTCCCAAAGTCCTGAAAAAAAGTTATCATAATTCCATACATGAAAGGTAATTTGAAATGACCGGGGCAAAAAAAATTATAAAAAAGAAGTTAAAAAAGCCTGATGAATTCATTACCATTACCGAAAAAACCTTTCTTTTTATCACCCGTCATTCCAAGTCCATCGCAGCAGGGGGAGGCATTTTGTTGATTCTCATAGTATCTATCTTTTTCTTTCAAAAATGGGAAAGGGGAAAAGAGGAAAAGGCTTACCAGATGTTCAATTCGGCCATGGAAACTTACCAGATGGTTAACGCTTCGTACCGAGAAGGATCTCCACAGGAATATAAGAATGTTTTAGAAAAATTTAATGAGATCCTTACAAAATTTCCAAGAACTCCCTCTGGAAAAATTGCTATCTTGTATAAAGGGAACATCGATATCAGATTAGGGGAATTTGAAGAAGCCATGGAAGCCTATGAGAGTTTCCTTCAAAAAGCAGGGAAGGAAAAACTTTATCGGTCATTTGCCATGGAAGGTCTCGGCTATGCCCATGAAGGCAAAAAGGATTATGAAAAGGCGATCAATGTTTATCAAAAGGTCGTTGATTTAGGTGAACGGTTTCAATCAGCGAATGCCTATTTAGGGCTGGGTCGATGTTATGAAAAATTGGGGAAAAATAGGGAGGCACTCGAACAGTATAAGAATTTTATAAAAGCCTCTCAAAAATCCGAAGTGACGAATATCGTATTGAGAAAAATTTCCAATCTTGAAAAATAGCTAAAGACTGAGTTAAATGTACTTGAATTTCCTCCCTCACCCCCTTCCTCTCCTCAGTGGGGGGAGGGTAAGGGTGAGAGGGAAAAATTCACTAATAATTTATCTTATTACAGGTGATCAATGAAAAAAATAATGAGCGGAAATGAGGCTATCGCAAGGGGTGCTTTTGAGGCTGGGGTCAAAGTAGCGGCTGCCTATCCTGGCACACCCAGCACAGAAATTTTAGAAACCATCGCCCAGGAATATAAGGAAATTTATGCGGAATGGACTCCTAATGAAAAGGTGGCATTGGAGGTTACCTCAGGGGCGTCATTGGCAGGAGCAAGAGCAATGGCATCGATGAAACATGTAGGGGTCAATGTGGCCGCAGACCCTTTTATGACGCTCTCCTATGTGGGTGTCAATGGGGGTTTAGTCCTCGTTACCTGTGACGATCCCGAACTTTACAGCTCTCAAAACGAGCAGGATAATCGTAATTATGCAAGGTTTGCAAAAGTCCCCATGTTTGAACCGAGTGACAGCCAGGAGGCAAAAGACTTTATCAAATTGGGTTTTGAGGTCAGTGAAAAATTTGACACCCCTGTCATGGTAAGAAGTGTGACCCGGATCTCTCATGCGAAAGGCATTGTGGAACTACAGGATCCGGTTGTTCCTCCGGTCCCCATAGAGATTAAGAAAGATACAGCGAAATATACGATGCTGCCTTCTTTTGCACGAATTCGACACGCCTTTATCGAGGAGCGTTTTCTCAGATTAAAGGAATTTGCCGAGCAATTTCCGGGGAATCGAATGGAGGTCAACGACCCAATGATCGGGATCATTTCCGCTGGGATTTCCTATCAATATGCAAAGGAGGTTTTTCCAAATTATTCTTACCTCAAGCTTGGGATGGTATGGCCATTGCCCAAAAATCTGATCGGAGAGTTCTTTAAAAAGGTAAAGAAGGTTTATGTCGTTGAAGAGTTGGATCCTTTCCTGGAAGAAAATATCAGGGCAATGGGATTCAAACCCAAAGGAGGGAAGAACCTGTTCCCCATCTGTGGTGAACTGAACCCATTTCTCATTGAGAAAGGAATGTTGGGGAAGAAATTTAAACCTCCCAAGCCTTTTTTAAAAGAACCACTTCCTCCGAGACCACCCAATCTGTGTCCAGGATGCCCTCACCGAGGATTGATGCATGTGTTAAGGAAACTAAAAGTTTTTACTGCCGGCGACATCGGGTGCTACACCTTAGGGGCTTATCCTCCTTTGAATGTAATCAATAGTAACGTCTGCATGGGGTCGAGTATTGGTAGCGCCCATGGCATGGCAAAGGCGCTTGGAGAAAAAGGAAATGGAAAAATCGTCGGTGTGATCGGAGATTCCACATTCCTTCATGCGGGAGTCCATCCTCTCATGAACGTCGTCTACAACAAGAGCTATACGACCACGATCATTTTGGATAATCGGACAACCGGCATGACAGGCCAGCAAGAGCATCCGGCGACAGGATATACCATCCGAGGAGAGAAAACCCATCGAATCAATTTCGTTGAATTGGGTCGGGCTCTTGGGATTGAAAACCCGAAAAAAGTAAATCCATGGAATTTAGAGGAGACGGAGAGGGTCGTTCGGGAAGAACTCGAAAAGGCTGAACCTTCTCTCGTAATCAGCGAGGGGCCTTGTGCGCTCCTTCGAAGGGCCATTAAAAAATATAACAAACCTCTTCAGGTTGATTCCACCAAATGTATTGGATGTAAAACCTGCGTCAACTTGGGTTGTCCTGCCATCTCTTATCAACCCGTGGAAGGGGAGATGGCGATGACCGCGGATGGAAAGAAGCGAAAAGGAATTTCTCACATTGAAGCGAGCCTATGTCCGGGGTGTCATCTCTGCTATCAGGTGTGTAAATTCGAAGCCATTAAGAGTCAGGAGGAGAGGCCGATTTTCGGGTTCGAAACGGTATAAACCAATGGAAAAATGGAACGCTGGAATATTGCTTTAAAGCATGATTCCATCTTTCCAATCTTCCATCATTCATGATTTCATCATAAGGAGAAAGAATGGAACAAACGACCACCAATATCTTGGTTGCAGGCGTTGGAGGACAAGGGGTCATCATAGCGAGTGACATCATGTGTGAGGTTTTTATGGAAGCAGGCTATGACGTGAAAAAGAGCGAGGTTCACGGAATGGCGATGAGGGGAGGAATCGTTACTTCCCATTTCCGGTTTGGCAAAAAGGTTTATTCCCCGCTGATCAAGCAGGGGGAAACGGATATCCTCTTTGCTTTTGAACAACTGGAGGGACTCCGATGGTTTAACCATCTAAGGCCTAATGGAAAAATCATTATGAACGATCACAAAATTAGCCCTCCGGCTGTCAATTTAGGGGAGATGGAATATCCCAAAGCCATCCCCGAAATCATTCGTTCAAAAATTATAAATTTTTATTTGGTAAAGGGAACAGAGATTGCCCTCCAATTAGGAGATGTCCGGGCAGCTAATGTTGTGCTCCTCGGTGCCATTTCAAAATGTTTTGAGGTCAACGAAGATCTCTGGCTAAAAACAATTCTGAATTACCTTCCTCCCAAAGTTCATGAATTGAACAGAAAAGCGTTTTCTGCCGGTAGAGACCAGATCTCTCAAACATAATTAAATCTAATCTATGATTTCAGATTTGAGATTTAAGATTTTTGCAATCCGGATCAAATAATTTTCTTCAATCCGCAATCTGGAATCTACAATTTGAAATCAGTGTTAGGACCCTTCTCATGTAGCGTCGGCATTCACTTTCTAACTCCACCGCCTAAAAAAGAATGACCGCCCGACTGCGAATTCCTCATTTTTCACTTAAGCATACCCTGGAATGCGGGCAATTTTTCCGGTTTACCAAGGTTTTTGATACCTACATCGTTCAATCCTCGGATCGGATTTTTTCCCTCCGTCAAAAAGGGGATCTCCTTTTCTACGACGGTGTTGAAGAACCTCTCCTGATCCATTTTTTCAGGCTGGATGAAGATTTAGACTCTATTTTGAAAGAGATCGATCAGGATCCAATGATTGATCAGGCGATAAAAAAATACGGGGGGATGAGACTGATCCGACAAGATCCATGGGAATGTCTTCTCTCTTTCTTATGCTCTTCGGCTAAAGCCGTCTCGCATATCCGTTGTATCATCGAACATGTCTGCAAATCTTCAGGGGAAAAAGTCGTTTGGGGAGACTACCTCGGATACCGATTTCCTGAACCTCAATCCATAAGGAATCCGCTTCAACTGGAATCGGCCAGGGCAGGGTTTAGAACAAACTATTTGGTGAATGCCAGCCGCTCTGTGAATCGGAACCAACTTCTCTTGCTGAAAGATTTATCTTATAAAACGGCCAGGGAAAAATTGATGCAGCTTTCGGGCGTAGGGAAAAAGGTGGCCGATTGCACACTCCTCTACTCCCTGGATTTTTTTGAGGCCTTTCCAATGGATACCTGGATTAAAAAAGGGTTACAAAAGACCTATTTTAGAGGAAGAAATGCTGGAGAGAAAGCGATGGAGGAGTTTGTATCCAATCATTTCGGCCCTTACGCAGGGTATGCCCAGCTTTATCTCTACCATTTCTGGCGACACCATCCTTTTTGATTCGGCGGGTTCCTCCATCAGGGACAAATCTGCATGTCCACGCGGCGCGTCATCGTCGAAAAAGCGATCGCTAAGGAATTTACGGAAAAATTTGTTAAAAAGGTTTCAACATACAAAGTTGGCAATCCGAAAGAACCCGACACGGTCATTGGCCCCCTCATTAACCGGCACCAATTCGATGAAGTCAAGAAAAGTGTCGATGCTGCCGTCCGCGATGGCGCTAAGATCTTGTGCGGTGGTAAATCCGAAGGGCTCTGTTACTATCCAACGGTGCTGACCAACGTAAAACCTAACACGCCATTTTCGTGTGAAGAGACCTTTGGCCCGGTGGTTTCGGTGATTGAGGTCAAAGACGAAGAAGAGGCCGTTGCCGTAGCAAATAATACTCGGTACGGGCTTTCGGCAGCCGTATTCACTCGCGATTTTATGAAAGGTCTGGCTATTGCCGAGCGCATCGAATCAGGGATAGTTCACATAAACGATCAGACGGTTCACGATGAGCCACAGGTGCCCTTTGGTGGCGTGAAGGATAGTGGTTGGGGTCGGTTCGGTGGCAAGGCCGCTCTGGAGGAATTCACCGAACTACGTTGGATCAGCATGCAGCGCACCCCGCGCAAGTATCCCTTCTAATTTGCCTTTCGTGACGGAATTTGGGGAGAAAAATACTCCCCGTATTTTCTGAAGATCGCCGGCAAATTGAAGAGACCTCATCAAGCGCTTCATTCCAGGAGATTCTTTCCCACTTGCCTTCTCCTTTGGCACCCATTCTTTTCATGGGATAGAGTATCCGGTCAGGATGGTACGCCAATTGCGTGATGGCCAGGCCCTTGCTGCATAGAGTTCCATGGCTGATGGGGGAATTGGGATCTCCCTCCACTTTGATCACCTTGCCGTCTTTGACATGGGCCATGCCCCCACAGCCTCCGTGGCAACTACGACAGGTTGTTCGAAGTGTTTTAATCTCTTCCATCAGTTTTCCTACTTACTTGTTATCGGTGTAATAAACTTAAGAATGTAGACAAAGGTTAATATAATCTCTGCGTTCTTAAGGATGGCAGGATTATCTTCTCCGAGTGTCCGCAGCCTTATAGCGCTTTCCTCAAGCCTCTCGATCTCATTTCTTATCTGCTCATTCATTTCTCTCACCTTCTCTCATATCTTTAAAGCGTTTTGCTTTGAGCATATATCGCGGAAGTGAACCAGGAGGTTCAATGATGATGTGGAACGACAGATTGGTTGCGATCTTAAGACTTTCGACCAGCCGGGTCCTTGTCTGTTCAATAGATCCTACCGGAAGTTGGGGACTTACTTCCGCCCTGAGGATAATGATGTCCATCAGACCTCTTCTCTCCACAATGATCTCGAACTCCTCGACCTCTTGAAATTCCTTCCGGATCACCTCCTCCACCGTCTTGGGAGAGAAGAGCACACCTCGGACCTTTCGAAGATCATCCGTCCTCCCTACTACCTCTTTGATCTTTCTTGAGGTCCTTCCGCAAGAGCAGGTTTCTTTTCCCTTGATCACCAGGTCTTTTGTATTGAAACGGATCAGAGGAAAGGATCGGCGGCCCAGAGGTGTTACTACCGCAACACCTATTTCCCCTTCTTCTACCTCTCTCTGAAGTGTTTCTCGATCGAGGATCTCGACTAAAAAGAAAGGTTCAATGATGTGCATCCCATCCTTTGCTTCACACATTCCTGCCCACGCGCAGGGCTCTGTTCCACCGATATGGTCATATACATGGCATCGGTAGACTTCTTCTAATTTCAATCTGGTAGCAGAAGGCATGGGTTCTCCGGCACAGAGCATCCTTTCTATTCCGAGAGAAGCAGGCTCAATGCCCATGTTTTTTGCTTCTTCGGCAATATGAAGTCCATAGGTGGGGGTATTCATCATCCCGTTGGCCTTAACTTCGAGAATTTTATGAATCCTTCCCTTTGTGTCGAGACCGCCTCCAGGGACGAGTTCACATCCAAGCTTTTCTGAAGCATAATGGGCTTCCCAGAAGGCGACATAGACATTATAGACAAATGGAAGAAAGATTCGGTGGTGCGGCCTAAATCCTGCCATATAGAGAATATGGCACCAAGCCTCAATCCTCCATTGCCAGCTTTCATAGGTCTCGGGGACATATACGGGTTTTCCGGTTGTTCCACTCGTTTGTCTGAAGCTGGTAACTTGTTCAATCTTAGGGCCAAGGGTGCCCCCATAGGGGAAGGGTTCCATCTCCTGGTACTTTCGTAACTCTTCTTTATCAGTGAGCGGGACCTTCCTGATATCATCGAAGGTTTTTAGATCATTGGGATCAATCGCTTTTAATTTCTCTTTGAAGAGGACCGAATTCTCCTTTGCATACGAAAGAATATTTTTGAAGTATGAAAGCTCGATCTTATCTAATTCTTTTCTGGGCAGGGTCTCCAAGTAGGGGTTCCAATATTTCATGAATAACCTCCGATAGAAATGTTTTTCCCTCACATTTTGTAAAGGGTTTTAACATTGGCTCCGAGTTTATATGAAACTTGCCTTGCAACATCAGCCGTTTTAGGACCGTATTTTTCAATCAAACTCTTCGCAAAGGTTCCAATGAGAATGATACATCCAATGATTTTTTCTTGCACACCCAATACCGGTGCGCTTACGAAATTGACTCCAGCGGTGATTTCACCAATATCCTGAGCATATCCCAGTTGTCTACACTTAGTAAGTTCATCTCTCAACCGCTTCATGTCTATTTGATATTTTGTGCATGGATTTTGATATTAGGATTTTGAATTCTTTGGATCAGGCTTTAATGATTTTCTTCTTCCATTGTTTCATTCCCTTCGTTACATTTCGGGTGTCAATAACAAGGGGAGCGAACCTGACAATCCTTTGATAATCAATACTATGGTCTGTTACGACGACAGCGGCATCGATTCTGCGAAGTAGTTGTTCCGTGAGAGGGGAGGAATTCAACCTAAATGAGTATTTTCTAAAAGAGGGAAGGGATGGGATATAGGGGTCGTGGTAGAGGATGACCGCCCCTTTTTTCTGGAGGAGATTCATGATGGACAGGGCAGGGGATTCCCTGGCATCGTCCACATCTTTTTTGTAGGCGACCCCCAAGATCAGAATTTTTGCTCCTTTTATGCTTTTTCCCCTTGCATTGAGGGCATCTTGAATCTTGGCGACCACATAATAGGGAACGTGAACATTGATTTCTCCCGCCAAGAAAATAAATCTTGTTGTAAAATCATATTCTCGAGCTTTCCAGGAGAGATAATAAGGATCGATAGGAATACAGTGACCTCCCATTCCAGGACCCGGGTAAAAAGGTGAAAATCCAAAAGGTTTGGTACTGGCGGCTTCGATAACCTCCCAAATATCAATGCCCATCCGGTCAGTCAACATTTTTAATTCATTGACTAAGGCAATATTGACACTTCGATAGATATTTTCAAGGAGTTTGGTCAATTCCGCAACCCGGGGGGAAGAAACGGGGACGATCTTCTGAATGATCCTGCTATACAGGGCAGTGACAACTTTTTGGCAGGATGGGGTCACTCCGGCCACCACCTTTGGAATTTGATGGGTTGTAAATCGCTTGTTTCCTGGGTCCTCCCTTTCCGGCGAAAAGGCCAGATAAAAATCTTCTCCGACCTTTAAGCCCCTTGATTCCAATCGAGGAAGGACCATTTCTTCTGTGGTTCCCGGGTAAGTGGTGCTTTCCAAAACAATCAGTTGACCTTTCCTCAGATTCTGGAGAATGGCTTCAGTGGTTTTTTCTATGTACTGTAGATCGGGCTCCATTTTTTCAGTCAAGGGAGTGGGAACGCAAATCAGAATGCAATCGGGTTTACCAAGACGAGAAAAGTCATTGGTCACATCGAAATGGCCACTCCGGATGAACTGGGAAATCCAGGAGGGGGGAATGGATTTCAAATAGCT
>Ga0299915_10000778_pt1 | contig 23648 bp, 23 predicted proteins | sample RVTome_13_FD_200263 | JGI IMG/M metagenome (GOLD analysis project Ga0299915, IMG submission 200263) | Soil microbial communities from uranium-contaminated site in the Upper Colorado River Basin, Wyoming, United States - RVT92D227 (version 2) ... | reverse complement strand
CTGGTCACGGTCCCCACAAACATGGGCGACGAGCTCATCGAGCGTTCGGGCATGGGCGATGAACTGCGGTTCATCCCGACCGACCCTCATACGCTCCGGTCGAAGAGGCACGAGAACGTCTTCGTTATTGGAGACGCGACCGACCTGCCTAGCTCCAAAGCCGGCTCGGTCGCCCACTTCCAGTCGGAGCTCCTCGCGGAGAACGTCCTCCGGGCGATTAAAAACGAGCCTCTGGCCGCGGAGTACGACGGCCATTCCAACTGCTTCATCGAGACGGGAGGCCGCAAGGCTATCCTCATCGACTTCAATTATGATGTCGAACCGCTGCCCGGCCGATTCCCGTTCCCGGTCATCGGCCCCATGCCTCTCCTCAAGCCGAGCCGCCTGAACCACCTGGGAAAGCTGGCCTTCCGCTGGATCTATTGGAACATGCTGCTCAAGGGCCGGAAGATTCCCTTCATCCCCGCGCAGATGAGTAAGGCGGGAAAGAAATTCCCGGAACAACCTCGACCCTGAATATCAAAGGAGGGTCCTATGCCCCAGAAACAGATCGGAAACGCGACCATCGACGTCGATGCCGACGGCTTCATGACGAACCTCTCACAGTGGACGAGGGACATCGCCGCGGCGCTCGCCAAAGAGGAAGGCATCGGCGAGCTGACGGCCGCCCACTGGAAGGTCCTCGACTACATGCAGAAGGAGTTCAAGGAGAACGGCGCCGTGCCAACGGTCCGAAAGATCAACAAGTCCGGCGTCATCAGCACCAAGGAACTCTATGAGATCTTTCCCGGAGGGCCGGCCAAGAAGGCGGCCCGGATCGCGGGGCTGGCCAAACCGGTCGGCTGCGTTTGATACGGCAAAAAGACAGGAGGGAATTATGGAAGAAAAAATCAAGAAGGTTTCCATCATCATCTCGAAAGGAACGCTCGACGGCGTCTACGCCGGCCTGATCATGGCCAACGGCGCCCGCATGGAAGGCATCGAAGCGAACCTCTTCTTCACGTTCTTCGGCCTCGACGCGATCATCAAGAAGCGGATGGGCAAGATCAAGGTCGCCACCGTCGGCAATCCCGGCATGCACATGGCCTCCCTCCTCGGGGTCCTTCCCGGGATGTCGGCCATGGCCACGTCCATGATGCTGAAGACTATGGATAAGCTCGACGTCCCGCCCGTGCCGGAGTTCATCGAGATGGTCGCCGACGCCGGCTGCAAGCTTTACGCCTGCAAGGTGAGCGTGGACATGTCTAAGCTGAAGAAAGAGGACTTCTGTCCGCAGGTGGACTCGATCATCACGGTCGGTGACTTCTACGAGAAGGCCGCCGGCGGCGAGATCATTTTTATCTGATCTTAGCAGCCGGATAATCGGCCGTATCCCGCCAGACGAATCGGGTGACTCGGCCCTGTTTGTTCCGTTCGAAAATGATCCTTGCCCAGAAGCTCCGGTCGAGAAACTCGGAGGGAGAAAGGGACATGAGCGGGGTCCTGTATTTGGCGTTCCATGCCATGACCAGATTTTGCCCATCGGTCTCGACAGTGACGACGGCCTCCGGACGGTAGAAATCCTTCCCGAACCGGTACCGGCCCAGGAGCGGCTCCATATCGTCTTTCATCAGCCGGACGGGCTTCAGAGGCTGCGGTTTTAGGTAGGGCTCACCGAATAGGATCGCGGCCAGGTCCTTGATGATGAGTTGGGGCACGGGAGCATAGTTGTTGCTCAGGATGATGAGGCACGCGTCATCGTCGATGAAACGGTCGATAGAGGACGTGAATCCCGGGCTCCGGCCGTTGAAATAGACGGCCCGCCTCCCCAAGCGTCTGGCCACGAACCAGCCGTATCCGATCCCTTTGATGTGCTCAGTGAACAGCTTTTCAAGCGCCGCTCTCTTCAGGACCTTCTCCCCCGCCAGGGCGCGGTCCCACTTGTAGAGATCCTCGACCGTGGAATAAAGAGAGCCGTTCCCTGTTTTGATGCTCCAGTCGAGGAACGGAGCGTTGGCGATCCCGTTTCCGTCCGAGGGTGCGTACCCCGAGGCGCGGTTTTCGAGGAGGCGGGCGGGACTGGCATCATGGCCGGTATCTCTCATTTCGAGCGGGTCGAAAATACGACGCTTCAGAAAGTCGCCGTAGCTCGCGCCCGACACTTTTTCAATGATGAGCGCCAGGAGATTGTAGTTCGAATTGCTGTAACCGTAGCGCTCGCCCGGCGCGAATTCCAGCGGCTTTCCCTTGAACCAGCCGACGATCTCCTCGAGCCCTTGGGGGAATCGGGACCATCGTCCATAATCCGGAAAATCGTTGACGTTAGGGATCCCGGATGTGTGCGTCAGAAGGTGGTGGATCGTGATCCGCTCCCCCTGCGGATAATCCGAGATGAACTTGGCCACGGGATCGCTGACGCTCAGCCGGCCCTCCTCCTCCAGAAGCAGGACGGCGGCCGCGGTGAACGTTTTGGAGACGGAAGCGATGTGAAATTTTGTTTTCGGCGTGTTCGAGCTGCCGAGCTCATAATTGGCCATGCCGTAGCCCTTGCTCAGAAGGATCCGGCCGTCCTTGGCCGCCAGGATCGCGCCGCTGAATCCTCCCGCGTCCAGGTAGGGCCGGACGTATTCATCGATCATGGCCTCGAGAGAGAGGTTTTGCCCGCGGGGCTCATTCGAGAAAGAATGGGCGCCGGTTCCCATGAGGAGAAAGCATAAGGCAAATATCCGGCTGATCCAGCGTATTGTTGTTTTGCGAAACCTCATAGCCCGCCTCCGTTCAACGCTCGTTTCCTCGTTGGCCTAGGCCAAAGGCCCATTATTATGACTTAAGAGAGGACCAAAGGTTTCAAATGGCTTGCCCGCGGTTTCTATAAAGACCGCAATTTATTGGAGGGCACCCAGCCGGACTCGCCGCATTTTTCGGAGGTGCACCACATCCAGCCATTCCGTTCCGTGGCAGCTGTGAGGATTTCACCGGGCTCGACATTAAGCTCTCGGGAGGAGTAGTCTTCAAGGGCTGTCGCCGTCCCGTCCTCGCGCCTCTCCAGGATCTGGAGCGGGACCCACGCCCCAATGTTCCCGGCGGAAACGCACCAGATCCATTCCGGCCAGTTCTCCGGCCCTTTGTAGGTCTTTCCCATAGAAACCAGGTCGCCCTTCCTAAGCAACAGGGGAGCATGAACGGGCCCCCTGTGCGCTTCCGTGACCACGAATCTCATATCCCGTAATCCGGAATCGCGTATTGTGTCCCCGATTTTCAATGGACCTTCCCGTTGACGAAGACGATCTCCGGTTTGCCCAGAGCGTCGAAGGACTTGAGCGGGTCATCGCCGAGGACCTGGATGTCGGCGAGCTTACCGGCCTCGACCGTCCCCAGTTCATCGGCCATGCCGAGGATCTGCGCCCCGTTCTTCGTCGCCGCGACAATCGTCTCCATCGGGCTCGCCCCGAGCTCGACGAAATATTTCATCTCGTCGAAGTAGATCTTCGGATACTGCTTCCGGTACTGCCCGCCCGCGTCCGTTCCGATCCCCATGACGATCTTCCGTTCCCGCGCCTTCCTGAAGAGCGTCTCGTGCATGGCCTGGGACCAGTGCCGCTTCTCGATCAGAAACCGGCTGATGTCGTCGGCCTTGTAGCTCTCCCGGTAGATGGTCAGGGTGGGAACGTCGTAGACTCCCTTTTGGGCCATCAGGTCGAGGACGTCGTCCTCCATCTCGTTCCAGTGCTCGATGCACTCGACGCCGGCCTGGACCGCGATCCGGGTCATGGTCGTCGGGATGGTGTCGGAGAAGCCGCCGCCGTGGGCCGTGATGTGCATCCCGAGCGTCTTTGCCTCGTCCACGGCCGCCCGCGCCTCTTCCGGCGTGAAGGTCGGCGAGATCTTGATGTGGCGGAACCCCTCCTTGTTCATCTCCCGGACGGCCTTGCGGAAGGCCCACGGACCGTCGGCCGCCAGGGCGCCGTGCATCCCGTCGCCATGCCCTCCGGTGACCGTGATCAGGTAGCCGCACGGGAAGAGCCGAATGGTGTCCACGTAGCCCATCTCCTGCGCCTTCCGGAGCGCCTGAATGGACTCGATGGGAGAGCCGACGTCGCGGATTGCGGTGACGCCGCTTTTGAGGTAGAAGTTCATCAGCTGGAGTCCTCTGAGCGCGGCGAGGCTGTTCGTGTCCGTGTGGTATTCGAGCTGGTCCGTTTCCGAAGTGATATGCGTGTGACAGTCGATGAAGCCGGGGAGGATGAATTTCCTGCGGACGTCGATGACGTTCGCTCCCTTCGGGACCTTGATCGCGGCGGCCGGCCCCAAGGCCAGGATCTTCGCCCCCTGGACGAGGACGGTTGCGTTTAAGACCGGCGCTGCGCCCGTCCCGTCGATGACCGTTCCGCCCACCAGCGCCGTCACCGGCTCGTCTTTCTTCTCTTTTTTCTCTTGGGCGTAGGAGAGGAAAGCGATGGAAAACATGAGAACGAGAGTAAAGATGAAGATCTTCTCGTTGGATTTGACCGCCATGGGGACTCCTCCTTGATGACGCATGAAAAATAAGCTTGAGTCTCCGAGATTAGTCCCCCGGAGTGGCCTTGTCAAGGACAAGTCGCCTCAATACACGGTCAGGAAGTGGACCTCCTTGAGCGCCTTGACCGCCCGGTCGGAAAAGAAGTCCGGCCCTGGATAAATCGAGAACCGGCCGCCGTCCTTTTCACCCCTGTCGCAGAAGAGGAACTCGCCGTTGTCGTTCCTGTTGAAGACCTCGCTCGCGGAGCAGACAGTCCGGTAGCCGTCGTCCCCGGCCAGGACGAGATAGCCCCGTTTGATGTTCGGCGTGTCCGCGGGATAAATATCCTTTAGGACAATGCGGAGAGGCGCTCCTTCAAAATAGGCGATACCGTGGAAACCTTTACCCCGGCCGTAGAAGACCGACGGGAGAGTAAGGAGCGGAATGCCTTCCGGCAGGCGGGAGATCTTCCCGACTTCAAGGCCGTGATCGACGATCCGGGCGGAAGCCGAGAAGAGGGGCGATTTTCCCTTCTCGACGGCGAAGGAGAGGGGGACGCTGAAGACGGTGATCCTGACCGGATCGTCAAGATTCCGTTCAGAGACGAGGTCGTTAGCCGCGACGATCTTGCCTGCCGTGGGCAGGGGCCAGCTTTCCTTGGTCAGCGACGGCACGATGCGCGCCGCCTTCCCCGCGACCAGGACGCGGTGGGGGGCCGTTGGATAGAAAATCTCCCCCCAGCTGAAGACGGCTTTTTCGCCCTTCTTGTTCTCGACGACGACGAAGAGGTCGATGACGGACCGGAACTCCTTCTCGTTCTTCTTTTTGACGACTCGCTCCCGGAGGATATCGAAGAGGGAGTACCCCTGGAAGACGTAGGATCCGACGAAGGCCGGTTTGCCGTTCTCCATCCTGGCCTCGCGGACCATGACCGTTCGCAGCGGGAGCGCCGCGAGATCGACCTTGCCGGCCTGGACGACTTCGCCGGCCACTTCGATTGTCCCCAACGGGAGGTCGATAAAGGGCTCGTTATCGTAAAAATCGTTGTTCTCCTGAGCCGGAAGGAACAAGCCGAGCGCCAGCAGTCCGACGAGAGCGACACCCCATTTTTTCGTTTTCATGGTCATCTCCTTCGAGGGAGTTCAACGGCCCTTGGGCTCGAGCCTGACCCGGAAGCCCGCCTCGAACCGCCTAGCGGCCATCGGATAGCCGGGCTCGGTGAAATAAGCCTTGTCGAAGATGTTCTCGACCTTGATGTAAACCGAGAACGCCCCGAAATATTTCTCGAACGAGGCGTTGGCGACGACGTAGCCGGGGGCCGTGACATTGGTGCCGCTGATGAGTATCTTCGAGCTCGACGCGGCGAGCCCCCAGACGGAGAAACGGTAGTCGTCGGCCCTGCCCAGCCCCGCGACGAGGCTGAGCTGGGACCGGGGCACGAGGTCCAGCCTCCGGTTCTGGTCCTTGTTCTTCGTGCCGAGGAAGGTATAGGACAGGCGGGCGTCAAAGGCGCCCAGCGACTTGGCGACTTCGGCCTCGAATCCTTTGACGGAGGCCTTGCCGATGTTGATGTAGGTATTAAATCCGGTGGGCTGCTTGACGGAGTAGATCAGGTTCTCGACCTCGGTGGAGAAAACCGCCAGGCTGCCTTCGAAGGGTCCCACCCAGGAGGCGCCGGCCTCAACGGTCGTCCCGATCTCGTCCCGGAGGGCGGGATTGCCGCCGGAGGTGCTGTAGAGCGAGCGCATCGAGGGGAATCGCGATTTCCGGGAGAGGGACAGGTGGAAGCCCAGGTCGGGGGTCGGGGCGAACCGGACCCCGGCGATCGGGTTCAACGAGGTCTTGGACCCGCCGGCCTGCTTCTTCAGACGGTCGACGCTGAATCCTCCCGTGACCTGCCACTTGTCCGACAGCCGGAAGTCGTCCTCGACGCCGGCCGAATACGTCCGGTGTTCATAGGTTTCCCACGGGGCCGTAGCCGAGCCCTGCTGTTTTACGTGGTCGAGCCGGGCGTTGAGACTAAAGCGCAGCTCGTTCCTCGTCCCCAGGGGATGGGCGCCGAGGATGAAGGCGCCGGCGTCGTAGTTCCTGTAGATGGATTCCCAGGACAGCGCGTCCATGGAGGCGCTCTTGTACTGGTCCAGCGTGTTGTCCAGCTTCACGTAATAGGTCCGGACCTTGAGGCTGCCCTTGGCGAGCAGGGGGAACGTCCCGCCAAGCCCGAGGGTCAGGCGCCGCCAGTCCTTGAACCGCCAGTAACGGGACCTATAGTACTGGGTGGCGTCGGCGATTCCGTATTCCGAGGAGTAATAAGAAGCCTGGGCGAGGATCTCGCTCTTCTCCCAAGGATAGGAGGTAGACCTTCCCCGTCAGGGCGGTCTTGCCGTAGTCGGAGTTCCGGAGGAGGCCGGAGGAATCGCCCGTCCGAACCCGCAGGCCGTGAGAGTGGTCGCGGGCGAGGGCGCCCATGAAGACCGTCTTCCGCCAGGCAGCCGCCCCCGAGGCGGAGACGATATAGTTCGCGTCCCGGCCGGCGGCGGCCCTCAACGTCAGGGAGGGGGTTCTCGGTTTAAGCGTCAAAACGTCCACGATCCCTCCTAGAGTGTTGGGCCCGTAGAGGACCGAGGAGGCGCCCTTGACGACCTTGATAGATTCGATGTCCTCGGTGAGCACGGTCCTGAGATCGTAGGTATTGAAGTAGGGGTCGTAGACGGGGACGCCGTCGATCAGGAGCGTGGTTTTGTCGGGATCGAGGCCGCGGATCTTAACGCGGGATTCACCCTTGCCGCCCGAGGTAGTGTAGGCGCCCGGGGCGTACGAGAGGACGTCGGAGAGGTTCCGGGGGGCCAGGGGGATAAGGATATTGGGCGGGATCACCGACGTCGAGGCCAACGGCCGGTCCTGGGGCGCCGGGGCCGTCACCACGATCTCTTCGGTCCGGACCCGGGCCTTCTTCTCAGTCTCCTCTTTCTTCTCTTCCTGAGCGGAAAAGCCGGGGACCACAAAGAAGACTGCCCAATGAATGGCCAAGGCGATAGGGAAAACTGCGAGTTTACGGAACTTCATCCTTCCTCCTTTCCAAAGATGGGAGGCGAGGCCGTTTCCAGCCTCACCCTATCGGTCCGGCGGCATAGCCTTGAGCTTTAGCCCCGCGGACTCGGAGTCGGGATTTATATATCAAGAAGGAGGGCGCGAGTCAAGAAGCTCTCGGCGCCCCGTATAGGGATCTTATTCTTCGCTTTGACTCAGAAAACTACACAACGGAACGCAAAGAACTTGCCGCGATTAAAACCGCCCAGGATCTGATCCGGAGGATAAGGGAATGCCTGGGGGATGAATATTTTAAGAAGTTGATCTAACCTGACTTATTCATAAAGATGCCGATGCATTGTTTAAATCAAGCAATATCTGCGATATCTGTGATAAACCGATTTCCCGTTAGGTTTCCGAAATTTCGTCTCAAAAGAACCGGCGTTTTTACCCTTCGGGCGAGCCGATCCGGCAGCATCTGCTTTGTTGCGAAGGGTTCGCAGTACCAGGAGTACAGCTTCACCCTTCTCGCCTCGCATCTGCAGCCGCCTCGGCTCGTGAATAATCCAGGTTAGGTATGCTCATGAACTCCCCCCCATCTTTTGGCCGAAATCAGCGGACAGAAAGTGCTTGAAGGCCGGGACGACACGGATTTTCCGGCCGTTGGCCTCATGAATAAAGTCCTTGTCGCGGGAAATGATTACCGCCTCGCCGACCTTGAGAAATGCCGGCCGTCCGGCGCGTCCTTTACTATCGAATCCGGAACAACTTCGAACTAAGGAGGCAAGGTATGTTCAAGAAACGCAAGAAGCCCGATCCGAGGCTGTCCTATCCTACGCGCCATGTCCCGGAAGGCGCGGAAATTATCGAAGAGTACATCATTCCTGATGGAGAGAAGGCCCAGGTTCTCGAGCAATTATACCCGTTCGACCCCGTCCCGGCGCTCACCGAAATGATGTACGACCTGCACGAAGAGAAACAATTCCTGGTCGGAGATTTCCGCGTCATTCGCGGGGCGGCCATGGACATGCTCGTGAGCCCCTATTTTTTCAACAGCGGGGGAACCGTCATCGATTGGATGCCGCCGGATTTCAAGCCGGGCGGAGTCCTTTCGCGCCGGATCAGGGGACAATCGGCTTCCCTGTTGACCTGTTCTCTGGACCCCCGACCGAGCTGTCATTGACCGTGGCCCCGGCGGTTCTCGGGCTCGGGAGCCACGCCGCGAGGTGCGATCTTTCCCCTATTGGGGTTTCGTCAGTTCCCGCAGGAACTTCCGGGCGGCGGGTGACTGTCCGGCGGCGCCGTCTTTCGGCTCCCACTGAAAACGCCTCAGGTCGACCCGGCCGCCGCGGGATCGTCCGGATGACCTCCTTGGCCTTGCGGGTGAAAGGGGTCTCCCGGCGTGTGCGTTTCGTCCGCGCCCCTTATTTTAGGGAATCCATACTTCGTGATCTTGATCGAGCCGTTGGTCGTCACGAGAGAGATCTCGGGGCCGCCCTGGCCGATCTTGGCTTCCACCCGGTGTTTCGACTGGATTATAGGCAACATGATGATGTGATGCACGGAGGTCAGGCGCGCAGAAGCGGCCGGGTCAGGCAGGTCGGTCCGCCGCTTCCCTTGAAGGCGATCTCGTCGCCTTTGATGACCTGGACGACAAGGCCTGCGGCCTCGAGGGCCTTTTTCGTCAGGGGATTTCGTTCAAGCATGACGACGCAACGCGGGGCCAGGGCGAGAACGTTGCAGCCCTGGGTCGGGAACTCCTCCTCGGGGATTTCGATGAGCTCGATCTTTCGTTCCCGGAGGATCTCATAGAGCGGGACGGGAAGGAGCTTCTTGTAAACAACAGCCAGGTCCGCGTCGAGGAGGCTGATGAAGGATTGAAGATGCAGGACGTCGCCCGGGCCGCTCCAAAAGGGGAGGTGAAAAGCGATGACCTCGACACCGAGAGGGCCGAGGAGCTTCCTCAAGGCGGCGACACCCGCTGCATTCGTCCGGAAGCCCCGGCCTGCGGCGAGCGTGTCATGATCGAGCCAGAGGAGGTCCCCGCCCTCCGCCGTGGCCGTTCCGTCGATGACACCGAGGACCGGGACGCCCCATGCCTTCAGGGCGTCGCCCACGGCCGGGCCTTCGCCGCGGCGGGCGATCTTCCCGGTCTGGAAGATGACGGCCCCGGCGTCCGTGATGATGAATGGGTCCTGGGTATAGAGGGAATCGAGGCCGGTCCGATCGTCCGCGGGAAGGCTAAGGACTTTGGCGCCGCTCTCTTCGAGGACGCGGATGAAAGCGTCGAACTCCTTTTCGGCCTCGGCGAGGTCAGGCGGATCCGTATAGTTCAGGTCTTTCCACTGGGCCTCGATCGCGGCCTTATCCCGGAACGCTTGCCGAGGCCGTTTGACGATGACGCGCCGGAGCGGCCCGACCATGCTTTGGCTTCCATAGGCTTTCATCAGCCGGGATTATAAGAAACCGGATCATAATATTCAAGGTCGTTCATCCGCGCCCGGTCGCCTCTTTCCCGACCTCGATAGAATGGGGCACCGTGTGGTAACATGGATGTGGAGGGACGCATGGCCAAGAAACGCTTTACACTCGCCGAAGCCGGAAAGATAGGCAAGGCCCTGGGCCTCAGCTGGAAGAAGGTCGACCTCAAGCAGTTCCGCATGGGACTCAACGTCGAGCTGGAGCACGGAACAAGGAACCTCTTCACAAACGTCACGGACGACGACGAGGTCCTGACCGCGAAGATCGCCCTGGCCCACCTCTCGGAATTCCCGGATTATTACACGCGGCTGGACAAGCTGGAGAAGGCCGCCGAGAAGTACTGGAAGCCATAGCCGAAGGCGCGTGCCCGGCTCTCTTGGGGGGACCCGCGTGGTTTTCCGCGGACGGCCTGAGGGTCCCTCTTTCTTCGCGACGCCTTTTTTGATAGATTGACCCCATCGAAGAAGGAGGTGGCGGGATGGTTCGTCCACAGGTCCGGAATTATCGGGTTCTCTTAGCGGTCCTCGTTCTCCTGACGGCGCAGGCGTTCGGCCGGGCGTCCGGCCAATCCCCGGAGCCGGCAGGGCTCAAGTTCAAGGTCGTTCCCACTGTTTTCTACGCCGAGGTGAGCGGCGGCCTCAAGCAGCTGCTGAACGTGGACGTGGAGAATGCGGGCCCGGAGGTCCAGGGGGACCTGAAGGTCAATCTGGGCGCCGCCGAGCAGACCTTCCGCCTCGGCCGCCTGGCCCCCGGGAAGGGGACCTATCCCATCTATCTTCCCGAAGTCAAGGCCCCGGTCGCAATCAAGCTCACGCTCAAGGCTGGCGCCGCGACCGTCGAGAAAGGCTTCACCCTCAACCCCCAGCGCAAGTGGGCCGTCTATCTCTTTCATCACTCCCATACGGACATCGGCTACACCGAGCTCCAGAGCCGGGTCGGGGCGAACCACTTGGATTACCTCGATTCGGTCATCGACTATTGCAGGGCCACGGAAGACTATCCCGACGACGCGAAGTTCCGCTGGAACATCGAAGTGAGCTGGGCCCTTCAATACTTCCGGGTCGCGCGCCCCGAAAGCAAGGTCCGGGAACTCATCGACCTCATTCGGGCGGGACGCGTCGAGCTCTCCGGGCTCCAGCTCCAGCTTTCCGACTGTTTCGCCCACGAGGAGCTCGTCCGCTCGATCTATCTTGCCAATGAGATGGGGCGCAAGTTCGATTTCAAGGTCCAGGCGGCGATGAACAACGACGTGACGGGGTTCTCCTGGGCCCTGCCCCAGATTTTCAAGCGGGCCGGCATCCGCTACTTCGCCTCCGGGATCAACGAGGACCGCTCACGGGCGCCCCTGCGGCGTCCATGCGCCTTTTTTTGGGAATCGCCTGACGGGAGCCGCATTCTTCACTGGAACGGCGAGCATTATCTGTTCGCCAATTACGGGCTGAGCCTTCACGAAGGTTTGGACAAGAGCGTTCCCAAGGTCGGCGATTATCTCGCGGCCCTGGAGGAGCGCGGCGATTATCCTTACGACGCCATCGCTTTCAACATCAGCGCCTGGGTGACCGACAATTGCCCCCCGGGACGGGAGCTTTCCGACCGCGTCCGGGAGTGGAACAACCGTTGGGCCTACCCGAAGCTGAGGCTGGCGACGATGAGCGAGTTCTTCGAATCCTTCGAAAAAAAGTACGCGTCCGTCCTTCCCGTCCATAAGCTCGGCTGGCCGGATTACTGGACCGACGGCGTCGCTTCAACGGCCTATGAAACGGGGCTCAACCGCCTGGCCCACGACGATCTCATTTCCGCCGAGAAGGTTTCGGCCGTGGTCGGCGCTGTCGATCCCGGGTTCCGCTATCCGGGCACGGACATCCGCGAGGCCTACGACCTTTCGATGCTCTTCGATGAGCATACCTGGGGCGCCTGGAACAGCATCAGCGACCCGCTCTCCGAACTCGCCCGCGGCCAGTGGACCCTCAAGTCGTCCTTCGCTTACCGGGCGCGTGAGGCCGCCCGGACCCTGCTCAAACGGGGCGTGGAAGGGCTCGCCAAGAATGTCACGGCGGATCCTGAACCTGCCCTTGTCGTCTTTAATCCCTTGTCCTGGACGCGGACCGAAGCGGTCCGGATCACCCTGCCCGCGAAACTCCAGGAAAGGGCCGGAAAATTCAGACTTATCGACAAGCGGACGGGCGCGGAGGTGCCCTTCCAGCTTTCAGGCAAGGACGCGCTGCTCTTCCTGGCGCGGGATATCCCGGCCGTGGGCTATGCCGTCTTTTCCGTCGTCTCCGGAGAGTCATCGACACCTGCCGAAGGGAAGGCCGTCGTGAACGGCAACAAGATGGAGAACGCCTATTATCGGATCACGATCGACCCCGCCACCGGCGGCATCTCGAGCCTGGTCGACAAGGAAACGAGCCTTGAGCTGGCGGACAAGCGCGGCCCTTATCCGCTCAATACCTATATCTACGAAACGCCCGAGGGCGGCCGCAAGGCCGTCAACAACATGGAGCAAAGGGCAAACTTCGTCCGGGCGATCCCTTCCTCAGCCCGGTGCGCGCCCGGAATGCGCGGGCCTGTCGCTACGAGCCTCCTCGTGAAAAGCGCGCCAAAAATGTGCTCGACGCTCGAGCAGGAGGTCATCCTGTACGAGGGCATGAAACGCGTCGATCTCGTGAACCGCCTGAATAAACAGGAGACCTATGACGCCGAGGCCGTCTATTTCGCCTTCCCGTTCTCGGTTAAGGGAGGCTCGTTCCGGTTCGAGATCGCGGACGCGGACATGGCCCCCGAATCGGAACAGCTCCCCGGGACGACGCGCGACTGGCAGACAGTCCAGAACTGGGTCGAGATCGCCGGTCCGAAAGCAAGCGTCGTCTGGTCGCCCATCGAAGCGCCCCTCATCCAGTTCGGCGACATCAACACAGGCAAATGGCTGAAGACGCTCGACCTCGCGAACACGTCCCTCTATTCCTACGCGATGAACAATTACTGGACGACGAACTTCAAGGCCGCCCAGGGAGGGAAGATCGACTTCCGATACGCCTTCACCAGCCGGGCCGGCGGCCCGGATAGGACCGCTTCATCACGCTTCGGCTGGGAGGTCCACGCGCCGCTCGTCGCCGCCTGGGTCCCGGCGAGGAACGAGGGGCCAATCGAAAAGCCGGAGGGTTCGTTCTTCTCGGTCGATGCTCCCAACGTCATCATCCAAGCCGTGAAACGGGCCGAGGATGGGACAGGGATCGTCATCCGCCTCCGGGAGATCGCCGGGAAACCAGCGAACGCGAAGATTACGAGCCCCCTGTTCCTGACCGACACGGTGACCCTGGCATTGACGGACATCGCGGAGAACGAGCTCAGTTCGAGATCGGTTTCCCAAGATGCCGTCGTCATTCCGATAAAACCCTTCGAGATACAAACGATCAAGATCAGATAAAAAAAAGGACGGTCTTCCGAAGAAGACCGTCCCTGTCTTTGCGTGTTCCGAACGCCGAGGCCCGTGCTTTACTTGCCCTTCCGGATGAAGACGTCGCCGTTGAAGGTGTTGAAGGCGTATTCGGGACCGCCGCCGTTGATGGCGCCGTAGATGTGCTTCTCGAAGCTGATGCGGTACTTGCCCTTCCCGGACTTCGAGACTTCCTCGGCCTTCTGGGGGACCGGCTTGAGCGCGATGTCGAAATCGCTGTAGATCTCGCCCTGCTGGGACTTCATCTTGACGTTGGCCTTGATGTCCGCCGGGAGTGTCACGTCGACGTCGCCGTTCATCGAGCTGAAGGACATCGGCTTATCGGGCGTGACCCGGGTCATGGTGACGGTCACATCCCCGTTCACGGTGTTGACGACGGCGTTCCCCGAGATGTTCCTCAGGGTGTTCGAGCCGTTGACGTTCTCGACCTCGATCTCACCGCTGACGTTCTCGACGACGATATCGCCGTCGTTCGTTGAGTGGAGCTCGAGCGACGAGGCGCGCGGGACCTGGATCGTGATGTCCACGGCGTACTTCCAGGACTCGGCGCTGATGGAGACGACGTTGTTCGACTCCTCGACCTCCAGGCCGGTGCTGACGACGCCGATCTTCTTCATGCCCGCGATCTTGCGGGCCTTGTCCTTTTCTTCCTTGACTTCTTCGGCTACAACGGCCTGTATGGCCTCGATGGCCTCTTGGTCCTCGTCATCCTCGTCGGTCAGGGACCGCTCCCGGACCTTGGCCTCGACGATGACCTCCTTGCCGTCATAGCCCTTGACGGTGATGCCTCCCATGAGGACGTCGGCTTTGATCAGGGCGGGCTTAGCGGGATCCGTCAGGGGGACCACGGCCCGGTCCGTTTTCGCGTCCTGGGCATAACCCAAAAGCGCGAGGCAAACGAGAAGCGTCAGCCCCAAAAGAATGTTCCGGTACGTTCTGTTCATGTTTTTCTCCTTATTCAGACAGTTCTTTTCTTTATGAGAATGTCTCCGTTCAAAGTGTCCATCTTGATCTCGGGCCCGCCCTTGCCGGCGCGGACGCCGAAGAAACGGTCACTCTTGAAGACATACTTGCCTTTGGTCTCTTCCCGGACCGCCGGGGCGGCCGGGAGATAGGTCACGGGGAAGTCCGAATAGACCTCGCCGTTAAATGTTTTGATGCGGAAGTCCGCCGAGAGGTCGGCCGGGAAGGAGATCGCGAGGTCTCCGTTGACGCTGCCGAAGGAGCACTTCCCCGCCGGGGCGCGCTTGAAGACGACTCGGACCTCGCCGTTCACCGTGTGGGCTTTTCCGGAGCCGTTGATCTCGGATATTCGGACCTCGCCGTTGACGTTTTCGACCTCGAAATCGCCCTCCACGTTCTTCACCTCGACGTCCCCCTCGTTGACCGTGGAGACATCGAGCTTCGTCCGGAAGGGGACTCTGAGCGCGAAGTCATATTGGACGATGTATCCGGGGTCCTTGTGCCTGCGGCTCCAGCGGTGTTCGTGGTCGCGGCAGCGGAAGGGGCCGTCCACGTAGATCTCCACGGTGTTGCCTTTCTCGGTGATGTCGAGCTTGACCTCCTCCTTGGCCTTCCGGAGCTTCTCCTTGCTCTCGGCGAGAATTGTCTTTTGGGCCGTGAGAATGACATCGCGTCCGGAGGCGCCCTCCACCCGGACGCTGCCCCAGACATTGTCCACGATGACCTCGGCGGTCTGCGAGGCGTCGGCCATCTTGAAGGTCTTCGATATTTCTTCCTTCTCCTGGACGGCATAGTCGCGGTCGTGGGAGGCCAGGAAGAGGCCGAAGAGGGCCAGGGCCATCAGAGCGAGCGCGGTCTTTTTCATGGGTTCTCTCCTTCAGATGATCTGCTTAAGTCCGAGCTCGGCGTGCTCTTTGACCTGAGGGGCGAGTTTGGCGTTCCCGATGAGCTGCTTGAGGGCGTCCGCGGCCCGTCGCTCGCGGATCTCGACCAGGAGGTCGATGAGGGCGACCTGGACGAGCGGCGATTCCTGCTTCGCCAGGGACCGGATAAGGCTCTCCTTGACCGCCGGATCGCCCCGGAAAAGATAGAGCGCGTCCACGGCCGCCAGGCGGACGTTGACGTTGGGATCGCCGTCGAGCTTGTTGACGAGGGCCACGATGGTCTTTTCGCCGGGCTTGTCGAGCCCGGCGCTCCAGCTGATCCCCTCGAGCCTCTCCGCAGCCGAGGGCCGGTCGAGCATGGAGAGGGCGGCGGTCCGACGCATGTCCTGTAGCTCCTGGTGGAGGGCTGTTACCTTGCCGGATCCGCTCCCGTCCGTCAGGAAGGCGCCGGCCCCGACTCCGACGACGAGGAGGGCCAGGCCGAAGGAGAACCCATAGGCGGGCTTCCGGAACGACCAGAACTCCTTCCAGAATGCCGTGAACCGGTTCGCGGGCTTCCGCTTGTAATCCTCGAGCATGGCGTAGAAATTCGCCCTCAGCTGACCCGACGGCTGCTCCTGGGGCAGGACGCCGAGCTTGGCCCAGACGGCGCTCAGGCCTTCGAGCTCCTCCCGGCAGGAGGCGCAGGAGGCGATGTGGCCGCGGATTTCGGCCTCGGCGGCCGGCTCGATGTCCCCGACGAGGTAATCGGCGAATTGTTCCTTGACTTTTTCACAGGTCATGAAGTCCTCCCTTCCTGGAGGTCCAGGTAGATCCGGATGAGATCCTTGAGCGCCCGGTGGACCTGGGCCTTGACAGTCCCGACGTGGCAGCCCAGGAGGTCGGCGATCTCGCGGAGCTTGAGGTCCTGGAAGCGGCTCAGCATCAGGATCTCCCGTTTCTTCCAGGGCAGCCGGTCCAGGGCTCTGCGGACCAGGGCGATGTCCTGCTCGGCCTCGAGCCGCTCCTCGGGCCGCGGTTCCCGGGACGGCGGCTCGGCGAACTGCTCGTCCAGGGGAAGGGCGCCCTTCTGCTTCCTTAAATGGTCGATGTGGGCGTTCCGGGCGATCTGGAACATCCAGACGGCGAACTTGCTCTGCCCCTGGTAGCCGGCCCGGTACTTGAGGATGCGGATGAAGACGTCCTGGACGAGGTCCTCGCTGGCGCTCCGGTTCCCGGTCAGGCGAAGGAAAAAGTTGTAGAGCATGACCTGGTGACGCTCGAAGAGAATGGCCAGCTTCTCGACCCTGCCGTCCCTGACGGCTTCCATCACTTCGTTGTCGCTCGGCGCCATGGATCTCTTTCGTTCAGGATAATAGACTGACCTATGGGGGAAAGGGTTACATCACCCCGGTTCTTTTTATCTGGACGGCCAGACGATGCGGCGGGGGTCCTTGTGGATCCCGGCGGAGGAACATCATTTCACGGTCTTCAGGACTTTTTTCGGCACCGGGACCCAGTTCTCGAGGAACTTGCGGCCGCCTTCCTTCTCGTCGACCAGGGCCTGGAAAAGGGCCTTCAAGTGCCTGTAAGGAAGGGTCCCGATGACCATCCGGTTGTTGATGATCATGGTCGGGGTGGACCGGATGCCGTGGGAGAACTGGTTTGAGGTCTTTTCATATTCGGCGCCTGTGTTGATGATGCGCTGGACGATATCCTGTGTTTTCTGGTCGGTGAGGGCCGCTTCCACCCCGTACTTCTTCGCCAGGGCCTGCCGCCATTCCTGCTTTTTCGCGGACAGGAAATTGGCGAAGATTTCGTCGTGGATGGGCAGGAACTTGGCTGGATCGTAGGCCGCCATGAAGGACAGGTCGCAGGCCCCCGGGTGCCGGTCTTTGTCCACGACCTTGTTGCACTTGGCCTCCAGGGGAAAGAACTGGAAGGCGACGTTGATCTTACCGGCGAAGTCCTTCTCGAGTTTGTCCATCTGCTGGGTCAGGTAGAGGCAGTCCGAGCAGAGGAAGTCGACGTATTCGACGACCTGGATGGCGGCGTCCTCGAACTTTTCCGTGGACTTTGCGGTCCAATATGGAGAGATGACGCTCGGGGGGGCGACCTTCGGCAGCTCGTAGAACTGCCGGACGACGGTCATGGCCGTCCCCGTTTGCGCGTCTTTCTTGGCGTTGTGGAAGAGGATGACGCCGTAGGCGCCGAGGGCGGCCGTCGCGGCGAAAACGAAGACCATCTTGAAGGAGAACCGGGCGTACTTGGCGAAGAAGCCGCGGGCGTCGTGGTCGATGCCGTGCTTCCAGAAAAGGATGAAGCTGAAAATGGAAAAGACGTAGTAGCCGCTGCAGAGGAGGCAGAGGCTCTTGAGGATGAGGACGGAATAGGAGAAGAGGACCAGGACGCCGAGGACGTTGGCCAGGGCGATGGACTTGTTCGTCCGCTCGAAGCTCTCGGAGGGGAAGAGGGCGCCGAGGGCGACCAGGGCCCCGGCGAAAAGCCCGAAGTAGCCGATGGGGATGCCCGCGACCTGGGAGATGATCGAAAAGGCCGAGCTGTCGCAGTTGAAGAAGGCGCTGATGTCGCAGAACGCGCCTTCGTAGATGGACGAGGGGTAATTAGCCAGGAAGAAGTGGCGCATGGTCATGATGGAGGCGGCCATCATCCCCGCGCCCGCTAGGAAGCTCAGGAAGCGCTTTCCATATCCTCCGAGGGTCAGTGTCCGGTCCATCGTACGCTCCTTAAACAGGCGTAATCACGGAGAAAGTTATATGCGACGGCCGCCGGAAAGTCAAATTCATTGGGGACACAATGCCAATTTCCGAATTTCTGAAATCCCCCCTGGATATTGAGTTAAAAAAGATAATTGGGAAATTGGTATTGTGTCCCCAAATTATGATATTTTGATACCGAATCCGGGATTGAGGAGCGAGACATGGCCGCATGGACCTACAGGAAAGCCGGCGTCGACATCGACGAGGCCGATCGTTTCATCGCCAGGATCAAGCCCATGGTCAAATCCACGGGCCGGCCCGAGGTCATGGGGACGATAGGCGGCTTCAGCGGCCTTTTCGCTCCGAAGCTCAAGGGCATGAAGAAGCCGGTCCTCGTCTCGTCCACGGACGGCGTCGGGACCAAGCTCCTCGTCGCCGAGACCCTGAAGAAATACGACACGGTCGGTATCGACCTGGTGGCCATGTCGGTCGATGACGTGGTTGTCCTCGGAGCCGAGCCGCTCTTCTTTCTTGACTACATTGCCGTCGGCCGGCTCGACAGCGGCGCCCTGGCCGAGGTCATGAAGGGGATCGTCAAGGGCTGCCGGGAGGCGGGCTGCGCCCTCGTCGGCGGCGAGACCGCCGAGCTTCCGGGTCTCTACGCCCCCGGCAAGTGGGACCTGGCCGGATTTTGCGTCGGCCTCGTCGACGCTCCGAAGATCATCGACGGCCGGGCCTGCCGCCCGGGCGATAAGGTCATCGGGCTAGCCTCCTCAGGACTCCACAGCAACGGATTCTCGCTGGCCCGAAAGGCCTTCTCCGAAAAGGAACTCAAGGGAAAATACGGCCGCGAGATCCTCCGGCCGACACGTATCTACACCCGGCCCATCCTCGATGTCCTGAAAAAAATCCGGATCAAGTCCATGGCCCACATCACCGGAGGCGGCTTCTACGACAACATCCCGCGCGTCATCCCCGATGGGCTCCGGATTGTCATCCGCAAAGGCTCCTGGCCCATCCCGCCCATCTTCAAGACCATCCGGGAGAAAGGCGGGATCGGCGACCGCGAAATGTTCCGGACCTTCAACATGGGAGTGGGCATGGCCCTCGTCACGGCCGCGGCCGACGCCGACCGGACCATCGCCCTGTTCGCGAAACTCGGCGTGAAAGCTTGGGCGATCGGCGACATCGAGCGGGGGGAACGGGAAGTCATCTTGAAATAAGGGGTCAGGTCTTAACATTTAACTAATACGAACGCACTAAAAAAGTTACAATGTATGAAAGGCATTGAATGCCGTCCTCAAGCCCCCGTAGCGGAGGGGGGACCCGAGTCCTATGAAGGCTATATCGGCGACACGCCCAAGACTCTGTCCATATTTCTTGCCACCCCCTACCCCCTCCGATAATCGGAGGGGGACTCTGAGATCGTCCGTGTCGCCGACAGAGGTGCGACGGGGGGAACCGACGGGACTGGTTCCCCGGGGGCCGGGGGATTGAGGGCGGCTTCAGGCCGCTCAAAGTCAGATGTCAAACTATTTAATGCGTTTGCATTAATTTGTTAAATGTTAAGACCTGACCCCTCATTTCTTGCCAACCTATCCCCCTCCCGGCCCGTCTATAGGGTGTGAAACCGGAGTTATATGGTGACGGACGAACAGGAGCTCATCCAAAGGCTCGCGCGCGGGGACCGCTCCGCGTTCCGGGAGATGGTCGAAACCCACAAGAAGAAAATTTATTTCCTCGCCCTCGATATGCTCGGCAATCCCGCCGACGCCGAGGATGTCTCCCAGGAGGTTTTTTTGAGAGTGTTCCGCTCGTTCAAGACGTTCAATCAGGACGCCAGGCTAGGCGCCTGGCTCTACCGGATCACTTACAACGCCTCCATCGACCACCTGCGGAAGAGGGCCGTGACACCCGAGCCGATGGCGGACGAGGCGCTCGAAGCGGGATTTCAGAGTCATCCGCAGATCGCGGAGCCTCAAGTTTCCCTGAATCCGGCGGTCGCGGCCGAGCGGGGGCTCCTCCAGGATCGGATCGAGAAGGCCCTCGGAAATGTCTCTCCCCGGGAGAAAGCGGTCTTTCTGCTCCGCCATTACGAAGACCTCTCTCTCAAGGAGATCGCCGAGAGCCTGGAGCTCACCGTCGGCTCCGTCAAGAGCTATCTCTTCCGCGCGGTCCGGAAGCTCCGGACGGAGCTCGTCCCCTACCAGACGGACGTGAACCCGGAGGCGTCCCATGATTGATTGCGAAAAGTGCCGCGAACGGATGATCGAAGCCCTTTACGGCGAGCTCGGGGAGGACGACAACGCCTCCTTCGACGCCCATCTCGGCTCCTGCGCTTTGTGCGCCGCCGAATTCAAGGCCATGACCGCGACGCTCGAGCTCCTGGACAAGAGGGAGCGGCCGGACCCCGGCCCCGCGTTCTGGGAAGGCTACTGGGACCGGCTTTCGAAACGCCTGGACAAAGAGATGAGCCCCGCGCCGTCCGGACGTCCGGCCCGCGAACGTCTTTCCGCGATCTTCAACATCTTCCCGAAATGGGCGTATCAATTGGCGGGCGGAGCCGCCCTCGTCGTGATCGGCATTCTCGTCGGGAGGACCGTTCTTTCGCGTCCGGCCCCTACGGTCCGGCAGGCCCAGCAGCCTTCCGTCCTCACGGCCCCCGGCGTCCAACAAGCCTCGGCGCCCGTCCTCAGGGCCCGAAACTTCATCGACCGGTCCAAGCTCATCATCCTGGCCCTCGTCAACTATGATCCGAGATCACAGGACGCCTATGGGCTGGACCTCCCCCGTCAGAAACAGGTTTCGCGCGAGCTCGTGAACGAAGCCTCCGGTCTCAAGAGCGACCTCAAGGATCCCGCCCAGAAACGCCTCCGCGAGCTCGTTTCCGACCTGGAAACGATCCTCATCCAGATCGCCAACCTCGAGTCCGCCAACGACCTTTCGGCCGTCGAGTTCGTCAAGCAGGGCGCGGAAAGCCGGGGGATCATGTTCAAAATCAACCTGGCCGAGATGGAGCAGGGCGGCAAGGGCGACCGGCGCGCGCCGCAAGCGAAGGCTTCAATAATTTAAGGATAGACAAGGAGAAAGACCATGAAATCGAGAATCTTCCGTTCAATGATCATCCTGGGCCTTTTGTTGGCGGCCGTTCCGTCGTTCGCGGCCAAATTGCCTCCCGAGAACCCGCAGGAAAAGGACGCCATCGCTTATAAGCAGGCCTACAGCCTGGTCCTCGAGGAAAAATGGGGCGACGCCCTGAAGGCGATGGATGCCGTCATCCGGAACTTTTCGGCGAGCGCCTGGGTCGACGATGCCCGGTTCTGGAAATGCTATTCCATGGAAAAGCTTAACAATCCCCTCGAAACGGTCTTCAAGTGCTACCAGGAGTTTATCAACGCCTACCCCAAGAGCGACTGGGCGAACGACGCCCGGACGAACATGGTCCGGATCGGCCGCGAGCTGGCCGGGACCGGCAAGCCCGAATACGAGACCGTCGTCAAGTCGATGGAGGCCGATGGCGACGAGGACGTCAAGCTGGCCGCTCTCTACGCCCTCCAAAACATGGGCGACGCCGAAGCCCTCAAGACTCTCATCAGCCTCTATGACAAGTCCGAAAGCGCCAAGCTCAAGAGCCAGATCGTTTTCATGCTCCAGGACTTCGAGGAGCCTGAGGCCTTCGCCAAGCTGAGGGAGATCGCCCTCAGGGACCCGGACGTCAAGGCCCGCAAGAACGCGCTGTTTGCCATCGGCGACAAGGGCGGAGCGGAGTCCGTCCGCGTCTTGAAGGAGGTCATCAAGTCCGACCCGGACATGGACCTCAGGAAGAACGCCCTCTTCGCCCTGGCCGAAACGGACGACCCTTCCATCGTTTCCTTTTATACCGAACTGGCCCTGACCGATCCCGATTCCCATCTGGCCCGGAACGCCGCGATCGCCCTCCAGGACATCGACACGAAGGAGGCCAGAGAGGCCGTCCTCCGCATCCTCAAGGAGGCCAAGGACCCCGAGGTCCGCAAGATGGCCCTCTTCGCGATCAGCGACATGGGAGGGGACGAAGCTCTCCCGACGCTCAAGGAGATCATCTTCAATGAAGTCGACAAGGAACTCTCCCGTGCCGCCCTGTTCCAGGTGGCCGAGATCGAGGGGGCCGTGTCCCTGGCCGTGCTCAAAGAGGTCCTTCGTTCGTCGAAGGATGAGGAGCTCCAGAGGAACGCCCTCTTCGCCATCGCCGAGCACGGCGGGGCGGAAGTGAAGGAGATCCTTTTGGAAACCGCCCTCAACAGCCCTGACGAGAAGCTGGCCGAATCGGCGGCTTTCGCCCTGCAGGACCTGGAGGACGTCGGGACCGACGCGCTCCTGGACCTGATGAGAAAGTCCAAGTCGGAACGGGTGCGCCGGGCCGTGCTCATGTCCATCGCCGACAAGAAAGGCGCCGCTTCGGTCGGCGTCCTGGCCCAGGTCCTCAAGGACGAGAAGGACCCCGAGACGAGGCGTCTGGCCGTTTTCGCCCTCGGCGAGACGGAAAGCGACGAGGCCGTCCCCATCCTCCTCGCGATCGCCAAGACCGACAAGGACACGAAGGTCGCCATGGCGGCGGTGACGGCCTTGGGCGAGATCGGGACGCCCAAAGCCAAGGCGGCTTTGGTCGAGATCCTAGAGAAGAAAGCGGGTTGAGCCATGTCCGGCCGAAAGGCGCTTGGTTTAGGATTATTCGCGCTCATGGCGGCCGTTCTGGCCGCTCATGATCTCCCCCGGGAGGTCATCCGTCACCCGGGGGCCGGAACCGCGATAGGGCCGCGTCTCGAATGGGCCCTCCATGAAGCAAAGGCCAGACGATACGGCTCGGGCTTCCGGGTTGGATACGGCATCAGGAAGCTCATGGGCGAACGCTCTTATATCGGCTCCTGGAACGATGACCGCTTGAGGTCGACGGAGCCGACGATCGAAGAGGTGCTCACGGGGAAGAGGAGGGCCGAGCCGCTCATGCCGCGCGCCGAACGGCTCAGCCGGACCGCCCGGGAGGTCCTGGATGACCTTGAAATGGATCGGACGGCCGAAAAGAAGGTCTGGAAGGACGTGGCCGTCCTGTTGCGCTATGAAGGAGATGGGAACGCCGGCCCGGATAAGGTTGAGATGAGCAACCTCGAGCTCGACTTCGACTTCCAGGGCCTGCCCCTTCTTTGGCTGGGGGACGCTTCGGACGACCAGAGCCTGACGCTCCTCCGCGGCCTTTACGCCGGAGTGAAACGAGAAGAGACGAAGAAGCACGTCCTGGCCGCCGTGGGGATTCACGACACGCCGGATTTGGTCATCCCCATCCTGGAGAGTGTCCTCGTGAGCCGGGACGCCGATGAGCTCCGGAAGGATGCTGCCTTTTGGATCGGGCAACAGGACGACGCGGCCGCACTGAAGGTCCTGCGTAGGGCGGCCCGGACCGACCGGTCGTGCGAGGTCCGGAAAGGCGCGGTCTTCGCCATCAGCCAGGTGGAGCTTGAGGCCGCCGTCGATGAGCTCATCGACTTGGCCCGGGCCGCGGAATACGAGAATGTCCGGCACGAGGCGGTGTTCTGGCTCGGACAGCGGGCCTCGAAAAAAGCGGGCGCGGCCCTGGTGGAGTTTGCAACAAAGGACGGGGACTCCAGGGTTCAGGAGCAGGC
>Ga0299915_10000777_pt1 | contig 23683 bp, 16 predicted proteins | sample RVTome_13_FD_200263 | JGI IMG/M metagenome (GOLD analysis project Ga0299915, IMG submission 200263) | Soil microbial communities from uranium-contaminated site in the Upper Colorado River Basin, Wyoming, United States - RVT92D227 (version 2) ... | reverse complement strand
GCTAGCATTTGAACAAGCTTAGAGTTGATTTCATTCTCAGTTATTACCAGGTTAACCTCTCTTTTTTCCCTTGCTGCAACAGCAGATTTGATTTCGGTATCGACAGACTCAAGCTTATCATCGAAACTTTGAGCTGCGTCAGCTGTGACTGTCACTGGTACCGCTCTTCCTAGAATCGAAGGGGAAAGTGAATAAAGGTAAAAGCTGGTAATTAGGGCTATAATGACTAGAATTCCGATCACGCCGACGGCCATAATTAATCCTTTAATTAGTCTCATCTAATTCCTCCTGGTAATTCTGACATTGCTTGAGCTATTCCAGATAGTCTTTAAGCTTTCGGCTCCGGCTGGGATGTCTTAATTTTCGTAGTGCTTTAGCCTCGATTTGACGGATTCGCTCTCGTGTTACATTGAACTCTTTGCCTACTTCCTCCAGAGTACGTGCTCGCCCATCTTCTAGGCCGAATCTGAGTAATATGACTCTTCTTTCCCTGTCAGTTAGTTCAGAGAGTATCTTGTTTAGTTGTGCTTTTAGCAATTCTTGTGAGGCGGCGTCGGCTGGTGGCGGAGTAGCCCGGTCCTCGATGAAGTCGCCCAGGTGACTGTCTTCTTCTTCACCTATAGGCATTTCTAGTGATATGGGCATTTGAGACAGCTTCAGAATTTCTCTTACTCTGTCTGAGGATATTTCCATGCCCTTACCAATTTCCTCGTAGCTTGGTTCACGACCGTATTCTTGAGCTAGGCGTCGGTTGACTTTCAACAATCGATTGATAGTCTCTACCATGTGCACGGGAATACGAATGGTGCGAGCCTGGTCAGCTATAGCTCGTGTAATCGCCTGCCTAATCCACCAGGTGGCATAGGTGCTGAATTTGTAGCCTTTTCTGTACTCGAATTTCTCTACCGCGCGAACTAGTCCGATGTTTCCTTCCTGTATAAGGTCAAGCAGCGGCATCCCGTGGCCTACATATTTCTTGGCGACACTGACCACAAGGCGTAAATTTGCTTCGGTCAGGTGTTTCTCTGATTTCCTGGCTGTTCTCTTAACCCTATTGAAATGAGTTCTAAATTGCTGGGCATGCGTCTTAAGCCGGGAGAGAAATTTGGAACTCACACGCGGACTAACCATGATTTCTAACTGTTTCCACGTCGTTTTTTCTCCTATGACTTTGTACAAATCAGCCGGCAGTAGTCGGCTTACTGTGGAAATGTCTGTCAGTCCCTGTTCAACCTCAGGGGCACTTTTACGACCAGTCCTAGTTATGGCTTCCACAAGTTCCTGGCTTACATTGCCATCGATGGCTTCACGTAGTTTTGGGTCTTGAAGGCTTTTAAGGAAACTATCTGAAGCCGTTAGTTTATGTAATTTGATAAGGCTTTTTATAAGAGGCCGCGATGCGAGTAAATGACGGATTAAATATATTACAATATCCAATACAGATGGATACTCGCCATGACGTTGAAGGTAAAGCTCTTCAATCTTCTCCAGGTATTTAGCCTCCTCTATTTTGCTGGCTAGTGCCTTCTCATCGTCCGCGGTGAGAAGTGAGACCTTGCCGATCTCGTGAAGATACATGCGAACTGGGTCATCGATTGTTTCGTGTTCAACTGGCTCAATCTCAAGGCCAAGTTGGGCTTTACCCTCTTTTTCCTCTTTGCCGGCCAATTCGCATTCGAGTTCGGGAGCTTCTTCGTTCTCCCAAGGAAATTTGATACTGGCATGTTCTCTCGCTGGCTCGTATTTGCCCAGTGTATCCCATGTATTGTCGCGTTGAACAATTCGCTCGCCACCAATGTCATGAATATCCTTTGCGTTTAATTCCCTTTTGCCTTTTTTAGGGAAGTAAGACAGCAACTGATCGTCTCTATTTAAATTCATTTTCCATCACTCTTTACAGGCCGCTTGCGGTGGTTTTGCTTAATGAAGATCTCTTGAAGCTGCCTGGCAATTTCCACCCCTTGCTCTTCAAGTTTAGCTAGTTGTGCTGCTGTTCCGCCAATTTCAGCCTCAATAGCCAGAAGCTCTTCATTCTGGGACCTCAGTGTCCTTAACCGTCTTTCCTGTAGACGAATAACACAGTCGCTAATGGTTTCACGCCGAACCGATTCATTTTCCGTGATGATTGAGGGGAAGGTTCGAGCTAGGAGGTTATCAAGATACTCTTGAAGAGCGCTATCGAGGCTATTTCTAAAAGAGGCAGGGTCATTCCCTTGTTGCCATTTTGCAAACAACTCCCGGTTTTCAGTATTTTCGAAATAGTCCGGCGATAGTACTGTGCTCACTGACTTTAGTTCCGGATATTGAAGCAATAGAGCTAAACAATATTGCTCCAGCGGGCTGGATGAAATGATTGTTGGTGCTGCGGTCCTGGAAATTTTTATACCTGCGGTTTCTCTTCGTTTTCTTAGAGCTTTGAATTTTCTCAGGGCGTCACTAAGAACGTGCTCGTCAATCTTCAATAACCGGGCAAGCCTTTCCAGATAGTGAGCTTGCCGTAGCGGATCTTTCATCTCGAACAGTAGTGGCAGAAGTCTTTCTACGGCTATAGACTTGTCTCTGGCACTAGCCAGGTTTATTTTACCGACCTGGCTTTCGAAAATAAAGTCAATCATCGGTTTGGCATCCGCTATCAATTTTTGCAACTGTGAAGCATCTTCTTTGATTACTTCGTCTAGGTCATTGCCTTGTGGCAAGATGAGAATCTTCACTTCGGCGTTGTGAGCATCTTCATATTTAATAAATCCGTATAAAGATAGTGGTACCGGCAGCATCTGATCGACCATCTCACCACTCCGCGAGACAGCCTCTTCTCCCGCGGCATCGGCATCGAGAGCCAGTATTAAATTCTTGGTAAAGTTTTTAGTAATAGCTAGCTGTTTGTCAACTATGGATGTACCTGAGAAGGCAACTACGTTCTCGTACCCGTACTGGTGAGCCGTCAAAACATCCATGTAACCTTCAGTGATTATAGCTAAATCTTTTTGACGAATGGCTGTTTTAGCTCGGTCGATTCCGTAGAGGCTGCTGCTCTTATCGAAAACGGGTGTTTGTGGAGAGTTAAGATACTTAGGTAAAGAATCGTCCAAGGCTCTTGCACCGAAGCCTATAACATTACCCTGGATGTTCCGAATAGGGAACATTAAACGGTTGCGAAATCGGTCGTAGTTTTTCCTGTCTTCTCGCTCCACGAGCAAACCAGCGGCCAGCAACTCCGCTTCCTCATAACCCTTACCCTTCAAGTATTGCTTAAGGGTGTCCCATCCCTCCGGTGCGAAACCTAGCTGGAAGTTTCTAATGGTTTCGGATGATAGCCCCCGTCGAGTTATATAATTCCTCGCCGTTTCTGCCACGGAACTATTCAGCAATGCATGATGGTAGTATTCGGCGGCGGCTTCGTTGATTTCAAATAATCTTTCCTTTTCTTTATTCTGAGCCTGTCTCTGTGGGGTTGCCTGGGCAACCAGGGTAACGCCTGCTTTATTGGCTAGAAGGCGAAGGGCTTGCGCAAAATCGACGCCTTCTTTTTTCATGATAAAGGAAAAAATATCTCCACCGGTACCGCAGGCGCCAAAACAGTGCCAACTCTGCCGCTCCGGGAAAACAAAAAATGAGGGATTCTTTTCAGAATGGAACGGACATGCGGACTTGTAATTACGACCCGCTTTCTGCAATTTCACGTACTCAGAAACAACTTGCACTATGTCCAGTCTCTGTTTTACATCGTCGATTACACTCATTTTAGTAGCCTAATGGAATATTTCGAATTTTTTATGGCTTGTGATAGCTCTTCTGGCGTCCGATTTCTTTGGCCATACTTAGTGCATACTGGTCTGTCATCCCGGCAATGTAATCGGTAACCTTACGTTCCGCGCTATCATCACGGTATGCATATTCTTGCGGCAGTTGATCTTCGTGTTTTAGGAAATATGAGTACAGAAGGCGCATTATCTTTCTTGCTTTTGAAGTGTCTTTGCCAGCCAGGCTTGGATTATACACCTTGTCAAAGAGAAACTCACGCAGCTCATTAGTCGCATCTAGAACACCCAGATTCATTCCAATAACCGGCTTCTTCAAATTGTTATCACCCATTGGTGCCAGAGAATAACTGACTATATCACATACGAGCGTGTTAATTCGCTGACCAGTGGTTTTGCCCAGTACTTTTACTGCGGAGGCCGGAAGTTCGGTTTCAGATATGACACCGGCTCGCACGGCATCAGCAATATCGTGGTTGACATAAGCGACGATGTCAGCCATCTTGACTACCTCTCCTTCGATAGTACTGACTTCTGTCCATCCCATCCCCAGTATCTCAATTCCACTCTTGGAGTGATTAAGGATTCCATCCCTTACTTCCCAGGTAAGGTTCAGCCCTTGCCCATCTTTTTCCAGTAAATCAACTACTCTAAGGCTCTGCTCATTATGCTTGAATCCACCGGGGAACAGCTCGTTTAGAACTTGCTCGCCAACGTGACCGAACGGCGTATGCCCTAAATCATGTCCCAAAGCTATTGCTTCGGTTAAATCCTCATTTAGATTAAGTGCTCTGGATATGGTACGAGCAATCTGCGAGACTTCTAAGGTATGTGTTAGCCTCGTTACATAATGGTCACCCAAGGGGGCAATAAAGACTTGAGTCTTGTGTTTGAGGCGACGGAAGGCATTGGAGTAAATTATACGGTCGCGGTCCCGTTGGAAATCTGTACGTAATGAGCTAGGTTCCTCCCATTTGAGTCTGCCTCGACTAAGCTTGCTTTTGGATGCATAAGGAGAGAGCCTATCTTCAGATTCCTCTATACGCTGCCGAATGTTTGTACTGACCATCAAAACTAAAGTTTTTGCTCTCTTGCTCTGCTACAATGCTATGATTGGCCAAGTTTCGTTTCAACAGCAGCAATTATACGTCTTGTCTCATCTATCATGTCTGGGCTTACGGAGACTGAGTTGATGCCCCATTTTACCAGTTTTTCAGTAAGTTCCGGATAGACGGAAGGCGCCTGACCGCAAATTGAAGCGGTGACGCCTTTGCCAACTGAAACTCTGATAAGTTTTTCTAAAGCTATGACGACTGCATCGTTTCTCTCATCAAACTCGGGTGCTAACTTCGGGTTGTCTCGGTCTATGCCTAAAATCAGCTGTGTCAGGTCGTTAGAGCCGATAGAAATACCGTCGATACCAACATCTAAGAACTTGTCTATAAGGAAGACATTTGATGGCACTTCAGCCATCATCCACAATTTGAAATTGGGAAACTGGTATAAGCCCTCGGCGACGAAGAATCTTTTTATCCTGGCCAGTTCGTCTACGAACCGGACAAATGGAATCATGACATATAAATTATCATAAGACTGACACACTTTTTTAATTGTATCTACTTCCAGCCTGAAAACCTCGGTTTCCCTTGTATATCGAGAACAGCCCCGATATCCAATCATAGGATTTTCCTCGAATTCTTCATACTTGTCGCCGCCGCGTAAGTTTCTGTACTCGTTTGTTTTGAAATCAGTAGTTCGGTAAACCACGGGCCTCGGATAAAAAGCTTTGGTAAAGGTAGTAATGCCTCTGGCAAGCATTTCCATGAACTGCTCACCCTTTCCCTCATGCAACATATATCGCGGATGTCCACCAATCTGAGCTATCATAAACTCGGCTCTAAGCAAGCCAACACCGTCTACATGCCGTGAAGCTATGGTCTCGGCAAGTTCCGGCTCAGCTAGATTTACGTAAACTCTGGTTTTGGTTTTAATGCGTACTTGACCAATAACTGCCGGTGCGGATTTTGTCGGCTCAGCTACCCTTCCGGCATACACTTCTCCTATAGAGCCGTCTACGGTGATTTCCTGCTCGTCTTTCAGGGTTTTCGTCGCTACTTCTGTGCCAACCACGCAAGGGATACCCAATTCACGGCTAACAATAGCAGCATGAGCAGTTCTACCGCCGCGGTCGGTGACTATAGCTGACGCTCGTTTCATCGCCGGTACGAAATCCGGGGTTGTCATTTCGGCAACCAGAACATCGCCGTTTTTAACTTTATCTATTTGTGAGGCTACCGGCACAATTCTTACCGGGCCAACAGCTATTCCCGGGCTGGCGGCAACGCCGGTTAAAATTGCTTGAGCCTCTATCTTATGGAAAATCTTCGTGGTATCTTTTGGTTTCCAGGTAGTCACCGGCCGTGTTTGAAGAATGAAAAGCTGTGTTCCTTGCTTTGCCCACTCGATATCCTGGGGAAACTGGTACAGGTCTTCAATCATTTCTCCTATTTTAGCCAGGGCGATAATATCTTTATCGGCCAGCTTCTGCCTACTCTGTTTTGATGCCGGCACTGGAACCTTGACGTTTGATTCCGGTTCGCTTGCTGTTACGTCAGAGTTTTTCACCAGTTGCCATTCTTGCTTATGTACTTTCCTGTCAATAATTCTGATTCCATTTTTATCCAATAGATATTGGTCAGGGGTGACATCACCGGATACGATAGCTTCACCCAGTCCGAAAATAGCTTCAATAAGTATCTTAGTCGCATCGTTACTCAAAGGCTCTACAGTGAATAAAACTCCGGATGCCTCTGATTGAATCATCTTTTGCACTGGTACAGCGATGCCGACTTTGAAATGGTCAAAACCGTGCTCCTCCCTATAGAATATTGCTCTAGGCTCAAACAAAGAACCCCAGCAGTCTTGTATCGCTGCCACTACTTCGTCTTCGCCTTGAACATTTAGGAAGGTGCTCTGTTGCCCAGCGAAAGAAGCCTCGGGCAAATCTTCGGCTGTAGCTGAGGAACGGACGGCTACTAATCCTTGACCTAGTTTACGATAGGCATCTTTCATTTCCTTTACCATATCAGTAGGCATAGGCGCCCTGGAAATTCTATCCTTGATAACGGCAGAAACCTCTTGAAGACGTTTGCTATCGTTGACGTTCAATCCTTCGAGGTAGTGGCGTAGTTCGTCTGTTAGGCCAGCGTCTTTTAAGAATTTGAAATAGGCGTCCGCGGTGACAATGAAACCTGGAGGGACGGGGATATGAGCGTGAACCATCTCACCCAGGTTAGCACCCTTACCACCCACCAGTGGAATGTCGGTTTTAGTTACTTCGTCAAACCAGACGATAGTCCTTGTCGTTTGCTGCATACCTCTCCTTGTTGTTCGGATTGTTTCGGTGGGCGTATTATACCAGAAAATAAGGACGTTGAAGATAGTGGAGCATCGCGTTCAACTCCATCGTCAAACTACTTCTAGGTTAATGTTGCTTTCCCTAAATATTGAAAAGAAAGGTTATTATGTCTCCATCTTGCACTATGTAGTGCTTCCCTTCGAGTCTTAGAAGGCCGTGTTTTCGTGCTTCGGCAGGGCTGCCGCATCTTTCTAAATCATGAAAATTAACTACTTCTGCCCGGATAAATCCCTTTTCGATATCAGAATGTATTTTCCCGGCAGCCTTTACAGCGGATGTTCCCTTGGGAATAGTCCACGCTTTTAATTCATCAGAAACAGTGGTAAAAAAGGAGATTAATCCCAGGAGCTGATAGGAAAGTCTGACGACGCAGTCGGCTGCAGGCTCCGTCAGGCCAAGAGTCTTTCTAAATTCTGCGGCGTCAGCATCGTCTAGCTGAGTCAACTCCATTTCCAACTTACCACACAAGGCAACCACTTCAAATTGGCTGTGAGAGTAGGTTGAGCGTATATCAGCTTCAAAAGACGAGTCCAGTGTTAACTGGTTCTCTCCAATATTAATAACTAACAACATGGATTTGGCAGTGAGAAATTGATAATTAGATAAGCTCCTAACTTCCTCGCCGGTCAAACTTTGCTGCCAGATAGGTATATCTTTTTCTAATTCTGACTTGACCTTCTTAAGTAAAGCTTGTTCTTTCAATAACGGGTCTCGTTCTGACTGCTTAACACCCTTTAAAGAATCCTCTAGCCGTTTTAATCTTCTTTCAATTATTGCCAGATCGGAGAAGATAAGCTCAAGGTTCATAGTGGCTATGTCTCGCTTAGGATTGATGGTGCCATCTATGTGTGGCACGTTTTGGTCATCGAAGGCTCGGACAACATGGAGCAGCGCATCCGCGTTGCTCAGGTAGTTTAGGAATTGACCACTTATCCCCTCTCCCTTACCGAAATCTTTAGCTATACCGACAATATCAACATATTTGACTTCAGCGGGCATTACCTTCTTGGGATGGAATATCTTGTCCAGAATCTGCAATCTGGGTTCTGGCACCTTTGATACTCCGATATTTGGGGCCAAATGGGTTGTGGTATAAGTTGTGGTATCAGCCCTGCCCCTGGTTAAGACATTGAAAATCGTTGTCTTACCGCTTTTGGGTAGACCAATGATGCAAACTTCCACAATACTTTCCTATACCGCAAAATATAAGCTAGACGAGACCAAATTGCAAGAGACGCGCAGCTTTGTTCATGAACTTGTCCCTATTTTGCTTGATATGTTATAATGTCCACACTTTTAAACTTCGAGGGTGATATACGTGTCTAACTATGAATTGGTGCTTATAATTAGTCCTGATGTGACTGATGAAGAAATGCCTGACTTCATTGCTAAACTAGGCGAGTTGATCAGCAAGGGTGGTGGAACTGTAGGTGAGGTAAGTCAGTGGGGTAGGCGACAGCTAGCTTACCCTATTAAACGGTCTATAGAAGGCAATTATGTGTTGACTAAACTCAATTTGAAGCCGACTGTAACTAAAGAACTTGAAGCTAATTTCCGGCTTTCAGGGAAGATTCTGCGTCACCTCCTAATAAGATTGGCGGATTAAGGTGTAAGGAGCAGGTTATGGTGAGTTTGAACAAAATCATGCTTATTGGGAATGTCGGTACTGACCCGGAGATGCGTTTTACTGCAAATGGTAATCCTGTGACCTCGTTCCGCGTTGCCACTAGTCGCTCGTATACGACTTCTGAGGGAGAGCGGAGGCAGGAAACAGAATGGTTTACGGTAGTCGCTTGGAAGAAACAGGCGGAAAGCTGCAATCAGTTTTTAACAAAAGGTCAGAGAGTTTATGTTGAAGGCAGCTTGCGGACCCGTGCCTGGGAAGGGCGAGATGGCCAGAAACGAGTTACTGCTGAGGTAATAGCCAACAGAGTACTATTCCTTGACAGGCAAGCTGTAGCACCGCTACCGGGTGAAGAAATTCCTGTAGAAGCTCCTGTTGAAGCCACGGAAGAAGAGGTTGAGCCAGAGGATTTACCTTTTTAACTATCAAAATTGGAAAAGGAGGCATAGATTAGAGCATGGAGGAAGGTGAGGGGATTAAGGAAGTAAGGGAGAAGGGGCGTCGTTTCGTCTTCAAACCTAAAGTATGTCCCTTTTGCGCTGACAAGAGTGAGATAGACTATAAGGACACTTTCAAGTTGCGCCGCTATGTATCTGACCGGGCTAGAATAGAGCCGCGTCGCAGAACAGGCGTTTGTGCCAAACACCAGAGACGGTTGGCTTTAGCCATAAAGAGAGCTCGCTATTTAGCTTTGTTACCTTATACTCCGGATCATATCAGTCCTAAACGGATGGCTGAAACTAAAGCTTAGATTTCAGGAAGAATAAAATGCCTAAAAGAACATACCAGCCCAAAAAAAAGGCGAGAAAACGCAAGCATGGCTTCAGGGCCAGGACGGCAACTCGAGGGGGGCGGGAGGTATTAAAATCTCGGCGACTCAAGGGGCGGTGGAAATTGACGCCAGTATAGTAGAATGGCAAAGAAATGGGCTTTAACAAAAAGAGCCCAGTATTTGGCTGTTTATAGATCAGGTAAAGCTTGGGTAGATAATCTCATAGTAATGAAAGTATTGCCTAACGAATACGAGTTTAACCGCTATGGGTTTTCGGTAACTAAGAATATTGGAAAGGCGGTGGTGCGCAATCGGGTTAGACGCTTGCTCAGAGAGATTTCTCGCGCAACGCCTATAAAGCCAGGATGGGATATTGTGTTCATTGCTCGACCAGCGGCAGTAACTGCTGACTATCACGGACTCAGAAAGTCAGTGGAAACGCTTCTGTTACGAGCTCATTTAATAAATAAAGATGAAGCGGTTCGTGCTGGAGTTAATTAAGCTGTATCAGTCTACGGTATCACAGGTCACCCCGCCTGCTTGTCGATTTGAACCTACTTGTTCTCATTATGCTTATGAGGCAATCCAGAAATATGGCTTTGTCAAAGGGAGTTGGCTAACAGCCAAGCGTATTGCTCGTTGCCACCCCTGGTCCGAAGGTGGCTATGACCCGGTACCGTAATTTCTAAACTTTTTGCGTTATGGTGGATTAGTTGATCAATTTCTTCAAAACAAAAACGAACATCTTAGGTCTGATAGTCTGTCTTGTCATTCTTTGCCCGCTTGTTGTCGGTTGCGCCGGACCGACATTTCAGGGGTGGTCGGGTTTTGCTGCGTCTGAGGGCGTTCTTTATTTCGGAGGTATAGATGGCAAAGTATATGCCATCAGCCCGACAGCTAGGAGCCAAGAGCTACCTTTTCCTAGCAAGGATGAGTGGGCTTTTAGCGTCCCTAGCCTCGGTGCGCCGGGCGCAATTTGCGGTCCCTCTTGTGCCCCGGCATCACCGCGAGCAAGCATCTATGCCACACCGGTGGTGGTCGGGGACCTCGTCTGTGTCGGCATTTATGCCGGCGATAGTGGCAAGCTAATAGCTATAGATAGGTTCGCTCCTGGCTATACCGAAGGTGTTCCTCTAAGGTCAAAAGGTGAATGGACATATCCGAGTGGGGTCAAATCAATGGGTGCTATTGTTGGTACTCCGGTAGTGGTTGATGAGACTCTGTTTGTAGGCAGTTCTGATGGTAAGCTCTATGCCTTGGATGCGGTTTACGGGGAGAAGAAATGGGAATTTGATACTGGCGGCAAAATATGGACATCTCCCGCAGTTGAAGGCGGCGTCATCTACGTTAGCAACTATGACCGAAAACTTTTTGCTATATCAAGCGCTGATGGCAGCGTGCTCTGGCAGACGGAGTTACCATCATCTATTGCTTCATCGCCGGCAATTGCCGGAGACGATGTCTTTTTAGGAACTTTTGACAACCATTTGTATGCTATTGACAAAACTAACGGCAAGGAGAGATGGAATTTTGAGGGAGGCAACTGGTTCTGGCCAACTCCAATAGTTAAGGACGGCAAGGTTTATGCGGGATGCCTTGATAACAAAGTTTATGCCCTTGATGCCGGCACTGGTGCGGAGTTATGGCAATTTGTTGCTAGTAGCCCTATAGTATCAGAACCGCTACTGACAAATAATCTTATCGTGATAGCTTCGAAAGCAGGTGACATATATATCCTCGATTCTGAAAAAGGGAATTTGGTGCAGTCTGTTCATATTGGTTTTCCTGTGATGGCTCCGTTGTTTGTGGAAGGGAACATGATATATGTACACGCTGGAAGTCTATGTGTCTACGGTATAGACCTGCAAAGTGGAGAAAAAGTCTGGGAATTCTGTTACTCCAGTATTGAGTAGAATTAATTATGGAAGCTATATGGAATACTATAATCCTTGAGCCGGTGCTCAACAGTCTGATTGCTCTGACCAACGTTTTGGGTGGCAGCTTCGGTTTAGCTATTATTGTTCTCACGGTGGTTGTCCGCTTGATACTTTTCCCGCTCACTGTGCGTCAGACTCAATCTACTAAGGCCATGCAAACACTGCAACCAAAAATTCAGGAGATTCAGAAGAAATACGCTAAAAACCAGCAGAAACTGCAGCAGGAGATGATGAAGCTGTATAAGGAGGCTGGAATAAACCCCCTTGGCTGTCTTTGGCCTATGCTTATTCAACTGCCCGTCTGGATAGCTCTATACCAGTCCATCATGCAGGCTTTAGCGGCTACCCCCGAGAGTTTATTGAGCTTATCGCAGCATCTTTACTCCTGGGCTGCAATTGGCCATGCCATACCCTTGAGTGACCAGTTTCTCTGGCTCCATTTGTCACGACCAGACCCCAATCTTATTCTAGCCATACTGGTGGGCGGTTCAATGTGGGTGCAGCAGAAGATGGTAACACCACCGGCTACCGACCCAAGACAGCGGTCGATGACAAACCTGACAACGACGATGATGCCGTTAATGTTTGGATTGTTTACTCTGTCTTTCCCAAGCGGCCTGGCATTGTATTGGGTAGTTTCCAATGTTATTGGCATTGTGATTCAGTATTTCGTTAGTGGTGGCTGGGGCTACCTAAGAGCTCCTTCGGCTCCAAAGCCACCAACTGCTCAAAAAGAGATACCGGCTCAAAAAGCACCTGTAGTGCAGCCGTCCAAGACGTTGCAGAAAGCGACTGAAGAGTCTAAGACAATAAAGAATGCATCTGAAGAGAAGAAACGAGGTCTTTTTGGAAGATGAAAGAGTTAGAAGTTAGCGGAAAATCAGTTGATGATGCTATTCAGACAGCACTAGAGCAATTAGGTGTCAGTGAGGACGAGGTGGAAGTGACAGTATTGAAAAAAGGTAGGGCAGGGGTTTTGGGAATGGGAGTTGAGGAAGCTAAGATTAAGGTTAGACTAAAACTGGCGCCTGCTGAAAAGGCTGATGCAGTCGAGGTGGCTAAAGAGGTTTTACAGACACTGATTAAATTGATGAAAATACAGGCTGAAGTTTCTGTGCTTCAAGCAAATACAGGTGAATTGCCGGTAACGCTCAATATTGAGGGCGAGGACCTCGGGGTATTGATTGGCCGCCGTGGTCAGGCTATGGCGTCATTACAGTACGTTGTCAGACTAATAGTTGCTGAAAAGTTGAAGGTGTGGATACCGATTAACGTTGATATTGCCGGCTATAAAAAACGCAGGTACGAGTCGCTACAGAACCTGGCTTTGAGGTTGGCAGAACAGGTGAAAAGGAGCCGACGTTTAATAATGCTCGAGCCTATGCCTGCAGATGAACGTCGGATTATTCATTTAGCCTTGGCTGATCATCCGGATGTTACCACTCAAAGCATGGGTGAAGGTGACATGCGGAAGGTTGCTATTCTATTGAAGAAGCATTAGGCATGTTCCAACCGGTAAACAACAAAATTAACTTTCCCCAGTTAGAAAAAACCATCCTCGATTTCTGGAAAACACATAAAATCTTCGAAAAAAGCCTCGAGAGCCGGATTGGCGCCACTCAGTTCACCTTCTACGAGGGACCACCAACAGCGAATGGCAGTCCGGGAATTCATCATGTGCTGTCACGTGTGTTTAAAGATGTTATCCCCAGATACAAGACGATGAAAGGCTTCTACGCTCCGCGTAAAGCAGGTTGGGACACTCACGGTCTGCCGGTGGAATTGGAAATAGAGAAGATGCTAGGCTTTACCGGTAAAGCGCAAATAGAGCAGTATGGAGTAGCTAAATTCAATGCCCATTGCCGTGAGAGCGTTTTCAGTTATCTCAAGGAATGGGAATCGATGACTGAACGCATCGGCTTCTGGCTGGACCTGGAGCACGCCTATAAAACCCTGGAAAATACCTATATTGAGTCTTGCTGGTGGGCGCTGAAACAACTATGGGATAAGGGTTTAATTTATCAGGGCTACAGAGTTACGCCGCATTGCCCGCGATGCGGCACATCTCTCAGCTCGCACGAGGTGGCTCTGGGCTATAGAGATGATGCCGAAGACCCATCGGTTTACATAAAGTTCAAACTTTTTCCTGACTCACTGCGTAAAGGGACAGAATTGCATTCCATTCTTTCATCAGTTGCTTTAGCCAAGCCAGTTTATTTCCTGGCGTGGACAACAACTCCCTGGACGCTGCCGGGTAACACCGCTCTGGCAGTAGCCACTGAGGCACAATATAGTATAGTGGAAGGCTCTGACGACTATCTGATTTTGGCTACGGCCCCTGTAGAAAAAATCCAGCTTGAAGGTTATAAAACAAAGGCTGTCATTTCCGGTAGTGACCTCGTCGGGCTCAAGTACCAACCGTTATTTAATCCACATGATTTTGATGTTGAGAGAAGGCGTTTCGGCGTTCGTGATGATGACGAGAGCCTCTCTTATGAAATGTTGACTTTGCAGTCAAAGGACAGTAATTTAGCATACCCGGTGATTTCGGGTGACTTTGTCTCCATGGAAGAGGGTACCGGTATAGTTCACATTGCTCCCGCCTTCGGTGAAGTTGATTTTGACGTCGGTAAGAGGGAGGGGCTGGATTTTGTACAACCCGTAGAATTGGATGGGAGAATAACAGGCACCTTTTCTTTTTCTGGTAAATTTGTCAAGGATGCCGACCCCCTCGTTCTCGAAAACCTCAAATCCAGGGAGTTACTTTATCGTAGCGGGCATATAGTTCATACTTATCCGTTCTGCTGGCGTTGTGAGGCTCCGCTCCTCTACTATGCCAAAAAGACCTGGTATATCAGGACATCAATGAAAAAAGAAGCGCTTATTTCGGGAAATGATGCAATCAACTGGTATCCAGAGCATATAAAATATGGTCGTTTTGGCAACTGGCTGGAGAATAACGTCGACTGGGCTTTTTCCAGAGAACGGTACTGGGGAACACCGTTGAATATCTGGCATTGTTCCCAATGCGGCAACTATGAATGTATCGGGAGCCTCGAAGAGTTGAAAGCAAAACCTGATCTTCAAGGTCTTGTCGAGCCGCTGGACTTACACCGTCCCTTTGTAGATGACATTGTTTTTTCATGTTCCAAGTGCGGCGGCAAAATGATGCGGCAAACTGAGGTGATTGATTGCTGGTTTGACTCGGGTGCTATGCCTTTTGCCCAGTGGCATTATCCATTCGAAAATAAGGATATCTTTAACCGGAATTTTCCTGCTGACTTTATATCTGAAGCTGTTGACCAGACACGAGGATGGTTCTACAGCTTGCATGCTATATCTACCCTCCTTTTTGAGCAACCTTGCTTCAAGAACGTTATCTGCCTGGGACATATTCTAGATGCCGAAGGCGAAAAGATGAGCAAAGCCAAAGGAAATGTAGTTGACCCGTGGTCGGTTCTTGATAAATACGGTGCAGATGCTCTGCGCTGGTATTTATTTACGGCTGTCCCGGCGGGCAATGTCCGCCGTTTTTCCGGCGATGCCGTGGCCGAAGTATTACGCAATCTCCTACTCACCTTGTGGAATGTCTATTCTTTTTTTGTCGTCTATGCCAATATTGACCACTTCGATCCCAAAGAGGTAGGTAAACTATCGCTTTCAGACTTGGATAGATGGGTACTTTCCAGGCTGAATCAGCTTATAGCTGATGTAGATGGAGCTTTGGATAAATATGACCCCACTTCGGCCGGGCGGAAAATTGAGGCCTTTGTTGACGAGCTTTCCAATTGGTATGTTAGGCGGAGTCGCCGCCGGTTCTGGAAAAGTCAGAGCGATGCTGATAAGCTGGCAGCTTATTCGACGTTATATCATTGCCTGGTCACCTTGTCCCAACTTCTGGCTCCCTTTACACCGTTTGTAGCTGAGGAGATTTATAGAAATCTGGTTGGCTCGGTTGAACCTGAAGCTGCGGAAAGCGTACACATGGCGAACTATCCCATTGCCGACGCTTCACAGATTGATGAGAAGCTTGTTTTGGCTACCAACTTGGTTATGACCACGTGCAGTCTGGGTCGTGCCGCCAGGGCTAAAGCTGGCGTAAAAGTGCGACAACCCCTGGCGAGGGCATTGGTCAAAGTGAGGTCAGCCGGTGAAAAGGAAGATTTGCAGAAGCTAACCTATCAAATATTGGATGAACTTAATGTCAAAGAAGTGGATTTTATTGATTCAGAAGAGGGTAGTGATAGACCCGGTTACGTTGCTGCTATAGAGGGTGACAATTGGGTGGCAGTGGCAACTGAATTATCGCCTGAGTTGGAGGCTGAAGGTATTGCCCGTGAGGTGGTAAGGCGTTTACAGACCATGCGTCGCTCAGCAGGCCTTGACATCGCCGACCATATTGTTACTTATTATGACGGAGCGGATTCAATTCAGCTGGTTATGAACAAATTTACCGAATATATCAAGCAGGAAACATTGACCCGGGAGTTGATTTCCTCAGTACCTCCAGATGGAAGCTATACTGAGAAGTTTCGCATTTCCAATCACGAGATCTTGCTTGGCATCAAGAAGATAGCCTGAGAGGTTGCTACCTAGGCACCTGTCTTAGCTACCTGGCGAAGGACTTTGTATTAAGCGGGCAGTGGTTGTCTTCGTCTCGTTGCCTCTAACGAAGGTTATAATGACTTCTTCCCCAATATTCGATTCGTGTATGGTGTCGATTAATTCCTCAGCTGTGGTTACCTCTTGACCTTTGAATTTAGTGATTACGTCAAGCTCTTGCAAGCCTGCTTCTGCCGCGGGGCTGCCCGGCCTCACGTAGGCGACAACCACACCATTGTTAATCGGTAAGCGGTTAATCGTGGCAACGTATTGGTCAACAGTGTATAGAGTGACTCCAAGCCAGGGACGTACCACATAACCCTGTTTAATTAATTGTTCGATAGTCGGTATGGCGGTTTTGGTGCTTATAGCATATCCCAAGCCTTCGACCCCGACCGCTGCCACTTTGGCGCTGGTGATTCCAATGACCTCTGCTTTCATATTGACCAAGGGTCCTCCGCTATTACCCGGATTAATAGCCGCAGAGGTTTCAATCAGGTCGTCCAACATCTGGCTTTGCTCTACATCAAGAGATACCTTCAGCCCACTTATAGTACCTTCTTTAGCCCTTATTCCTTCACCTAAAGGATTGCCGATGGCTACAACCCAGTCTCCGACTCTGAGCTTTGTTGAGTCGCCTACACTGGCTGCTGGCAAATCGGTGGCATCTATCTTGATAACGGCCAGGTCTGTCAACTGGTCAGTGTGTATGTTTTTTAGGTCTGCCTCGAAGGTTCTGCCGTCACTTAATTCCACCGTTACCTTCTTGGCCCCCTCGACGACATGGTTATTGGTCACGATGATGCCATCTTTGTCTATAATCCAGCCTGAGCCAGCACCTTCTTGCGTTAATGGCGTGCGAAAGATATCCATAGTCACGACTTCGGTATTTATAGCAACTACTGATGGATATACCTTCTCCACTACGTCAGCAATGCTGGGCAGCGTCGGCGCTTCGGTTTGTAGTTGTGGCGGTGTCCAACCTGTATCCAGTGGCTGTTTGGGAGTAGGCGTCGCCGATGGTTGGTTTTGTGGGAGAGAGGGCGCCGTTATATTAGGTACCGGAACCAAGCAGCCAGTCACGCCTACTGCTAGACCCAACACTAACAAGACGATAAAGAGCCTTTTCATAGTGACCTTCCTGATATCCAAAGTGTGGGAATTGTAGCACAAATTTTTATTTTGTAACAAGGAAGACTTGATTCCTATAGTTGGCTGGTTCATAATAAGTGATTGGCTAACAACGTAGCCGGATAGCGCCGCGGGTCCTGAGGCTCTGGGTCAATATCTAAATTGGAGGCCATTACAATGCAGGTGCGAGTTTTAGGTGCACATAGCGGGGAGGTTAAAGGGCTGCGGATGGTATCCATTCTTATCGATGGCATTCTGGCGTTGGATGCTGGCGGTCTTACCTCGAGCCTGTCGCTGTCGGAACAACAGAAGGTGAGGGCAGTTTTACTCACCCATCATCACTTCGACCATAGCCGGGATCTAGTCACGCTGGGAGCCAATGGCGCCACATTCCCGTCACCAGTGGATATATATGCCTTGGGCCAGACCTTGGATGTATTAAAATTCTGTCTGCTCGATGGAAAAATATATGCTGATTTCTCCAAATGGCCGTCCACGGACAAGCCTTTCATACAGCTGAAAGTAATAGAGCCGTTACAGCCGCAAAATATTTTAGGCTATGGCGTTTTACCTGTGCCGGTGCAGCATGCAGTGCCCTCAGTGGGATTTCAGGTCACGTCTAAGGATGGCAAGAGTCTGTTCTATACCGGCGATACCGGCCCTGGGCTGGAAGCTTACTGGCAGCATATTTCACCTCAGTTGCTCATTATTGAGGTCTCCGGCATAAACAAGTCTCAGGACTTTCTCAAAAGCGTAGGCCACCTTTCAGCCGGTCTTCTCAAAGAGGAGCTGTTACAGTTCCGTCAAATAAAGGGATATATACCACGCGTGGTTGTCGTTCATATACCATCACTGTTTGAGAGAGAGGTCAGGCAGGAGGTAAAAAGAGTAGCCCGGGAACTCAGAACCCGTATAGATATTGGCTACGAGGACATGAAAATTACCCTTTAATCCCAATTCCCCTTCCCCCTGTGGGTACCATGGGGGAAGGGGAACTAAAATAGCTACTTCGTTCTAGAAGATTATGCTTCTGCGTACTCTACCTTGGGCAGATGAGTCAAGGCTTCCTTCACTTTCTCTGCCGGATAATCGTAGTCCTGGAGCTTGCCGGTGAGAAACTCGTCGTAAGCTGCCAGGTCGAAGTGTCCGTGCCCGCTAAGAGCGATCAGTATGGTCTTTGACTCGCCAGACTTCTTGCAAGCCAGCGCTTCATCTATGGCTACCCTGATGCCATGGTTTGGCTCCGGCGCCGGGATGATGCCTTCGGTACGAGCGAACTGTACACCCGCCTGGAAGGTTGCTATCTGGGGCACCGCCTTAGCTTCAACAAAGCCCAATTTATGTAAGTGGCTGATTATCGGTGCCATGCCGTGGTAGCGAAGTCCACCGGCGTGAATTCCAGGTGGTATGAAGGTATGGCCCAGGGTGTACATTTTGGCGATTGGTGCCATGCCGCATACATCGCCGTAGTCCCAGGTATAAGGACCCTTGGTCATACTGGGGCAAGCTGTTGGTTCAACGTTTATGATGCGCAGGTCTGGCTTTTTGCCCTGGATTTTATCTTTGACGAAGGGCAAGAACATACCGGCGAAGTTGCTGCCGCCGCCGATACAGCCGACGATGATATCGGGGTAAAGGCCCGCCTTCTCCATCTGCTTCTTAGCCTCCTGGCCGATTATGGTCTGATGAAGCAGGACGGAATTGATAACGCTGCCAATGGAATAGTAGGTATCCTCGCGGCCGAAGGCGTCTTCTATAGCTTCGCTGATGGCGATGGCTAAACTTCCCGGTGAATTGGGGTCTTCGGCCAGAATTTTACGACCTATTTCGGTATCCTGGCTTGGACTGGCTATGCACTTAGCACCCCATGTCTCCATCAGGATTCGGCGATATGGTTTCTGGTTGTAGCTCACTTTAACCATATACACCTTTAGTTCGATGCCGAAGAAGGCACAGCCCAGAGCCAGCGCACTGCCCCACTGACCGGCACCGGTCTCAGTAGCAAAGCGCTTGATTCCGTCTTTCTTACCGTAGTAGGCTTGTGCCACAGCCGTGTTCAGCTTATGGCTGCCAGCCGGGCTTACTCCTTCGTATTTATAGAAGATTTTAGCTGGTGTATCCAGCGCCTTTTCCAGTCGGTAAGCTCGGATTACAGGAGTTGGCCGCCACAGCTTGTAAATATCCAGCACCTCGTCCGGTATTTCGATATGGCTTTCTTTGCTGAACTCCTGCTCCTGCATGCCTTTGGAAAAAAGTGGTGGTGGCAACGGAGTAGGTTGGCCGGTCCCTGGGTGCAATAATGGCGGCAGAGGTTTGGGCAGGTCGGGCAAGATGTTGTACCAAGTCGTAGGCATTTCCTTTTCTGTTAGTATGATTTTGGTTTCTTTCCCTTTCATTTTTCCTCCTTTTAAGTTTCAATACATAATAGTTGTTTAGCTATTTGTCATAGATCCTCAGGGGGCCACATCCTTATAGTTGTCATGTCAAATAACCTCCTTTAAAAATACAAAGCCTCTCGCCTAAGGGGCGAGAGGCTTAATCTTCGCGGTGCCACCCTTGTTGGTCTTCCGACCATCTCATTCAGGTACAGCTCTCACTTAACATAGCGATACCCTGGGTTGTGATAACGCTACCCTTTGCGTCAAAGCCTACTCGCGCTAAAACAGCCTTTCGGTTTGCGGCTCCCAGGTCCATTCAGTCTTTGCGCCAGCGTCAGCTTTCACCTTACCTGACTCTCTTTAGCTTCGCTTAATAGCTTACTAGTCCTGTTCCCAGCCTTTGCCGTATTCAATTAGACATACATTTTACCACCTTTTCCCGGCTTGTCAAGTTTTATGAGTGTGGTGTTCATTAATTTATCAATGGTCATTGCCAGCCGAAGGCGTGGCAATGTCGTGGTCGTTTTCTTTCCCTGACTTGACATATTCAGTGTAAGATAGTAGAAATGAGCCAGGTAAAAAGATTTCGTATTGTAATCCAGGCTAATGCCGATGTGTTTTTAAGGAGGTGGAGATGAGAGATGGGGACAAGATCGAAGAACAGCTAGCTGACGAACTAACGTTGATGCGCCAGAGGATTGCTGACCTAGAAGCAACAGAAGCTAAGTATAGGGCATTAGTAGACAAGGCGAATGAAATTATTGTCGTCATTCAGGATGATGTTTCCAAATTCAGTAATCCCAAGGCTTCGGAAATTACCGGTTATTCCCAGGAAGAGCTAACCTCGAGGCCTTTTGTTGAGTTTATCCATCCAGATGATCGTGCCATAGCATTGGAAAACTATTCCAGGAGGTTGAGCGGCGACAAGGCTACTCCTGTGGCGCCTGTGAGGATTTTAGACAAACGTGGAAATATCAAGTGGATTGAATTCTCATGGTCTGCACTGCCTTGGGAAGGGAAACCGGCGCTTCTGTACCTTATCAATGACGTCACCGAGTGGAAGAAGATGGAAGTAGCCTTGGGAGAAAGCGAGGCTAAATACAGAGAACTTGCCGAAAGCATTACCGATGTCTTTTTCGCTCTGGACGAAAATTTGAGGTACACGTATTGGAACAAGGCCAGTGAAGAACTTACCGGCGTCCCGGCTAAGGATGCATTGGGGAAGCACCTATATAACATTTTCCCGGATGATGAAGCCACTAGAAGAGCTGAAGAGGCGTACCGGAGGACGCTGGCAACAAGAAAGCCGCAACATTTCATAAATAACTTTCCTATCGGCGGTAAAGACTACGTTTTTGAAATCAGTACCTATCCCACAAAAGGCGGTCTTTGTGTTCATGTTAGGGATATCACCGAGCGTAAAAAGTTGGAGGAGGCGCTGAGTGAGAGTGAGCAATGGTATCGCCATGTCTTTGATAATGCTCCTTTTGGCATCGGTTTTTCCTCGATTGATGGTAAGGTGATAAATCAGAACAAGGCTATGGAGACCATCACCGGATACTCGGTTGAGGAGTTAACTAAAATTAATTTAACGAATACGTACGTCAATATTGAAGATAGAGAGGCATTGTTAAAAGAACTCAGGCGACGAGGTAGCCTTATTGATTACCCGGTGCAACTGAGGCGAAAAGATGGTACGCCTTATGATGCTCTTCTGAGCGTCAGGCTGACCACTATCGGGGATAAGGAATTTGTTCAGACCATATGCCATGATATCACCGAACGTAAGCGAGCTGAAGAGGCGCTGAGAGAGAGCGAAGAGCGCTATCGTTCTCTAGTAGAACTATCTCCTGAAGCTATTTTTGTTTCTATTGATGGTAAGCACGTCTTCGTGAATACTGCCGGACTGAAATTGTTTGGCGCCACAAGCCCTGACCAAATTATTGGAAAGCCGGTAATGGAGGTAATTCACCCGGACTATCGCGAAATTGTCGCCAAGAGAGTGAGAGAAGCACTGGAAACGTGGATGGCACCTCCAACGATGGAAGAAAAATTTCTCCGACTTGATGGCACGGAGATCGATGTTGAGGTGAGGGCGGCTCCTCTCATCTACGAGGGCAAGCCGGCAATGCAAGCTATTGTCCGTGACGTCTCTGAGCGCAAGCACGCTGAGACAGCGCTGCGCGAAAGCGAGGAAAAATACAGGACGCTATTTGAGTCAAGTGGAGAAGGCATTATTGTCACGGGACCGGATGGCCGATTACTGTCTGTGAATCCGGCGGTTGTGGAGATGCTGGGTTACAAAAAGAAAGAAGAGATAGTTGGCTTGCCTTCCATCGAGGTATATATGAACCCTGAGCAGAGGAGTGAGCTATTTAAGCAACTGGACAAACATGGTTTTGTTCAGGATTACGAGCTGACTCTTAAGAAAAAGGACGGTACTCCAGTTTATATCCTTGGCAGTGCCACAATCTACAAAGATCGACAAGGCAATCTTCTACGAACTGAAGGCATATTCACCGATATTACGGAGCGTAAAAAGGCCGAGGAAACTCTGCGCCTATCGGAGCAGAATTTCCGCGATTCGATAGAAAACTCACCCCTGGGCGTACGTATTGTCAACGAGGGAGGAAAGAGTCTTTACGCCAATCGAGCTTTTCTTGATATCTACGGCTATAACAGCCTTGATGAACTGGAAGCCGTACCCAGGAGAAAGCGATACACGACGGATAGCTACCATGAGCACGATAACAGGATAAAGAAGAGGAATCAAGGAGAATATGTCCCATCCAATTATGAGATCAGCATTGTACGCAGTGATGGCCAGATAAGACATCTGGCAGTGTCCCGTGGAGAAGTTTTGTGGAATGGCAAAAGGCAATTCCAGGTGTTGTATCAGGACATTACTGAGCATAAAGCCAGGGAAGAGGAGTACCAGGCTATTATCCGCGCAACCATAGAGGGTTTTTGGCAGGCGGATATGCAGGGGCACTTTTTAGATGTGAACGAGGCTTACTGCCAACTAACAGGTTACAACCGTGACGAGCTTTTGAATATGTCAATTTCGGATATAGAAGCCAAAGAGACCTCAAATGAGATAGCCCAACGCATCCGTAAGATAAAAGATGTTGGCCACGACCGATTTGAAACCCGTCACCGGCGTAAAGATGGCAAAATTGTTGATGTTGAGATTAGTGTCAACTATCTGCCTATTGATAGTGGACGAATGATTGTATTCATTCGTGACATCACTGAGCGCAAGCGGGTGGAAGAACAGTTGCAACAGGAAAAAGATAGCGCGCAACGGTATCTGGATATCGCCGGAGTTATGCTTGTAGCCAATGATGCTGAAGGGAGAGTCAGCCTTATAAATAGGAAGGGTTGCCAGGTATTGGGCTACGAACAGGAAGAGATAATCGGCAAGAACTGGTTCGACATATTAATACCCGAGAGTGTCAGGCGTGAAGTGAAAGCGGTTTTCAATAAATTGATGGCTGGAGAAGTCGAGCCTGCTGCGTATTTTGAAAATCCCATATTGACCAGAAACGGAGAGGAGAGAATCATTGCCTGGCATAATGTCATTTTGAAGGATGGAGCCGGCAATAGTATTGGGACTCTCAGTTCAGGCGAAGATATTACTGAGCGGAGACAGGGTGAAGAAGCTCTGCGTGCCAGTGAGGAGCGTTACAGGCTGCTTGCTGAAAACGTTAGAGACGTGATATGGGCTACGGACATGGATTTTCGGTTTACCTATGTCAGTCCGTCTGTTAAATATCTCGGAGACCGCACTGCCGAAGAGGTTATGTCTATGTCAATAGGGGAGCTTCTGACGCCGTCTTCGCAAAAGGTGGCCATGAAGACCTTTGCTGAGGAACTGGTCATGGCAAACACTACGCCGCAAGACCCGACCCGGTCGCGGACACTGGAAGTTGAATTTCTTCGCCGTGACGGTTCCACCTTATGGGCAGAGCTGAAAATGAACTTCATACGTGGCCCGGGTGGACGACCCGTAGGTATTTTGGGGGTCATGCGGGACATCAGTGAACGGAAACAGGCTGAAGAG
>Ga0299915_10000776_pt1 | contig 23685 bp, 20 predicted proteins | sample RVTome_13_FD_200263 | JGI IMG/M metagenome (GOLD analysis project Ga0299915, IMG submission 200263) | Soil microbial communities from uranium-contaminated site in the Upper Colorado River Basin, Wyoming, United States - RVT92D227 (version 2) ... | reverse complement strand
GCAGTCGAGGTGTTGACGAAGACGCTCCAGGATGCCGCGCCGGAGGTCCGGATCGCCGCCATCGAAGGATTGGCCGGCCTGGGCGCCCGCGGCTCACTGCCGCAGATATTGAAGGCGCTCAAGGACGCGCATGCGGGCGTACGCCAGAGCGCGATTCTCGGAGTTTCTCTGCTGGGCACATCCGCCAATGTCAAAGACCTGATGCCGCTGATGCGCGACCGGGACGCCAGCGTCGCCAATGCGGCCGAAATCGCCGTTCGGAAGCTGTCGACGATTCAACCATGAGCGCAGGAAATCGGGAAAAATCGATGCAGCCAAAAAGCCAGGCGATGTGGGCTTTGTTGCTCTCTTTCCTCTGGGCTGCTGCCGGAGCCTATCCTCAAGACCGCGCTGCCGACGTCCGGTCCCGGATAGACGGGATTATCGCTGAAGCCTACCGGACGGCGGCTGCGGGATTTCCCTGCCAGGTGAAGAGCCGTGGAAAGCCCAGAGTGCTGCGGTGGGAGGAGGTCGACCGTTGTCTGAACAGCGCAGCCGACAGGGTGAATTGGGATGATATCGGGCGGCGCTTGAGCGATATCCGCGCGGCAGCGGCTCAGATGTCGGAAGCGGAATTTGAAGACGCCCTCGAGACTGCTCTGGATGCCCAGGCCCTGACCTACGACCGGCTGTTCAAGGTTTCGAACGTGAATGTCCTCCTGCCGCTGACCAACTCGCTGTTGAAGTACCTGCCCTCGGATTCCCTGATGGAGCTGCCGGTCACGGACAAAGCGGGCCAGCTTGTGGGGACCTTCGGGGGCACTTATACTTACGAGCGGGCCGGCGGCCTCGCTACCGCTAATACATACCGCCTCACCCTTTTCCAATACGAGGACCGCAATGGCAACATCCAGACGGCTTCCGACAAGCTGTTGCTCGACTCCTTCGGCGTTCCCTGGGAAAGCGCCATGACCCAGCGCGGTTTCCGCCTCCGGTCCGATAAGTTCGTGCGGAACTGAAGCCACTGCCTTGGCCTGTTTTTCAAACCGGAAGCGCCACCCAAGTTTACGCATTTCTCACCAGCCTTCTCCTGCATCGGCGAAGCCGTGCCTTCCTATCGAAGATCTGATAGCTGATTGCTGACGGCTGACAGCTCGGGGCCTGTGCCCAGCTGATATTCGTGCCGTATTTATGAGGCATTTCTTTGGTTCCGGCTTGTCCGGATTATGAAATTATAATCATCGATTGCCTGACGACTCCAATATCACCTATGGGTATGCGCAGAACTGGAACCTGTCCATCCAACGGGAGCTGATTCGTAACATCACCCTCCGGCTGGACGTCAATTTGATCAAGCGCGTGCGTATCGACGAGTCGAGGACATTCGAATTCCGCGCCACGGCAATCGATATGCTCAACCACACACTTCGGGGTCTGACCCCGAAGTGTGTGGTCGGGATCAGCGGCGGCGGAGCCGCGGAGATTTGGCCAGCAGTATCAGCGGAAGAATCAAGACGAAGATACCCCCCAGCAGCCGGAAAACGTCGATGAACGAACGCATCGCCGCCTGCCGCTGCACCATGTAAAACGCCAGCGCGTAGCTGCGGCTGGTCGCGGTCGTTACGTCCACTCCGCGCCCCATCATCGCGCCGCGGATGCGGTCGAGCATCAGCCGGGACTGCAGGCTGTATGGATTGACGTGAGGACCCATCACGCTGGTGTATACCTGCCTGTATCTTGCCAGCAGTGTGGTCGTGGTAGCGATCCCCATGCTTCCGCCGATGTTGCGCATCACGTTGAAAATGCTGGTGGCGTTCCCCATCCTTTCCTTCGGGATCGGATCCATGGTGATCGTCGTCAATGGAACGAACAAGCAGCTTAGCGACACCCCCTGGATGAATTGCGGCCAGAAGATATTCCAGTAGCCGGCATCCAGGTTCAGGGTGCCGAACCACAACATGGTGAAGGCGCACACGATGATCCCGAAGGCCAGCAGCTTGCGCGATCCCACGCGCCCGATGATTGTTCCGACTATGGGCGTGGCCAGGAACGACCCGACGCCGCGGGGAGCCATTGCGATACCGGCCTGCAATGCCGGGTAGCCCATGAGCGTCTGCAGCATGATGGGCAGGAGCACCAGGCTGCTGTAGAGAACGAATCCGAGGGTGGTCATCATGAACACGCCTGCTGCGTAGGTGCGGTTCTTAAACACGTGCAGGTCGACGATCGGATGCCGGGCGATGAGTTCGTAGACCACGAAGGCGGCGAGGGCGCATGCCGCGGTGATGGCCAGGACGGTCATGGCATTGGAGCTGAACCAGTCCTCCTGTTCTCCCTTATCCAGCAAAATTTGCAACGAACCCATGCCGACGGCCAGCATGCCGATGCCCCAGTAGTCGATGCGCGCCGACTCGCGTCGCAGGTACGGAGGATCGAAGATGAACAGTCGGACCATGATGATCGACGTGATTCCGACCGGGATGTTGATGTAGAAGACCCAGCGCCAGCTGTAGCTGTCGGTCAGCCACCCTCCGATCAGCGGGCCCAGAATGGGCGCCACCACGATGCACAGGCCCCAGAAAGCCATGGCCTTGCCGCGGTCCTCGGGCGGGAAGGCTTCGAGCATGATCGCCTGCGAGAGCGGCTGCATGGCGCCGCCCGACAATCCCTGGATAACGCGGAAGACGATAAGGCTCTCCAGGTTTGGGGCCAGCCCGCAGATAAACGACGCGCAGGTAAAACCGCCGACCGCCAGCAGCAACAGGCGCTTGCGGCCGAAGAAGCGGGCCAGCCAACCCGTCATGGGGAGGACAATGGCATTGGCCACCAGATAGGAAGTGATGACCCAAGTGGCTTCCTCCACCGTGGCGGACATGCTGCCGGCGATATGAGGCAGTGAGACGTTGACCACTGTGGTGTCCAGAACCTCCATGAATGTGGAGAAGACAACCGATACGGATACAATCCAGCGGTTCACCTGCGGCATTGATAGGCGCGCTTCGTCTGTCATGCGCTTTCAGCGAGGTTCTGTGGGCGCCGGTCTCCTGGCCGGCGCCGCAACGGGGTGGGCCGGGAGCCCCACCCCCGGGGTGTTTCAGCGGGTTTCATTTTGTGAAAACCGTAGGAGCCACCGACATGCCGGGGCGCAGGAGGCGTTCCGGGTCCTGACCCTGATCGAACAGGATCTTCACGGGAATCCGCTGCACCACCTTGACGAAATTGCCCGTGGCATTTTCCGGCGGCAGCAAGCTGAAGCGCGCGCCGGTTGCAGCCGCGATGCTCTCCACGCGGCCTTCGTATTTCCGGCTGCCGTAAGCATCGACCGATATGACGACGCGCTGGCCCGGCCGCATGTCCGCCAACTGGGTCTCTTTGAAATTGGCCGTGACCCAAATATCGTCCAACGGAACGATGGCCATCAGCGGCTGCTCCTTCTGGACTACCTGGCCGATTTCGACCCTCTTCATGCTGACTATTCCCCCGACGGGAGCGTAAACGCTGGTGTACTCCAGGTCGAGCAGTGCGCGATCCAGCGTGGCGCGCGCCTGGAGCACGCGCGCGTTTGCCGAGGCCGCATTCGCCCTCGCGATCACCACCTGTTCGGGCGCGGCCTTCGCTGCCTGGACTGCCGCCTTTGCCTCGTCGATGGCGGCGCGCGCCTGAACCACCCTGGATTCCGCCGCTGCGATGGCCTTCTCGGCTTCATTGGGCGCGGCAGCGGCCGCGTCGCGTGAAGCGCGCGCGGCGTCTGCGGCGGCGACCGCGGCGTCGAACTGCTGCCGGGATATTCGGTCCTTGGCAACGAGCTGCTTCATTCGCTCCAGGTCCTGGCCGGCCCGGGTATAGAGCGCCTCCGTCTCGCGCAGGCGCGCCTGCAGCGGCCCGAGACGGGCGCGCGCGGTCTCGACATCGCTGGCGGCGACCGTAACGCGCGCCGCGGCGCTTTCCAGCAATGCCTGTGCACCGCTGACCTGGCTCGCTGTGGTTATGGCGGTCACCGGCACGGCCGTTCCCGCAGCGCTGGCCGCAGCCTCGGCGGCCGCCAGCTCCGCCCGCGCCCGCTCCGCAGCGACCTGATAGTCGCGCGGATCGATCTCGACCAGCAGCGTTCCCTTTTCCAGCCGCTGATTGTCCCTGACATGCACGGCGGCGACCGTGCCGCCGACCCTGGCCGCCACCGGATTGATATGCCCGTCGATCTGCGCATCGTCGGTCGATTCCCGCACCGCCTGGTAACGGTAGATTGCGTAACCGGCGCCGCCGCCGCCGGCCAATACCGCCAGCAGAATCCACTTTGCCTTTCCACCCCGCCGGGCGCCGGCCGCCACCGGAGGGCCCTGCGGCGGCGTTTGTGATGTCGTATCGCCTGGGGATTTCGGATACTCAGCCATTAGTTGCCTCGCAAAAACTGGATGAAGGACGACTCTGCCGCTCCGAGTGTTTGAGACAGCCTGCCTTTTGCGATGTTGTGCGAATACAAGCTGAAAATGTAGGACTCCGTCGCGCCGGCCAGGGCCTCCTGCGCCTCGACCACCTCGATATTGCTCGCCACACCGGAACTGAAGCGGTCTCGTGCCTGGTTGAGCTGTTCCTGAGCAAGCCTCACCGCGCTGTCGGCGACCTTTACTTTCGCCGCGGCGGCTTGAAGGTCCAGAAAGGTCGTCTGGAGTTCATAGTAGATCTGCCCCTTCAAATCGGCAGCCTCGGCCTGCCGCTGCCTCAGTGCAGCCTCCGTTTCCAGGACCCGCGCTTCCACCTGGCCGCCCTCATAAATGGGGATTCGAACGCCGGCGGCAAGACTGTAGTTTCCGTGCGACCACCCGGGAGCCGGTCCGTTGACGCCGTAGTGGGCGGTGATGCGGAAGCTGGGCAACTTTTCTGCCGCCGCGGCTTTTTTCGCGAACTCTGCAGCGCGCACCTGGGCGAGGGCGGTCTGATAGTCTGCACGGTCACGGTAAGCCCGCTCCAGGGCCTGCTCCAGCGTGATCGGCGCGAGAGCGGCATAGGACAGGCCTTCTGCGAGTTCGAACTCCTGCCCCGGCGGCAGGCCGATGGCATGTGCCAGGCCGAGCTTCTGTTTGGCGAATTCGTTCTCGACGACGATCAGCCGCTGCTGCTGCGCCTGCAATTCCACCTGGGCGCGTAGGACTTCGATGCCGGGCACGACCCCTGCCTGCTTGCGGTCGACCGCCAGGTCGTATAGTTCCTGTGCCGCCTGCAGCTGCGTGCGCGCGGCTTCAATGCGGCTTTTCCCTGCGATTACGTGGAGATAAAGATCGCCGCAGACGAACACGATGCGGTCCCGGATGTTGCGGTATGAATAAGCGGCAGCTTTCACACGCTCCGTTCCGGCACGGCTGTCGTTCAAGGCCTTGAGATCGACAACCGATTGCGAAAGGGAAACCCGGGTGTCGAACACGCTGAAGGGGCCGACGACAGCCTTCATGCCGGGGAAGCCGCCAAAACCGAGCGCGCGCAAATTCACCTGCTGCTGGCTTTCGGAGACTCCGGCGCTGAGGTTCGGCAGGAGCTGGCTGCGGCTCCGCTGCTGTGCCGCCTCAGCCAGGCGGACGGATTCTGCGGCGAGCAGGCCCGCCAGGTTGTGTTTCAGGCCGCGCTCGATGGCTTCCGCGAGCGAAAGAGAGATCACACCGTTCGTCGGCTTGCCGGTCGGCACGGCCGGGTAAATGCGGTCCTGGGCCAGAGCGCAGCTGCCACTCAGAAAAAGGACCAGAAGGACAACAGGGGCCGGCATGGGTTTCATCAAAGTCTCAGTCCTTTCCGGATGATTTGAAAGGCCAAGGATACATCTAAAGCCGGGCGCGCATCCGAGGAAATAATTTTGCTCCAAATTCAAACCGTCATCGGCTAGCTTCTGACGTACAATCGTGGAATCCGAGGCGTGAATTCCATTCAGGGAGGAGCGAGGATGCACAGCGGTCCAGTATCGAGGCGTACCTTTTTGAAGGCCGCAGGACTAGCCGGTACCGCTCCGGCGGTCCTGCTCGGCAGGAGCCAGCCTACCCAGGCGGTATCTGCCAACGACAGCATTCAGATTGGGCTCATCGGCGCGGGGGGCATGGGCATGGCCGATGCGCGCACCGCGCTGAGTGTCGGCGGCGTCAAGCTCATAGCCGCTTGTGATCTCTATGACGGGCGCCTGGCGCTGGCGAAAAAGGAGTGGGGCGAGGACCTGTTCACCACTCGGGACTACCGTGAGGTGCTGGCACGCGGCGATATCGACGCCGTGATTGTAGGCACGCCGGATCATTGGCATCAGCAGATCTCCATGGACGCACTGCTGAGCCGGAAAGCGGTATATTGCGAAAAGCCCATGGTGCACTCGCTCGATGAAGGGCGCTCCGTGATTGAGGCCCAGCAGAAAAGCGGCAAGGTTTTCACGGTCGGCAGCCAGGGATTGTCGTCCCTGGGCAACGAAAAGGCCAAAGAGCTGCTCGCGGAGGGCGCCATCGGCACGCTAAACTACGCCGAGGGCTTTTGGGCGAGGCACTCGCCGGTCGGGGCCTGGCAGTACCCGATACCCGAAGACGCCTCGGAGGAGAACGTCGACTGGGAGCGGTTTCTCAAGGGTAAGAAGAAGCCCTTCGACGCCATGCGCTTTTTCCGCTGGCGGAACTACCTGGACTACGGGACCGGCATGTCCGGCGACCTGTTCGTCCACCTTTTTTCCAGCCTGCATTTCATTACCGGTTCGCCGGGCCCGAACAAGATTTACGCGGCCGGCGGCCTGCGTTACTGGAAGGACGGGCGCGAGGTGCCGGACATCCTTATCGGGGTGTTCGACTATCCGGAGTGCGAACAGCATGCCGGATTCAACCTGTCGCTGCGCTGCAATTTCGTCGACGGGACCTCCGGCTCTACCTATCTCAAGCTGGTCGGAAATGAAGGGTCCATGGATGTGCTGTGGGACGAGGTGATTCTGCGCCGCAACAAGAGCCCCGAGCTGGATGAGTTTGCCAGGGAAAAAGCCAAAGAGGCCCCCTCGTATCAGGACCGCAAGCGGATGCTTCCGCCGGAAGAAATTGCGTTCCGCGCGGAGCAGGATTACAAAGGAGCTCACTACGATCACTTCGCCAATTTCTTCAGCGCCGTCCGCGGAGGGAAACCGGTAGTCGAAGATGCGGTTTTCGGCTTTCGGGCGGCAGCGCCGGCACTGGCGTGCAATGACAGTTACTCCCGCAACGAGATTGTCCACTGGAATCCGGTGGCCATGAAACGGATCTGATGATATGACCCGGACGAGCCGGAACCAATGAAATGCCCTATGCATGCGGAATGAATGTCAGTCGGGCGAAGGCCCCAAGCTTTCAGCAGTCAGCACTCAGCTGTCAGATCTTCAATGAAAGGCAGCGGATTTCCTTCTATTACGGCTGGCTGAATGCTGATAGCTGACAGCTGATAGCCTTGTGGCCATTCAATGCCGACCCGCTTAGATTTAGTGCCTTAGGGCACTAAGGAGATGAGTGCCATGAGAAGCAAAACGCTGCTGCTGATCTGTTGCCTGGCGGTCCTGACCTGCGTATCCGAAGCGCAGCAGGGATGGAGGCCGCTTTTCGACGGGAAGACGCTTCAGGGCTGGAAGGGCTATCTGCGTGCGGACGCCGGGGTGAACTGGGTCGTGGAGGAGGGCGTCCTCGCCTGCATGGGCAAGGGCGGCGACCTCATCACTGAAGAGCAGTTCGACAACTTTGAGCTGTCGCTGGAATGGAAGATCTCGAAGGGGGACAACAGCGGGATTTTCTACCATGTCGTCGAGGACGCAAAGTACAAGACCGCCTATCAGACCGGCCCGGAATATCAGCTGATCGACGATGTGGGCTTCCCGGAAAAGCTGGAGCCGTGGCAGCAGTCGGGGGCGGACTATGCCATGTACCCTGCCGGCGGCAATAAAAAGCTCAAGCCGGCGGGCGAGTGGAACAGCAGCCGCATTATTTTCGACCGCGGGCACGTGGAGCACTGGCTGAACGGCGAGAAGGTCGTCGAGTTTGAAGCCTGGTCCGAAGACTGGAACCGGAGGAAAATGGCCAGCAAGTGGAAAGACCATCCGGAATACGGCATGGCGAAGAAAGGCCACATCGGACTGCAGGACCACGAGAGCAGGGTATGGTTCCGCAACATCCGGATCAGGCCGCTCTAGGCCGCATTCAGCAAACGTATTTGCTGGTCGCGTGAAATCCGCGGCTGGTTTTTCCCGGAGTCGAGATCAGCCGCGGCGTTCTGCGCATGCACTCCAGGATGACCGAGAAGAAGGGCTACCTGGTGCGCAACAACGATCAGAAACCGCGCACCATCGTGCTCGAACACGCGGTGCGGCCGGGATGGAAGCTGGTTGAAACGCCGGCGCCCGCGGAATCCTCAACCGGTTACTATCGCTTCAAGCTCGAGGCCAAGCCCGGAGCCACCACGGAATTCACGGTGCGCGAGGAAACGCCGCAGGAAACCACTTACGCCGTCACCAATATTACCGCGGACCAGATTTCGCTCTGGGTGAAGGCGAAATCGATCGATCCGGAGATTGAAAGAGCGTTGTCCGCCATTGTGGCCAAGAAGGCTGAAATCAACGAGCTGGTTCAGAAGGCCGCCGGCCTGGAGAAAGAACAGAACGAGATCTTTCGCGATCAGGAAAGGGTGCGCAACAACCTGCAGCGGATCGGAATGACGCCGGAGGAGGCTGCGCTCCGGCAGCGGTACATCCGCCAGCTGGAGCAGCAGGAGAACCGGCTGGCCGCGCTGCGCGTCGAGCGGGACAAGCTGGAAGCGGCTCGTGCCGAGGCGCAGAAGCAACTGGACGACATGCTCCAGAAGCTCAGCCTCGACCGCAAAATATGACCGGCAAAACGCCGCCGACATTCGTGGGTGATTGAAAAAACTCTTTTGCCACGGATTCCACGGATTCGGTCGAGCGGGCAAACAATCAGTGGAATCCGTGGAATCCGTGGCTTCTGTTTTGTTTCCTCCTGCGCCCATGAGCCTACCTGGAACGTAGGGTCGACCGGAGGACGTCAAACGCCGGGGCCCGGGTGCGCACGAGCAACACGCCTCCCAGGATCAGAGCCACTCCCGCCATTTGCGCCCATGTGGGTTGCTCGCCCAGCAGGAGCCAGCCGCCGAAAAGCGCAACCAGCGGCGTAATGTTCGTATATATGGCAGTCCTGGACACTCCCAGTTGATTCAAGGCAAAGGCCCAGGCCAGGTATGCGAAGACGATGGAGAGAAAGGTGGAATAGGCGAACCCCAGCCAGGCGCCCGGAGGAACAGCCTGCCAGTCCTGACGCACTACATAGGAGAACAGGAGAGGGAGGAGTCCGAGGGTCCCGGAAAACATGGTCCAAAAGGTCATGCGTACCGCTCCGTACTTGAGGGTCAGGCGTGCCGACCCTCCCGTGTAGAAACCCCAGCAGACGGCCGAGAGCAGGACCAGGGCATCGCCGAGCCGGCTCGACGAGAAATCCACCGATGCGGCGCTGAACAGGACCACCACCACGACCCCGCTCATCGAGAGCAGGATTCCACCCAGCACGCGCCTCCGGAATTTCTCCCGGCCGAGCAGAACGCCGGTCAGGTAGGCGAAGACAGGGGTTGAGGACATCAGGAGCCCGGCGTTGCCCGCCCGGGTCCGGGCCAGGCCGAGATTGAAAATGATTTGGTAGAAAGTGTTGATGAGCAATCCCAGGGCCGCAATGGCGAGAATATCCTTGTGTTCGATTTCGAGGGAATAGCCGAGCAGTTTCAGAACAATCCACAATGCGGCCATCGCCGTGATGAAGCGGAGCATTGTGAACGCCAGGGGATGGATGTGATCATATACGCCCTTCATGATGGGGAAGTTCATCCCCCAAACGAGGGTAGCGCTCAGCAGCAGCAGGTCGGCCAAAAAGCGGGGTCTCATCACTCGATGTCCCGGTGAAAGGCGACATCATGCAGAATCTTGCGCCGGAATTCAATCACCGGAGCGAGGCGGCGAAACGAAAAATCCCGCGATCCTGTGGGCGCCGGTCTCCTGGCCGGCGCCATAGGCTTCAGCGCTCGCGGCGCTCGCGGCGGTAGATCCGGCGTCCCAGCCAGGCCAGCAGCAGCGTTGCGGCCACAACCAGCAGGATCCGGTTGTACTGCGCAAGAATGGTCCCCACGCGCTTCCAGTTGGCCCCCAGAGTGAATCCCGCGTAGAGCAACAGCCCGTTCCAGGCGGCGCAGCCGATTCCGGCAAGGAGCAGGACCCGGGGCCAGGGCAGCCGATACAAGCCGGCCAGCAGGGAAATGACGGCGCGCACTCCCGAGAAGAACCTGTTCACGAGGATCATCCACAGTCCATAGCGTTCGAACCACTTTCCAGCCTTGATGAACTGGGCGGCCGGCAGAAACCTGAAATCCCTGCGGATGAAGTAATCCCTGTGGATCAGGCGTCCGAGCGCATAGAGTGTCATGAATCCGGCCAGGCTGCCGGCCGTGGTGGAAATCAGCACCCCCGCGAACCTTTCCTGGGACCTTCCCACCAGATAGGCGGCGAAGACGGTAACGGTATCTCCGGGCAGCAGCGGAATGATGTTCTCGAGGTAAGCGCTGGAGAAGAGCGCCAGGTATAACCAGGCGGGGCTCAGGGTGACGAAGTAGTCGGTCATGGCATCCAGCATGGTTCAACCTCGGGATTGCATGCCTTCATCGGCCGGCCTGTCAGGCGCGCGCTTCCGCTCGTACCAGGCGATCTGGCGCGCGATGCCGCGCAGAATGCTCACATCGGGCTGCTCCAGACCTGCCCTGCCGAACAGGCGCCGCAGGCGGAACATCATGTGGCGGGCGTTTTCATCGTGCAGAAATCCGATGCTGCGCAGTGCTCGCTCCAGTTGTTCGTGCATGGCCTCCACCTGAAGGACTGAAGCCAGTCTGGTGATCCTGGACGGTTCCCGCTCGAGCTGGCACAGGAAGAGCTCGTAACTGACCAGCATCACCGCCTGGGCCAGGTTGATGCTGGGCGCCTGAGGGGCCGTGGGTATGCGCACGAGCAGATGGCACAGGAGCAGGTCGTCGTCCACCAGGCCCGTGTCTTCCGGCCCGAAGACGATGCCGACCTTTTGACCGGCGGCGTACTTCAGGATCCTGGGCGCCAGAGACCGAGGGTTATGTGCCTCGCGGCGGTAGCCGCCCGCTTTTCCGGTGGTCCCGACCACCAGGCTGACGCCCCGGAGCGCGCTGCGCAGCGAGCGGTAGCATCGCGCCTGGCGCAGGACCTGCAACCCGGCCCGGGCCATGCGCTCGGCTTCCTCGTTGATGGCGCATTGGGGCGCCGCAAGGCGCAGCTGTGCCAGCCCCATGTTCTGCATGGCGCGGGCTGCAGAACCGATGTTGCCGGGGTATTTGGCCCCCACCAGGATCACAATTACATTATCCAGTTTGCCCACGGCCCTTGAACAGACGCTCCGGTTATGAAACATTTTCGATTGTACAAGATCTATTCTTATATCGCGGGAGGGATCGCGTGAAAAAACGGTTTTTCTCAGCCATGTTCATTTTGATGCTGACCGGCTTCATGGCCCCGGCCGTCACCTCGCCACAGGCCCAGAAGCAGGCGCCACAGCAGCGCCTGTCTCCGGAAGAGATGATCAAGGCGTTCGCCGCCAAGGAGTCGGAATTCTACGAGGCCTGGATACAGTATACCTACAAGCAGGTAGCGACCATCCGGGTGCTTTCGGTCGATGGCGTAGAAACCAATGAGCGGATGGTGCTGGTTTGGGAAGTGCTTTTTCGCGACGACGGCCAACGCGAGATTCGGCTTGTGGACCGTGGCGGCCGCCTGCGGAGCGTGCTCTGGACTGAAGATGACGAAGAGGTGATCACCAACCTGCAGCCGTTTGCCCTCACCAGCAAGGACCTGCCGCTCTATGATTTGAAGTACGAGGGCAAGGAGCGGGTCGACGAGCTGGAGACCTACGTTTTTTCTGTCAAGCCCAAATCCACAAAGGGCGGTAAATATTATTTCCAGGGCAGGATATGGGTCGATGACCGGGACCTGCAGATTGTCCGCACGCTGGGAAAGGTCGTGCCGCAGAAGAAGGAAAACCAGTTTCCCGAGTTTGAGACTCTGCGCGAGATCATCGACGACAAGTACTGGTTTCCAACGTGGACTCATGCGGACAGCGTTCTGCGGTTTCCCGGCCAGAGCGTCAGGGTGGAAGAAACCATCACCTACGAAGAGTACAAGCGCTTCGGTTCCAAAGTAAGCATCCAACCCATCCCCCCCTTGCCCTGAAGAGCCTCATGTTGGCACTGACCGGCAACAGGATTGCCGGTATATCCGGTTCATCCTGTTATCCCGTCGAGAACGAGGCGGCGGGTCGGTCAGCTGCGCAACATTGCGAGCATGTGACCCAGCTCGGGCAGGATCAGCGATTCCGTGGCGAGTTTGCATGCGCGCGGGCTGCCCGGCAGGCAAAAAACCGGCTTTTTGTTGAGCGTGCCCGCAACGGCGCGCGAGAGCATGACGGCGCTCTTCGTCTGCGGATAGCTGAGCAGCATGAAGAGCGAACTAAATCCCGGGAGTTCCTTCTCCAGCATTGCCTGTACCGTCTCGACCGTGATGTCGGAAGCAGCCAGCCCGGTGCCGCCGTTCGTGATGATGACGTGGATGTCCTTCTGGCGCGCGAGCTCACGAAGGCTGGCGCGCAGAACGTTGCGGCTGTCGGTGATCAGCTTGCGCACGGCCACCTTGTGGCCGGCCGCTTCGACGAGTTTCTGGATGATATCGCCGGATTGATCATCGTTGAGCGATCGCGAGGATGAGAGTGTGATGATGGCTATGCTCGCGGATATCTTGGCGGCTGCTTTGTGTTCCGCGACCGGATTCTTGAGTTTTGCATCACGCATAGTGCGTCCTTCCGCATAATCCTTCCGCACACATATGGACCATATGCGAAGAGGGAAGGTGACTGCCATGATGCCACGCCTGCAGACCTCGAATCAAGCGCATCCGACCGAATTCGTGGAATCCGTGGTCGCTTTTTTTCTTATCGGTCTTTCAGTCTCTGCGTGTTTCGCGTCTCGGCGGTGAGGTTCTTTTTGGCCGGGGCCTCGCTCCGCGCCGCCTCGCTACGAAACCTGGTGAGAAAAGTGGGCTAGCTTCAGAGCAACGGCGACGGCCTCCTCGGGCGTGCTCGCGTAATGGATGGAAGGAGGCTCCTGGTTTTCCGGCGGCGTCAACGTCCATGTTTTCAATCCGACCACCGGCCTGCCGCACTTCAGAGCGAGCGCGATCTCGGACAGGGTGCCGCTCGCGCCGCCGATCGCGATGATTGCCTGGCTGGTCAATACGTTGATGGCGTTGCGCGCATTGCCGAGACCGGTGACGACCGGCAGGTCGACATATGGGTTGGCTTCCGATGCATCGTCACCGGGCAGGATGCCGATGGTCAATCCTCCGGCTTCCTGTGCGCCCCTGGCCGCCGCTTCCATCACGCCGCGGCCCCCGCCGCAGACTACTATTCCGCCTGCCTGCGCGATCAGCTGGCCGACGCGGCGGGCTAGCGCCAGCGTCTCGCCCGGGCATGCCGACGGCCCCATCACCCCGATGCGCGCTCGATCCCTCCATTTCACCTGCGCCCCTCCATGATAGCCGTCCGTCCGCCCTGCGTGAGCTGCGGGCCGGCGTGGAGATTGGTGCCCGCTCGATCCGGGTGGTGTTATTATATGCTGTAAATGCGAATTTATGGGAGGCAGCCGTGTTCCTAAGCGAGAAAAAGAGTACCGTATGGGTGTTGGCCGCCGTCGTAATCCTCGGTGGCATCCTTTTGTGGCTGCTGTTCGGAACCAAGCCATTCCTGCTGGTCGTGCTGTTCGACGATACCGGCGACCTGAAAAAAGGCGCGCCGGTGGTCTGGAAAGGGTTTTCGGTGGGCAGGGTGGACAAGATCGAGCCGCTGGTCGACAGCCAGATAGGGGTTACCGTTCGCCTCCGAGAGGACTATGCGGACCGGATCACTCGCGGCACCGAGTTTGTGCTGAAGCGGTCCGCTCTCGTCGGGCTCGTGGGACAAACCTCCATTGAAATAACCACGCCGGCCAGTCCGGGCAGCCCGTTCGTCAGCGGAGAGAAGGTCCAGGGCATCAGCACCCGGCCGCCGACGCTGATTGCGGAAGCGAAGAGAGTCACGCTGGAATTCTGGCAGGAACTGAAGAACGAAGCCAGCCGGCTCCTGGAACAGTATCAGAACTCTCCGTTTCGCCGGGAGGCTGCGGCCTTGCTGGAAGAGCTTGCATCTCTGGGCGAGAAGGGCGCCGCGCAGGCGGAGGAGAAATTTGAACGGTTCCGCGAGGAGCACAGGCAGGAGATCGACCGGGCGGTCAAAAAGCTTCAGGAGCTCCGCGACAAGATGCGCCATGCAGGTGACGAGGATGGCGCGCAGCGCATGGAGCGGCAAATCGAGAGCCTCAAGAAAGACACTCCCAGGTAAGGGCCTGTCAAAGAATAACGTTTGCACTTTGCTGCTGGCCTGCGGGCCGCAGCCCGGAGGGGCGCGGCGGGGCGGGCGGGCAGCTGTGGCGTTGCCGCTCCTCGACAGGAGCCACGCCCCCGGATCCGCCGCCGCAGTAGAAAGCTGGTGAGAAATGCGGGCTAAAGATTTGTGACGGATGAACGAAAAGTTAAAAGGTGGGTAAATCCAGCGGACGGGCCGTCGGATTCGTCCAACAACCCCCGCCGTACCTTTGCCTTTCGAGCGAGGAGAGTGAATGCACACGGTCAAGGATGCTCCCCGGGTCAAGGTGGCCCAGAGCTTCGAGGTGCCCAGCGTGCCTGTGGTGTTGATGAAGATTCTGCAGTTGGTGGACGACGATCGCGCTTCGGCGCGGAGGCTGGAAGAGTTGATTCTGCATGACCCTTCTCTCTCTGCGCGCATCCTGAAGCTGGCCAACTCCGCCTTTTATTGCTTTCGATGTGAGGTGAAGACCATTTCGCACGCCATTGCGCTGCTGGGTCTGAACCTGGTCAAAAGCCTTGCCATCGGCGTCAGTATTTTCGAGTCCTTCATGAAGGGTATGAGGGACGAATCCGCCCACATTACGCAACTGTGGATGCATTCCTTCGGTGTCGGCATGATTTCGCAGGACGTTGTTCTCCGCAGGGCAAACAAAACCGAGGGGGAGTTTGCCTTTCTCTGCGGCCTGTTGCACGATCTCGGTCAGGTGGTGTTTTTCAAGCAGGATCCCAGAGGCTATCACCAGCTGTTTGCGGCTGACAAGAGCGAAAACGGCGCCAGCCTCTCGGCGCGCGAGATGGAACAGTATGGAGTGACCCATTGCACACTGGGATCGATGCTGGCCCGCAAGTGGGGGCTGCCGCCCGAACTGGCCACCGTGGCCCGCTATCACCACGATCCCCTGGACTGCAATTCCGCTATCGCGTCGGCCGTGGCGATCGCAGACAGCGCGGTCAGGGTTGCCGGCATCGGATATGACGGCGACAGCTTGCCCACCCCGTCCCTGGCGAAAATTCAGGAGCAGATTCAGATGAGCGCCGAGGACTATGAACGCCTGTGCGTGCAAGCAGGTGAAAAGAAAAAGGATGTCGAGGATTTTTTCCTCGTGGCTTTCTAGGGATTGCCGGAGCAGTCGCACATGGATCTGGAAACCAGCATTCGATCTCGGATTGAAGCCATTCTAATCAGCGACGCAAAAAAATACGCTGATCTGAGGTCGCTGGCAGCCGAGGATGAACCTTTCGAGCATGATTCCTTTGAAGAAGAGCGCAACCTGTATCAACGTATCATCAGCAGCTACCGGAGCGCAGTTAACGACGTCACTCGTCTGCTGGAGGAAAACATCACCTTCCTCTCGAGCTTTTGCCTTATCGTCGACAGCATTAAGGGCAAGGAAAGCTTCCAGGAAATCTGCTCCCTGATAGTGGACGCGGTTCTTCAGGATTTGGGCGTGCAGTACTGCAGCATCATGCTGCTGAGAGGGGAGGGATCCCCCGACGGTCGCCTCTATCTCGAGGGGTTGTGCGAGGAGCAGAAATGCATCCATATCCATACGAGCCCCCAGATGCTGGGCAGCAGCGAATTCGAGCGGGCGATCGCCTCGATGGTGACGGACACAGGAGAGTGCGTGAACATTCCGGATGTATACCGGGACAGGCGATTTAACGAAGTCGACTTCTCGAGTGTGGTGCGCTCTCTGGTCTGCCTGCCCGTTCTGCTGCGAGGAGAGCCGGTCGGCGCGCTGGTCGTGAGCCATTCCCTCCCCAGGTTTTTCAATGACAACCACATCCGGTTGTTCAAGATTCTTGCCGGCCTCGTTTCGCATCTCAAGCTGCTGACCGACAAGCGCGAGCATAGCTGCGAGCGGCCGAAATCGGCTGCCGCATTGTCGCCTGCGACTGCCGAGAAAGATGTGATCTCGATCATGCTGCTGAACCTCGAAATCGAGGCCGCGGATGCACGGGTGAGAGTACCGGACAAGGAGGCGGTGATCGGATTGCGCGGCCGGTTGAACGCCTCGCTGGATCCACACGAGATCGCCCTTCTTTACAACGATCGGGAGTTGTTGCTCCTGTTTCCGGGGACGCCGGCGGAGCAGATGCCGACCAAGGCCCGCCAGATCGGGGATGTTTTCGATGCCTGGAAGTCCCATAAATCGGATAGCCTGCAGAAGACCCGCATGAACCTTGCTTTCGCTTCCTGCGATGGGACGGAAGACATTGCCAAAACCATCGAGATCGCCTCCCTGATGATGCACCCCGACCCAGAGGCCTAATCCGTATTTGTCACCAGGTTTCCTAGCGAGGCGACGCAACGCAGTAGACGGGCCCGGACTGCAATTCACCTAAGGGTCTGTCAGGAAATAAGTGATGCACTTCGGCGCGCGCGCCGGGCGGGCAGATGCAAGGCGCCGCGACGCAGGCGATGCCTCTGAGCATCGTCGAGGAGCGGCAACGCCGCCCGCTGGCTTTGTTGCTCGCTCCTTACATACCAAAGGGTATGCTCGTCGCTCGCGCCGCGCCAGCGGGCCTGGGAGCCTGCAGCGAAGTACACCACTTATTTCCTGACAGACCCTAATAGTGGAGTGTAGGATCCGGGGGCTGGTCTGGAGACCCATCCCTACAGCATGGCGCGTGTGAGGCAAACGAACCGATTATTGCCGTCCTGTGGGCGCCGGTCTCCAGACCGGCGCTTTGTATGACGTTATGGGCATGCCATACCGCTTCGGCTCCGCCGCCGCAGTAGAAAGCTGGTAAGAAATGCGGGGCTAGGGGTCGCGGGCTAGCGTCCGGTGTGGTGAAGGGAGAATTTCGAAATGATCGGCTCGATATCTAGATGGAGCGCTGCCGCCAGAACCTGCCGCGAAATACGCTCGACGCGGTTCTCCTCCTGCTCCCGCGGTGACAGGGTAAGGGCATCGTGATCCAATATCGAGCTGAGGCGCACCAGGTGGACCATCTCGTGCGTAAGAATGTAGACTAGAAAGGAGTACAGTTCCACCCCGAAATCCTTGCGGAGCGCGACCTGCAGTATCCCCGGGTCATTCAACTGAATGCGATAGAAATCGTAGCTCAACCGGGGTGCGCGGCTCTGTCTGTTCATCCGCTGGACTCTGGCCAGGACCGACCGGGGGACCGGCTCCCACTCCTGGTCCCGCTTCGTCAACAGGTCAAAGCGGAGGCTCTGCCAGCGGTGCGGAGGAAAACAGTAGTAGCGCGCCGTATGCGCCTCGGCCTCATCCATCGCATGGTGGACGAGTTTGCGCTCGGCTGCTGAGAACTGCTGTGCCATTTTCCCCCTCTGCAGGACCTGAGGGATCGATCTCTTGTGCGGAAGAACCTGTCAGATCATTCTTTTTTGGAAGCCTTGGAATCGCTGCCGGAATCCGGCTTGTTAGCCTCTTTTTTGTCCGCGGTTTCGCTGGAGGCGCCGGACTTGCGCGAGTAATCGCTCAGGTACCATCCCGTGCCTTTTAACTGGAAGCTGGTCTTGCTGATAAGCTGCTGCACTTTTCCGTCGCAGAACCTGCATTTTATCAGGGGTTTATCGGTAATCTTCTGGAAGGCCTCGAAGACCTCGCCGCACTTGACGCATTGATACTCGTATATAGGCACCTGTCAACACCTCCATCCAATCCTGCTCGGCCCAAAATATAATGCCGCGCGAGCGCGCAGTCAAACGGTGTCTGGGGCGCCCTAGTGCCTGACGGCACGTCTTGTGTGTCGTTAGGCACTATATCTGAGTGGATTTGTATCGAGTGGCCACCAAGCTATCAGCCATCAGCGATCAGCATTCAGCTTGCCCTGGCAGCAGTAATGCTGCGCGTTTTCATGGATAGCCTCTCGCGGAACCCTTGGTTCCGCAAGCTGTTACTGAAACATGCAACCACCCCCTTTTGGGGGGTGGTGGGACGCTGATAGCTGAGTGCTGACGGCTGACAGCTCGGGGCCTTGGCCCATCCGATATTTGTGCCGCATGCGCGAGGCATTTCTTTGGCTGCGGCTTGTCCGGATTGGGGCTAACCGGCTTCAAGGACGAATGGGAGGATCACGGCGGATTCCTGCTCGAACGCCTCCAGCCAGGGCAGTCCGTTGGTCAGGAGCGATTCCGCAGCCTTGGCGTCCAGCGGTTTGCTGAATAAGAATCCCTGTCCGTAATGGCAGCCGAGTGATTGCAGGTCTTTTAACTGGCGCTCGGTTTCGATCCCTTCGGCAATCACGTGCATGTCCAGGTTCTGCGCCAGGGCCACGATGGTCTGGACGATCTTGCGTGTTTCTGTGCTCAGTTCCAGATCGCTGACGAACGAGCGATCGATCTTCAGCGTATTGACGGGGAAGCGGTGCAGATAACTCAACGAAGAGTAGCCGGTGCCGAAGTCGTCGATATGCAACTGGATGTTCAGCTCGCGTATCTGCGAAAGATTGTCGGAGATCGTCTGGATATTGCCCATCAGTGTGCTCTCGGTAATTTCCAGGCCGAGGGTTCGGGGATCGATGCCGGTGGTTTTCAGAATGTCCTTGAGATCAGCGATCAACTCGGGCCGGGCGAAGTGGGCTGCCGAGAGGTTCACGTTGAGGTTCAAGGGCCGATCCGGTCCCAGACGGGCTGTCCATGCGGCCAGTTGCCGGCACGACTCGCTCAGGACCCATTTCTCCAGCGGAATGATCAACTCGGTGGATTCGGCGAGCGGCAGGAAGTCCTGGGGCAAGGTAAGACCGGCGCGGCGCTGCCACCGGACCAACGCCTCGAACCCTGTGATGCTGCCGTCCAGCAGAGAGACGATGGGCTGATAATACACGCGAAATTCCTTCTGTTTGAGTGCCTTGCGCAGGTCACATTCCAGCCTGAGGCGCGCCATGGCCGACGAGCGCATGTCCTCGTCGAAGATCTCGCATCGTCCTTTCCCGATCTTTTTGGCCCGGTGCATGGCCGTGTAAGCGTCCTGAAGCACCTCCGCGGGCTCCCGGTAACGTTTTGCGCTGAGGGTGATGCCGATAGTGGAGGTGACGTAAATGGTATTTCCCGAGAGCGAGAACGGGTGCTGGAGCTGGCGGTGGATGCGCGCTGCCACGAGCGTGGCGTCCGTGGCATCGCGAACATCGTCGAGGAGCAGCACGAAGTCGTCGTGTCCAAAGTGCGCCGCGGTGTCCTGTGGCTGGAGGCATCCCTGCAAGCGCTTGGCAATCTGTATCAGCAACTGGTCCGCGACGATACATCCCAGGCTGTCGTTCACGATCTTCCAGTCGTCCACATCGAGGGCCAGGAGCGCGAAGCTGAAATCCTTGTGCCGCCGGGAACGCTCCAGGGCGCGCTCCAGCCGGTCCATGAGAAGCGTCCGGTTCGGGAGGCCGGTCAGTGGATTGTACACTTTCCGGTCGGTGATATCGGTCTGCGAGCCGGCCACGCGATAGGGATTGCCGTTCTTGTCGCGAATGGCCAGGCCGCGGCACAGCATCCAGCGATAGGATCCGCTCTGGTCCAATATGCGGTACTCGCACTCGAAATGCGGGGTGCTGTTTCTCAAGTGATCGGCGAGCTTCCTGTAGACGTCGCTTTTGTCCTCGGGGTGGAGCCGGTTGAACCACTCCTGGGGGCTGAGGGTGATCTCCTTTTCCTCGTAACCGAGCATCGTTTTCCAGCGCGGCGAGTAATAGATCTCCTTGCTCTGAAGGTTCCAGTCCCAGAGTCCATCGTTCGCGCCCTGAGTCGCCAGCGAATAGCGCTCCTCGCTCTCGCGCAATCTCTTTTCCATCGTGTGCTTGTAAAGCGCAATCTCGATGTGGCCGTGCAGCTCTCTTTGTTCGAAGGGCTTCAGCACGTAGCCGAACGGCTCGGATACCTTGGCGCGGTGGAGGGTTTTGTCGTCGGCGCATGCCGTAAGGAAGATGACCGGAATACCCAGCCGGCTGCGTATCTGCTCGGCGGCCCGGACGCCGTCCATGGAGCCCTTGAGGATGATATCCATCAGGACCAGGTCGGGGCGGCATTGCTCCGCCTGGGCGATGCCCTCCTCGCCGGTTGAGACGGTTCCGACTACCTCGTAGCCCAGGAACTGCAGGCTGTTCCGGATGTCCAGCTGGACGATTGATTCGTCCTCAACAATGAGAATACGCGGGGGCTTGCTCATCGTCCTTTGCCTTCTCCCTGCTCGGGCTGCCGTTCGACTTCGAACGGGGTATGCAGATGTCGCATTCAAAACCGCCATTGTTGCGGTATGTGATATTTCCATCCAGCTGTTGCGTCAGGCTGCGCACCAGCTTCAGGCCCAGGGACTGTGAGTTCTCGAAGTCCATTTTTTCCGGAAGTCCTCTTCCGTTGTCCCTGACGGTGAGGCGGAGCATTTTGTGGCCGTCCTCGGAAAAACGTATCCATATCTGTCCGCTCTGGTCGCTGCCGAATGCATACTTCAGCGAGTTCGAAACCAGCTCGTGGATGATCAGTGCGCAGGGTATGGCCATGTCGAAATTCATCGGCACCGGGTCTACCTCAAGGCTCAATCGGATCAGATTGGAATTGACTTTATAGGAGCGCAGGAGCTGGGCCGTGAGGTTGCGCACGTATCCGGCAAAGTCGATCTTGGCGAAGTCTCCGGTCTGGTACAGGCGCTCGTGAATGAGGGCCATGGCCTTGACCCGGTCCTGACTCTCCCGGAATGTCTGGAGCGCATCCGGATCCGCGATCTGGTGGGCCTGAAGGTTCAGCAGGCTCGAGATGATCTGCAGGTTGTTTTTGACGCGGTGGTGAATCTCTTTGAGCAGAACATCCTTTTCATTCAGCGAGGTCTTGATCTGCTCTTCGGCGCGCCGGCTGTCGGTGACATCGATATACTGCCACAGGTGACAGCGGTACTCTTCGCCGATCGACAATGGGATGTAGCTGCGGCGCAGGATGCGGTCCTTCAGGTGCAGCTCTTCCGCGACCAGCGGCGCGCCGCGCTCGATAATCTCTTCAATGCGGTCGCCGAAGGACTCCGGCTGTGAGAACAGAAGCCGCGAGTCGACCCCCAGGAACGAGTGGGTGGGGACACGCATGGAGAACATGACGCTGAACGCTTGGTTCACGTGAGTGATGCGCCGGGATTCATCTTCCACCAGGATTCCCGACTGCAGGTTATCGATCAGGCTCGACAGGAGGACCGTCGTTGCCCTCAACTGTTGTTCCACTTTTTTGTGCTTGGTGATGTCCTCCGCGATTCCCACAATGCGGTAGACGTGCCCGGACTGGTCGCGCACCGGGAAGGCCCGGTCGCGCACCCAGCGGATGGATCCGTCCGGCCGGATCACGCGGTACTCTTCATCATACTCGGCCCAGACCTGCTTAACGAGTGCTTCCTTGACGCGGCCGTGATCTTCCGGGTGGATGGCCTGCAGCCATGAATCCGGACTCCGGTGAATGCTGGCGCAGCTCCGCCCCCAGATCTCCTCGTATGCCGGGCTGACATAGTTCTTGCGCGCTCCGTCGGGCGAGGAGATCCAGAAGACGGCTTGGACATTGCCGGTGAGCTGGCGAAACTGCTGCTCGACCCGGACGCTGGCGAGCAGCGTCCCGAGAATCTGACCGGCCGTTTTCAGCCCCTCGATGTCCGACTCCGGCCATGCGCGGTCCACAAAGCACTGCTCGAGGCCGACGCAGCCCCACCACTGCTTTTCGACGAACATGGGCACGATCACCATGGAGCGAATGTCGAGGGCTTCCAGGATTTCCCTCTTCTTCAGGGAAATGTCCTTGGTGAACAGCAAGGCCGGCTGTCCGCGCGACAGGCTGATGGCCTGCTCCTCGATCAGCTGACCGCGCAGGATGTTCAGCACCTTGGAATTATGCTCGTCGGGTGATGCGCTCGGAATCGCCCATTCATGCATCGGAGCCGGCGCCGTGTCCCCCCCCTTCTGGGTGAACCGGTTGTCGACGATGTAGACCCGGCTGACGCCGGCGGTATGGCCGAGGCGTCTCAACACTTCGTGGATGCCGCTCTCCCAGCCCGTCTTGCCCAGGAAGGACTCGGCGGCAAAGCTCACCGCATCCAGGATGCTGTCGCGGCGCCTCATCAGTTCCGCAGCGGCCTTTATCTCGCTGATCCCGGCGCCGAAAAGCAGGGCATTGAAGGATGAGGCCAGCATGATCACCTGGTAGCGCATCATCGCATCCGCGCCGACGCCGCGCTCCCACTGCATGGTCATTACCGCACCGGCCATCACGACAATGGTGGCAGTCACGCCCTCCAGACCGCGCCGCAGCCCGATCAGGATGGGCGGCAGTGAGAACAGAAAAAATAACTGCAGATCGCTGGTGACTCCCAGACCGAATATCAGCCATAGAACCGTGGCAATCAGCGCCAGGAATATGATGGCAGCGAGCAGGACTGGCTTGCGTACGATGGAAGGGGCGGCATGCTCACTGGATTGTGCTCCGGCGCCGCTTATCTGCTGCAGCCAGGCTTCAATGCGTGGGACTCCGTGCAGCATCAGGAACGGAGTAAGCAGGAATATGCCGCTGGTGTTGCCGGCCACCCCGCCGAAAAAGGCCGGCATGACCTCCTTCCAGTCAATCAGGCCCGCAAGCGCCAGGTTGGCCGCGTTGACTGACGCCAGCGCGACCGCTGCAAAAGCCCCCCCGAGCAGCAGCCTGGCAACCTCGTTTCGATTTCTCAGGCTGACGTAGGGCTCGGCAAGCCGGTACCGGACTATGATGGCGGCTAGAAGATATGCGAGCGCCGCGCTTGTTGTCAGCGCGATCAGATGCGGCAGCTTGATCGGCAGCGGGTGCAGGAGGAAGTTTGCGCCGGTCAGGGCCAGAAAGACCGCCGGTAAATACGCCGGGCCATAGGAGGCGATGAGCGCAAAGCTCAATCCTGCAGGGAGATACCAATAACCGACCGCCGGAAAGACATTGAATACCGATGTCGCCCATTCCAGGGCGGCGAACATGAGGAAATAAATGGCCAGTACCGCGAACGGGCGCAGGCTCTTCGAGGTCTTGCGCACCTGGCTTATGTGTTCAGCCAGCCTTCCGGACTCGGCAATCGAAACGTGCACGCGGCCATGCTCCATTTCTCGCAGCCCGGACACCCAAGGCTGCGCTTGTAATAAGCACTCACGGATATGCGGACGGTCGTGGATTCACGTCGAGCGCCGCACCCTACAGATCGGCCGGAACAGGCCTTATCTGTATGCATTTGTTGGGGCTTGGAACCGCGTATGCCGGGGCAACGACCCGCGCGCCG
>Ga0299915_10000775_pt1 | contig 23688 bp, 18 predicted proteins | sample RVTome_13_FD_200263 | JGI IMG/M metagenome (GOLD analysis project Ga0299915, IMG submission 200263) | Soil microbial communities from uranium-contaminated site in the Upper Colorado River Basin, Wyoming, United States - RVT92D227 (version 2) ... | reverse complement strand
GATCCAGCATCTTGTCCATTTCGAGAATCGTCTTTCTGATTTCCTTCTCCACCTGGTTCTCGTCGTCCATAGAGGAATAGAGCGAGAGGTTCTTTGCATTTCTATAATTGCTCTGTGCCCTGCTTGTTCGTCGTTCTTTTTCTGGAATTTTTTCTTTGGCGTCGGCTATTCTGCGCTGCCGGTCCGCTACGGCGTCCTTGGCCACTTGTACGTTCTTCTCGCCTATCTCGCCGATGTACTCAATAACTCCCTGGGCCATCTTCTTGGCATCGTCCGGGCTGGCCGCATATAGCCAAAGGCCTATGAAAGGGCGCGCGCCCTCAATCCGCTGAACGACGGCATACTGCGTCGTCATGATGAAGTCGCGTTGCTTCTGGGACATGGCCTTGCCTGCCGAGGTTTCCAGCGGCCCGTCGCTATGGCCAGCGTAGTATTCAACGAATTTGCTGTCCCGTTCGTGGATATAGACTACGGCCACGTGTGTCGGCCTTATCACACCCTCTGGTTCAGGCTCTGAAAATACGCGTGGCCTTGGAATGCCTGATTTTTCGTCGCGTATGAGCCATGATTGGCTCTGATCACTCGTTTCAAACACTACTTCTGTTGCGGGGAGGTTCGGTTCGTTGGCCGGCATCGGGGCACAGAGCATTAAAAGAACCAGGCCCGCCGTCAATTGGGATCCTTTTGAACTCGTCATCTTTCTATCTCCGTTTCAACATCGTTCTATTCAATTCGTGATTTTGCCGCAGTTGCTGCGGTGGTATCGGGATACATATCGAGGATATAGCGGTATTGCTGATTTGCCACTGGCTTGGCGTCGGGGTATTCGGCGAGCAGGTCGGCGGCGGCCAGCAGTCTGGCGGCGCTGCCGGCTTCGGTTATTTTGCGTTCGATCTCGGCGAAAGTCGGCTGTTTTGGGGCCGCCCTGTGCACTGTGCGCCAAATGATAGAGGTCGCCAAGATAACCAGGATAACCGCTGCAGCGGCGGCATATCGAAGCCATCGATGTCGTGCGACTTTTGCGGGGTGACCAATATGGATGCGCTCTGCCTGGTGCAGGCTGTCCCGCCAGATGACTTGGGCAAGGTCGAGCGACTCGCGCAAGCCCCGCAAAAGCTCTCGACAGTCCGAACATTCGCCCAAATGCTCTGCTACCCTGCTCGACCGTTCGCCAGAGAGCTGACCGTCGGCGTAATCGACAAGCATATCAGCTATTTCTTTGCAGGATTCTCTCATTGTGGATCGACACCCCTTTTCAATAGGTCTTTGGCAAGAATCATTCTTGCATCCCGCAGGCGGCTTCGCACCGAGGAAGCAGGCAAGTCCAATATGTCAGCTATCTCCTTCGAATTGAGGTCGCAGAAGTATCGCAGGACCAGCGGCGGCACCAGAGAATCATCCAGGTTTTGCAAGCTGCTGCGCACAATCTCAAGCTCCTCGGCCTGAATCACTTTTTCGTCCGTTGCCTTTGTAGATGCCCTGATTTCCGACCGCCGCTTTAGTATTTCGCAGGCCCGCCCGGCAAACCGTTTCCTCCGCCTGTGTTCCATCAGGCACCTGTTGACGGCAACTTTTATCAGCCATCGAGCGCCTTGCTCCTTACTTTCAGAATTCACAGGCCCTTCTAAGGCCTTGATCGATACATCCTGGAGGACATCCTCGACATCCGAGGCGCCCAAACCCATACCGGCGGCAATTCTCCTTAGCCGAGGCTCCTGGTCCAGGAATATGTCCAACAAACCAGGTTTAGATGAGCGTTGGCCGGCCGTGAGGTCCGCAAAATCCGCATTTGTCTCATTCACAGTTCGTTTCCATTACGAGTCAGCCCCGTTCATCTGTAAGTATAATGCCGTGCGGCGGGAAAGTGTTGGTGAAAAAATGCGATTTTCAGTCAAAAAAGAGGCAAAGACGATGGGGCAATAGCAGTTTTCAAGCAAAGATTTGCGGGTTTTTGGTCATTTATGGCGGTAGGAGCCGGGCAGCAGGAGTGTAAGACCCCCCAAAAAACGGGTGCGCCGCTTTGCTCACCAATTAACCCCTCACCAACATATTCTGTGTCTTGGTGCCTCCGTGGCAAAATTTTTTGAAAATCTTCAGATTTTTCCCCTTGACTTTTCGACCCCTTTTTTAGCCTGGAAATGAGGGTGCTCAAAAAGTACCCAAAAACCACCAATTTCTGCCAATTTCCACTCGCTTTTTCTCAAAAAGTCACCAAAAAGCTTCAAAAAGCGCACAAAATCGCCAATATTAGCAAATCCCCATGTCACCACCTTAAACCCTTGCAGTAAAAGCACTTAACCCCATTTTTTGCCAAAAGTCCCATTTCACCACGTGTCCACTCTCGAGGGCCAAACCCCCTTTTTTCGCCCCAAAACAGGCCTCCTTCGCAAGAATCCCAAAATTTCTCCCCCATTTTTCTCACAGAATCCCATTTTCAGCCCAAAAATGCACTTCAATTCTTCGAATTTCCGGCCCAAATTGGCAACCAGCGATGAAAGAAAAGCGGGCGTGTTTTGTGTTTGCCTCCCTTCCGCCTCTCATCCCCGAACCGCTCACAGCGCCAGCAGGATAACGATGATCAGCAGCACCGCCGCGACCGCGCTGAGAATCAGGATCGCAATTCGGTAGTTCGCAACCGCATCCGGGCTATAGACCTGCTCTTCCTGAACCTCAACCTCATCACCCTTCTCTAATTGCTCGAGCATAGAGACGTCAAATCGCTTGTGCGCCCGCAGCGGAGGCTGTTTGTTCTGAAGCGCCTCCAAATCCAAAAGCAGCTCCTCGACGTTTTTGTACCGGTCCTCCCTGCTCTTGGCCATCATAATCTCAATGACTTCGCAGACCCCCGCCGAGAGAGAAATGTTTATATGGTCCGGCGGAACCAGCTTCTCCTTGAGGTGCTTCTTCATAACCTCCGACGAATCCTCCGCCATAAACGGAACCTGGCCGGTCACCATGTGGTAGAAAGTTGCTCCCAGCCCGTAGATGTCGGCCCTGCCGTCGATGTCGATGCTGCCGCGGATCTGTTCGGGTGCGATGTAGTATGGTGTGCCGTAGGCCTTGCCGGCCTCGCTTTGCGCCGCCGCGATGTCCGTGGTCTCGCGGGCCAGACCCATATCGGCGAGCTTCACTACCCCACTCTTGTGTATCATGATGTTCTTGGGCTTGACGTCGCGGTGGATAAGGCCTTTGGCGTGGGCGTGAGCGAGGGCGTGTGCCACCTGGATTATGATCTCAAGGGCTTCCTTCTCGGAAAACACTTTGCCGGCGACCAGGTCGTCGGCAATCGTCTTGCCCTCAACGTACTCCATTATAAAATAGTGGTAGCCGCCCGATTCGCCGACGTCAAACGCCTGGACGATATTAGGGTGGTTGAGCTTGCCGGCGGCCTGGCCCTCCTTGTAGAACCGCTCTACGTACTCGGGATTCTCGGTAAAGCGTTTCGGCAGCACCTTGATCGCAACGATCCGGTTCAGGCTCAACTGCCTTGCCTTATAGACAAAGGCCATCGCGCCTGCGCCGATCTTGCCCAGGACTTTGTAGCCGGGAATTTTGGTGGCGACGGCTTTGCTCTCCTTTATGTCTGTCTTTAACCTCTCGGCCTGGGTGTCGGTTACAAAGCCGAGCTCCACCATAACGTCCTTGAGCATCATAGGATTGGCCTGGCTGCGAAGCTTGAGCTCCTCCAGCGAGTGCTTCAGCTCCTCGTCGGTGCAGAGGCCCTGCTCAATCGCCATTTTGCCGAATATGGTGTCGTAGTTTGTCTCGTTCGCCATTATTGTCGCCCGGATGGACTGCTATGTGCGTGCCGCCAAGCCACCCTCCGGGGCTTAGTCTGCACATCCGATAACAAGTCCTGCTGCGCCAAATTATCGGTTTACAAAGAGCCTTGTCAAAGAAAATTTGGGCTTTCTAAAAAAACGCCGGCCCGTAGGGGAAATCGGCCTTTTCGCCGGGCCGGTTTAGCGTTTTTTGCGCCGAGAGGCCGGTGCGAAGATGCGCGGCAAGCGCATCCCGTTTACGCTCCGAGGCGGGCAAGCCCGCCCAAACAACGGCGGGCAGGCACGAACACACAGAAATTGGAAAACGCAGATTGTTTGCCGAGCCGTTGGTTTATAGCGACTGTGGAGTCGGCAAGAGCGGATTTCTTGCTTCGCAATTCATCGACCTTCGACGTATCAGCCGACCTTGCTGATCTCGAAAGTCACTGTCCCTCCGCCGGTGAACGCCACCGAGTCCGGGCAGTTGACGTAGGCCTTGCTCTTATCTTTCTTGCCTTCGAGGCCCAATTGCGCAGGCTCGGACACACACAGGGCGTTGTAAAAAGGCATCAACGAGCTCAGCGCGTGCATGCAAACCGGAATATCGCTGACAAGCTGGTACCCCGCCTTGAGTGTGAACGAATCGCCCACCTTATGCGTCGGGCACACGCCCTTAACCTCTTTCACTTTGACTATCAGGTCCATACTATCGCATCTCCACTGAACGACTTGCCCCTATACACGGCAGAATCCTATTATGGCGTCGGGAGTCTGCCGGTCAAGGTATTTTGGTCCGGCGGCGGGATTTTCGAGCCGTTTTCAATTGTCAATGCGACGCGAAGGCAGTATTATCACCCACGACCAGTAGTCACTCACAGTTGAATTTGTGGGTGCTGTTCGCTCAGCAGCCGGTTAAGGGTTGTGGATTCCTGCCTGCGCAGGAATGACAACTAACAAGATTAACGCTGACGGGCTACTATGTCGAAGGAGGCAGAAGACTATGGCACAGGAATTGGTCGGGATAATAGGCGGCTCCGGGCTCGGCGATGCACTAACCGAGCGCATCACCGACGCCGAGTTTCACGACATCGACACGCCGTTCGGCAAGCCGAGCATGCCAATATGGGTCGGCAGTTTCGGCCAAAGACGCATCGCATTCCTAAATCGCCACGGCGCCGGACACAAGCTCTCACCGAGCGAAGTCCCATACGCAGCCAACATCTTCGCCCTCAAGAAGCTCGGAGTCCACACGGTAATCGCCGGCGGCGCCGTCGGCTCGCTTCGAGAAGATATCGCGCCCGGCAATCTCGTTCTCGTTGACCAGTTCATCGACAAGACGTTCAGGCGAACGGGCAGCTTTTTTAACGGTTTCGCGGCCGTGCACTGCGAGATGGCGCAGCCCGTCTGCCGGCGTCTTCGAGACGTGCTTGCCGAAACGGCGAAGGGCCTCGATGTAACGACGCATCGGGAGGGCGTGTATGTGTGTATGGAAGGGCCGCAGTTCTCGACCAGGGCCGAGTCGCTGATGCACCGAGGCTGGGGCTGCGACTTGATAGGAATGACCGCAATGCCCGAGGCAAAATTGGCGAGAGAGGCCCAGATGTGCTATGCCCTTGTCGCGCTGGCCAGCGATTACGATTGCTGGCGCCCGCGCGAGTCCTGCGAAGACAAGCAGACGCTGCTCAAAGAGATAATCCGCAATCTCCAGGCCGCCACGGACAACTGTCTGGAGCTGCTAAAGGCCGTCCTGGCCGGCAAGGCCGAAATTGCGTGCGAGGATTGTTCCTGCCGCCACAGCCTTGACTTAGCTGTCTGGACCGACCGGAGGCGAATCGGCCCCGCCGAGAAGGATAGACTAAGCGTCCTATTCGAGTAGGACGTGCAGCGTCAGAAGATGGCTAAGACCGTATGAGTTCTTTCAACTGATTCTCAACGACAACCAGGAGATCCTCCGTGGAGGTTGTCCGACTTGTTGTGGAAATTGGCTGTGCGGTCGGGTAACTACCGGGCCACCGTCTTGACAAGCGGCGGGGCGGGCAGGCGGGGAAATTGCACATAGGCAGTTGACGGGCAGGGGTTTGGTGGTATAGTAGGGCCGAGTCTTATATGTTATGATAGAAAGCTCGAATTGGAAAGGATTCTGAAAATGAGAAGACCGGCTCGCAAAGCACTTATCATAGTCGCGGGGATTGTGCTTATGCACATTGCAGGCTGTCAGGAGGCCCAGACCGAGACGCCCGGCGCGAAGAAAAACAGGCTCATCGCTGCTCAGAACATCGAGCTGAAAAAACAGGTTGCTCAGCACGACAAGCAGATTGAATACCTCAAGGCCCGGCACGGCAAACAGATCGAGGGCCTCAACGAACAGCACGCCAAGCAGCTCAAGGGCGAGCAGAAAAAGGTCGAGGACTGTCAGAGGCAGGCGCAGGGCTGCGAGGAGCAGCTTGCCAAGAAGATGGACGACACGGTGGGAGAAATACTGACGTCCGCTCTTGAAGAAGGCGCGAAAGTCCGCGAGGAGAACGAGACGCTCAAGGCGCAAATAGCCGAGCTAAAGACCAAACTGAATCAGCCCGGAGAACCCGAAAAGAAGGAGTGACACCCGGGCGCTCGGCCCGTTCATAATCGCTCGTCAAGTGCTGTGGCTGCACACCTTCCGCACGGCTTTTACACAGTCGGGCAGGTTTTCGCTCGGACGACGCCTCTGTATCGCCGCCGCCACGAGTCCGACGAACATCGGCTGAGGCCTCAGCGGCCGCGAAGTGAGGCATGGATGCGCCTGAGTGCCCATAAAGAACGGATGTGAGGGGAGCTCCAGAATCTGCATAATCGGCTGGTCCGGCGCCTTGCCGGAGAATACCAGCCCGCCCACTTCCAGCCGTTCAATATATCGCGGATCGACCTCGTAGCGATGCCTGAACCGCATCCTGACCGATTTCGCCTTGTCGAAGATCTCCCAGGCGATTGTCCCGGCCTTTAGTTCAATGTCCCTGCCGCCGAGCCGCATATTGCCGCCCAGGCCTTCGATTTTCTTCTGCTCGGGCAGGATGTCGATTACAGGCTCGGCGCAGTCCGGCTCGATCTCCGTGCTGTTTGCCTTTGCCAGGCCGCAGACGTTGCGCGCGAATTCGAGCACCGCCATCTGGAACCCGAAGCACAATCCGAGATATGGCAGGTTGTTCTGGCGCGCATATCTTATGCACGCGATCTTTCCTTCGGCGCCGCGAGTGCCGAAGCCGCCGGGCACGATAATCCCGTCCACGTCGCCAAGCTCCCCGGCTGCATTCTTATCGGTGAGACCCGTCGTGTCGATCCATTTTATGTTGACTTTGCAGCCAAGCGCGATACCCGCGTGCTCCAGCGAGTTGATTATCGAGGCATAGCTGTCACGGACGGACGTATATTTGCCCGTGACGCCGATTGTCGCCTCGCTGTCGGTCGAGCCGATTTTGTCCATAAAATCGCACCACTTGGCCCAGGCCTTGCGCTCGTGGCGGAGATTGATGCGGTCCTCTATCTTGAGCAGCCTGGCCACCTCGAAATCCAGCCCAACCTCCCTGAGCATAGCCGGTATCATATAGACGCTGGCCGAATCCGGCAGGCTGATGACCCTGCCCAGAGGCACGTTGCTATAGACGCTGATCTTCTGACGGACCTTTTCCGTGACGGGGCTGGCGGCCCTGCACGCGATGATGTCCGGCTGAATCCCCAATTGCATAAGCTGCTTGATTCCCAATTGGGCGGCCTTGGATTTCTGCTCGCCTAAGGTCTTAGGCTCCAAGATGTACGTCAGCGCCACGCAGCAACTGCTGTTGGGGCCTTCCTCGTACGCCAGCTCGCGCATCGCCTCGATGAAATAGGCGTTCTCCAAATCGCCGACCGTACCGCCGATCTCGACAAAGACAATATCCGCATCCGAGTCCGCCGCCAATTGGCGAAGCTTGAGCTTGACCTCCCCGGTAACGTGCGGAATCATCTGCACGTCCCTGCCCAAGTAGTCGCCGTGCCGCTCCTTGTTCAGCACTAAGCTGAATATCTGCCCGCTCGTGGCGAAGTTGGCCCTGCTGAGGTCCATATCGAGCATCCGCTCGTAAGTGCCGAGATCCATATCGCATTCCATCCCGTCATCGAGTACAAACACCTCCCCGTGGCGAAACGGATTCAGCGTCCCGGAATCGACATTCAGATAGCCCTCCAACTTGATTGGCGCGACCTTTAGGCCCTTATCCTGCATCAGCTTGGCTAAGCACGATGAGAATATGCCCTTGCCTAAGCCGCTCATCACCGTGCCCATCACGAAGCAATACCGCGTCTTGCCCTTCTTGTACCCGGCCGGCACCGGCGAGAAAAACTCGCTCTCAGTGGAAACATCACTAACCGACGCCAACAGATCCTCATTCTTCGTCATATACCCGTCCTTCTTCTATCTCAAGCCACACAGAACGTCTATTTATTTTTGTTTAGCCACAGAGAACTTGGCGCGGCCTGTGGCCGCAACCAAATCCGAAGCACTAAATCCGAAATCCTAAACAAATCCAAATCACCAAAACTCAAAATTCAAAACGAATATAACCGCTTGTTTCGACGGTGGTTATGGCAGCCGGATTGCAGACGTCGCGAAGCTCGTCACATAAAAAATGCTTGCCAAAAAAACAAGATGTTACGCCTTTGTAGTACAGAGAGTTAAGTGTTTGTTATTAAGCAGCAAGAAATTAGGACGCATCTCTGCAAAGCGCGTGAAATATGCGGGTGAGAGCGTTTGATTCCCGGGCGAGGGACAGGGGGAAGAATTTCTTGCAATCGGCGGGGGAGGTGGTAAATAGGAGGACATGCCAAGAGGCGGCGCACATTTTAGCACAGAGGAGCTTGTTCGAGTGCTGAGCCATTACGATATCGGGGTGGTGCATAAGGTCAGGCCCCTGTCGGGCGGGAACCGGCGCGTGCCGAAGGTGGTCTTCGTATCGGACCGCGGCAAATTCTTTCTGAAGCGCCGTCCGCGGGGCAGAGACGACGTGCGGCGCGTGACGTTTGCACACGCGGTGCAGAGTCACCTGGCGGAGAAGGGATTTGCGGTTACGTCGTTAGTGCCGACGCACGACGAGGGCAACACAATGTTGCAGCTTAACAACCACCTGTACGAACTGTTCAAATTCGTAGCGGGGTCGCGGTACAATGGGTCGGTCGAGGAGACGCTCGATACGGGCCGGCAGTTGGCGAGGTTTCACGGGTACATGGCTGACTTTGTCCACGAGTGGAAGCCGCCGCGTGCGAGCTCCCACGATTCGGCGACTGTTCGGCGGCATCTGAGAACCTTAGGTTCGGACAGGATGGCCGGGGCGGACAAAGAGCTGCTGACCGCTGCGGAGGAGCTGATGAGCATTTATAACGGCTCAAGCTCGCTGGTGAACCAGTGCGGATTCGACTCGTGGGAGCAGCAGGTGGTGCACGGCGACTGGCATCCGGGGAATATGCTTTTTTCGGACGGGAGAATAGTTGCGGTGCTGGATTTTGATTCGGTGAAGATCGCTCCGGCGGTGACGGACCTGGCCAACGGGATGCTGCAATTTTCGATTGTGGGGGGTAGGCCGAACCCTGCTGACTGGCCGGACTATTTCGATGAGGCTAAGTTGGTTGAGGTGCTGAATGGGTACCGCGAGGTCATTAAGCTGGATGCGCACAAGGTCGATTCGCTGCTTGACCTGATGATTGAGACGATGATAGCGGAGTCGGTGCTGCCGGTGGCGGCGACGGGATTCTTCGGGAATCTGAGCGGGCCGGACTTTCTGAAAATGATACTCCGCAAGGTGAAATGGCTCAGTAAGAACCGAGAGAAGCTGACGAAGGCAATGCGGGAAGCGTGGAGCGTGAAGCGTGGAGCGTGGAGCGTGAAGCGTGAGACGTGAAGTGGGTGGAGCTACCGCGCCAAGGTGATTTCAGTTAAGGCCATCCCCAAGCCCTGCGGGCTTGAGGCTGCCACCCAGGCAATGCACACAACAGCGCAATTATTTTCTGTGATCGGTATAAACCCTCGATAGAGTCGGGCGCGCTGCGGCGTTTTTGGGGTTGACTTGGGCGAGAATGCCGTTAGACTAACGTTCCTTTGGGAATCGAAAGAATCAAAATCCCTGCCAAAAGGAGATTGTAAGTGGGTTACAAGTGCGTCGTATTGATAAAGCAAGTGCCTGATACGAAAAGGATTACGGGCGATGTGATGAATGAGGACGGGACGGTGAAGCGTTCCGCGCTACCGGCCATATTCAACCCGGAAGACCTCAACGCGCTCGAATTAGCATTGCAGATAAAGGACAAGTATGGAGGGCACATAACGGTCGTTACGATGGGTCTGCCAGCGGCGAGCGCGATACTGCGGGAGTCGCTGTATCGCGGGGCGGACGAGGCAATTTTGATAACGGACCGGCGATGCGCGGCGAGCGATACGCTGGCGACGAGCTTCATTCTGAGCTGCGCGGTCAAGAAGCTGGACTACGATATTGTGCTGTGCGGGAGGCAGGCGATCGACGGGGACACGGCGCAGGTGGGGCCGCAATTGGCGGAGAAATTGAGCGTTACGCAGATTACTTATGTCGAAGAGCTTATTGAGCTGGCCGGGGAGACGATAACGGCGCAGCGGAATATCGGGAATGGGTGGCAGCAGGTCAGGACGAAGCTGCCGGTGCTGCTGACGGTCGTCGGCGATGCGAATGAGCCGAGAGTGGCGGCGGCAAGGAAGATGATGAAGTACAAGAAGGCGCGGACGCCGATTGAGGTTGCACAGGAGATTAGAGAGGCGAATCCGGATGCCGAGGAGGCGGAGATTAAGGAGCTGGTCGAGCGCAGGCGCCAGGAGATGGAGAAGGCGGGGCTGCTTATCAAGCAGTGGGACTTAGACGTTGTCGAGGCGGATTTGAACTGGTGCGGGGCGCGCGGGTCGCCGACGAAGGTGCACCGGATTCAGAGCGTGGTGCTGACGGCAAAGGAGAGCAAGGACGTCAAGCCGAGCCGGGAGGGAATCTCGGATATGATACATGAGCTGATTGAGGAAAAGACGATAGCGTAGGTAAATCAGAAATACGGAATACGATATCCAAAACGAATACGAACGACCAAAATGGAAAATTCAAAACTTGGATTCCTGCCTGCGCAGGAATGACAGTGCAGGACCGATTGCATAAGATACGAGATACGGAATTATGATAGACGTGAACAGGAAAGGCGAGGTTTGGGTATTTGCGGAGCAGCACAACGGGCGGCTGGAGGATACGCCGATTGAATTGATGAGCAAGGCTCGGCGGCTGGCGGATACGTTGGGGGTAGAGCTGGCGGCGGCTGTTCTGGGGGACAAGGTGAAGGGCCTTGCGACGAAGCTGATACAGTACGGGGCAGACAAGGTCTATGTGGCGGAGCATCCGCTGTTGGCTCACTACCAGACGAACAGCTACGCGAAGGCGATGTACGATTTGATTCACAAGCACCAGCCGCAGATTGTTCTTTATGGTGCGACGGTTACGGGGCGGGACTTGGCGCCGCGGATTGCCAGCGCGACGAAGGCGGGTCTGACTGCGGACTGCACGGACTTGCAGATCGGCGATCATACGACGGCGAGTGACAAGAAGCTGCATAAGAATCTGCTGTTTCAGATACGGCCTGCTTTCGGCGGGAATATCGTGGCGACGATTATAAATCTCGACCGCTGGCCTCAGATGGCGACGGTGCGCGAGGGTGTGATGCCGATGCCGGAGCGGGACACATCGAGGAAGGGCAAGGTGATAGAAGAGACGGTGAAGCTGTCGCAAAAGGATTTGCCGCTGGAGATTCTGGCGGAGCACAAGCGGGCGAAGAAGGTCGATCTCAAGGCGGCGAGGATAATCGTGGCCGGCGGAGCGGGGGTGGGGAGCAAGGACAACTTTCGGCTGGTGTGGGAGCTGGCAAATTGTCTTGGCGGCGCGCCGGCGGCGACGAGGGCGGCGGTTGATTTGGGCTATATCGACCACGACCATCAGGTTGGTCAGACGGGGACAACGGTGCGGCCGAACCTGTACGTCGCCGTGGGAATCAGCGGGGCGATTCAGCACCAGGCAGGGATGTCGCAGAGCCAGAAAATCGTGGCTATCAATAACGACCCGGATGCGCCGATATTCCAGGTCGCCCATTACAGAATTTTAGGCGACCTGAACGAGGTTGTGCCGCTTATGATAAAGACGATTAAAGAGAAAGGGATCAAGGAGTAGATTGGAGGGTGGAGGTCAGGGGGAAGAAGACAGAAGACAGAAGACAGAAGACAGGGAAATCCGAAGCACGAAATACGAAACACGAAACAAATACGAAATACGAAACACGAAATACGAAACAAATTCGAAATTCAAATGTTCAAATGAACAAAACGGCGAAGTGCAGAGGTAAGTTATAGTCCGGCAGCCGGATGTTTCGCCTTCGGCAATACGGATTTTGATGGATTCCTCCGCTTCGGCGCGACAACGTCGCGCCTTCGGTCGGAATGACCACTGATCTATTCAGGCGTAACAAAGTAGTAAGATGGAGCAACCACTCGGGCGAAGGCCGGATGCTTCGCTCCGCTCAGCATGACAAGGAAATTGGGCATGGCGAATTTTTACAGGGATAACAGCGACATACGGTTTTTGTTCAGGCATATAGACGCGGGCAAGCTGGCTGAGGTCTGCGAGGAGGGCTTCAGGTTCGTGGGCGAATTCGACTATGCGCCGGCGAACGCGGAGGAGGCAATCAGGAATTATGATATGGTTTTGGAGTCGCTGGGGCAATTAAGCGGGGACTTTATTGCGCCGCGAGCGGAGGAAGTGGACCGACAGGGCAACAAGCTGAACGAAGACGGAACGGTGACGCGGGCGAAGGGGATAGCGGAGTCTATCGAGAAGTTGGGGCAGGCGGAGGTAATGGGGTTCACGCTGCCGCACCGGTTCGGCGGGTTGAATTTTCCGAACCTGATTTATTCGATGGCTATCGAGATAGTGTCGCGTGCGGACGCGGGGCTGATGAATATATTCGGCTTGCAGGGGATTGCAGAGACGATCAATGCGTTCGCATCGGAGGAGATCAAGCAGAAGTACCTGCGCCAATTCTCGGAGGGGAAGGTCACCGGTGCGATGGTTCTGACGGAGCCGGACGCGGGGTCGGATTTGCAGGCGGTGAAGCTGCGGGCCTTCCAGGATAGCGAGGGACATTGGTTTCTGCACGGGGTCAAGCGATTCATCACGAACGGGTGCGGAGAGGTTTTACTGGTGTTGGCGCGGAGCGAGACGGACAGGAGCGGCGGGCTGGGGCTGAGCCTGTTCGTGTGCGAGCCGGGGCCGACGGTGCACATCCGGCGCTTGGAGGACAAATTAGGCATTCACGGGTCGCCGACGTGCGAGATATTCTTCGACAATACCCCGTGCGAGCTAATCGGGGAGCGGCAGCGCGGGCTGGTGACATACGTTATGAGCCTGATGAACGGGGCGCGTATCGGGATTGCGGCTCAATCTGTGGGAATTGCGGAGGCGGCATTTCGGGTGGCCCGGGACTATGCGGCGACGAGGAAGCAGTTCGCGGTAGCGATTGAGAAGCTGCCGGCGGTGCGCGATATGCTTATAGATATGAAGATTGTGATCGAGGCAGGGCGGGCGCTTCTGTATGAGACGTCGCGGGTGGTGGATTTGGAAATCGGATATGCCAAGCGACTCGAAGAGCATCCGCCGGAAGATAAAAGCGAAGCCAAAGAGCTGAAGGAGAACTCTCGCAAGTACAAGAGATTCGCATCGATGCTGACGCCGATGAGCAAGTACTACTGCTCGGAGATGTGCAACAAGGTCGCATACGATTCGATTCAGGTGCTTGGGGGCAGCGGGTATATGCGAGACTACGCGGTGGAGAGGCACGCGCGTGACGCGAGGATAACGACTATCTACGAGGGGACGAGCCAGTTGCAGGTTGTGGCGGCGGTTCGCGGGGTGTGCAGCGGGACGGCGGAGAAATATATCGCAGAACTGGCTGCTTCGCCTTACGATTGGCAAGTCAAAGACCTGCTCGGGATGCTGGGCGAAGGGACTCAGCTTCTGACCGAATCGATTCCGTTCGTGAAGGAACAGGGCAATGAGTATATGGACCTTTACGGCAGGGCGCTGGTCGATATCGCGATAGATTTGATTAACGGGTATCTTCTGTGCGGGCAGGCGAGCACGAAAGTGGATATGGAGACCCCGGTTGCGGAGACGGGTGCGGACGGCAAGGGGCAAACGATCTCGATGAAAGAGCGCAAGGCAAGGGCGGCGAGGAGATATGTCGCCAAGAACGCGCCGAAGATTGCGGCGCTGGCGAAGCTGATTGTCACGGGGGATAAGTCAACCTTCACGGAGTACGGGGCGCTGGTCGGGCCGGCACAGATGGAATGAGGGTCGGGATGCTTAGAGCAGTAATATTCGACTTCGACGGGGTGATAACGGATTCGGAGATTCTGCACTTCCGGGCGTTCAATGCGGTGTTGAGGCGGTTGGGCGTCGAGCTGACGACACAGGATTACTACAAGACGTACCTGGGGCTGACGGACATAGACTGCTTTAGGATGCTGATTCGCCAGGGGCTGCTAAAGATCGACCAGGGCCGGATACCGGATTTGCTGAAGAGGAAAAAGGCAGTATTCGAGGAGCTGGCGAGGACCGAGGGTCGGCTTATCGAGGGCGCACGGGATTGTATAGGTATGCTTGCCGAGAACAGGATACCGATGGCGATTTGTTCGGGGTCGCTGCTCCCTGAGATAGAGGTGGTGTTGGAGGATGCGAAGCTGCGGGAGTTTTTTGAGGTGATTGTGTCGGCGGAGCATATCAGGGCGGGAAAGCCGAATCCCGAAGGGATGCTTTTGACGCTGAAAAGGCTCAACGAGAATCGCAGGGAGCCGATACACAGCGGGCAGTGCGTGGTGATAGAGGATTCGAGCTGGGGGTTGGAGGCGGCAAAGGCGGCGGGGATGCACACGGTGGGGGTGACAAACTCATACGATGCCGCTCAACTGGGCCTCGCGGAGAAGATTGTCGGGAACCTTGCGGAATTGAGAATCAGCGATTTGCAGCAGCTTTGCGCGTGAGGCGTGTCCTGCATTACGCGGAGCCTGGGTCGCCGTTCCGGCGACTGCTAAACAAAAGACATTTCGCAACTACTTCAGTCGCAGGGCGCCTGGGCCGACGAGCTCGGCTTTGACTCTGCCGGTCTTCAAGTCGTATTCGATCTGGTCTGCAAGCTGGCCGTTGAACTGGCAGGGGAAGGATTCGCTGCCAATGACCTTTATCAGTTGCTTTGCGTGGTCGTAGAAGAGCTGGCCGCCGATGAACTCGTTGTCTTTGGCCTGATAGGTGACGCCGCCGGACGCGGTAAGCGTGGAAAGGTCGGTTTGGCCCGGGGCGGTCTCGATGAGGTTGGCCTCGATGTGATTGGCCGTGACTATGATGTGGTCGCTGAATTTGCCATTTTTGATGGGGAAGTACTGAACGACCAAAGCGCCGGCGGACCCGGCATCGACGATGATTCGATTTTCCGCCTGGAAGTATCGCAAAGCGTCGTAGTTTTGAATGACGGCCCAGCAGGGCTCGTTGAGGCTGAATTTTGGGGACTTGTCGTTGGGATCGGTCTTGCCGGACGCCTCGGCGTTGGCCAGCTTAATAATTCCCGGCCCGATGGCGGAATAAAGCTGCTGGTTGGGGTCGTAATCGAACTGTCGGCATATAAGCTCTATGCCGCTGAGCAGCAGGTCGGCGGAGGTCTTTTTGGTTGCAAGGGTGACAATTCCGCCGACGGCTCTTAGATGCTCAATGCCCATCGACGAGGCCGAGGCGCGGCTGTTGGCGTCGGCAGGCAGATCAACGGCTATCTGCTGCGATGAAAGGATGTATTCTTCGACGAAATTCGGGTCTTTGCGGACCACTACGGCCTTGGAATCACCCTCGAATAGCACCTGATTCTTCGAGGGTAGAAAACGGGCATGTTTGGTCGCGGTCACTTTCGCAGGAAGCGGGACGGCGTTCGGCTCATTACTGTCAAAGGCGTCCACGTAGAAATCGAGCTTAACGGGTCCGAGGGCAAGAATATCCGGCGCGTCGGACGGCGTTTTGACGCCTTTCTTGGGCAGATTCGCAATGAGCTGGGACGAGGCAAGGGTAAAGCTATGGTCGGGCGCGAGACTATCCTGCGGCATCGTACAGAGGCAATTGCCGTCGAATATGACCTGATTTGCGTCGGGCAGGAACTTGGCCTGGCGCTGCGCGGTGACCTTGACCGGGGCGGGAGGCTCTTTGGTCAGTGCGGCGTTGGAGTCTTCCTTCCAGAACGTCAGCTCAACAGGCCCGGCGGCAATAATCTCCGGCGCGGCATCAGGGCCGGCAGGGCCGGCCTGGGGCAGGTTCACGGTGAACTTCGAGCCGGAGAACCGCACGTCACGCGGCTGCACGAGGCCTTGCTGAGGCATTGTACAAAGGCAATCTCGCTCGAAGACGGCCTGATTCGAGGCCTTGAAGAACTTGGCGCCGTCTTTGGATGTCACCGTAACGGGGACGCTTGTGGCATTGGCATCGGCAGCCATCGCGTCGCCGCTGTAAAACGTGAGTCTCGATGCCCCGTGAGCAATGGTATCCTCCGTCAGGGCGCTGTAGTCGATTCTCCGCGTAAAGAAGGAGGTCTGGCCCTCGGCAACATCAAGCTCTTTCGGCTGCACGGAGGGAAGATCATCCGAGGGGAAATCTTTGAGCGTTCTTCGAGAATCCATCGGCACAAGAAGCATGCCGTTGTCACAGGTTACGATGATCTCGACCGTCTGCGCGGCGGTTTGGCCGGGCAGGTTCGGCTCCTGGGCAGGGGCTTGTTCCTGCGGGGCAGCGTCCGTGTCGGGGGGACCGGTTTGAACAGCCGGGGGCTGTGGCGAGGGTGCGGAAGGCGGCTTCGCGACATCCGCAGAAGAGGAAGCAGTCTCCTTAGAATCACGAACCTTGGCATTATCTGTGCTGTTGGCATCGGCCGGGCGATTTGGTTCGCCTGAGACCTTAGACCAGAGGATATCGTTAATGGACACGTCTTGCTCAGCGAAAACCAAGTGGTTGGGCGTATCAATGACGACATTGGTGCTGAGAATGCACCTATAGCAGTTCGGGTCCGCCTGGTCGGCCGGCTTTGGCGGTTCGGCACGCTTAGATTGGGCATCCGGGGGAGGCTGGGCCGGGGGCTGCGGGATGGGGGCGTTTGTCCGGGTCTCTGTTTGTCCGTCTTTTTGTGAAGCGCGCCGTCCTCGAATCTTGGAGAGAAAGGCCTCTTCGGTGCTCTTTATCCGCAGACTGTCCAGATGCGTCAAGCGAAGATATTCGAGGCGCTCGGTGCGGTCGTTGTACACGAATTGCACGCCCCTGCCATCCATCCGAATATCCTCCGAGACAACTTTTACAGGCCCCGGTGTAGAGAACTGGGACTTGTCGCTTAGAAAAATCAGATTGTCAAGATAGACGGTGCTCTCTTTATAGGCGCTGGCGGCGACAGGGACAATATGAATGACGACGTTTCCCTCAAACGTGGCGTCTTTGGGGGTGGAGCGGCCCAGGACCGTTTCGAGCTCGGTTGTGCCTTTGTCGGCCTTGATGCTGAATTCGAGCTGACGCTGATATATCTTCATCCAGGGCTTATCCACTTCCCAGACGTCGCCCATGGTGCGGACAAGCTCGGCGAAGCCGAACTCCCTTTCGATTTCCTTGTTCAGGCCTCGGGTCTGGTAAACGGGATTCTTGAGCAGAGGAATCTCAACCTCGCCGATCTTGCCGCCTTTTCCGCCGAGGATGTCGATGTTGCTGTCGGCCACGCCGACACGCCTGCCGATATCGATCGGCGGGGTCTTGTTCAACCCGGTGTAAAGCAGGTATATCCCAAGCACAACCATTAGGGAGACAACGCCTACAAGTAATTTTCGGAAAAAAGACATAACGGTCAGGCTCAACTATCAGGCAGATACCTTTTCATAAGCTCGTTCCATTTGCCGGTACTCTTGAGAATATGTTCTATCACTTCTCGGACGGCGCCGCTGCCGCCGGGACGGGTCGTGACGTAGTCGGCGTATTGCTTGACCTCGTCAACGGCATTGGCGACGGCGACGGCGAACCCGACGCACCGCATGACCGGCAGATCAGGCAGATCGTCGCCGATGTAAGCAGCATTTTCCGGCGAAAGGCCGAGCTGCTCAAGAAGCTGCTTGAAGACCGGCAGCTTGTAATGACAGTCCTCAAAGACGTGCTCTATTTCCAACTGCTCGGCGCGACGGGCGGTCGGGGCCGATAACCTGCCGCTGACCAGGGCAATCTGCAGGCCGGCCCTTCGCCACATACGAATTCCGTGGCCGTCAAGGGCGCTGAAGGACTTGGTCTCGCTGCCGTCGCTGTTGACGATTATCGAGCCGTCCGTAAGGACGCCGTCAACATCCATCGCCAGCAGCTTTATATCAGCAAGATTCGCCATAGCCGGCCCTACCCTACAACCTTGATGGTCAGAATATCCTGGACGTCGATGAGGCCGATGGGCCGATTATCCGCATCGACGACAGGCAGCTCGTCGATTCTGTATTTATGGAAGATGGCGGTGGCCTCGGCGGCGAGGGCATCGACCCTTATCTTCTTGCAACCGGCGGTCATAACATTGCCGGCCTTGAGTTCGAGGGCCTTGTGCCCGTGCTTTGTCATCAGCCTGCGGAGGTCGGCGTCGGTAACTATCCCGGCGAGCCTGCCGTCCTTGTCGATTACCATTACGGCGCCGTGGCGTTTGACGTCGCCGGTTTTTTCAAGAAGCTGCTTTATCGCGTCATCGACCGAGGCGACAGGCAGCTTTTCGCCCGGCTTGAACATCATCGACTGCTCGACCGTCATCAGGTTTGCGCCGAGCGAGCCTCCGGGATGGAAGCGGACGTAATCTTCAACGCTGAAATTACGGGCTTTCATAACGGTGAAGGCAATCGCATCGCCCACGGCGAGCATGCAGGCCGTCGTGACACTCGGAGCAACGCCGAGCGGACAGGCCTCGCTCATTTTGCCCATACAGAGCACGACGTCGCTATGCCTGGCGAGGGTCGAATCGCCCTGCCCGGTCAGGGCAATGAGCTTGATTTCCAACTGCTTGACGAGGTTTATCAGACGGGTAATCTCGTCGGTCTCGCCGCCGTAGCTGAGAACCATTACGATGTCGTCCTTGCGAAGCCGCCCCAGGTCGCCGTGCACGGCCTCGGCAGGGTGAAGAAAATGGCTTGGCGTGCCGGTTGAGGCCATAGTGGCGCTAATCTTTCGGGCGATGATGCCGGCCTTGCCGATGCCGCTGACTATGCAGGAGCCTTTGCAGTTAAAGATCATCTCGGCGGCCTGGGCAAACGACTCATCGACTATGTGCGCAACCGAACGTATTGCATCGGCCTCGGATTCAATCACTCTGCGTGCATATTCAAGATCAAATTCCACTTATCAGCTCCGAATCAAGCCGGCATTCCAACAATCGCCGACTGCTCGATTATCAATCAGCACCTGCGACTTATCAATCGCAATCGTCACAGCTTCACCACGCTTCCGCGGTCGTTGTAACAGACGAGGTCGTGTTTCTCGCCGGAGTAGTCGGCGACCGAGTGAATAACGATGCGTTTGTCGTTAGCCTGCTCAATCTCGAGGACGGCGGCCCTTTTCTGGTTCTGGAGGTAGTCGGCGACCTCCGGGGAGACGGACAGCTCGATGCTTTTTATGCGTTCATTGGATGCGGAGAGATTGAGCAGTCGAATCATCTCAATGGCTAGCGATTCGTGACTCTTGACGAAACCGGTGCCTCCGCAATGGGGACAGGCCAGGTAGGTGCTCGATTGGAGGGAGGGGCGCATTCTCTGTCGCGTCATTTCAACGACGCCGAATCTGCTTATGCCCAATATTTTTGAACGGGCACGGTCCATCCTGACGGCGGCCCGAAAGGCCCTGTCAACTTCTTTTCGATGCCTTGCGTTGCGCATATCAATAAAATCACAGACAATAAGCCCGCCGAGGTCGCGGAGTCTGAGCTGGCGGGCAATTTCCTTGGCGGCCTCCAGATTGCTCTGGTAAGCGGTTTGCTCGGCGTCCTTCTGCTCGCGGGCCCTGCCGCTGTTGACGTCAATCGCGACCAGGGCCTCGGTCTGCTCAATGACAACTGAGCCGCCGCCTTTCAGCTCCACTCTGCGAGACTGTATCTTGGCGATCTCTTCCTCAATTTTGTACTTGTGAAAGAGGGGGATTTTGCCGTCGTAGAAGCTGACCCTTCGCTTCAAACGAGGCGCGACTATCGAGAGGAAGTCCTTGATTTTGCGAACAACGCTCTCCGAATCACACAGGACTTGTGTTATCTTGCTGTCGAAGACGTCTCTGAGCGTCCTTATGACGAGGTCGGACTCCTGGTAGAGGGGTCCGGGCGGACCTTCGGCGTCAATGCGTTTTTCGATTGCGCGCCAGAGCCTATTGAGATACATCAGGTCGTTCTGGATGTCCCTTTTGGAGCATCCCTGGCCGGCTGTCCGGATGATGAAGCCCTGGCCCTTGGGCGGGTCGCACTGTTCGAGAATATCGCGGAGCCTCTTGCGCTCGTCTTCATCCTCGATTTTGTGCGAGACGCCCTGCTTTCGCATCCAGGGCATCATAACGAGATACTTTCCGGGCAAGGCAACATACGTGCTGAGGGTGGGGCCTTTGGTTTTGACGCCTTCTTTGGTGACCTGGACGACAATCTGGCGGCCTTTGCGAAGGCAATTCTGGATAAGGGGCCGCTCACTGAGCGACTTTCTTCGTCCGATGTTCTCAACGCGCTTCTCGTCAGCGCCCGAGAAATAGCGGGGGTGAAGGTCGCTGATATGGAGGAAGCCGTTTTTGCCGACGCCGAAGTCTATGAACGCGGCCTGTATTCCCGATTCGATATTCGCCACCTTGCCCCTGTAGATATTGCCGACGCGCGAGGCTACGCTGGCCCTTTCCATATAGAGCTCTTCGAGCGAGCCGTCCTCGACCACGGCGACACGGCACTCCTCGCTCTCGGCGACATTAATAAGCATTTCTCTTGCCATTTTCTCGTCCCTTACATTCGGTTGTTTTGTTGTTCACCCTTAGCGTTTGGATTCAGGAGCTCCGCCATTGCACCATAGTGCGTTTGATGGGCCGGTCGAGTTTCTCGACGTCCAGCCCCAGGAGCTCCAGAATCTCCTCCACGCGTACGGAGCCGGCCAAGCTGATTTCACATTCGACGGACACACATCCATCTTTCAGCTCGACCGACCTTAAAAAGCCTCGCACATCCACATCCTTGAATCTTGAAGCTTTGGCATCTGTCTGTCGGCGGACTATCAGAGTGTCACTTGTCAGCAGATGCCTGATTTTATTGCTTAATTCGTCATTGACATAATCGGGTCTGACCGCAAAGACGTAGGTGGCCGAGCAAGGCTGCGGCGCGTTGCCGCCCCGAGCGGCACCGACGCAAATAACCTCGCAGCCGTGGGGCAGCTCGGCGAGAAGGCCCGCTCTAACCCGCTCAGATAGCTCCTCCGGCGTCCGGTCGTCGCGCCGGCCCGCCACAAGCGCGAGCAGCTCATCATCGGACTCGACACCGACAGGCCGGGGCAAAGGCAGCGACAGCCGGGGGCGGGGGTTGAAACCCTCACTATACTGCAATTCCACACCCGCTCTTGCGCAAGCCCGCTGGAGTACTTTGACCGTCTCTGCGTGCGAGAGGAACCTTAGATTCCCTCGAATCTCAAACTTAACCAGCACTAAGATAGTATCGTTTGTCGCCCTTATGGCCTGTTTCCCTGTTCTTCGGCCCCTTGAAGCCGTTTTTCGCTCCCGGAGGCCGTCTGAGCCAACCATGCCCAAAAAATCACAAAATCCACTACCTTGAGCATTATCCGCGCCTTCGTCTCAAAGACAAGCTTTTTTTCAAAAGGCCGCACTATTTGCTGGTGCATAGGGTGTGGCAGCCTCAAATCCTAAGGATTTGGGGATGGTTGCACCGCTTTTGGAGCTTTGCCATCCCCAAGCTGCGCTTGAGGCTGCCACCCAGAATTGAACCATGCCAAAAAACATCCTCACAAAAGTCCAATCTCTTCTTGCCACGAAGGCCCTAAGACACCAAGTTAAATTGTGTATATTACTGATTTTCTCTTTCTTCGGGCCTTCGTGCCTTTGTGGCTAATGTCATTTATTGCTTGCACGTTCAGGCTGAATTTGGTACAATCCCACGTAAGAAACGTATTTATGAGGGAACTAATATGGAGCGGCTGCTCAATACGATAGCCTGGCCGGCAACAGCACTATTACTGCTGTGCTTTGTTTCAACAAGCGGGGCAAGAATAATCACCATCGATGACGATGCCCCCGCCGATTTCAACAACATCCAGGCCGCTATCGACGACGCCAACAGCGGCGACACCGTCGAAATCCAACGCGGCCGATACACCGGCCCAGGAAACCGAGACATCGACTTCAAAGGCAAAGCAATCAGCGTCCGCTCCACCGATCCCAACGACCCAAACATCGTCGCAGCAACAATCATCGACTGCAACGAGATACCTCATGCCTTCATCTTCACATCCGGCGAAAGGCCTTTTTCCGTTCTGGCCGGCTTGACCATCATAAATGCTTTCTCTTCCACACGCGACATCGCGATATACTGTCGTAATGCCGCCCCCACCATCAAGAACTGCACAATAGCCCCCAATTCCGAGAAGTCCGGGATCGCAATCTCCTGCGACTATGGTAGCCCCATAATAAGCGGCTGCTCGTTCGCCAACAACGCCACCCAAATGGGCAGCTCCCTTCACTATAGATATAGCAGTTCGACGATAACCGAGTGCGTCTTCAGCGACAACATTGGGACATATATCGAGACCGGCGCGATACATAGCTACAACAGCAACTTGACGATTGCCCACTGCACATTCCGAGGCGATTTTGGGCTGCGTGATACCATCGGTGGCACAGTAGTGGTCTTCGACAGCGAAATATCCGTCAAGGACTGTCTCTTTCTTGGGTGCTCTAATCATTCAGGTAGTGCCTTGAAGAGTTGTAGAAGCAGAATAAGTCTGGCCAACTGCGTGTTTGCACATAACTCAGCGTTGACCAGGGGCGGGGCTCTGGCGGCTGTCTGTGGAGGCAACGTGGCCCTCACGAATTGCCTCTTCACTGGCAACTCTGCTTCGCTGGGCGGCGGGGCCTTGTACACGGGTAACGGCAGCGAGATGACGCTTGTAAACTGTACATTCGCCGGCAATCGTGCCCCCACAGGAAATACACTCTACCTCGTACCCGCCATCTACGGGCCTTCACAGGTACACTTCAAAAACGGCATCCTATGGGATGGGGGAAACTGTATCGCCAACCACGATACCTCCACCGTAACCTTGTCGTTCTGCGACATTTCCGGCGGACCAGGCTCCGTATATGACCCTTGCAATGCTGTCGTTTGGGGCCCCGGCAACGTCGATATCGACCCCTGTTTTGCCGAGCCCGGCTATTGGGACGCGAATGGAACTCCGGAAGATGCAAATGATGATTATTGGGTAAACGGCGATTATCATTTGAAGTCACATGGCGGCAGATACGACGCCAACAGTCAAACGTGGGTTCTTGACGACGTCACCAGCCCCTGCATTGATGCCGGCGATCCAGTTGACCCGATAGGGGAAGAGCCTTTCCCGAACGGCGGCAGAATCAACATGGGCGCGTACGGGGGCGCCACGGAAGCGAGCAAATCGTACTTCGGCGGGCCGCTGTGCGAAACTATTGTGGCGGGGGACATAAACGGCGACTGTATTGTGGATTTCTGGGATTTGTCTATTACTCTCCTGCACTGGCTCGAAGACAATACGCCCCCACCGGCACCCGACCCAGCAACCGAGCCAAATCCTCCC
>Ga0299915_10000774_pt1 | contig 23714 bp, 25 predicted proteins | sample RVTome_13_FD_200263 | JGI IMG/M metagenome (GOLD analysis project Ga0299915, IMG submission 200263) | Soil microbial communities from uranium-contaminated site in the Upper Colorado River Basin, Wyoming, United States - RVT92D227 (version 2) ... | reverse complement strand
CAGAGCCGCCAGTATGCCTATAACTCCATGCAGAGAGGCACCGGCAAAGTCAGCCAGTAAGTTCAGGGGGACAACCGGCGGACGGTCCGAGTAACCGATGAGATTGAGAGCACCGGTTATCGATATATAGTTTATATCGTGCCCGGCGCGATTGCTGTACGGACCATCCTGCCCGTAGCCGCTGAGTGAACAATAGATAATCTTTGGATTAATCGACTTTAATTTTTCATAGTCCACTCCCAAACGCTTGACCACGCCCGGCCTGAAACCTTCGACAACGACATCGGCTGTCTGCGCTAACTGATAGAATATATCACGGCCTTTATCGGACTTTAGATTCAGCCCCATACTTCTCTTATTGCGGCTTAAGGCATCGAAGGCAGCTTCCCTTCTCCCCTCCTCCCCCATCGGCGATATTCCTATTCCGGCACCACGCCCACCGACGCCGGGCAATGCCTCAACTTTAATAACATCCGCCCCCAGGTCACCCAGAATCATAGTACACAGCCCACCAGGCGCCAGATGAGTGAGGTCTAAAACCTTGATTCCCTCCAGAGCTAACATATTACCTCCTCCCGAATTAAAAGAATGGCTGAGTTTCACTTATATTACGTTTTGACACAATCACAGTCAAGACTACCACGCTGCAGTAGTTATTGACAAGCTACTACCCCCCATATATAATAGTCACTTGCGTAATAGGTAAACGGTTGCCATTCGCCGGGAGGTGTTACAATGGGGTTTGAAACGCAGGATGTTGAACGCAAGGTTTTAGCAATTCTTAATACCTTAGGAGACTCCCAGGAGGCGGTCGGGTCCACAATTATTGCCAAGCGGCTGAAGGAACAGGGAATTGAGCTCAGCGAACGAGCGGTAAGATATCATCTCAAACTTATGGACGAAAGGGGACTCACCCGGCTTGCCGGTAGAAGAGATGGCAGAGTAATTACAGAGCTGGGGCAAACTGAGCTAAAAAAGGCTATGGTTACCCATAAAGTGGGTTTTGCTTTCTCGAGAATAGAGGTACTTGCCTTTCGCACTAATATTAATTTGGATAAACGCACCGGTTTCATACCAGCCAACATCTCCTTTTTCCCAAAGGAGGATTTAAATAAGGTATTGAGGGCGATGAAGCCCGTTTTCCAGGCGGGGCTTTGCGCTAGCGACCTGGTAGCGTTAGCCAACGAGGGAGAAGTTTTCGGCGACGTGGTAGTCCCCGAAGGAAAGACAGCCTTGGCCACGGTTTGCAGCGTTGTAGTTAATGGCGCCTTGCTAAAAGCAGGCGTACCAATTGACTCAAAATTTGGCGGCATATTGCAGATACGAAACTATAGGCCTCTCCGCTTTATCGAACTAATTCATTATGCCGGTAGTTCTCTTGACCCTACAGAGATATTCATCAGGGCTAATATGACATCTGTTGCCGAGGCAGCCAAAGATGGAAACGGTGAGATACTGGCTAACTACCGGGAGATACCTGCCGTGTGTAAACCCCTGGCTGAGGAAGTATCGGCAAAACTTAAGAATGCCAGACTCGGAGGCATCCTTTTGATTGGAAATGTCAGTGAACCGGTTTGCGAGATACCCATTGAACTCAATCGCGTTGGCGTTGTTTTAATTGGCGGTTTGAATCCGGTGGCAGCTGCTGTAGAAGCTGGAATAATCATTGAAAGCCATGCTATGAGCACCGTATTGGAATATCAGAGGTTAAAGAAATTTCAGGAGGTTATAAGTTGAAAGAGGTAAAAGTCATACCTTGTCTGGATGTCAAAGACGGCAGGGTGGTCAAGGGTATAAAGTTCGTCAACCTCAGGGATGCCCGCGACCCGGTAGAAGCCGCCGAAGCCTACTGTCGGGAAGGTGCCGATGAGCTGGTTTTCCTCGATATAATGGCCAGCGCCGAGGACAGGGGGACGAGGCTGGAATGGGTCAAGAGAGTAGCCGATAAAGTCACCATTCCCTTCGCTGTCGGCGGCGGCATCAGAGACACCAAAGACATGAAAGATTTGTTCGACCTCGGCGTCAGCAAAGTTTCCATAAATACCGCTGCCGTCAGAAATCCCGACCTGATAAAAGAAGCCTCGAAGAAATTCGGCAAGGAAAGGCTTGTCGTTGCCATCGACGGCATCAAAAACCCGCCTAACAGCGGTCGTCCTCGATTGGAGGTGGTGGTTAAGAGCGGCATGGAGTCAACGGGGCTGGACATCGTCGAGTGGGCAAAGAAAGTGGAGAAGCTGGGTGCCGGAGAGATCTTGCTTACCAGCAAGGATGCCGACGGCACCAAGGAAGGATACGATTTGGAGATGACCAAGGCCGTAGCTGAAGCCGTAAAGATACCGGTTACAGCTTCAGGCGGTGCCGGCACACTAGAGCACCTTTATCAAGCCGTAGCCACCGCCAAGGCTTCAGCAGTTCTGGCTGCATCCATCTTTCACTTCGGAGAGATATCCATACCTGAAGCCAAAAAATACCTTAAGCAAAAGGGAATACCGGTAAAAATGAATTAAAGATTAAAAAGCAAAATTAAGAGGAGTTAGGAAAAGAAAATGAATTTACAACGACCGAACTCAGACGAAGCCACCAGGAGCGCCAACCGCTCTAGAAGCGTATCCCCCAGCAGCGGTATCTGCTCCCGCTGCCTAGATGGCTGCACCGGGAACTGCGAGGTGTTCAAAGCCACCTTCCGCGGCCGCGAATTAATCTATCCCGGTCCCTTCGGCGAAATAAGCGCCGGCGCTGACAAGGACTATCCCGTCGATTATTCACATCTTAACATTCAGGGCTATGCCTTGGGTGCCAACGGAATGCCTGAAGGTGTTGTCGGTGACCCGGATACCGCCCTTTTCCCGAAGGTGGACACACAGACCGAGTACGGCTGGGACGTAAAGGTGAAGATGAAAGTGCCTATCTTTACCGGCGCTCTGGGCTCCACCGAGATAGCGCGGAAAAACTGGGAACATTTTGCCGTTGGTGCCGCCATCAGCGGGGTTACCCTGGTCTGCGGCGAAAATGTGTGCGGCATTGACCCACGCCTGGAACGTGATGCCAAAGGTAAAGTCACTTCAGCACCCGATATGGACCGCCGAATCGAGGTGTACAGGCGTTATCACCAGGGATATGGCGAGATTTTAGTCCAGATGAATGTCGAGGACACGAGATTGGGCGTTGCCGAATATATCATTAAAAAACACGACATAGAGACCATTGAACTGAAATGGGGACAGGGCGCCAAATGCATCGGCGGGGAGATTAAGGTCAACACGCTGGAGCGAGCTCTGGAGCTTCAGAAACGCGGCTATATAATCACCCCCGACCCCTCAGACCCCATCAATCAGGCTGCCTTTAGGGAAGGCGCGCTTAAGGAATTCGAAAGGCACAGCCGCCTCGGTTTCATCGATGAGGAAGGTTTCTACTCCGAGGTCAAGCGCCTGAGAGACCTGGGATTCAAACGCATCACCTTGAAGACGGGCGCTTACAGTTTGCGTGAGTTGGCGATGGCTATAAAGTGGGGCTCGAAAGCCAAAATCGACCTGCTGACTATAGATGGCGCCGGCGGCGGTACCGGAATGAGCCCCTGGCGTATGATGGAAGAGTGGGGCATACCCAGCCTGTATCTACATGCCGCAGCTTATGAGTTCGCCAAAATGCTGGCTGACAAAGGCAACCGACTGCCTGATATGGCCTTCGCCGGCGGCTTCAGCAGCGAAGACGGCGTATTCAAGGCAATCGCCCTGGGTGCGCCTTTTACCAAGGCGGTATGCATGGGACGGGCCTTGATGATTCCGGGAATGGTCGGCAAAAATATCGCCGAGTGGCTCAAGGATGGCAAGTTACCCAACACAGTTGGCCAGTTCGGCTCGACTCCGGAAGAAATTTTCATCTGCTACGAACAAGTAAAGGACATAGTCGGCGCCAAGGAGATGAAGAACATCCCGCTGGGTGCTGTGGGAATCTACAGCTACGCCGACAAAATCAAGGTAGGCTTACAGCAGTTGATGGCCGGCGCCAGATGCTTCAGTGTGCCAGCCATTTCCCGACGTGAGCTGATGTCATTGACTGAAGAATGTGCCAAGGTGACTGGAATACCCTATCTCATGGATGCCTATAGGGAAGAGGCAATGAAGATTCTAAGTTAAAAGGGTAAAAGCCACAGCCTTCGAAATGCCTTGAGGTACAATCGAAGATAGTAAGCAGTGATCGGGCTTCTCGAAGGAAAGTCTTAAAGGTCACTACAACTCACGTGATATTAAGAGAGATTTCTATTTTCCTTCCCACATGCTCGATTGCAGGAAAGTCGCCAGATTGACATCCTGGTTGGTGAGCTTGAGTTTGCGTCGTATCTTTTCCCGGTGACGGTTGATGGTGGCCTCAGATACATTCCGCATCTCGGCGATCTCTTTGGTGCGCATTCCGTTCCTTATCATATTGCAGATGGTGATTTCGGTCGGTGTCATCGAACGGTAGGAAAGAGACAACTGACTGATAAACGGCGAGGTAATTTCCTCGAGGTTAGTCTGGAGCATCTCCACATATTTCTTTTGAGCTGGAGGTAGCTGCAAAGCCAGGGCATGCAATATCGGCATCAGGATTTTCTCGACGTTCGTTTCCATATCCTGGTAAATTCCCTGTTTCTCTTGCTCAATCCGGGCCAGGACTATCCGCAGAGCGGTGTTGGACTCCTGCAAGGCTTCACGCTCCAGTGCCAATTGACGGTTGGTCTCCTGCAATTCCAGGTCTGCCGATATCCGGGTGGCAATGGTGCCAACCTGCTCGGCTACCGCATCCAGCAAAGCGCGTTCCTCTTTAAGAAAAGGACCTTCATCAGCCGGTGGGCATTCTTCCAGGTAGAAAATGCTACACTCGCCTACCGGCTCATGATACATATAAATCCGCGATGACTGCCGCCACTCGGTCACTTTGAATCTATCGCTGGTGTAGGTTTTCCCCTTAAACATGATTCGGGCACAGGTGACCTCCGAATACTGCCATGCATGAGGTAGGAAGTTCACAAGCTCCTGTAGAAGACCGTCCAGTGAATACATATTGCGCTCAGCCAGCTGGGAAATGCCATAAAGGCAGTTCAACTCCTTGATGCGCTCGCGCAGCGCAAACTCGACCTTTTCAGGTTCGATCCCGGTAGGAAACGGGATACGCCACAATAGAGCTAGGTCCTTCGAAGGAAAAGGCAGGTGCCGAACTTCGTTTGAAGACAGAAAGGTGTCTTCATTTTCCATTGCATTTCTCCTCTTTACTGCCTATTTTTAATAGGCATTATGGGTGCATTTATTCCGTATTTACATCATTTATCCTATCAAGTATCCTGAGAATAATCAAGCAGTCGCTAAATCCAAGGAGGTTAAAAATGCCACCTCAAACGCTCGAACAAATCATGGGAGGACGTCGAAGCCAACCGAATCAACTCATCGAAGTTCTTCAGGACATTCAAAAAACCTATGGCTATATATCCAAAGAGGCCATGCAAGCTGTGTCTCAAGGTCTTGGTGTGCCGCTTATCGAAGCCTACGGCGTAGCTTCTTTTTACAAGGCCTTTCGGTTAAAGCCGTCTGGCAAAAATGTCCTCACCATGTGCATGGGCACGGCCTGTCACGTCAGGGGGGCCCGCCTTCTCCTCGACCAGGCTACAGGCCAGCTCGGAGTTAAACCAGGTGAGATGACCACCGACGGTCTTTTCACCATTGAACATGTCAACTGCATGGGCGCTTGTGCGCTAGGACCGATAGTTAAGGAAAACGGTTCATATCATAACCATATGTCTCCCGCGAAGCTCCGCAAACTGATTGAGACTCTTCGCCACCACAAGACGGAGGATAATCAAAATGTCCAGACTCAATAGTACCCGCGAACTGGAACATCTGCGCGAGCAGCTCCGGGAACAACGGCGAAACATCACCACTACAGTAATGGTGTGTGGAGGAACCGGCTGTCAAGCCTCGCGTTCCCAGACTGTCATTGATGCGGTCAGGGATGAATTATCGCGGCAGGGGCTGGATACTAAGGTGCGGCTGTGCGTTACCGGATGTCACGGCTTTTGTGAGCAAGGCCCAGTTATAATCATCGAGCCGGGCAATATATTTTATTGCCACGCAACACCGGAAGATGCCTTCGAGATCGTCTACCAGACCGTAATGAGGGGAGAGGTAATCGAGCGGCTACTTTACACGGACCCGGTTTCCGGCGAGAAAATTAAGACCGAGTCGGAGATTCCCTTTTACCGGGCGCAAGATCGACAAATCCTGTCCCAGAACCTCATGGTTGATCCCTGCTCAATCGAGGACTATATCGTGGGCGGTGGATACTCTGCTCTAACCAGAGCACTTAATGGCATGGCTCCAGATAAAATAATTAAGGAAATAAAGGCATCAGGGCTGCGGGGACGTGGCGGTGGTGGCTTCCCCACCGGACACAAGTGGAGTGAATGTAAGGAAGCGCCGGGAGATGAGAAGTATGTAATCTGCAACGCGGATGAGGGCGACCCTGGGGCTTACATGGACCGGTGTGTGCTCGAGGGCAACCCCCACCTGATTTTAGAAGGCATGATGATTGGCGCCTGGGCGGTAGGCTCTCGCAAGGGATATATCTACGTCCGCAATGAATACCCCCTTGCGGTCGAGCATTCCCGGATTGCGGTAAAACAAGCTCGCGAACTCGGACTCCTCGGCGACAACATATTGGGCTCATCTTTCTCGTTCGACGTGGATATCGCCAGAGGTGGCGGGGCTTTTGTCTGTGGCGAATCAACAGCCCTCATGGCCTCAGTAGAAGGTAAAGTCGGCGAGCCAAGAGCCAAGGATGTCCACACTGTGATAGATGGTCTCTATCACAAGCCTACGGTACTTAACAACGTCGAGACCTGGGCTAACATACCTGGCCTAATCTTAAAAGGTTCATCATGGTTTACCTCTAAGGGAACACGGGGAAGCAAGGGCACCAAAATCCTTGCTCTTACCGGTCACATTAAGAACACCGGATTGGTGGAAGTGGCCATGGGTATGCCCATCCACCAGGTAGTGTTTGATATCGGCGGTGGAGCAGTCAACGGTAATCCCATAAAGGCTGTCCAAATCGGCGGTCCATCAGGCGGGTGCCTGCCGCTAGACAAGTTCGATCTACCCATAGACTTCGACGTTCTCTCCGAGGCTGGGTCTATGGTCGGCTCAGGCGGCATGGTAGTTATGGATGGGAGAACCTGCATGGTGGACGTTGCCAAGTATTTCCTGACTTTCCTGCAGGATGAATCGTGCGGCAAGTGCGTGCCTTGCCGACTGGGGATTGACCGCATGCTCGAGATAATCACGGAAATCACCGAGGGTCGCGGCAAACCGGAGCAACTCGACCTCCTCGAAGAGTTGGCTGACACTGTTTCCCAGACTGCCCTGTGCGGTCTGGGTAAGACCGCGCCCAATCCCGTGCTCACCACCTTGCGTTACTTCCGCGCGGAATACGAGGCGCACATCAACGAAAAGAAATGTCCAGCCGGGGTGTGCAAGGCTCTGATTACATACTGGATTGACCCGGACAAGTGTACGGGCTGCGGGGTCTGTGTGCAAGGATGCGTGTACGAAGCAATCACCGGCAGTAAAAAACAGGTGCATGTAATTGACACCCAACTCTGTCAGAAATGCGGTATCTGCCGAAGTGAGTGCAAGTTCGACGCGGTTCAAACCGTCTGGAAAGAGAGGCATCAAGATGTTGCAATATGTCAAAGTTAACATAGATGGTGCCATCATTCGCGCAATAAGAGGGACAAGCGTGCTACACACCGCGCTCGAATATGGCATCTGCATTCCACATCTGTGTCATGTACCTTATCTGTCTGACATCGGTGCCTGCCGGCTGTGCATTGCCGAACACATGGTCAACGGCCATTCCAATGTCACTACTTCCTGCACCTTGAACGTGGAGGAGGGCATGGTGATTATGACTAATACGGACAAGATAAGGAAACTCCGTCGCAACTTAGCAGAGTTACTGGTAGCTCAAGCTCCTAACTCTCGTGCTATCCAGGACATTGCTGTGCGCTGTGGTGTCAAAGAGGTACGTTATCCGTTCCGTAATGGTGACTGCGTTCTATGCGGACGTTGCGTGCGCGCTTGTAACGAGCTATGGAGAGCCAAAGCGAAAGGCTTTGTCGGACGAGGCAAGGAGCGCCATGTAGACTATCCTTTTGGCGCCCGCCCCGATTTCTGTAAGCAATGCGGTGCCTGCATCCAGCTTTGCCCCATGACCATCCCTCCCTGCGACGGTCCTATGAAACCCGGTGAGGAACGCCTCTGCGGCCAATGCGAATCACAGCTCATGACTAACGAACAAGCACCGGGCGGTTGTGTTTGGTGCAAACTAGGCGAAGGCTTCGGATGCGGGCGCTATGTCGGCAGTCAAGCCAGATAGTAGTCAACCCTCGAGCAAAGAGCATTGAATTCATCCTGTGGGTCGGGACTGCACGCTTGACTTTCGCCACGCCGTAGCCTATCTTAGAGCCGTGGTGCCAGCCCGGGAGTCGTAGGTGAGCGGACGAGATAGTTTCATCACAGACTTGATCTATCTAGCCATAGGCTGTGGAGTGCTGGGGACATTACTAGCTTTCGTTCTCGTTTTCGCCTGCCAGTATTTCGGCATCGATTTATATAAAAATCTATGGTTGCTTCTAATACCTCTTGTTTTATCGATTGCCCTGAATATCACCTTTATCGAACTGTACCGTAAGTTCAAAAAGAAATAGCCGGATAAGCTATCTATTTATATCCTCACGTATCTGCTCTATGAGCTCTATCGCCCCCTCGGCCTTTTGAACCAGCTCAGGGTCTTGAGACAGCTCCATGGCTTTATTGTAGCTGTCAATAGCCGCAGACCATTCTTCCTCCTCGGTAACGGGAAGGAACGAGCTGGCGGAGGGGAGCAGGTCTATTACTTTACTGTAGTCGGCTATAACCGGGTCCCAGTTTGCCTTCATACCCTCGGCCCAGCTTTTGTTAAACCGCGACCAGTCGAGTTGGGGGTTCAAGGCGATAGCCGCCTCGTAATCAGCAATGGCATGCGCCCACTGTGCCTTTTTGGCATGAGCAAAACCAACGTTACAATACGCCTCCGCTGGGTCAGGGTCCTGTATCATTGCTTCCGGCAGGTCAGGTATGACTGCCATCTCCCATTGCGGCTGCTTGACGTAGAGCCAGCCCCGGCCTGCAAATGCCATCGCCAGGTCGGAGTGGCTTTCGAAAAGAATGAACAAATAGTTATAAGATTCGAAAAGCCACTGCGCCTTGTTGATGTAAGCCCAGCCGCGACCGTTATATGCCCCGACCAGGCCGGGGTCGAGCTCAATAGCCTGGCTGAAATCAGAAACGGCTGCATCCCACGCCCGGTTAGTCAAATGCGCCCAACCGCGACTGTAATATGCCGCTGTATATTCAGGGTCCAGCTCGATTGCCTTTGAACAATCGGCGGCTGCCATGAGGCCTTTACCCTTGAAATAATAGGCTTGACCGCGAGCCAGATAGGCATTGGCAAGGTTAGGGTCTAACTCTATAGCTGCAGTGTATTCGCTAATTGCCTCGTCATAACGTCCCTGCTGAGCAAACTCATTGCCTTCCTGAACTAGCTGCGCTGCCTGTTCTTCACTGACCGGTGCCGGCGGCTTGGAACAGGCGGCAAGCAGCAACACAATCCCACAGACAACCATAATTATAATGGACTTTTTCCTCATAGATTATTTACTCCCGCGCGTAGTTTATTCAGGTGAATCGGGACATTATACATTGGGGCAGGAGAAATAATAAAGTAATTGATTACAGAGATTCCAAAAGATAACGGAGATTATCTCTGCAATCGTCAATAATCGCCGTAATCCGAAATCATTCGAAGGGGAATTGCTTTCCTTCCTCTTTCCCCATAGCCTGCAACATTTCCATTTGATTGGCGAAAACGGCTGGAACTTCTTCAGGTGATTTTTTAATCAGGGAAATCGAGCCTGTGGGACACGTGGATACGCAAAGCCCGCAGCCGATGCATCTCTTCCTGTCGATGACGGTACGGTCGTTTTCAAGTTGTATGGCATGCATCTGGCATCGCTCCACGCAGGTACCGCAGGTAGTACAGGTGTCGTAATCTTTTGCAGCATAGTAGTTTGACCCGACCACGAATCCGAGATTATCGTATTTTGCGGTAAGGGCTAAAGCCTTACAGCAGCAGCCGCAGCAGTTGCATATAAAATCCTTGTTCCCCGCGTGGTTCCAGGAGCAGTGAATCAGACCATCCTCCTCGGCTTTCTGAAGTATCTTTCTTGCCTCCTCCTGTGAAATCTCCCTGCCCAGGCCGTTTTCGATGTAGAAAGCCGCTGCCGGTCCAAAAGACATACAGACTTCCAGAGGATAGTCGCACCCGTTTCCCATCATCCTGCTTTCTTTCCGGCAGATGCATTCAGCCACAGCAAACCTGGTATTCGAGTCGATAATCCGTGACACCTGTTCGTATGGCTGAATCTCGGTGCCTCCCTGTATCTCTTTCTCCACAGGTATGACGCGGAACATACCTATTTTTCTGTCTTGCCACGAAGATGTCATGCCCTCATGGTAAAACCTCTCGAACAATTCGACCTTTTCCGGGGTCAAGCTTTTCAACTGAAACTCAAAAATCCCCACTACCCACGGTATCAGGAAGAAGTAAAGCTGGTTATCAGGCGACTTAAAGCGAAGTATCAATCCCTTTTTCGCCATCTCGGAGAGGGTCTCTCCCAGCTCCTTTTCATCCTTTCCCATCCTCTCAGCTATAGTCGGTAACTTTTCCCGATATGGGCGCAAGTGCAGCACTATCTCCGCTTCCTCCGGAGTGAACAGATGCCGCAGCACTTCCAGCTCCACGCCGCTTTCAGTCTCAGGGAACCCCTGGGGAAACATATCCAGCCTGTCACGAAGTCTCTCATAAACGTCAGCCATTTCAGTCTCCTTTTGCAGTTATCCCCATCTTACGCAGGCAATTGATAACCCGCCCTTATTATTGTATCATCTTCTAGAATAGTGTTGCTGGAATTATCGCCACAAGGGAAAATCCAGCGCATCCACTATAATCGCAATATACAAAGTATACCAAATAACGGACTCGAATAATTGGAGGAAACGGTGGAAGCAGCCGGCAAGGGGATAGAGCTCAACAAGAAGTCATCTAAGGAAAGGCTCTATTGATGAGAGGCACAATAGCTTTGCTCAAGGCGTCACTAAAGGAATTCGGTGCTGATAACGGCACCCTCCTGGCAGCTTCCATTTCGTACAATTTGCTTTTTTCAATATTTCCGCTAGCTCTTTTTGCAGTATATATAGCAGGGTCTTTTGCTGCATCTCCGAATTTGCAAGAGCAGATCATTCGAGGCATAGGCTATCTGCTCCCTGTGTCTCGACAGTTGATCACGAGCACGATATCCAATGTTGCCGCAGCCCGCGGAGCGATCGGCGCAGTGGCTTTGATTGCACTGGTATGGGGTGGTCTATCCTTTTTCAATTCAGTAAGAGTGTCCTTGAATACGGTCTGGGGCATCCGCAGCCCTCATCGTATTTTCAAAGCTCAGCTTATCAACCTGATAATGATGATCGGTGCTGCCATTCTGCTGTTTTTATCAGTCCTTATAACTGCCATGTTCAGCATCATCCATGAACCAGGCATACAAGTAAAAGGAGCCGAATTTATGCGCAGCACTCTAGCCATGCGTATATTGGCGAACATTTTAGCCACTGGGTTTGCCTTTTTAGTGTTCCTATTTATCTACAGGTTCATCCCCGGTAGACGGCCAAAATGGAAGGATATATGGATAGGTGCTCTGGCGGCTGCTGTTTTCTTTGAAATTACAAAGGTCATATTTATATGGTATATAAGGGTTTTCAGCCCGTATGACCTTGTGTATGGTTCAATAGGCGGTCTTATCGCTTTTCTAATGTGGACTTATTTATCGGCGCTGGTTTTCCTTTTCATCGCCAAGATAACTCATGTGAACCTTGAAATGCGAACTAGGTCCACTATTTCTGCTCCCTAGCTTTGAGGGCTTCCCGAAATTAAAAGCAGGTCGTGGTGACCGCCGCAGCATTCAGACTGGAGCAGGTCAAGGGTTGCTTGCTTTCATTACCCGCAGGTTTCCACGCATAAGCAAAGCTTCCTTCTGCGGGGTAAGCCGGGCTTCCTTCAATATCTGTTTTAACCCACCTTGAGCCAGGAAGTCTCTGAAACACATCCGATTATCTCTTCCGGCAAGGAATTCCACCACCCTGATGAGGTAAGCAAAGATGTTTCCGGGTAATGGTGCCTGGAAATCGATGAACATCAAAACGCCTTTATTCTTCACCACTCTTTTCATCTCGGAAACGGCTCTATTTCGCTCCTCTCTCCCCATCTCGTGCAGGGCGAGCGATATGGAAGCACAGTTGAAGTAGCCATCGGGGAACGGCAGCTCGGTAGCGCCGGCTATGCGGAAGTTGCTATGGTTGAATCGCCGTCTTTTCCTGTTCTTTTCCGCCAGCTCAATCATATTGGGGTCCTGGTCCACACCGGTGGCGATGGCGCCCTTCTGCTCATAGTGGAACACCTGCTCGCCCGTCCCGCAGCAGACATCCAGCACCCTGTCGCCCGTTTTTATATCAGAAAGCCCGGCGACGCAGATCCTGACCTCTCTCAGTATGGGATCAACTATGGTCGAATAGTTAAATAGAAGCACGTATGGATTATATCACTTCGGTATTGCCGGGTGGCGGACTGCCTGTCACCGTCATCGGGCTGGAAATAAAATACGGTTATACCTCAAGCTAACCTGAGGCATAACCGTATTATGCTTTCGGTACTACCGGGATAAGGGAGCAGGCAATCTTAACTTCAATTAACAGCTATTATTAACTAATTAACCAGGCCTTCCCACAGCCCACAGCGCCTTTATTGCTGCCACAATCGCAGCCGGTGCCATCAAAGTAGCCACCAACGCCAGTATAGCGTCCAGCATAGCACCGATGCTAAATGTGCTAAGAGGTGCAAATACGCCGCCAACGACTATCAAGGCTATGGTTGCCACCAGGAAAAGCAGTATCTCCTTTGCCGTGATATTCAAGAACCCTACTATGAGACCCAGAATAATCAGAACGATGATAATTGCGGGCATAACAGCCGAGCCAATAATGCCTAGAGCTGCCATGATGCCTACTACTACGGCGATAATCAGACCGACGATAAATGCCCAAAAACCGATCATGCTCAAGATATTAGTCTTCCCCTTTGCCATGATTAGCTACCTCCTTCATATTTTTTGTGGGCTACTCCCTATAAAATTATCACACCTGCCCGTTACCCTGTCAAGACCCCCCTTATATAGTAGACTCAGTAGCTGGGGGTGTATAGATATTGCCAGGCGGCAGACTGTTTTGATAGCCTTTTCTGTCATTGCGAGGAGTCCCGATTGCGTCGGGACGACGTGGCAATCTCAGCCTTCGGCTCGCAATGACACAGGTGACAGTCCCAATGGTGGGAATATCCCACTTGCCACATAGTCCCACTCATGCTATACTATTGCTGCCATGGATACAATTATAAGAGATGCAGACTTCGAAAAAGTAGCTGACAGCGTAAAACCGGATGCTAAAAGGCGGGTAGTCCTGCAAAAGCTTCAGACACAGGAAGGCGTCAGCTATCATATATACCGCAACAGCCTGGGACAAATTTTACTGGACCCGCAGGTAACCATCCCTGCTTCAGAGATATGGCTGTTCAATAACCCGAAGGCACTAGCCTCAGTCAGGCGGGGGCTTTCCGATGCTGCCAAGGGCAAGGTGTCCAAAGTTGACCTTAAATCCTTATAAGGTCGAACGCTTTTGTTTGAATTACAATGGACGGCGGAGGCAAGTAGGACCTACAATCTGCTCAAAAATGCTGCCTCCCAGAGCAAACGTTACCAGGCTGTCAAAAAGACCATCAAGTTCCTGGCCACGAACCCCCGGCATCCCAGCCTCCAGACGCATGAATATATGAGTTTGAAGGGTCCCAGCGGAGAGAAGGTTTTTGAGGCGTATGCAGAGCAGAGAACACCCGCCGCTTATCGAGTCTTCTGGTATTACGGTCCTTCTAAAGGCATAATCACAATTTTTGCCATTACCCCTCACCCTTAGTCACGGCCTGGCGAAGGGGCCAAACCATCAATTAATTGTGTATTAGACAACTGCTCTCCCATTGAGCTACCGGCATGACAGAGTCAGCAGCTGGTGGGCATACTACGCTAATGACGGCAAATGAGTATTGTCAGGCAGCAGGATGCTATGATATGGCGGAGAGACATGAGAGGTATAGTCAGGTAGATGGGTTGTGAATAAGCAACTTGATTCAATAAGAGATGGTGCCATTGACATATTTTTCTAATGCACCCTCTAAGAACATTTGGAAGGAAACTAGTTGTTTTTCTAGTTGTTCATGATATCTCCAATCCGTCCAGATACGATCATTTAAATTAAAGGCAGCAATCCCCCCAAATTGAGTAGCTTGTTTAATGTATTGTTCATCAACATTTCCATTTTTATGAACTAGACAGTTACGCCGAGCATCAAGTTCACTAATCAACGGCTCGAATCTTGCTAAGTTGCCGGTCAGAAGATTCTTGCTTTCTAACCATTTCTTTACTTTACTCCAACCTTGAGTATTCTCTCTTATTTCCCCTTCTGCTATGTGGCGACTAGGGTTTACAAAAATATATGCATCACGCATAAATTCCTCAAAGAGAGACCAAACGTAAACTATTACCATGTTAGACAAGTGACCTGCCTCTGTACCGCTTTTATCCCATTCAAACATAACAGCAAAATTATCACCATAAGCCAATGTGGCAAGTCTTCTAATATCCATATAAAGTGAAGAAAGTTCGTTTCTGAAACGGTGACCTTGTCGATAAAAACTACTACGTCCCATCATTGAACTGCCTCAAATAATTGTACCACTTCTTGTATTATGAGCAGCATAGTTTCCGGGGAGATGGCCTCTGTGTTGCCAATGAGCTTTGCCATGGCAAGGGTGGGAATTTCATTAACCTAAACTATAATTTTTGGAGTACTGGCTTGTGGCTAGTGTCGGATTCACCGGAACAATTGTATTCAAATTCGATAACGCAAATAGCATAATGCTCTGAGAGCCTGCCATAAAACCTCAGCCCTTATTACTGAACCTTCTCTACTTTAAAATTGATTTTATATTCGAATAAGTCTACGTCTGGTAAATCTAACGCAGCAGTTTTCAGTTCGGGAGTTATTTCGTGCGCAATTATCATAATCCTGACTTTTGGGATATTGAGCAAGGTCTTTAGCCTATTTTTGTAATATAGGCATTGACCTATTACTTTCTGATAGCCTCTACTAACTTTCAGTTCTATTACGACTGGCACATTCATTTTGTCTATGGCTAATATATCTATTCTTCGGCCATCTTCATCAATATTATATTCCACACCTTCTACGCCCCTGTCATCTTTCCAAAGCTTTAACCCGGGCTCTAGCGCCATCAAGTTACTATATAGATACTCTTGAAGATGTTCCTCCAACGCAAACTTTTCGGTTTCACTGTTTTCTTCTTCGTGTTCTTCTGTTTCGATTGTTGTTCCTCTGCTTGCCAGGAATGCTTCATATATCCGCTCATATCTCTTGATCTTGTTCTGGCCTTGCTGAGTTTTTCCATATGGCCAATATTTATCAACAAACTCTTCAAGCGCATTATTCTCTTTTAATAACTTTACTACTTTTCCTCTACGTAAGGTTGACGTATATGACTTATAGGCATCTTTTGATTGCCGTATCGAACTTGCTTCGTTCCCCAATCCTTTTTGTGCAAGATAAACCCAGGCCAATCTTAAAGGCAGTCCTTCAAATTCTTCTTTTTCATCAAAGTTTCGCATCGTACTGCCCCATGTTTTTGGGAGTATTGGCCTGGCTAATGCTCTAGTTCGCCAGAAAAATTGTACTCGGGCTCGATAACACAAATAGCGTAATGTTCCAGAAGCGCACGCTTTTTCCAGGGCTGCTTTCTCTGTTTTTCATCGAGCACGACCAGGTGCCTGACAGTGCAGTTGGCGGATAGGTATTTCTGGGCTTCGCTTGAGTCGGCACAAAGTTTTTTATCGATTAGCCCTTTCTGAATAGGTTGACCGCTGAATCCGAACAGCCTGTTTTGATGATGGGCATGCTGCTGAATCCTTTTCTGTATGTCCGGAGCTTTACCGGCATAGATGTATTTCTTTTGCTTTCTATCGTAAACCAGATAGACTCCCGGTTTGTTAGGCAGATGCAGGCAAGCTTGCTCATAGCCTAACTCCTCCGAGTTGAGCAGCCTGCCGAGCAGGTGAATGACCTCATCATTAGGTTTTAAAGCCAGACTCTCCTTGCTTATCATCAAGCCTTTAGCCCAGGCATCCAGCCCGTCACTGTAGCCGCCTATTCGCGTGCCATGGCAATTGGTGGTGTGGCCCCAACAGCACGGGTAAATGCGGGCAAACTCCTGCCCGCGCTGTTTAACTGCAATAAACCTCGGGTCCTGGTCTGCCGGAGTCCTTTTACGCCGGGAAGCCCGTGCGATAAACTTGTGACCGTCGGGCGTTACCATCTGCTGTTCGCCGGCATCATCCAGACGCTGCCAGACAATATCAAACCGGCTCTGTAGTAACTTTTGACTTTGATGCCGCACACTCATTGCATTAGCCCCCGACTGAACTGCCCCAGGCTATTGTACCACTTCTCATGTATGAGCAGTATATCTGCCTCAACGGCAAAAACGCATTTTAGTCTGACACGCTCTTTCACCTGCGTTCCGCAGCTATCTCCCTGGCATTATTCCAATAAGCATCTATGGATTTTGTGTGAACTTAGCGTTATGATAATAAGCAATATGCCCAGACAGCGGCGCAGGAGGTGAGAATAACATGGCAAGGAAACGACAAAAAACGCTTATCTGTCAGATTTGCGGGAAACAGAAGAAACCAGGTGAAGTCATACCTGCGGAACTGATACGTGAACCCATAATTAAGATTATCCGTAAAACCCATCCAGACTGGTCCTCCAGTGGCTTCATTTGTATTTCTGACCTCAATCACTTCAGGGCGAAATACGTCGAGGATATTATCCGGAGAGACAAGGGTGAGGTTTCGACATTAGAAAAGCAAGTCGTGAAAAGCCTGGAAGAGCAAGGGCTGTTATCAGAGAACGTGAATATTGTGTTTGACCGCAGGTTAACGCTTGGTGAACGTTTGGCAGACAAATTAGCTGATTATGCTGGAAGCTGGCGCTTCATCGGCATTTTCTTTGCAGTGCTAATATTGTGGATTGCCATAAACTCCGTGGTACTGATCTGGAAACCGTTCGACCCATACCCATTCATTCTTCTCAACCTGATACTTTCGTGCCTTGCTGCCATCCAGGCGCCGGTAATTATAATGAGTCAAAACCGCCAGGAGACAAAAGATCGCCTACGAGCCGAAAATGACTATCGAGTTAACCTTAAAGCCGAAGTGGAGATTCGTCACCTTCATGAGAAGATGGACCACCTTCTCATCAATCAATGGCAAAGACTTTTGGAGATTCAGGAAGTCCAAACCGAGCTGATGGAGGAAGTTGCTCGTAAACGATCCTGAGCAAACAACAATGATGGAGTATCGGCTATTGAACTTCTAGACCTCGATTAGCCCCTATGATGAGCAGCATGGTTTCTGAGGAAGGGTGGCTCTGGCTGAATTAGAGCAGACTCAGAACCACACTCTGACCGGGCAGTGGTCCGAGATGTTGTCCTTCCAGTTTTCCATCACCTCAGGGTATCTGGCATGTTGAAAGTCCACTTTCTCATTTTCTATAACTCCGCTCGGGGCACCGGGAGCCTGGTCTTTCTCAAGGTGGACAAGTGTGGCTTCCCTGGGCAATATCTCGCCGGCCTTATTTAGCTGCCGGTAAGCCAGTCCGCGGCGCTCTATATGTGGTTTACGCGAACTGTCTGCTTCTACAACCCTGGCAATGCGCTCACTCAGTGCCTTTGAAGCAAGAATAAAATCGATCTGAGAGACATGGCTCTTGCTCCGCCAATAATGAGTCCACCGGTCATTAACCGGCCTGTACGTTGCCACTATGTCAGTCAGATACGGAGACTTAAGCAGAGGAGCCACCCAGGGGCTCAGTGCCGTATCGTTGAAGTCACCGACTACAGCATAAAGGGCCTGGCTGTGCTGACCTTCAAAGCGTTCTGTGAGGTAATTGCACACCTCCCGTGCCTGGCGCAGGCGCCGCTTATGGCTGTCCTCAACCCTCTTGAAATATTTTTTATCTGTTTCACCTTCTTCTCTGATTACAAGCTTTGACTTTAGGTGATTGATGAACAGCGTAAGCAAGGCACCATCCGGCAGCTCAATCTCGGCCTCCAAACAATCGCGACTGAATATCCGTTCCTTTTTTCGTTCATTTACTTCGTACACGTCATCTATATGGGTACGTATTCTCCCGATAGGTAAACGTGACAAAAGCCCGACATCTATGTTGCGCGAGTCATAGCCATCGATGAGCAACGAATACGGGTAGTAATCGTTCAGATACAGCTGGTTAAACACACGTATCGCCTGTATGTTCTCGACCTCCTGAAAGCAAAGAATATCCGGAGGCACCCCGTCCGGTTCTTTGAGCGCGTCGGCAGCCAGTTGTCTTCTCTGGCTATCCCACACGATATACTGGTCCTTGCCGTAGTGACCGAAGGAGACACCGGGAAGAAAACCCGTCAAACCGGCTTCGGCTGCTTCTTCCAGGTCTTCTTTTGCCCTCGAGCCGGGATAGCTGCGTGTAAACTTGTAGCGTAAGAAGAAGTTATTGGCGTTGAAGGTAGTAAGCGATAGCATCCACGTCCTCCTTTCTCAACAGTTGGCTCTGTACCCTACCCTAGTTCATTGTACCACTTCTTATATATTAGCAGTATAGTTTCGGAGGAGGGACGACTCCAGATAACGCCGATGTTGACAACTGCCGGTAGTCGCCGTATCCTACGGCAAAACAATCAGGGAATAAGCAGATGAAAAAGCTAGGCATGATTTGCTCCGTCTTTATGATGACCTCGCTTCTGTTCGTCACATCCTGCGTTACCAGAGAAGTCACGACGGAAGAAACATATTACGAAACCGAATACAAGACTGAGTACAGGACTGAGACCTATACGGAAACTGCGGATGCCGTCATAGCGTCCAGGCAGGGTCAAAAGTATCTCAGTCCCAAAATAAAATGGCACACCAACCTGATTTCCCCGGGGTTTGAAGGTTCAGGCGGTACCTACTACTATGGCTATCAACTTGACGCATGGCATTCCAATGCCAAGGTGGAAATCCGCATTTCACCGGTGGCACAACAACAAAAAGGCATAGTGCGGGTTTACGACCTTACCGGCATAGGTCAGATTCCTCCCAGACCAACCCCCTTCAAAGAGTGGTATATGGGGCCATACCCGGAGGAACTGGACTGGTTAAACAAGTTTAATTACACGCTCAGCACGGCACGCCTGCTTGGCGAAGTGCGCACGGGGACGGGAACAGATGGCTATATTGTATTTGATGCTAACGGTATAACGGAATTCGGTATATTCGCCACCACCTGGAATTATTATTCCATAAGCAGCGTTCTTCTGACCTGGGTTGATGAAGTAATCGGTGAAACGACGGTCACCAGGGAAAAGCAGGTCCCGTACCAGGTCCCCAACCAGGTTGAGAAACAGAGAATGGTCACAAAAACACAAAAGGTGCCCGTCTGGGAAGTCATTTTGGGCAGGTAGCAGCCTTTAGCTTCCGGGACTATTTTCCTATTGTTTTTCAAGTTGGTTGGAGGTATAAATTAAGCATTAGATCACCACTATGACATTGACCTTGGTGTATTCGAAGGAGGTTATGCCACTTGTTGAAAGAGATGAGAGTCCCTGTGTTCGATTTAATTTCTTGCCTGTCGAACGCAATGGATATGGTCGATCCAGTTTTAGTTGACCATCACAAAAAAGTAGCTTATATTGCTTTGCGTGTCGCTAAAGAGCTCGGTTTATCGGCTGAGCAAGAACAAGACCTCGTACTGGCTGGGATATTACATGACATTGGTGCTCTTTCTCTGACAGATAAATTGCAGGCTTTGCAGTTCGAATTTGAAAATCCCCATCAGCATGCCAAGATGGGATATATGGTTCTCAAAATGTATGAGCCTTTCTCTAAGGTAGCAACAATAATACGATTTCACCATGTTCCATGGCATGATGGAGAAGGAGCCGAATTTGAAGGGCAAAAAGTGCCACTCAGCAGCCACATACTACACCTGGCTGATAGAGTCGCTGTGAGCATCCAAAAACAGCAGGAAATACTGGCTCAAGTTTCCCCGGTGTGCGGTAAGATTGAGCAAAACGCAGGTGAGATGTTCATGCCAGAGATAGTTAACGCTTTCAAGGCATTAGCTCAAAAAGAATATCTCTGGTGCGACTTGGCATCCAACTCAATAAGCCCAATACTGACACAATCGATAATAATGCCGACTATTGAGCAGGACATACACGCTCTTCTCTCGTTAGCCAAGCTATTTGCTCATATTATCGACTTCAGAAGCAGATTCACTGCTACTCATTCAAGTGGAGTCTCGGCTACTGCAACTACTTTAGCTGAATTTGCCAGGTTTACCGAGAGGGAATGTAAAATGATGACTGTTGCCGGATATGTTCATGATTTAGGTAAACTTGCCGTACCAGCAGAGATCCTGGAGAAACCTGCTAAATTGACAGAGAATGAGTTTAACATAATTAGACGCCACCCTTACTTGACTTACCGTGCCCTCGAAACCATTAACGGCTTTGATACCATAAATACATGGGCATCCTTCCACCATGAGCGTATTAATGGAAGTGGTTACCCTTTCCATCATAAAGGTGAGGACATGCCGCTTGGTTCACGGATAATGGCAGTGGCTGATGTATTTACTGCCATCACAGAGGATAGACCATACAGGAAAGGAATGACCGAAGATAGCGCGATGCATGTTCTGCAACAAATGGCTGATAACTCATTTCTGGATAGCGACCTGGTATCACTGCTTAGAATGCATTTTGATGACATCAATTTATCTCGAAAAGTGGCCCAAGCAGCCTCAGTAGAGGAATACGAACAACTGATAAAGTCCACGACTCCACACTGAGCATTTTCTGAGGCTAGTTCTTGTTGCCACCGGGCAATCGGAATCAGCGTCCCTTCCATTTGCTATTTGAGAGATTCTCCTCGGAAAGAAATAACTTGCCGTCTTCAGTGTTCTGAATGACCTGGGCTTTCTTCAATACTTCCAAAGCAGTCATCTTATAGTCTTGCCCCCTGATTATAGCCTGTCCAATGTTCTTAGGTTTAAGCCCCAGTTCCTCAATCGTTTTGGCATTGTTAATTCCAACTGCGTTGCTTCTCCGGAAAAGACGTATTATAGACGGGATACTTATCCTCAGGCGTAGTTGCGGCAAAATAAATACTAAAAACAGCAGCACAGCCACCAGTATGAGCATAACAGTTGTATCACTCATGCTTGCCCTCCATTTTGATTTGTCATAATTTTCTGCTCCCGGCTCCTACCTGCTATTTTTGGGTAACCACAATTTGCCTCCCCAGAGAGTCGGCAAAATCTACGGTCACATTGTCAACCGTTGAGTCATCGTCTGTTTGAATATCAAAACTAAAGACCTGTCCGGGCAAGGTGGGGCTGCGATGCACATATATTTCATATTTCACCAGAGTGGTGCCGCTCCAGCAGTTCATGGTACATATCACGCCTTTCAAGCTTTCGAAGCTGGCATTTCGCAACGTGCCTTTGATAAATAGATACTGCACTCCTGGGATTACGGCTGAGCCCAAGCTAATGTCACCTCTCCTTCCCCATTCGAGCGACTGCATCTCCAGCGTATACTCCGATTTGGGGACAGCTGTGGCAAAGCTATAATCTGCTGACGAGGCTTCGTTGCCAGCTTCATCTTTAGACTTTACTCGATAGCGGTATTCGGTATTGGGCTCGAGACCGCTTAAGGTGATGCTGTGGGCGGAAGTCATCTCATCCGAAGTGGCGGTTAAACCATATTCTATGGTCTTGCCGTAATCGATTTGGCTGCTGCCCGCCTCATTAGTTGACCAGGTAATCACGGCTCCCGTCTCAGTTTCAAACGAAGCCGAGACATTCCTTATTACAGGAGGCGTAGTATCGGCAGGCGGCGGTGGCGGCGGATTGACATAAATGACCAAGGCCTTACTGACAGTGCCGCCGGCATTTGTGGCAGTCAAAGTACAAGCGATAGTCCTAGCCGGTGACAACTCCACTGACCCGGTAGCAGCAACTTCTCCTACACCATCTATAGTCACACTGGCAGCATTTTTGACGTCCCATTCTAAGATCGTTGACTGACCGAGATTGATTTCTGCCGGAGTGGCATTGAAAAGAATAATGGCTGGCGGTACCGGTCGGCAGGAAAAGAAGCAAAACGACAGGAGTGCCAGACAAGCGAGCAAAACGATACACCATCTGAGCTTAGTTTTCACGCCTGTCATTTGCAAACTCCAATTTATTCGAAATTATACACCCAGCCAGGACAAAATAGAACGCTCTCCGTTTTCGTGTCTGTCTGTTATTCGGTATTTTGCGGGCTGAACTCCCCGTCGGCTAGCTCCGATACCACCTGCTCAGCCTGCTGTATCTTATTTATGAGCTCAACATGTAATTGAATATATTCATCGGATTTGGTCACAAACTCATCAAGATATTTCTGTTTTATCTCTTCATCAGAAGAAGTAAGATACGACCACAGTTGTGGAAATATATAATCGGAGAAAATGGTCTTATCCTTCGAGGCTGAATATTCAGCTCCTTGTAAGGCCGACTGCAGCCGGCCGCACAGTTCCTGCCACTGAGCTAGTGTAAGTTTTTCAGCCTCGGGCATGTTTTTTTGTGACTCACTATAAGGACTATTGGAACAGACCTCTTGGGCAAGTTCCAAACAGCCAGCACATTGTATCGAGCATGTCCTGGCTGTTTGCGGAGATGGCAATCGTTCGATTAGAGGAACCCAGCGCTCCATAAGCGCTCCGCTAGCCGAGCTTTTTTCAACTATGGGCAGGTCTCCCACCGGGCATATTCCCATTGGCGGGCATAATATACCGATTTCGGAAAATTCATTCCAGTTGAAATCTTCTAATTCTGAAGCCATGACCTGCGCCTGCTCAATGTAGTTCTTCAGCTTATCACAGGGGTCAGTGAATTGTTGCTCGGTCTGCCCCTCATGCTGACCGCAAGCCATAACCGGCAGAAGAACCAGGGCTACAGCTATACAAGCAAACCATTTCAATCGCATCTTCATAATCTACAATTCTCCATTTGCTTATAAACGCCCGGTTGTCACTAAATTTTTAAACTGCATGGGGATTAAGCACCGAAATCCCTAAACCAACGTCCGCCCCGATTCGTTCTATATTTAGAAACCAGGAGGAGAGCGCATAACATGAATAAAGAGCTAATCACTATAATTGGTAGTTACCTGTTCGTCTGCTTGTCCTTCGTTTTCTGTGCCTGGTATTTAATTTAGTATATGCCATTTCCAACTAGAGTTTAGGATTTGCACATGGGATGCCGTAAGGTCAAAACCTGGTGGCTGACACTCATTCAAGGTTCTTAAAGCGGAGCCGAAATAAC
>Ga0299915_10000771_pt1 | contig 23774 bp, 20 predicted proteins | sample RVTome_13_FD_200263 | JGI IMG/M metagenome (GOLD analysis project Ga0299915, IMG submission 200263) | Soil microbial communities from uranium-contaminated site in the Upper Colorado River Basin, Wyoming, United States - RVT92D227 (version 2) ... | reverse complement strand
TGCCTGTACGTCCGCTACGACGAGCGCCAGACCGAGCCGACCGCGCCGTATCCAGTCGGCGACGACTGCGGCATGGGGCCGTGCGAGGCGACGCGCGTCGTCGAGGGCGTGACCTTCGAGCTGCGATGCAAGCCGCACGAATCACGAGAGGACGACGTGCTCGCGAGGATCGTGCGCTTCCTCGATCGCCTGTCACCCGACGGGCGCGTGATGGATGACCTTCGCTTCCTGCAGTACTTCGCCCGTACGGCCGGCAATGCGCTGCGCAAGCTCGAGGATCAGCAGCCGCCCGAAGTGGATCGTCCGCGCTGGCAATCGATGGTCGACCAGCTCGGCACGAGCTCGAGCTCCGCGGCGCGCGCGGAGCTGCTCGCGGCATTTTCGCTCGAGACGGGTCCGGTGCTGTTGCAGCGGCGCGGCAAGTCGAAGGGCGAGCTCGACAAGCTGGTCTCGGACGCTGATGTCGAGCGCACGCACGAGCTCCTCGCTCGAGCCGAGGAGGTGCTCGCCGAGGCTCCGCAGGCGGGCCACGCGTTCATCGAGGCGGGTCGCGAAGCGCTCGGGCTCTACGGCACGTTCCGCGAGAAGCCACCACGCTACGAGGACGTCCAGGATCCTCTCGCGCGGCTCTACTTCCAGGGCTGGGCTCACGGACCGGCGATCCATCGTCGCATCGCGCTCGCCTTTCAGAACGTGCGCACGAGCGCGTATCGCGTCGTCCAGAGCGATGCGAACGAGCCCGACTGTCTCGCGCGCGCCGAGCTGGCAAGGCTCGACGCCAGGGCCATCCTCGGTCGGGACGCGATCACGCTTCCCGATGTCGCGCACGCGGTGCAGATGGCGCGCCGGCTCGTGGCGATCGTGTTCGGCGTGATCCGCGATCGCACCTGCATGGCTGCGCTGCCACCGTGCCCACCTTGCGACGACCCGGCGGTGTTGCTGGCGTGCGTCAAGGTCGTCGGCTGCAAGGTCGTCGAGATCTGCAACCTCGAGCGCCGCTTCGTGCTGTCGCCGATGGCAGTGCGCCACTGGCTGCCGCCGCTGCGCTGGTTCGGCGAAGTGCTGGAGCAGCTGTGCTGCGGCGGCGCGCTCGCAGATGTCGACGGCAAGTACCACTACAACACGGCCAAGCAGCTGTTCGCGGTGCGGGCGCTTGCCGAGACTCCGGGCATCGGGTCGCTCGCGCAGGTCGCGTCCGACTTCTACTCGCATGCGCCGCATCCGTCGGCCATCGCCCAGGCATTCCGGCCGCTGGTGTCGCTCGGCGACGAGTCCGCGACCACGGTGCGCGAAGGCTACGTCTCGCGCCGGGAGATGCAGAGCGCGCTCGAAGCACTGAAGCGCGAGATCCAGGGAGCGGGCTGAGCCATGGCGTCGCCGATCGTCAGACCGAAGTACACCGAGGGCCAGGTGCTCGCCGCCGCGGACCTCGAGGCCCAGGTCACGTACAGCCGGATCGACTCCGCGATCCACGAACGCACCGAGCATATCTGGGGGATCGCGAAGGGGCTGACCCTCGAGCTACGCGACCCGCAGGTCGGCGCCAACAACACGCCGTACGGGCAACCGACGATCGCGATCGGCGTCGCGGTCGACGCGAGTGGACGCCGGATCGTCGTGACGGAGGAGCGGCAGATCACCGCGCGCGAGTTCCGGAATGCTGGGGTCTGGTCGAGCGGCGATCCGAAGGAGACGAAGTACCCGATCTACCTCGTCGCGATCGAGGAGCCGGTGGTCTCCGGCCGGTCGGGAGGGCGATGTGGGGTCGACGCGGCGACGCGCACCGCCGAGAGCTTCCAGATCGAGATCGGGCGGCCGGGGACGGAGCGCGCGGTCAACGCGCCGACCACCGAAGCTCCCATCGGATCCGGACCGGGCACCGGCGGCAAAGTACTCGTCGGCCTGGTCACCTGGGATCAAACCGTCATCGCCGGCGGCGGGTTCACGAGCGTGTTGCACGGTCCGGCGCACGGCATTCGCTACGTCGGCGTCCGCGCGTCCACGGTGATCCCGCACGCCGGCAAGCTCGTCCTCGCGACCGGTGACGACGATCCGCGATTCGTCGTCGAGCTGTCGCAGGATGACCAGGGCAAGGCCGAGCTACGATTCGGGCGGCAGACGGGCACCGCACCGGTCTCCGGCTTGTTCGTGGTGAACGACAGAGGTGACGTCACGATCGCCGGGAAGATCACGAGCCCGATCCCGCAGTTGCCGATGTCGATGGCGGGATCGATCTCCCACGGGCTCAGGCTGCCGCTCCCTCCAGCCGTGACGGACGACCTGGTCGCCGACGGTCGAGTGACGCTCCAGTACTTGATCAGCCCGCACCAGGCGAAGGCCGACAAGCTGTTCAACGGCCTGCTTCGCGAGGCACTTCCGACGCCGATCGAGTGCTGGGTAAACCCCGATCCAGAGGACCGACGAGTGACCTGCCGCGTGCAGTGGCGCACGACGACCGCACCGTTTCGGACCCGGAGCGAGGCCGGCACCGCGGACTACCTGCTGATCGTGACCCCGAAGGGGACTCCATGAAGATGCTCACCGTGATCACCGACCTGAGCACGGGCACCGTGCTGGCGGCATGCACCGCGCTCGATGGTAGATCGCTCGAGGAGCTCGTCCCGAGCTCGCTGGCGATCGTCGTGGCGCATCAGGAGCTCGAGCTGCCGGCCGGCGAGCTGCGCGCCCATACCGTGACCGCGGCCGATGCGATGGCGGTGCTCGCGAGCCCGACCGAGTACTGTGTCGTCGTCACGCCCGCGACGGCCAACGATCCGGAGCAGGTGGAGTTCGTGAAATCCACCGACCAGGTGACGCTCGATGTCTCGGGCGCGACCCCGAAGATCACGGTGTCGTCGGGGACCGTCCTGCCGCGCAGGGCCTGGGTGATCGTCAAGAAGGGCACCGGGATTCCACAGCGCGAGCCGAAGGACATCCCCTCGAACCTCGACGAGGTCACGTTCTCGATCGGGATCTCGGCAGGCGACGTGGTCATCGGGCTGGTCGCGAACCATCGCGCGGACATGCGGATCAAGTGACCGAGCGTGCCATCCACATCGATCAGTGCGTCGTGCGGATTCGCCGGGCGAGTGGATGGAGCTGGGGCGCGAACCCCGACGCGCTCGTTCGTGCGGCGACTCGTGCGTTACCCGCACTGCTGGCCCGCCAGGTTCCCGCATTGCTCTCCGTCGATGGACCGGGCGTCGTCACGGTGCCGGAGCTGCGCTTGACGATTCCGATCGCGCTCGAGGACCTCGCCGGCGTGGGGGAAAGCGACACGCTCGGCTCGCTACACGGACCCCTCGCCAGGCTCGACGAGCGGCTCTCGGCTGCACTCGCAGCGTCGATCGGAGCCGCGGCGATCACCGCCGACCCACAGCAGCAGGAGCCGGAGAGCAGCGAACCGCGCACCGGGACGCCCGGGCGGTCCATAGCATCCGCGTCGCCGATCGCGCCGATCGTGACGCTGCTCGCGCGCTGGACCGCAGCCGGTCATCTGCTCGACACGATCCGGCGCCTGAGCGACCCCGTCGCGGAGAGCTGGCGGCGTGCGCTCGAGCGCGAGCTCGCGCCCGTGGTGCGTGAGGAAGCAAGCATCCTGGCCGATGCTGCGACGAGCGAGATCCTCGAGCGAGTGGCAAGCGCGTCGCTCGGGCCCGATCAGGCGTGGCTCGCGATCGTCGCGTCGCTCGTCGGAGATCCGGTTCGTCCGGGCTCCGTCGAGCGCTCGATCGAAGTCGCGTCGCAGCACGTCGCGCCTGGCGATCTTGTTGCCAGCGGGGCAACGCGCGTTGCCACGAGCGAGGGCGAGTCGCTCGCCGAGCGCGCCATGGGCCGATCCGAACCCGAGCCGGCGGCATCGGCAACGCTGATCGATCCGGATCGCACCTCGCCCTCGCTTGGCTGGCATGCGACCGACGAGCTCGAGATCGCATGTGCGCTGCCGTTCCTCGCGCTGTTCCCGCTCGCTCGTGCGGGCTGGCTCGCTGCGCTCGACGCCGCGGTGACTGCTGCGGGTGCCCGCGATGTCCTTCCAGGCCTCGCGACGGCCCTCGCGTACAAGCTGCTCGCTCCGCCGATCCGAGGCTGGCGCCGTACCAGTGGTGCGAGTACGGCCGCGGCCGCGTTCGCCGGGCTCGCGATGGCACCGCCGGATTCGGTCCTGCATCGACTGTCCGCGCTCGACGCTCACCTCGCGGAGCCCCTCGAAGCCACGGTGCGGACCGCGCTCGTCGCCGGTCACACACGGGGATCGCCGTTCGTGATCCAGGCAGCGGGCGATGGCTATCACCTGCTCGATGGCGAGGGGCTGTTCGCGCTCGCGTGGTCGGCGCGACCGCACGAGCTCGCGACGGAGCTCGACGAGCTCGTGCTCGTGCCCGCCGCGAGCGCGAGTCCAGAGCTACTCGATCGGCTCGAGCTCGCGAACGTCCGGTTCGTCACCGACGCGCCGGCAACCCGCGGCGAGCCGTGGCGCGAGCTCCCCGGCGGCCTCTGCACGAACGACACGCACACGCCGGCGGATCAGCTGACTGCCTCGGCGCGCCGGCTCGACGAGCTCGCGACGCTCGCCGGCGAGCTCGATGCCGAGCTCTCGAGACGCCCGGGGCTTCCGCTCGCGACCACCGGCGTGGTCGAGCGCGCCCTGACGCTCGGCGCGGCGCTCGCCCTCGGCGACCTGTCATGGACACTGTTCCGGGAGCGCGAGGTCGCGACGCCCGTCCTCGCACTCCACCGCTTCGCCGACCTCGGTGCGACCGTGACGTTCGGTGCCGAGGTCGTCAGGGTCCGGTTGCCGCTCGGGCGCAGGCACGCAGATCTGTTCGCGCATCGCTATACCGGGGAAGTCCACGACGTACCGTGGTTCGACGGCCGTGTCGTCGAGATCTGTGGAGGATGACGATGGCAACGCGCGCCTCGTACGCGATCCGGCACCTGCTCGCTCGACTCAGGATGCTCAATATCGTGATCGACGCAGCCGCGAACAAGCGCGCCAAGCTCGGCGAGCTCTTCGTCGCCGCCGGCGCCAAGCCCGACGCGATCACGCGTGGCCACGTCGATGCGGTGCTCGGGTATGTCCACAAGCTGCACGAGCACCTCGGGCTGTCGGTGGGGACGCCGCCGGCGATCGATGACGAGAACGAGTGGGAGGCGGACATCCGCAATGCCGCGCAAGCGGACGGCGTGGTGCTGCCACTCGATGCGCTCGCAGCGGCGTTCGAGCTCACCGAGTTCGAGCAGGAAGCACTCGCGCTGTGTGCAGCGCCGGCAGTCGATGCCGTGTATGGGATCGCGTTCGCGTTCCTCCACGACGATCAGGCGGCACGCGCGCCGTCGATCGATCTCGTCGCATCGTTGACCGCACCAGATCTCGGCACGCTGGTCGAGCGCCGCGCCGTGCTCGGGCCGCTCGGACGGCTGCGGCGGCTCGGGCTCCTGGCCATACGTCCGCGCGGGCACTCGTACCTCCAGCACGAGCTGCTACCGACCGACGCTGCCGTGCACCTCCTGTTCGGCGGCGCCGGCGATCCGGCGGTCCTGTTCCAGGATCCGGCGGAGGTGGCGATCGCCACCGATGCACCGGCACCGCTCGGGATCGATCTCGAGCGCTGCATGAAGATGGCGACGGCGCTCGTGCAGGGGACGATCGACACGATCGGCATCTTCGGCGGTCGCGACTCCACGCGACGCGAGGTCGTGCGCTACATCGCCGCGCGGACCGGCCACCCCTTGAGACGCTTGCTCCCGGCCGAGGATCCTCGCGCAGCGCTCGAGACCGCGGCGGCCCTCCACGCGATCCTCTGGATCGATATCGACTGCTTCGAGGAAGCGGCGCTCGGCCCGTGTGCCCCGCTCGCGGTCGCACTGTCGCGCGGTCGAGTCGCGGCGGTCATCACCGGGACGCATCCGTGGCGCCCACCGCGCGTGCTCGAGGTGCGCGCCTATGCCGAGATCCCTGCGACCGAGGTTCCGCTCGCGCTCCGGCGCTCGTTGTGGCTCCAGGAGCTACCGGAGCTCGATCACGAGAAGGCCGGAGAGCTCGCCTTGCGGTTCCGCTTCGGCGGCCCCGAGATCCGCGCTGCCTCGAACATGGCGCGGGCGACAGCCCACGCGCTGCAGAACGGACATGCGGTGCACGAGACCGTCGACGACGCATGCGCCGCGATCGCTCGACCCGCGTCGATCCGGTTCGGTCGCCTGATCGAGGCGCGCCGTCAGGCCGCAGATCTCGTACTGCCTCCGGCGGAGCTCCGGCAAGTGCAGGACATCGTGCGCTTGCACCGGCTCGCGCCGAAGGTGCTCGAGGAGTGGGGCTTCTCGGCCAAGCTGACCTCGGCCGGTGGGGTCAAGGCGCTGTTCGCCGGGGATCCCGGCACCGGCAAGACGCTCGCGGCCGAGATCGTCGCGAACCAGCTCGGGCTCCCGCTGTTCAAGGTCGATCTCGCGCGCGTCGTGTCGAAGTGGGTAGGCGAGACTGAGAAGAACCTCGATGCGGCATTCCGAGAGGCAGAGGATAGCCATGCCATCCTGTTCTTCGACGAGGCCGAGGCCCTGTTTGGTGCGCGCGCCGACGTTCGCACGGGCGCGGATCGCTACGCGAACCTCGAGGTGAGCTTCCTGTTGCAGCGGCTCGACGCGTTCTCCGGGGTCGCGATCCTCGCGAGCAACCTTCGCGACAAGATCGATGCGGCGTTCACGCGGCGCTTTCACGTCGTGATCGCGTTCCCGCGGCCGCAGGAGCCCGAGCGTCGCTCGCTCTGGCGGCTCGCGTTCCCGACGCGCAGCGACGGCACCGACATCCTCGAGTGCGACGTCGATCTCCTCGCGCTCGCGCGCTTCGATCTCACCGGCGCCGGTATCTTCTCGACGGCGCAGGCGGCCGCGTTCCTTGCTGCCGACGAAGGCGCCGAGCAGATCGCGATGCGTCACGTCGTGCGCGGCCTCGCGCGCCAGTTCCAGCGCGAGGCGCGGGTCCTCACGACCGACGATCTCGGCCTCCACGCGTGCCACCTTGCAGAGGCGCGGTAGTGGCCGACAAGGCGACGGCTGCGGTCGCGACCGACAAGGCATCGCCGGCGAAGGCGTCGCCGCCACCGGCAACCACCACCGCGCCGCCGGCGACGACCGCCGTGTCGAACAGCGCTGCCGTGGCCGACAAGGGAGCGGTCGCGCCTCCCGAAGACGTCGTCGAGCTGAAGGGCCAGACGACCTTCAACCCCTCCGAGGCCTGGAAGACCTACCTCGCGAGTGTACGAAAGCCGACGCTGGTCCCGGCCAAGTTCGGTACGCTCGCCGCCGGCCACCTGCCGATCGCACGCGACAAGGGCGAGACCTACAAGACCTCCGGCGACGGCAAGCTCGAGCTCGCGCACCCGCTGTTCAAGGATCTCCCGGTCGCTCCGTATCTCTCGGTCGGCGTCGACGACAGCAAGATCTCGGGACGCATCGCGATCCCGGGCGCAGGCGACATCTTCGACGCGTTCACCGAGTTCGCCGACAAGCTCCAGATGGTCGGGTTCCAGCTCAAGCGCCCTCCCAAGCCGATCAACGAGATCCAGAACGGCAACCTCGTCCTCAAGGCACCGAATATCCCGCTGTCGCTCGCGGGATGGCTGAGCGGCAACCTCGAGATCGGGCTCGAGAACGAGAACATCACGTTCAAGGGCACCGCCACGGTCAAGGTACGCGGGCTCGCCGAGGGCACGCTCGAGCTCGCGCGCGCGGCGACCGGTGCGGTCTCGGGCAAGGTCTCGCTGGCCGCTAGCATCGCGAAGTTCTCCGGAACGGTCACCGCGACGTATCTGAACGGCGAGGTGTCGGTCACCGGCCAGCTCTCGTACACGACCGAGAAGATGAAGGGCACGGTCACGGTCGTCGTCATGGAGGCGGCCGAGGCAGAGAAGAAGGCGCGCGAGCAGATCGATCCGGAGAACCTCGTAGCGGACTCCGCGAGCGACAAGGAGAAGAAGCCCGAGAAGTTCAAGAAGGGTGAGCGAGGCATCGCGGGCTGGGGCGAGCTCGACTTCGCGTTCACCGATTGGTTCACCGGCAAGGCGAAGGTCATCTTCGGTCCAGCCGGATACATCACCGTCGTCGGCAAGATCGCTCCACCGAAGAGCCTCGAGTTGATGAAAGAGCGCGTCTGGAACACGCGCCTGTTCGGCCTCGACCTCAAGGCGCGGTATGGCGTTCCCTACGTCGCCGACATCCACGTCGGCTTCAGCATCGAGCTCGGTGCGGTGGCGCGCATCGGACCGGCCGTGCTCACCGACATCGTCGTCGACGGCGTCTACTCGACGGATCCGACGGTCTTCAACAGCTTCTCGATCAGCGGCGCGTTTCGCATCTCCGCGTATGCCGGCCTCAACCTGCGCTTCGAGGGGAAAGCCGGCCTCACGCTGCTCGGCCACGACGTCGACTTCGGTGCGGCGATCACCGGCAAGGCCGGCGTGAAGGGCTACGCCGAGGCGCGCCCCACCCTGGGCTACCGCGAGACCGCGGGTCTCGATGCGGGCAAGAAGGGCGAGTACTACCTGAAGGGCCACCTCGAGCTCGCGGCGCAGCCGTTCGTCGGGCTCGATGGCGAGCTGTTCGTCAGGCTCGATTCCCCGTGGTGGTCACCCGCGCCCGACAAGACCTGGACGTGGCCGCTGTTCTCGCTCGAGTACCCGCTGCCCGGCGAGTTCGGCATCGCCGCCGACATCGACTACGTGATCGGTTCCGGTCAGTTCCCGGAGATCAAGTGGGGCAAGGCCGACTTCGACTCGAGCAAGTTCACCGACTCGCTGCTCGACGACAAGATCCCGCCGAAGAAGGTCGGCGGTGACGTCCCCAAGGCCGGCTCGTTCAAGGGCGAGCAGCCGCCGCCACCAACGGCTCCGCCGAGTGCACCATCAGGAGACGCGAAGGCACCGGGCGCCTCGGAGCCGAAGGCTGGCTCGCCCGCAGCGAAAGGTGGGGCGGGCGGCGGTCAAACTCCGACGGAAGCGTCGAACGTGCCCAAGGACCCCGCCGTTGCGAAGCGCTGGCTGGCTGGTCTCGAGGAGCTTGCGAGGTTGCAGACTCACGCCGAGAAAGATCCGGAGGACGAACAAGAGATCGCGGGGCATCTCGATCACATCAAGAAGACCTACGGCTTCAAGGACCTTCGCGCGACGGCGCAGGGCGACGAGTGGATCGTCCACGCGGACATGAACCCGAACGCGACCAAGAAGGTTCGCAAGATGACCAGCGACGCCGGGAAGAAGCTCCCGAGCGCGAAGTCCGGCGAGGAAGGGAGTGAATATGCTGCTCGCATCGGCTATCCGGCGCCAGAACCTGGCTACCACTGGGCGATCGCTGCTGGAAAGCCCGTCTACAAGAACAATCCGGGCAACGCCGGCCCGGAGATGATCCTCAATCCAGGAAAGCGTCCACCCAACTTCATCACCTGGGAGAAACCGCCGCCGGGCGAGACCGAGGAAAAGGCACGGTTCGGCGAAGACACGATGCACGAGTACATGGACGACAAGGGCTATGCGCTGATCACCGCGCGAGGCAAGAGCCCTTTTGCGACGGGGATCGATGGCATCTATGAAAAGGCAGGGGGCCGCCCCAAGTATGTCGTCGGCGAGGCGAAGTTCGGGGCCGCGCGCCTCAAGCCGGGGCAGCTCACCCGCAAGTGGGTCGAAGACCGTCTGCTATCGGCTGTCGAGAACGATCAGGCGAAAGCGGACGACATCCTGAGCACCAAGTATCAACGCTGGGCGGTATACGTGGATGCCAAGGGACACGCGTATCACGAGGTCGTTCCATGAAGCCGCGCTGTGCATTGAAGGACGAAGTGTACTGGCGCAACCAGGTCGCGTTCTTTCAGAAGAGCGCGCGGCGATTCGAGAAGATGGGGCGCGACGAACCGGATCGCGAGTTGCGCCTCCGAGGGCTCCGGCTCGGGTGGGCGCGCCGGCTGGACCTCGTCCGCGCACAGTATTCGGCGGGTGCGCCGATCTCGAAGCTCGCGGCTACGTTCGTGGAGCTCGTGGCCGCGCTGGAGGCGTTCCTCGCGGAGCCGGATCACGAGCAGGAGTATCCATATGATCTATCCGATATCGACGACTACGTAACACTGATGGCGCTCTTGAGTCTCGGAATCCTGTTCGGCGCGTCGCGTGAACAACTGGAGACGGTGCTGAAGCTCGGAGGAAAACCAGGGCAAGATGCGCTCTATGACGCGATCGCCGCGTGGGCGATCCCTGGCCGATCGGCCCGGGCGAAGCTCCTGCACCCCACGCCCTATGCATTGCTCCATCGAGCGCTGAACGTCGACGACTCCGACGATGCAGGGACCGACATGGTCGAGTTCCTCCAGAAGTACTACGCCGGTATCAAGAAGGTGTACTTCTACGATACACATCTCAAGCCAGAGGCCGGGTTCGCGGGATACTGGTCATTCGAATCGGCGGTGGTTGTTGTAGTGCGAGACATCGATGACAGTGGATTCGCCGACAATCTGTATTATCCGGCCGATCTCGCGCAGTACGCTCGGACCAGACGCAAGAAGTAGGGTCGACCGAAACGCAATGAGCCCGCCACGGGCTTTGGAACTGAGATGGAATCCAGACATCCCGCGTTGACGATCGAGAGGGACGCGACGCTTGACTCGGTGAAGAGCAAGCTGCACACGGTTCGCTTTGATTCGCGGTTCTTGCGCGTCGATTTCGATGCCGCAGCGACCGTCGAGAAGATCTTTCGCTAGACGCTACAGGATGATGCCGACGCAGCAGCCGTTGCTGGCATCGCAGTAGGTATTACTCGGGCAGGTCTCGCCCATCGCACAGCTCTGCGTGCCGGTCGGACAGGTTGTCATCCCGTTGCACTCGGGTGGCAGGTCGCCTGCATCCTGGCCCGGGCACAGGATGCAGGTGGTGCCACCGCAGTCGGAGTCGCCGCAGTCGGTGACCTGCGTGCACCGCAGACACTTCGTCGGATCCGACAGCACGTCGGCCGTGCAGTCGGGCGAGGTGGCCGGATTGGTGGCGATGTCGAAGCACTCCGTCGGGTTGTCGGGGTTGCAGATCGTGCAGCAGCCGAAGCAATCGCAACCGGGCGGCGTGAGCGCGCCACAGAAGTCGATGCACATCTGCGACAGCGGCGTGGTCCCGATCGGGGGTGGGCAGGAGGCGGGATCGTACTGGCTCTGACCGATCGGGCACTCGGCGACGGTGGCCGCGCCGAGCAAGCAGCAGACGTGAATATCGCAGCCGTCGTTGCCGCCGCCGCTGTTGCCGTCGAAGAAGCAGTCCTGCTTGACCGGATCGACGTTGTCGCCGGGGATGCCGGTCTTGAACGTGGACTCGTCGTTGTCCGTCGGGCCGGTGCACTCGATATCGAACGAGTCGATGCGCCCGTCGCCATCGTCGTCGATACAGTTGGAGCACTGCGGGTTGCCGGGCGCGGGTGCGGTGCAGCCTGGTGGGGTTGCCGCGTCGGCGGTGGGCCCACCGTCGTCGCCTCCGCCGTCATCGCCGGCTCCGCTGTCCCCCGTGGTTCCGCTCTTGCCGCCGCAAGCGACGATCGTGATGGTCATGCAGATCAGGAGCCAGTGCTTCATCGGTGTTCTCCCTTGAGGTGGGCGAGTAGCTCGCGAGCGTCATCGGCGTTCTTGCCACGCGGAAACCGGGTCAAGTAGACGTTCAAGAGCGCCGCGGCCCGTGGCTCGCGGCGATCGGCCGCCAGACGACCGGCGGCGAACAGCGCGACCTCGGTCCACGGACCGGTTCGCTTCGAGAGCTCGAGGTAACCGGCGAGCGCGGCACCTGGGTCCCGCACCTCGAGGGTCTGCAGTCGTTCGAAGGTGACGCGATCGAGATCGACCGGATCTGGCTTCGGCGGGTCGACCTTGGGCTTCCGCGACGGCGAGTCGGGCGTCACGATCGCCGGCTTGATGACGGGCGGCTTCACCGGCGTCGGATGCTCGGGCGGAGGTTCGGTCGCGCGAGCGGAATCGGCCGGCTCGGGCTCGCGCTGTGCGAGCTTCGTCGCGATCGCGTCGGAGGGGTGGTCGGAGCTCCAGCTCTGATCCGCGCGGAGCACGACCTTCGTGCCGCGGAACTGAACCTCGACGAGCCCGTGCTCGACCTCGACGGTGGCGCGCTCGAGGTAGCGCGCGACCCGGAACCGCGTACCGACGACCCGGACGATCGTGTCGCCCGCCACCACGACGAACGGCGCGCCGCGGCGCGGTGCGATCGTGAACCAGGCAGCGCCGCGCTCGAGCAGCGCGCTCGGCGCATCGAGATCGCGACTCATCACGACCGCGGTCTCGGGATCGAGCGTCACGTGCGCGTCCCCGAACGACACCGAGGACGGGGCGGCGCCGGAGACCACGCGAGCCGGAGACGCGTCGAGCTCGCCCCCGCCCGAGCGGGTCGCGAGCACGATCGCGACCACCGCTGCCACCGCCACGATCGATCCGGTGATCGCGATCCAGGATCGCGTGCGTGTCCGTGGCGCGACCGGCGCCGCGTCCTCGACCCGCGCCCACAGCTCGCGCTCGACCCGAGCCCACGCGATATCGGACAACGGCTCGACGGGTGGAGGACCCAAACGCTCTTGGTCCGTCATCGCTCCCCTCCTTGCAGCTCGGCCAGATAGCTCGAGAGCACGTCGTCCTTCGACGCGCGCTTCATCAGATCCTTGCGGGCACGCCAGACCCGGGTCTTCACGGCCACCACGCTCGACTCGGTGAGCTGCGCGACCTCGGCCAGCGGCCGGCCATCGATCACGGCGAGCGCGAACGCGATGCGTTGCTTGGCGTCGATCCGATCGAGCGCGGCGTACAGCCGGCGCCCGGCCTCGCGGATCTGCACGAGGCGCCGCGTGTCGGCGCCGTCCGCGATGTAATCTTCGACCAGCGACAGCTCGACCGTGGGTGGGCGGCGCCGGCTGATCGTGAGGTACGCGATGCGCGTGGCGATCGTCTGGCACCAGCGCCCCAGCGTGCTGTCCCCACGAAACGAGTGCAGCCCGCGGAAGATCTCCATGAACGCGTCCTGGATCAGATCCTCGAGCTCGCGATTCGAGCCGAGGATCCGGAACAGGGCGTGATGGACCGCGGCGCGCTGCGAGTGAAACAGCTCGCGCTGCGCGCCACGATCACCCGCCGCCGCTCGACGAGCGAGGTCGAGGTCGTGTTCACGCGCAGTTGCAGGCAAGCTCGCCACGTCTACTGTAGTGGGGGGCACCCTCCGGAAGGTCACAACCAATTCACCGGCCGAGGTCGGCAGCCACGAACAGGCCGATCGCCGTGGCGAACCCGGGGACCGCGAAGATGTCGCCGTTGCCCATGAGCTTGCTGTAGGTCGGTGTGCCGGGAATCCCGTCGAGCTCCGCGGACGCACCAACGCTCCAGCGGCCGAAGCGCCACCGCACCCACAGCCCACCTCGCACCACAGCCAGCGTCGCGGTCTCGGTTCGATCCATCGACATCTCGAGTCCGTCGAGCGACGAACGTGTGATCCCGAGCGCCACGTGTGGCTCGAGCTCCCAGCGGCCATGTATGTGGGTCCAGCTCGCGAGCGCGAACCCGGCCCAGTCGCTCCACGTGCCCTTGAACCCGGCGCTCTGCACGTCGATCCGAGGCCCGAGCTCCACGGCGACGCCGAACCGCCAGCCGCGATCGCCCCACGGCCGAACGAGCGCCGCACCGACGATCCGCGCGCCGATCTCCGAGCCACTGGTGACGCGCGTGGCGCCACCGGCCTGCATGCGGAGCTCCGGTCCGGGTTGCGTCGGCGGTGGCGTGATGACCGGGGCGATGACCAGCGGTGGAGTCGCGGGCTCGAGCGGCGGCAACCGCATCAGGGTCTTGACGGTCAGCGCGGACGCCGTGGCACTCACCGCGTCGAGTCGGCCGGCCTGGCCTTCGCGATGCTCGGCGGCACCACGCTCGCGATCGAACACGACGAGATCGCCGTCACGGCGCCACACGACAAACCGCGCAGCCTGCGCGATCGCGCGCGCCTCGGCTTCTGCCGTACTTGCCGGCACCGAGCTCTCGACGACGATCTCGAGGCGCCAGGGCGCGAGCGCGCGCTCGACGGCACCCCGCAGCTCGGGATCCGGATCTGCGAGCACGACGCGCGTGCTCGGTGGCGCTGCACGCGCACCACTGGAGGCCAGCACCAGGGCGACGGTGATCAGCGCGAGCACGCGTGACGAGAAGAGGACCGGATGCAACGCTGACCAGAGCGTAGATCGGATCGGTCACTCGCGTCGTGGTCGTTCGGTGATCTTGATCGTTTGTTGGTGTCGAGCCTCACAACGATCGGTACGCCTGATCGCGCTACTGTCGGCGGCGCGGATGGAGGACATCGACGAGACCACCGGGGAGCTCGGCGATGACACGCCCGGGGCGCGGTTCGAGCGAGGGAAGCGCCGGCTCGGGCTCGTGCTCGGCCCGATCGTCGCCGTCGGAGTCGGCCTGCTCGACCGGGGTGGGGCCTCGCCGACGCTGGTCGGCCTGATCGTGCTGTGCGTGATCTGGTGGCTGACCGAAGCGGTACCGCCGGCGGCAGTCGCGTTGATCGCGGCCGTCGGTGCGGTGGTCGGTGGAGTCGCCACACCCAAGGTCGCGTTCGGTGCGTTCGGCACGCCGCTGCTGTTCCTGTTCGTCGGCTCGTTCTTCATCGCCGAGGCGATGCGCGTGCACGGGCTCGGCGAGCGGCTGTGCTCGGCGGTCGCGCGACGGGCCCGCGGCCGGCTGTCGTTCCTCGTCGCGATCGGCCTGACGGCGTTCTTCCTGTCGATGGTCATGTCGAACTCCGCGGCGACGGCGATCATCTTGCCGATCGCGCTCTCGATGGCCTCGACGAGCCGCGATCGCTACGGCGCGGCGCTCGTCCTCGTGGTCGCGTGGGGCGCCTCGGTCGGTGGCCTCGGCACGCCGGTCGGCACGCCGCCGAACGGGTTCGGGATCCAGGAGCTCGCTCAGCGTGGCGTGTCGTTCGGCTTTCTCGACTGGATGGCGATCGGCGTACCGATGGGCCTGGTCATGATGGTCGCGCTGTTCGGCGTGCTCGCGCTCGTCTTCAAGATCCGGCCGGGCCAGCCCTTGCCCGAGCGCGCGATCGCTCCGCCCCGCGCATGGTCCGTGGGGGAATCGGCCGTCGTCATCGCGTTCGCGGTCGCGATCCTCGGGTGGCTCGCGCCGACCGTCGTCGGCCTCGTCGCGCCCAGGTCCGAGATCACGGCCTGGTTCGAGACGCACGTCACCGAGGAGGTGGTCGCGCTGGTGGCGGGCTGCTTGCTCTTCGTGCTGCCGGGAAACGACCGGGGCAAGCCACGCCGCCCCGCGCTCACGTGGTCCGAAGCGACGAAGATCGAGTGGGGCGTGATCTTGCTGTTCGGCGGAGGCATCCTCCTCGGGACGCTCTCCAAGGACACCGGCCTCGCCGAGCAGTGGGGCCACGCGCTGGTCGACCTCACCGGTGCGTCGACGACCTGGACGATCACCGCGCTCGTGACCGCGACCGCGATCGTGCTGTCCGAGGCGACCAGCAACACCGCCACCGCGAGCATGATGGCACCGCTCGCCGGAGCGCTCGCGATGGCCGCGAACGCGAATCCGTTCCCGGCCGTCCTCGGCGCCACGATGGGCGCGTCGTTCGGGTTCATGATGCCGATCTCGACCGGCCCGAACGCGCTCGCCTACGCGACCGGGCGCGTCACCGTCGGTCAGATGGCGCGCACCGGGATCATCTTCGACGTCGTCGGCTTCTTCCTGATCCTAGGCACGCTTCGCGTCCTGTGCCCGCTGCTCGGCTGGACGTAGCTCTCGGTCGCCGGGAAGCTCGAGCACCCCCGCAAAGATCTCGTCGACCTCGAGCGCGACCCCGGTCGAGAGCGTCACGCGTTCACCCGCGGCGGCCGCACGGTACGTCCAGCTGCCGTCGGGCGCACGCCGGTAGTGCTCGATGCGCGGCTCGGCCTGCGAGACGAGCACGTAGTCCGCGAGGGACGCGATCCGTTGATAACCTTCCCACTTGAGGCCGCGGTCGTACTGCTCGGTCGAGGCGGAGAGGACCTCGACGATGATCGTCGGGTTCATCAGCACGTCGTTCGCCTCGGTCTCGAGGCCGCCGCAGACGACGCTGACGTCGGGATAGACATAGCGCCCGCGGCTGGCCATCGTCACGCGCTGATCGGAGGTCAGCACGGCACACCCACGCGGTCGCAGCGCCATGTTCAGTGCCGTGAGCAGGTTGCCGCACAAGACATTATGCCGTGGGCTCCCGTCCGCCCTCGCGAACACCTCGCCATGGAAGAACTCGTGCTTCGTCGGCTGCTCGCGCTCCCACGCGAGGTACTCGTCGGCGGTCATGTGCGAGCGTGTCGCGACGCGACCCATGACGCGAGCGTACCAGACGGTCACGCCTTGGCGTCGACCTTGACCTCGACGCGACGCGGAGGGAGCGGGCGCATGCGACCGAGCTCGACCTGCCCGGCGAGGACGCCGATCTTGATCGCGGTGCGCAGCAGTGCCACGCCCTGACGCACGAAGAACAACGTGACCGCACCCTCGGTGCCGTACATCGGGTGGCCCTGCGCGAGGTAGGCATAGGCGACGGTGACGAGCAGGAACGCCAGCCAGCCGAACCCACCGTGGACCAGCGTGAGCGGACGCTTCAGCACGTAGATCAGGGTACGGACGTACGTCGCGATCACGCCGGGGGCGTGCGAGTCGTGACGCAGCGTGAGCTCGATCCGAGCGTAGTCGGCAACGGTCCACAGAAAGTGCAGCAGCAACAGCGCGGGCAGCGTCGCGAGCAAGATCGGACCGAGCAGCTGCGGCAACGTGAGGGCGTGCTCGATCCGCGGCGCGATGAGGTTCATCCCGGTGCCGAACGCGAACAGCACGAGCAGCCAGCCCGGCAGCGAGCAGACCGCGAGCCGCGCGTAGGTCAGGTAGGTCGTCGCGCCGCTCGCACCGAAGCAGCGCGCGGTGTCGCCGCGGCCCTCGGGGCGCTGCCCGAGCACGCCGTTCAGTCCACCGACGAGGAACCACGAGGCGAGCTGCCACAGCAAGATCGCACCGAACACGATCCCGCCGATCGCCAGGAAGCTCGGCCGGCCGTACCGCACGCAGTAGATCAGCGCGATGAGGTCACCATCGACCGCGTCGTCGAACATCGGCAGGTGCGCGAACGCCTGCGCGAGCACGACGGCGATCGCGAGCATGGCCGCGAGCGCGACGAGGCTCTGCACCACGAACACCGCGAGCACGGTGCCGGTGTACTTCGAGACCGCGCGTCCACCGGCGCGGATCAGCTCGCCGAGCCCGAGGCGCATCCCGGCCTTCGCAGCTCTCCCCATCAGGGACCCACGATCTGCATGAGGGTCTGCGCCGTCGAGGAGAACCACGCCGCGGCGCGCATCGACGCATCGCCGTCACCCTCGATCCGGTAGTGGTGGGTCGTCGGCGAGTCGAGCCACAGCTTGCTGTCCGGATCGATCCGGACCTCGGTGAGCGGCGAGCTGCGTTGCACGACGAAGCGCTCCCAGTTGCCGTTCCCGCGATCGTCCCATCGCACCCGCTGCGACGAGCCGTCGGCGAACTTGAGCTCGATGTCGAGCGGCACGTGGATCGTGCCGGTGTTCGTGATGACGACCTCGCACACGAAGCTGCCGGCGTCGGGTGCGTCGGTGTCGGTCACGATCTTCTTCGCGCTGCCTTCGCCGAACACGCCGCGCGGCGTGTGCGCTTGCCGGCACGCCGCGGTGCGGAGCCCGAGCTTCATCCCGCCGACCTGCTGGAACACCGGTCCGAAGAACCAACCGAGATCCTGATCGAGCTCCTCGGCGAGCGTCTCGAACAGATCGCGACCGGTCGGGTGCTTGAACGCGAACTTCTTCGCGTACGTCTTCATCGCCGCCGCGAACCGCGTCGGGCCGACGGTCTGCTCGAGCGTGCGCAACGCGCGCATCGTGGTGATGTAGGTCGCCTCGGCGTACGCGCGCTGGTCGACGAACGCGTACGCGGCGGTGGCGATCGGTGATGGCAACGAGCCCGGATCCGACACCACCGCTCGCCGCAAGGCCGCGGCCTCCGCCTGCCAGCCCATCCAGTCCATCCCGCTCGTCCGCGGGCCATACAGATCGTTCATGACCTTGGCGTCGGCCCACTCGTTGACGCCCTCGTCGAGCCACGCCTCGGTCGGCTCGTTCGACGCGAGCATGCCGCCGAACCAGTTGTGGCCGATCTCGTGCACCGTCGTGAACTCGGGAAGCCGAACGCCCGGTCGCGCGAACACCGTGTCACCCGCCGTCGTGACGAGCGTCGGGTATTCCATGCCACCCGCGGTCATCGCCGCGTCGACCGGCGGATCGATCACCGTCAGGATCGGCCACGGATAGGGCACGAACCACGCGCTGAATCGCTCGATCGATCCGACCGCGGCCTCGAGGTGCCGGCGCGCGAAGTCCTTCTGCTCGGGGCGATGCACCACGCGAACCTCGACGGTGCCGTCCTCGAGCTTGGCCTGGCCCGACATCACTTCCATGTACGGGTCCGCCATCCACGCGAAGTCGTGGACGTCCTCGGCGTGATACGTGAACGTGCGCGTGCCCCCGGGCGCTTCGCGCACCAAGGCGAGCACGCCGGTCGCGGCGACGACGTACGTGCCCGGAACGGTCAGCGCGACGTCGTACGTCCCGAAGTCGGCGAAGAACTCGGTGTTGGCGTGAAGCGGCTGGCACTCCCAGCGCTCGGCGCCGGGCGGACCGACGCGCACGCCGATCTTGGGAAACCACTGCCCGACCAGGTGGAACTCGCCCACGTATCCGGTGCGCGCGTGCACCTCGGGCAGCTGCGCCGTGAACTTGAAGCTGACCTCGATCGTCTTGCCGGCCTCGAGCGGCGCGGGCAGCGGCAGCTCGACCACCGTCTCGTCGGGGTCGTCCGGTTTGGCCTTCTGCAACTTGCCGACGAGCTCGGTGCCGGCCACCTGGACCGAATCGATCTGGATCCATCCCCACGCGTCCGGCGCAGCCGTGCCCTGCGAGCTCCGCATGAACAGCGATGACTCGTTCTTGAACGCGTTGAGATACAGATGAAACGGCAGTCGATCGACCGAGCTCTGGCCGGTGTTCGTCCACGTCAGCGTCTGCGTCGCGGTGATCTGGTGCTTCGCGACATCGAGCCGCGCATCGATCTTGTAGTTCGCGATCCGCTGCGACCGTGGCGCGCCACCTCCGCGCAACGCGGCGCTACCGTCGGGCTTGGGCGCCGGACGCACGCGCGGCGCGTCGTGATCGCGGCCGCACGCGAACAGCACGAGCGCGGCGACGACAGCGCGGCGGAGCACGGCCCTCTATACCACCGTGGGGGGCGAGGGCGACTCACCGGGCGCGGTCAAGCGCGGGATCGAAGGACGGGAGGCGATGTAGACGGCGCCGACGAGCATGACGCTCGCGGCACCGCCGATCGCGATCGAGCTCGCGCCGGCGACGATCATGAAGGTCAGGCTGCCGATCATCGATCCCCAGGCGGTGAGCTTGACCGGCAACGGGATCGTGCGGTGCGCGCGCCACTCGCGGATCCGCGGCCCGAATCGCCGGTGTTCGAGCAACCAGCGCTCGAGCCGCTGCGAGCTCTTCGAGAACGCCCACACCGCGATCAAGAAGAACACCGTCGTCGGCAGCACCGGGAGGAACGCCCCGAGGATCCCGAGCCCGACGCACAGGATCCCGAGGCCGACGTACGCGAGCCGCGCGGCGCGCTGGAGCACCTCTGCAGTCTGGCATGACCCGTTGATCGATGGTCGCGATCGTGGCGATGCAGTCAGCAGTGATAACTTCGCCGGATGGATGAGGTCGGAACGAAGCTCCACGATCCCAAGGCTCGCGTCGCCGAGTTCCTCGCGCGGTTCGGGCGCGATCGGAACGTGACGCTGCCGCCGCTCTCGCCCGAGGGGGTCGGTTCGATCCAGCGCGGCTCGGCGGTCGTCACGATCCACGTGCTGCCCGAGAAGAACGTGTTGCTCCTGCTCGCAAAGGTGACCGTGGCGCCGAAGCTCGATGAGGCGCGGGCCCGCAGGCTCTTGACCCTGTCGTTCCTCGAGACCAACGACGCCGCCTTCGCGCTCCATCCCCAGAGCGGCGACCTCTACCTCCGGATCCTGCGCGGCCTCGAAGGCCTCGGCTACGACGAGTTCGAGGATCTGGTGCACTCGATCGCCAAGACCGCCGATCACTGGGATGACAAGCTCGCGGCCGAGCTGGCGTGATCGCGCTGCCCGACGAGGACTCGACGCGGCACGTCGGGGTCGTGCTCGCGAAGCTGGTCGAGGGCGGCGACGCGATCGCGCTCGTCGGTGACCTCGGCGCCGGCAAGACGACCCTCGTCGGCGGGCTGGTCGGCGCGCTCGGCGGCGGACCCGCCTCGAGTCCGACCTTCTCGCTGGTCAACGAGTATCCCGCCGGCCGGCTCGTCGTGTGGCACGTCGATCTGTATCGGCTCGAGCGCGCGGCCGAGCTGCCGGAGCTCGGGCTCGACGACGTGATCGGGGACCGCCGCGGCATCTGCGTGGTCGAGTGGGCCGACCGGTTCTCGGTCATGCCGCCGGATCACCTGCGGCTCGAGCTCGTGCACGCGGGGGAGACCCGTGCGCTCATCCCGGCGGGAACCGGTCCGCGCGGCACAGCGCTCGCGAGCGCGCTCGAGGCCGAGCTGCTAGGTTCTGGATCATGAAGCGGGCGGCCATCCTCTTGCTGGTCCTGGTCGCGGGGACCGCGCGCGCCGACCGGATGGGCTTCGATCCGGCGACCGTATACCGGGTGCCGACCGGGACCGCCCCGGCGGTCGGGCCCGCCGATGCTCCGATCACGATCGTCACGTGGAGCGACTTCGCGTGCGGCTATTGCTACCGCGTGCAGCCCACGCTCGACGCACTCGGCCGGCTGTACCCGGGTCAGCTGAGGTGGGTCCATCGCACGCTTCCGCTCGACGAGGACTTCATGCTCAACGCCGAGGCCTCGCTCGCCGCAGGTGCCCAGGGGCGGTTCCGTCCGATGAGCGATCGGATCTACTCGGCCGGCGGGCGGCTCGATCGCCCGGCCGTCGAGCTGATCGCGCGCGAGCTCGGGCTCGACATGGTCAAGTTCCGCGCCGACCTCGACGTCCATGCCCATCGCGCGCAGATCGAGGCAGACGTCCAGGACGCGGTCGCGCTCGGGGTGACGGGAACCCCGACGTTCTTCATCAACGGACGCCCGGTGCACGGCAACCAGCCGCTCAAGATCTTCGCCGATGTCGTCGACGAGGAGCTCGCGCGCGCCTCGAAGGTCGCCGGTGGCTACGAGGCCCTGGTCGCCAAGGGCGTGGCGAGCGCGGACGCGCCGAAGGAGACCGGGCACGCTCCGTTCGAGCTCGATTCGACGAAGACCTACAAGATGGGCCTGGGGCTGCCGGGGCATCAGATCGGACCCGACACCGCGCTCGTCACGATCGTCGCGTGGGGAGACTTTCAGTGTCCGTTCTGCGCGAGGCTCGCGCCCGTCCTCGCGCACGTCCGCAAGAAGTATGGCGACGACGTGCGCGTGATCTATCGCCACCTCGCGATGAAGAACCATCGCTACGCGGCGCTCGCCGCCGAGGCCGCCGTCGCCGCCGCCGATCAGGGCAAGTTCTGGGCGTTCCACGATCAGCTGTTCGCGAACGACACGATCACGCGCGTCGAGCTGGAGCGGCACGCGAAGACCGTCGGACTCGATCTCGTGAGGTTCCGCGCCGCGCTCGACGATCGCCGCTACCGCGACGTCGTCGTCGCCGAGACCGCGGCCGCCGAGGCGCTCGGAGTCGATGGCACGCCGACGATGTTCATCAACGGCCAGCCCGTGATCGGCTCGCGCGACGCAGCCGGCCTCGACAAGATCGTCGACGTGCACCTCGCGCAGGCCCGCACCGCGGTGAAGGGTGGCATCGCCGCAGGCGATCTCTACGCGCTGTTCATGAGCTCGGCGCTCGGCGTCGACCGTGCCGATCCATCGCGAATTCCCGACCCCGCCGCGACGCGTATCGCACTCCGTGCGGAGGATCGCAGCCGCGCGGTTGCGGCCGCCTGTCGTCGCCGAGACGCGACGCGCGCGGCCGAGCTCGCGAAGGGACTATCTGGCAATCCCCGCCGCAATGCGCTGCTCGTCTGCGCGGCAGGCGGCATCGATCTGGGCGCCCCTGACATGTAGAGAGGGCGAATCATCGGCGTCAGTCTTGTCGCGGCATCGACACACGACCTGTCTCAGTTTTCCACGGTGAACATTCGTCGTGTGGTTGCCACACGAGCGGGATTCTCACCGAACTCCGCGGCCCTGGCGGAGCTCGAAGCGTAGCTTTGGTAGCGGAGCCACCACCACCGATCGTGGCATCCCGAATGCACCGTCGCGACCCATGCGCGGCGACGCGACCTTGCCACTCGGACTTCTCGACGGGAGAGTCATTCCACTGACGCGACCCGAGCGCCGGGGCTCGCGGTTCGGCGAGTACAACGTCGTGGCCCCCCTGGCACGTGGCGGCATGGGTGGCGTGTACCTGGCCGCACACGAGGTAACCGGCGAGCGGGTCGCGCTCAAGGTCCTCGATTCGCAGTTTGCCAACCATCCGGAGATCGTGGAGCGCCTGTTCGCCGAGCAGCAGCTCGCGTCGCGTGCGCAGCACCCGGGCCTCGTCGAGATCCGCGCGGCGCGGAGGTCGTCGGACGACGTTCCCTACCTGGTGATGGAGTATCTCGACGGCGAGACGCTCGGTGCGATCGCGGATCGCGGGCCGCTCGAGACCCACGCGATCGTCTCGATCTGCGCGCAGGTCGCCGCGGCGCTGACCGCGCTGCACGACGTCGGCATCATCCATTGCGACGTCAAGCACGACAACGTGTTCGTCCTCGGCCACGGGCGCCACGGTTGGCCGCGGGTGAAGGTCATCGACTTCGGCGTGTCGCGCCAGATCGGCGAGGAGCCCGGCGACGAACCCGCGATCGCAGGGACGCCTTGGTGCATGGCCCCCGAGCAGTGGGAAGGCCGCCCGTGTACTGCCTCCGATGTCTACGCGCTCGGCTGCTTGCTCTACGATCTGACGACGGGGCTCCCACCGTTCGACGGCTCGCTCCCCGAGCTCATGATCGCGCACCTCGAGCAACGCCCGGCGCGGCCCTCGTGGCTCGCGAAGCTGCCGATCGAGCTCGAGCGCATCATCCTGCGCGCGCTCGCGAAGAACCCCGAGCATCGGCCCACGATGTCCGAGCTCGCGGCCGAGCTCGCCGCGCTGGCCGATAGCCTCGACTGCGGCGAGCTTCGCGCCGCCGGCTGAGGCAGATCGGGATTGGGGGAGGGAGGGCCCGATGATACGATCGGCCCGTGATGCGATGGGCCATCGTCATGATCGCGATGGTCGCTGGATGCGGTGACAACCTGGCTCCGAGCGCCACCGGTCAGGTCCTCAGCGGTAACGAGACCGCGACCTGTTTGATCGAAGTCGATGGTGCGCTGGTCTGCTGGAGCCGGCTCCACATGGGTCCTGAAGCGGGGGAGCTTGGAGACCCAGTGACGGGGCTGCCCGCTCGCTTCGGCGAGGAGCGCTGGCGAGAGATCTCCGTCGGCGCGATGCACGCGTGCGGGATTCGCGGCGACGGCACGCTGTGGTGCTGGGGCAAGAACTGCGCGGGGCAGCTCGGCGACGGCACGCGTGACTCGCGCACCGAGCCGATCCAGGTCGGCAGCGAGGCGCGCTGGCAGTCCGTCGCGAC
>Ga0299915_10000770_pt1 | contig 23782 bp, 32 predicted proteins | sample RVTome_13_FD_200263 | JGI IMG/M metagenome (GOLD analysis project Ga0299915, IMG submission 200263) | Soil microbial communities from uranium-contaminated site in the Upper Colorado River Basin, Wyoming, United States - RVT92D227 (version 2) ... | reverse complement strand
CGCCCCAACTTTTTAAGGATACGAGAGAAAAACATCTTTTCCAGTGTTTAAGCCAGTGCACCGAGGACATATACGCCGGAGAAGATGATGGCTGAGCCGATGAGTCTCTCTCGGCCGTAGCTCTCCCTGAGCAGGGCTACGCCGAGGAGGGCGCCGAGTACGACGCTCACCTGCCTCAGGGCGAGGATATAGCCGATGGGGGCCAGCGTCATCGTGTAGAGGACGAGGAGGTAGCCGACCCTCATGATGAAACCTGAGACGGATATCCTTAGCCATCCACCACGCCACTCGCCCGCGAGGCCCCCCAGGCCCCTCCTCCAGATGATGACCGGCGCCAACATCACGGAGACGAATATCTCCAGCCAGAACGCGTACCGCACAGGGTCAACTGCCGCCACCCCCAGCTTGTCCATGAGGGAGTAGACGGTGGTGCCGAGGGCGGCGGCGAGGGCGAACAGGGTGGGGCGCCCCCTCAGCGAGCCGAGCGGGCCAAGGAGGTTCCCAGCCCCCCTCAGGTGAAGGACGTAGACGCCCGCGACGATTAGGAGGATGCCGGCCACGCCCCAGGCGGAGAGCCTCTCCCCGAGGAGGGCGAAGGCGAGGACGGCGACGAACATCGGCGAGGACCTCGCGATCGGGTAGACTACGGAGAGGTCTCCCTCCTCATAGGCCCTGCCGAGGCCGACGAAGTAGAGGACCTCCGCGGCGCCGCTGACAAGCAGGAAGGGCAGCGCCGCCGCCGGGAAGCCCCAGTCGCCGAGGATCAGGAGGAAGACTGGCAACACCGTGACCTGTGAGGAGAGGTTTATCAGCAGCATGTAGGAGTCCTTGTCGCGGCTCCCCTTCGCCAGGAAGTTCCAGAGGGCGTGGGAGGTGGCTGACACCATGATCAGCGCGAAGGGGAGGGTATCCACGTGGAATACCTGCGCCCATGGGTTAAAATCATTAGCAGGTAGAGCGTACTCTTCCAGCAGGTGAAACGTGCCGTGTCGGTCAGGTGCTTCGTCGCAGTCGACATCGAGAACAGTGAGCTCCTCGAAGCCTTTGAGAAGGCTCAGGCGGTCCTCAAGTCAACCGGAGCCGACCTGAAGAGCGTCGAGACTGGGAACATGCACATAACCCTCAGGTTCCTCGGCGACGTGCCTGATGGCGAGGTCGAGGGGGTCGGCGACGTCGTCAGGAGGCTCGAGTTTGAGCCCTTCAGCCTCGACATGAACGGAGTAGGCGTATTCCCGAGCCTGAGCAGGCCGAGCGTCGTCTGGGCCGGCTTGGAGGGGGAGCGGCTCCCTGAGATGCTCAGGATCTACACGGAGCTCGAGAAGGGACTGAAGAGGCTCGGCTTCGAGCCTGAGCGTCGGGGCTTCGAGCCTCACCTCACGCTCTGCAGGGTGAGGAGCGGCAGGAACAGGGAGCAGCTCGCCGAGGCGGTCATGGGGCTCGCCGACGAGCACTTCGGCGAGCTAGAGGTCAGGCATGTAAGGCTGAAGAAGAGCGTCCTAACGAGCAGTGGGCCGATCTACTCGACGCTCGCCGAATCTAAGAGCATCTAAATAGATGTGGGTACCAGAAGTTTTTATCGGCGAAGAGATAATCAGAGCACGCCGCGTTCTGAACGCCGGGGAACCGTGATGACCGCTTCTGACGCTTGGACCCGAATGCGGGGAGAGATACTGGCGAGGATAAGCCCCAGCTGGGAGGAGGTGAGGGCCATGAAGGCCTTCGCCGCGAAGGTCGCAGAGAAACTCTCTGCCGCCCTCAAGGCTGGGGGCTTCAAGGCCGAGGTCGAGATCCACGGCTCAGCCGCCAGGGACACCTGGATCTCGGAGCACAAGGACATTGACATGTTCATAGTCCTCGACCGGGCCCATGGGAGGAAGATCCTGCATGAGGTCTTGGAGGCCGTGAAGGCGTTCGTCGGCGAAGGGTGGGTCGAGGCCTACGCGGAGCACCCCTACATCCGGGCCAGGATGGACGGATACGACGTCGAGTTCGTCCCCTGTTTCAGGGTGGAGAAGGGTAAGCCGATGCTCAGCGCCACGGACAGGACGCCCCTCCACACCCGGTACCTGAGCACGAACCTGAAGCCTGAGCAGAGGGACGAAGTGAGGCTGCTGAAGAAGTTCGTCGTCGGCACAGGCGTCTACGGCGCGGAGATGAGGACGGAGGGCTTCTCGGGTTACCTCTGCGAGCTCCTCATTCTCCACTACGGCTCATTCGATAGGCTGGTGGAAGCCGCCGCGGGCTGGAGGGAGAACCCCGTCATCCAGCTCAAGGAGACGAAGCCGCCCGAGGAGCTGAGGAAGCTCTTCAAGGAGCCACTGATAGTCGTGGACCCGGTCGACTCCGAGAGGAACGCCGCATCCGCGGTCTCCGAGACGAGCCTCTGGACCTTCGTCGCCGCCGCGAGGTCCTTCGTCGTGAAGCCGGGGGAGGCCTTCTTCTTCCCGAACGGCGAGCCCGTGGACAGGAAGGCCCTGCTCGGGTCGCTCGGAGGCGAAAGGGACATCCTGTTCCTGGTCGTAGACGACCCAAGCCCCGACGTACCGGACACCCTCTGGGGGCAGCTCCACAAGGCGGAGAAGGCTCTCGCCCGCCACCTCAGGGACAAGGGCTTCCGGGTGACACGCTCAGTCTCCTGGAGCGACGAGAGGAGTAGGCATGTCATCTGCTTCGAGCTGGAGTCGGCTGTGATCCCTTGGACGATGAAGCAGCTCGGCCCGCCGGTCTGGCTAACAGAGGACAGCGGCAGGTTCCTCGAGGCCCACCTGGCCTCAGGCGACGTGGTCAGCGGCCCCGCCGTCGAGGGGTCGAGGTGGTGGGTCGTGACGAGGAGGCGCTACAACGACGCGAAGAAGATGCTCGGCGAAGCCATCGTCGACGGCGGCGTCGACGAGGGCGTGCCCCGTCGGCTCGGCGACAAAATCGCCTCCGGCGGGAGGGTCCTCCTCAACGGCGAGGTCGCCGGATGCCTGGAGGGGGACTTCCCGGCGTTCCTGCAGAGGTTCCTCAAGGGCAGGCCTGAGTGGCTTGAGTGAAGCCATTTCCATCGGGTCGTTGCATGGTTCCAAGGCGTTCAGGCTCCTGAGCTGGCCCTCCTTCGACGAGGCCATGGCCGAGGAGAGGCTTAGGGATCTTCGGCTTCTAGGTGTCGACGCCATCTTGCTTGGTGGCCCTCACCTGGTGGGTTCCTTGAGGATCCTCGGCAAGGGCCACGTTGGCATCGTGGTCGCGGCGAAGATGGGTGAAGTGAGGGCTGCCCTCAAGGTCCGCAGGACGGACGCGGACAGGGCGACGCTGAGGGATGAGGCCGAGCTTCTTGGGCTGGCTAACATCGTCCGTGTGGGGCCTGAGCTCCTCGACTGCACAGACGACCTCCTCCTGATGGAGCTCATAGAGGGTGTCTACCTCGGCGACTGGCTCGAGGGGCTCACCCCCTCAGACGGCGGCCCGCTGAGGGATGTCTTGGGTAGTCTCCTCGGCGACGCGAGGAGGCTGGACGAGGTCGGCCTGGACCACGGCGAGCTCGTGAGGGTGAGGAGGCACATAATAGTCGCCAGCGGGGTGCCGAGGATCATCGACTTCGAGTCCGCGAGCACCAGGAGGAGAGCCGCGAACGTCACGACGGTCGTCCAGTCCCTCTTCCTCAACCAGGCGACGAGCGCCAAGCTGGGGAGGCTGATGAGGCTCCCGGAGAGGGAGGGGCTGCTCGTGGCGCTGAGGTGGTACAAGGCCGAGATGAGCGACGGCGGCTTCGTGGAACTTTTACGGGTCCTAGGGCTTTAACGCGTCGGCGAACGCCTTCAGCTCGGCCTCGCGCGCGGGGGGTCTTCATGACTGGTTGTCTTAGATGTTGTGGTTATAGACCATTTTCCGGGTCCAGAAGGCTTTCGCAACCTTTTTAGTTTGGGGGAGGCTGTTAGACTTACTGTTTCGGGACCGTGGTCTAGCTTGGTAAGATTCGCGCCTGGGGCGTGCGAGTTCGTGAGTTCAAATCTCACCGGTCCCACCACTCAATACACTCGGCATACTACTTCGGCTTCCTGAAGAGCTTCACACCATCAACATCACATACGTATGTGAAGCCCTGTTCAACCCCTCAAAGACAAGGCTCATCGCCGAGGCGAAGATCAAGACAGACAAGGTCGACGCCAGAACCCTAGCTGGACTGCTGCGAGCCGACATGCTGCCCACCTGCTACGTCCCCGGCGAGGAGTTGAGGAGCAGGAGAGAGCTCCTCAGACATCGTCTGAACCTGGTGAAGATCCGATCGGAGGTCAAGAACCGGATACACGCCCTCCTGGACAAGCACGGCCTACGCATGCCCGGCACCACGCCATTCAGCAAGGGGAACGTCGCGTGGCTGAGGGAGCGGAGCCTCGACAGGGTGACGGTGCAGGCGATGTGCCGTGTATCAAGGGACGAGACATAGGTGAGGGAGGCCCTGGACGCCCTCTGGAAGGAGCCAGAGAGGGCCGAGGAGATGATGAGGGAGCTCAGGGTCGAGAACGAGTATCTGTACAAGTTCGAGGAGATGCTGGAAGCAGAAAATCACATTGAGCCGTCGCATGCGTGTGTGTTCTCGATAAATTTATTAACAATATAAAATAAATATTTTCATTATGGCATATGAATTTCAAACAGTTGATAAAAACGAAATAAAAATTAATGAAATTGTGTTCGCCTTAAAATCGAATTATAATATTGAATCAGATCAATTTATGGACTATTATCACAATTTATCGGATCGTTATAATTTCAAAATTAACAATATTAAATTTGATGTACAAAAATTACCAGGAGTAGTCGATAAAAAAGGATATGTTTATCCAATAAAAGAATTAGTAAATTTTATTATATTTTCTAATATCTTAGAAGAAAAAAATATAGATATAAGTAATTTAATAACACAAATTAAAAAATGTATGAATTATGATGAAATTAGACACGCAAATTCATTAGCAATACTAGCCTATATATATTCTAGATGTGGTTACAACATTTCTTTTATAAAACCAAAGAAAAATACAAAAAATGCAGATTTAACCATAAATGGCATAAAAACTGATGTCAAGGTTTCTATGCCTGATTCATTAAAGAATAATAAAAAATTTGATGTCAAAGATATAAAGAAAAAAGTATATTTAAGAATGAGTCAAATGATTTCGAATAGTTTCACAAAGGGCACTCGTCAATCTGATTTACTTTTTTTCGATTTATCAGATAATATATATTTTTCAGTGTTATCTATATTCACTAAAGAATTTGATGTAGTAGTACCTCCAGTAAAATATAGATTAATTTTATTACACAATAAATTTGTACCTCCAGGTGTTATACATAGAATGATTGAAGGCAAAATATATAATTCAAGTAATAAGAAATTTCCTGATGTTTTCATAACAAATGGATATAGAATTGATTTTGATGAAAACATTTGGAACTTTGATGTAACAGTTAATAAATAAAAAAACATTAGTGTCGATAAAAGAAGTTAAATAACTCTAGCTATGGGTTTTGAAGGAAGTGGTGGAGTCTGTTCTGCAGCATACACAGCGAGAGCTAGGGCCCAGAAGCGGTCGTCGTTGGTGCCCTCGGGGTGGTTGAACAGGATCTTCCCTGACTTGCTGAGCTCGAACAGCTCCACATTGAGCTCAGCGAAGAGCTCGGGGTCGTATGGTATGTGGAGATACGGCCGTAAGCCTACGGGTCGGCCGTCGTCGCGGCGGCAGCCCTCGGGGCACGTGGTCCTCCATTGGCCTTCGACGTCCTCTATATAGCCGCTCCACCCACAGCTGGGGCAGTCGGCCCGTCTCATGTTTTCCTTGAGGGCGGTGGCCATGGTTTCCTTGCTGATATCGGTGAAGTTGACGCCCGTCACGTTGCGGAGGCCTCCCCTCACCATGTCCTCGACGATGTAGTCTCCAACACCTGTCTTGTCAGCATATATGGCGTGAATGGTACGCCACTGGTCCTGGAGCCTCTTCATGTAGCCGATGACGGCGCCGTAGCTGGTCTCCAAGGGAAACCTGTGAAGGTGCCTCAGGTATAGGTGTTCCCTAAGGCGCTCCAGAGCCGCTACAACAGAATAATCCACGTGCTTCCCGAAGTCGGCGCCCAGGTAGAACTCGCCTCGAGGCTGGAGGTTGAAGCCCCAGTAATCGATACCCGAGTCCTGGGCTAGGGTGATGAGGCTCGTGGACAGCCAGACGTTGAGGTCCTCGGTCCACTCGCACAGCATCTCCCGCTTCCACCTGGCGGGGTCCCCGGCGAGCTGCTTCTCTATCATCTCGACGATCTCGGGGCTGAGGGGCCCGTGGGGAGGCATGGCCTCTGTGTAGACCACCTGGTGGGTGCTGAACTGGTCGTAGGCGGGGTCATGGAACATCTTGTAGAAGACCGAGTCCGTGTTCCAGGGCGTGCTCTCCGCTATCAGGTATCCGTTGGTGGTGTTGAGGGTGAAGAGGACGGCGGTGTATAGGTCCTCGTCGTCGCGGATGAAGTTGGCCTCCATCAGGTAGATGACCTTCGCCGTGTGGCCTCTGATAGTCTCGGGGACGGGGCTCTCGGCGAGGATCTGCGAGCCGTTCCTGAGCCTGACGATGGTCCGCATGAGGCCCTTGTCGCCGACGACCCTCTCGAACCGTTCCCTGTTCCTGGTCTTCATCCGCTGCAGGTGCTCGGCGAGGGCCTTGAAGGCTATGTTCTTCGCCTGGTCGAACTTGGGGGCGGTGACCAGTATCAGGCTCTTGGGGTACCTGAAGGCGTACCAGAGGAGCTTCGCCATGCCGTTGAAGGTCTTCCCCGTCTGCCTGGCCTGGACATTCGCGATGAAGTGGCTCGTGTCCTGGAGGAACGGGTGCATATAGGCGAAGGGCTCGTACCCCAGCCACTCGCGGCAGAACTCGACGGGGTCGTCGGGAGCCTTATCCTCGATCTTCCGCTGGCTCTGTTGCTCCCGCTTTAGCCTCTCCAGCTTCCGCCTTTGATCGGGCTTCATCTATCAGCGCCTCCAGTTCCGCAAGCATCGTATCGATCTCGTGTTCGTCGATGGCCTCCGCGATGCTGCTGATGATCTGCGCGGTGTAGGCAGCGACCCGCGCCCAGATCTGCCTCTGCTTCATCGTGACCTTGGCCTTCACCCCGCCCTCCGTGAGGTACTTCACCTCGCCCCTGGCGAGTGAGGCGGCGAGGTCGAATATCTCCTCCAGCCTCTTCATCAGTTTCTTCCGTGTTCGCTGGGTCTCGGTCTGCACGTAGCGCCTGAGCTGGGTGACACGCCTGGAGATGCTCTGCATGGCTGAAATTGCCACCATGCCTACATACCCCCCCGTATTTTTTTAAGCCTCAGCCGCCTCGCGAGCGGGTTCGGTTCCCCTTCAGCCGTCTGACTCTGTACGAGGACCTGCGAAAGGGCGATGGCCATCTCCGTGAGCTTGGTGAAGGCGTCGACGGCGAAGACCTGGACGTCCTGGTCCTTGGACTTCATCATCTTCCGCACCGTCTTGATGGTGGCCCTGACATCGGCCAGCAGCTCCCTGCAGATGGACGCCATGTCCTCTTTCTCAGTCACCTTTACTATCCCCCTCTATCATCCAGTCCCGGCACCAGTAGAGGTACGCTTTGGCCTGGCCGAGGACCGCGAGGATCTGGAGGCTGCGGGCGAGGCGCTCCGGTCCCTGCTGGGATAGCCAGGACTCGAAGTCGGCTCGGTCGACGTAGGCGCGGCCGCTGCCCATGAGGCGCTTGTAGTAGCCCTGATCGACGCGGAGCAGGACGCGCTTCACACCGTCGACGCCAGCCTCCCGTATCTTCTCTAGGTTGTAGCCTCGGGACGCCATGAGGGGCGGGTTCCAGCCCAGCAGCCTAAGCTCCTCGACGGCCCGCGTCACCGATGGGTCCGGCTCGGTGCGGGCTATGAGCCTCATCCCCGCCTTCTCGGCGAAGGGGTTGTACTCCGCCATCACCGCGACGAGCTCCACGTGGCGTCTGCCCACCTGGGGCAGCGTGTCGCGGAGGAGGCGGGCCCCGAGGCCGGTGCTTCGGTACTTGGGGTGGACGATGACGCGGCTCACGACGGCCCAGTCGGTGTTGAGCTCCTTAAGGGCGGGGCGGTAGCCGACGGCGAGCCTCCTGCCCTTGGCGTTGACTCCGGGGTAGCTGTAGGCGACGACGCCGGCCAGCTCGCTGGCTCGCTCCGCAGCGTATATCTTGATTGGGACGGGTAGGCGGCTGTCCCTGTAGTGGAGGTGGCTGAGCCTCAGGTAGTCCCCCTTCGTCGCCTCTCGGATGACGACGTCCTCCACGGCCGTGCATCCCGAGGCCTCGACGTTGGGCCTGTAGTCGACCTTGATCTCCTCGCCCCAGCCCTTGCGGATGACGATCGAGGGGTTCATGTCCTCCTCGAGGTCCGTGTGGGTCGTCGCCACGACGAGGGTTGCACCACTTCGACGAGACATCTTCTGGATGTTGAAGGCCACGATCTTCGCCGTCGTCCGGTCGAGGGTGCTGCAGAACTCGTCGCATAGCCAGAAGCGCTTTCCTAAGTCGATCATCTTGGCGATCCTGTAACGGTACTTCTGTCCGTCGCTGAGCTCGGGGTACATTCGCAGGAAGAGGAAGGCGTCGTTGAGGCCGACTTTGCTGAGCAGGGTGAGGGCCTCCTGGAAGGTGGCGCCGACGGTGTCAATTAGGGGCTTGTCTGTAGCGATCGTTACATCGGAGATATCGATGGCCTTGTCTCCGAGGTCCTCGGCGAGGGCCCGTAGAAGGGCCGACTTGCCCGAGCCGCTGTCTCCCGTGATGTAGACGACGTCGCCGTCCGCCAGCTTGAGCTCGAAGTCGCGATACAAGATGTGCTCCTTCTCCTCGTCGATGCCTAGGCCGAAGCTGCGCGCTACCTCAATGGTCCGGTCCGTGATCTGGCTTCGTGTCTTGAAGCTGATGTCGTACACGAAGCATCCACGCGATTCGTCGAACCTGCGCGCCCTCCTACCGACCACGACGGGGACGACGCCCTCGGTCACGTCTCCTGCCTCCCCCAGACGGCGCCCACGATCGTGCCCACAATTAGCATGATGCCGTTGAATACGATCTCGTTCCACGTGCCCATTAGCAGCATGTGGGCGATCTCCAGGCCGATGAGACCCGCAAAGAAGACGATCATCAGGGCGATGATGAGGACGAAGCGGTCCGACGGGGCCTCCTCGACCATACGCACCTTGCGGTCCGAGCCCACTGAGGCGACCCTTCTCCGCGTGAGCCTCCCTCTGATATAGTTCCTCAGCCAGCTAAGCAATCCTCTCCCTCCGGTATCTTCGTGTCCGTATCCTCCGGGCCAAGATCTGGATCTCGGCGATGCACCGGATCACCTGCTCCCGCGGCATCAGGACGACGACCTCCTCGATGAGCTCCAGGGGGATGCGGGTCACGCCCCACTCATTCTGCACCTCGACGACGTCCTTGCCGATGAGAAGGAACCGGCGCTTCTTGCCGCTGACGCCGAGGTATAGGCCCCAATCCTTCACATGGATGTCGGGCCGGGCCTCGTGCTCCGCTATCGTCCCCTTCACGTCCGAGGCGTCCGTCCACCTCACCAGGATCAGGTCGCCCTTCTCCAGGTTCCCCAAGTTCACGGTGCTCATATCCAGTCGCTCCTGAGGCTGTTCAGCGCCTCCTGCTGCTGGCGCCTCCTCCACTCGCTGAGGAGGGCCCCGAGGTCGGGGAGGCCGGAGGCCACCTGATCCGAGTAGGCGGGCGGCGTCGACGCGGTCTTGGCGGCGACGAGGTCGAGATCGCAGAAGTAGCCTCCGCCCGGCGTGTACCTGTGCTTGGCCCGGGCGATCTGGAACGACGCGCCCCGGAGGCCGTCCTTGAGGCTGGTGACGGTGACCCTCTGGGGCGGCCTGTAGCCGGGCTGAGCCCGGCCCGGCACCTTGCACCGTATCGTGGCCAGGGGGTGCCTCCGGTTCGCGACGATATTCGCGGCGACGTGACCTGCGAACGCGGTGCTTGTGATGGATTTGTCGACGAGGGTGAGGGTCCGCTTCCCGTAGGCTGCCTGGCTCGCGGAGTCGCTGGCGGTACCCGCCTTCTCGCTGCGGATGAATCTGAGCTTGTCAATAAGGAAGCCGCCTGTTCCCACTTGGGTGCCGTGGACGGCCTTGATCTCGATGTTGTTGACGATGTTGCCGGGGTAACCGGTCACCGTCATGTCGGCGATGTTCACGGTGACCTCGTGCCAGGCGCCGGCTCCTGGAGGGCTGATCCCTGCCTTGGTCCTGTAGTCCCAGGTCCAGAGCCAGCCGCTCTTCTGGATCCTGACCTCGAAGCTGTCGATGCTGAGGCCCACGCCGTACTTCAGGAAGAACTTGATCTGGTCGAACCCGGATATGTCAGTGTCCGAGACGTCGAGCCTCATCCGGTACTGGGTGCCCGGGTCCGTGGTCTGGAACTTGACTGAGGCAGTCCCCTTGACCTTGTCTACTGCATCGCTCTGGGGGAAGCCTGAGTCCGTGGGGTCGGGGCTGCTCCAGCCGCCGGCGCTCTCCGTCCAGGCGTCCTCGTCCCGGGGCTGAGACTCCTCCTCGAAGATAACCACCTTAACGTCGTTGACCAGCCTGGGCGACCCCTTCATGCCCTCCTGAACCTGGATGTCCAAGATATTGGCGGCGCTGCCGTCCGATCCGTCGCTGATGGGGTGGGGGCAGGCGAAGGCGCCGTACTTCTTGAACCGGAAGCAGCCGCCGGGGTCCACGTAGAAGTGGGCGCCGAACTCGCCGGAGGCGTAGTACGCGGTCTCCGCGAGCTTCTGCAGGACGCTCCACGCGTTCTCGTTGCGGAAGTTGTTGACTATGGTCCGGCTCGTGGCGTCGACTTCCTTGTAGAGCTCATCCGCGGCGTCGTCCACCACGTAGCCGGCGACGAGGCTCACCTCTGTGACGCTGGTGAACTCCCGGCTCCACGTCCTCTCGTGGAGGATCTCGGACTGGTCCTCGCCGACGAGCTCCAGCCAAGGACCGTCCGGCTCGCCTCCCACGACGCGGTCGACGACCCTGCCCCTGATGATCTTGTACACCTGGCTCTCAGGCTCGGCGGCGAGGTAGATCATCGCCCAAGCGCCGGGGCCTGCCCTGCTTATCCCCGAGGACGGATCCCGCTGGAAGAGCCCACGGACCTCTTCGGCGGTGAGGCCCTTCTCGTAGAAGGCGACCTCGTCGACGAAGCCCGTGATGAAGCTGCTGTATGCGCCGTTGTTGTTGAGGCAGCCGATCTGGAAGTCGAAGGCGTCGCATGAGATGACCCCGAGGACGCCTGAGGTCTGGCCGTCGAAGACGCCGTCGACGTAGAGCTGCACGAGGTCTTTGCCAGGGTCCACGACGGCGACGACGTGGTGCCACTGGTTGTCCGCGATGGTCTTGACGCTTGTGTATGAGCGGATGTTTGCGGCGTCGTCCTTCGCGTAGATGCGGACCTTGTCTGTGGGCTGGAAGTTGAGCTGCACCCTGTTCCAGTCGGCGCCTATGGTCTTCCCCACGCCGATTATTACGCCGGTGGCGCCCGAAGCGGCCTTCAACCATAGGGCGATAGTTAAGGCCCCCGTGGCTGCGATGATGGGCTTGTATCCGGTGCCGACTCGCTGGCTCGAGGCGGCGAGGAAGTAGAGGCCGCCGCCGTGCCTGCCCGTGGTCCATATGGGTCCGTTTACGAGGGTGCCGTGGCCCCGGCTGAAACTCAGGTCGTAGGCCTTTATTCCCGCTCCCTCCTCGAGGCGGTAGCGTCGGCCGGTGACGCCCTGGAGGATGTCGTGCCAGCACCTTACGCGGAACCCGCTGGAGGCGGTGGTGTGCTGGAGGTCCACGTCCACCTCGGTCTGCTCGTAGGGGATCAGGGGCGGCTGGGCCTGGAGGACAGCGTAGTCGTAGTCGATGTACGCGGTGCCGGAGCCGGTGTTGCATCTGGCGTAGAGCTTCACGTATTTGACCGTCTTGCCGGCGGTGAGCTGCACGGTCACGGTCGCGAAGTCCGTGGGCGCATCGATCCAGCCCGTGTCGTTCTCCGTGGCGTCGGTGTGCTCGACGGCTATCCGGTATTGGGGCGTCGTGCCCCTTCCCCTCAGCCTTACCCTGAGGCTGGGATACGTGCTCGTGCCGAGGCCTGAGGCCGAGTAGTCCTTCCTGTACCCGCATCCCGTCGGCGTGGCTCCCTCGGTGACGGCCATCGTCGCGTAGTCGCCGCTTATGTCGCCAGCGTTGGCGAAGCTCTGGGAGGCGGCTGACTGGAAGAGGATCCACAGGGCGCCCCTGAAGCAGTCCTCCAGTATCGCGGGGCCCTCGTGGACCTCGACGTGGCATTGGGCCCAGTTAGGCGTCGGCAATCATCCGCCCCTCCTGAGCTTCTGGGCGAGGCGCTCCTCGAGGCCCCGCATCCAGGCGTCCCGCTCGTCCTCCTCGGGCTGCTTCTCGAAGGAGACGTAGATGGGGCCGAACCTGGTGACAGGGGCGCTGGTCCTCTCGACGATCCTCTCGACACTGGCCGCCTGTTTCTCGGGGATGATGTACTCTCCTCTATGTAGCAGATAGGGGCCCGTCTCCTTTACGATGCCTCCCGCCTGCATGCTCTGGATCCTGCTATAGACCAAGGCGCCCGCGGCGATGGCGAGGGGGATCAGCCACCAGGCGCCGGCGAGGGTCGTGAGGATGGCCTGTGCCGCCGATGCCGCGGCTGTGGAGGCTTTCAGCGCCTTCATGAGGCTCGTCAGAGCCTGAACGGTCTGAACCATGTTGACGAACGCGTAGAGGGCCATCATCGGGTCGAGGTCCCGGATGGCTTTGTTGGCCTGCTCCGCGGCCTGCCTCGCGTTCGTCAGGGCCCTCACACTACTGAAAAGTATCGGTATAGCCATGCTCCCCGAGGACCTGGCGTTCTCGAGGGAAGACGACGCTTGTTTGGCCTGCGCCGCGGCGCTGTTCGCCGACGCTGTGGCCTCCCCGAGGCCCGTCACCGTGACCTGGTACTCGATCTCCGACCGCTCGGCCATCACAGGGCCTCCATGGTTTTCCTCAGCATCTCCCGGGCGTATCGGAGCCGCTCCTGGAGCACCGCCTGCAGCAGGAAGGGCCGAGCCGGCATCCGGCTGGTCCCATCGTGAACGTGCCTGACGTAGTCTACGGGGCGCCCCGTCCTGGGGTTGACGTAGCCCAGGCCTCCTGCGATGAGCGCCGCCTCGTGGGGGCCCCGGAGCTCCCACCTGATGGAGCCGAGGAGGGCGCCGGTGTCGACGGGGCAGAAGGATTGGGCCGCGGCCAGCATCCAGGGCTCGTGAAGGGTGAGGGCGGCGGCCTCCCCAATCTTCTGGGGGAGCAACTCGAGCTCCAGTCCCAGGTCCTCCAGCCGGATCCTCCTTGTCACCTTCATCTTCCCATCCTCCTCAGCCTCTCAATCTCCTCCTCGAGGCGCTCCTGCTCACGGATCTGCCTGTCGGCTAACGCGCCGAGGTAGACCCTGAGCTTCTCGACGAACCGAGCCGGCTGCCGCGTGAGCTCCTCATGGGTCCATCCCATGTGGACGCACAGGGCTACGTCGTCCAGGAGCGGCTCGGCTTTCTCGCGCTTCACCGCCGCTACGATTTTTTTCGTTCTTCGGCGCTCACCCCGTTCAGTCTCTGAGTCTCCGCTATCATCGCCTCGACGAGCTCGGGCGGCTCCATGCCGTGGATGCTCTCCAAGGTGATGGGGAGAGGCTGCCCATCCCCGTCCTTCAGGTCCCACTCGACGAGGGTCTGAAGCAGCATCAGGTCGTTGAGGGTCCAGGGGTCGACGTCGGGCTCGAGGCCCCCATGGGCGTCCTGCTTCCAGGTGGTGGCCCTGCGGAGGGCCTCCTGCTTCATCCCGTAGTTCCAGGTCCTGAACACCAGCCGGTGTCCCATGATCTCGACTTCGTGGCGCATGGCATTCCCTCCTACGTGAACGAGTGGGTCATCCACATGCCCTCGAACTCCAGGCGGCAGGCGATCAGGTCCTCAGGCTTCAGAACCGGCTCGACGAGCCTGAACTTGCCCTTGTTCAGCTTGATCCACTGGCTGTTTGGCAGCATCAGTTTGAGGTAGAGCTCGTTCTGGTTCAGCAGGTACTCCAGATACTTCTCGCTCGTGAAGTTCGCGGTTATCCTGGCGGAGCAGACCTGCTCCATCTCCTCAAGGCTGACGAGCTGCTTGGAGCCCGTGGCGTTGAAGGCGAAGTTTGGCTTCAGCCTGTTGTCTATGCGGAACTCCCAGTCGGAGACGTCCGGGAACGGATCCCACGTGGAGTCGTTCTCGCTGGATGCGACGTAGGAGTCGTCCCACTCCCAGACGGCCCCCGGGGAGGCGCCGTAGGTTCTGGTCGTCGAGGTGGCTGTGTCCACAAATTTGCCTATGAGCTCCGCAGACCAGGTTATTGGCTCTCCTATGCTGCAGCGGACGGAGAGGACGTCGGCCTTGAGTCCTTTCCACAAGATGTACAGCTTCTCCGTATCTGACTTGTAGATCTTGGCCTCGGCGAAGAAGTTGTAGCCGCCCAGCATGAACTTCTGCCAGTAGTCGCCGAGCTGTCCCTGGAGCCACGAGATCCTGAGGCCGACGTTCTCCTTCCGGCTGAGGATGGCGATGGGCCTCCCCGACTCCGCGCTGTCCCTGAGCACGAATACCTTGTTGAGTTCGGGATCGTAAAGGGGCGTCATCTCCGTGACGTAGCCCACCCGGTAAAGCGTCACGGCTCCTGGGGAGGCGCCGTAATTCGCCTCTTCGTAGGCGTATTGGCCAAACTCTATCTGGTCCTTGCCCTTGTATCTAACCATCTTCTCCTTTTCTCACTCCTATTCGTAGTACAGGACCTCGACATGCACCCGGCTCCTGTAGAGCCTCGGATGCATGTCTCCCTCGTCGAGGTCCCTCCAGTTCGAGGCCTCGACGAACTCCAGGCCGCCGCCAGGGTCGTTGCACTTGGAGTGGATGATCCGGTCCACCTCCTCGATCATCCTGTAGCGCTTGTCCTGGTCTCCCTTGCTCCAGACATCGACGGCGTAGGTCGCCTCGAATCGCCTGTAAGCCTCCGTCGGGTCCTCTGCGAAGCCGACGAAGCGGGGCCTGGTGAGGACCTGGCTGACCACCACCTGGGGCATCCCCTCCCCGGCGTCGTACCAGTCGGTGCTGAACTTCGGCGCGAAGTCGAGGCTCCAGCCGTTCTTCAGCAGCTGACTCAGGGTGAGTTTTGGGTCCGTCACGCCTTCCTCACGGCCTCCGCACCGATGTATGCACGCGTCCTGTCCAAGGCGACGACATGGTACCGGATTCCGTCGACCTCGACGTCGTATCCCTCCTCGCCGATGGCGGCCCAGGCCTTCAGGAGCACCTTGACGAGACCCGTCTTCACCGTCCCCGGCGGCATGATCCTCTCGCCTCCGTCCCTCTCGACGAGGGCCCTCTCGTCCCAGGGAGACTCGGAGTAGATGGGCTGCCCGTACTCGTCCTCCCCCGTCTCCACGAGCTTGATGACGGTGACGCCCGTGCCCTTTCTGTCGACGAAGTCGCCGAACCTGAGGGCCTCCTCCGTGGGCGTCATCACGTCGAAGCCCGTCCCGTAGTGACCGTACTGGAAGCTCATTTGATCATGGTTCCCTCCACGATGTCCGAGGCGTTCGGGTCGACCATCACCGAACTGGCGCATCCGAATATCTGGCCGAGACCATAGACAACGTGGCTCGTGTAGCCGTCGATATTGAGGCCGACGGGTGTGACGCCCTGTCCGTCGATGTTGAAGGGCCCTACGGTGATCCGTTCGCACTTGTTTGCGGCGCCGTCGTCGTTGATGTCTATGGCGTTTCCGCCGGTCCTGTAGAAGATTGGGCCCATTACGAGGATCTGCTCGGCCCTGCGGTACATTCTGAGGCCGACGCCGACCGTGTTGAAGTGCTGGTTGTTGTGGAACTGGCAGAGGCGGACCTTGCCCACGGTGTCGTCGAGGGCGCCGAGCTCTATGTCGATGTTATTTGCGTAGAAGTAGTTGTTCAGGAAGTAGCTCTTCAAGATGACCCCGGCGCCTGAGCCGCCTTCGAGCCTGATCCCCTTCTGGACGCTGTTCTCGATGAGGTTGTCCTTGACATAGAGGTTCCAGGCGTCGCCGGTGCTCTGGACGTGAAAGGCGTGCCTCCGGGCCTGGTTGATGTAGACCCTCTCCATGTGCCAGTCGCTCACGGAGTCCAAGTGGACGGCGTCCCTGTCCCCGGCGGTGGGGAAGATGGTGAAGTCATAGAGTCCCCCGAAGTGAATGATGCCGGAGGCGTCGAAGTCGACGCAGTGAACGTCGCTGGACAAGGCGAACTCGATCATGGTGCCACGGTCGAGGCCATGCCAGCACATGCCGGCGCCATGGATGTATACGGGCTTCTCCTCATCGACAACCCAGCCCGCGGTCTCCGTGATCTTTCCCTTCGGCAGCCAGACGGCGCCGCCCCCGTCTCCGAGCACATCCTCGATGGCCAACTGAACCTTTCCTGGAGATTTCTCCCAGATATTTCCCCGGCTATTGACGATCCTTGTGCGATCCTGTATGAACCCCGCCGCAGACGATCCGAGCCGGGCCTCAAGGGCGTCTATGAGAGTGTTCCAGTCCTCGTAGTCTACGGGTGTCGGCGGATACGGCTTAGGGAACGGCATTTAGCTCTCCTCCGGGTACCGCTTGGACTCGTCGATGTACCTGTGCTCGGTCGCCTTGACGGAGACGCCCTTGTACAACCTGTAGATGCGCTCGATCTCCCGTTCCCAGACCTCTAGGATGTCGCCGGCGTCCTCCCTGTACTCGCCTATGGCCTGACTCTGGGGCTGACGGGTCTTGATCGTGTGGGCCGTCAGAAGCATGCTCAGCTTCTTGATGAGTTTGTCGCCGGAGGTTTGTGTCCCGATCCTGGCATCGATCTCGGCGTCACTCATCTCGATAATGCCCGTGATCTCCACATCGGTGAGTGTCGTATTGACGATGAGTCGGACATCTGAGGACACGCAGTAGGCCATGAGTCTACCTCTCCGTCTTCTTCTTGGGCTTTTTTGGCTCTTCCTTCAATAGACTGAAACCGGGCTCCCGGAGAAGTTCCTCGGCGGTGTCATCGGCGACCTCTAGGATGTCTCCTGGGTTCCACATTCTGCGGGGTCTAAAAGTGCCCTTTGGGCTCACTCCGTTGAACCAGACTTTCTTCATCTTTTACCTCCTTTTTTTAGGGGCGACCGCCCTCGCGGGCGGGGGATCTCGGTCTCTGTCGTCAAATGGGGTTCACGCCCCCTAAGCGTGGACTCCCGTCAGCTCCCTTATCGCACCTGCGAGCACTAGCTTGGGCTGGAGCCACTGGCGGATTATGTAGGCGTCGTATCCTGCCTTCTCGTCGCGGTACCTTGCCGCCTCCGTGGGGCCTTCACCCAACACTAGGGCGGGCGCAGCCCTGCTGAGGACAAAGGCAATGGTATTCAGACAGGAGAAGTCGCTGTAACCCGTCACGCCTGGAAGACCTGGGACGCTGAAGACCCTGCCTCCCGGCATGACCTGTCCCTGCAGCTGACCCTTGACGAAGGGGTTGCCGAAGAAGTCTCCCCAGACCAACGGGTGCGCCACTATCGAGTCGACGGGATACCCGGCGCCCTCGATCGTGCCCATGACGCCGACGATGTCGGCGTACGGGTTGTTGGTGCTTGTGCCCCAGTCGGTCCCGGCGACGTCGGTGGCCCCGTCCAGGGCCTCATCAACCTGCTTGTTCTCCATCCGGGCCAGGTCCCTGGCCGCGTCGGAGACGTGCAGACCGAGGATGTCGTGGGCCGCCTTCTTCCGGGCCTCGTCGCTTATGGCGACGTGCACCACGTTCTTCCAGAGGTCGAAGTCGACGTCTGTGTAGGCCTCGGCGACGATCTCCGCCTCAACGAGGGGCGGGACCTTCTCCTTGCCTGCGAGGGCGGTGGCGATGTCTACCCTGGCGGTGAGACTGTCCATCCTCACCGGCCTGCATACGTTCCGAAGAACGTACTGGGGCCTCGCCAGCCCCAGCACCTCGTCGAGGATGGTCACCGCCTCGATGGCGCTGATGTCGCCGGGCCCTATCATCTGGGCCTCGAAGACCCGGGAATCCGCCTGCTTGTAGTATTTGCCGTCCGAAGCCGATCTGTAGACTCTAGGATGGTCCATCTATCCAATCACCCCGAGAAGCATCTTCTGAGTCGTAGTTGCGTCAGCCGCGGCCGCCATAGCGATTCCGACGACTGCGAGGTTGTTATCGTAGTCTCCCTGTATCGTGGCTTCGGCGTATGCTGCCGCTGCGTCCGCCTTGACGAACTTGGTTACCTCCCCAGCCGTGGCCGAGATCGTCAGTTTGTCGCCCTTGCGTGCCGCGCCCGAGCCAGTGACCTTCTGGGCCTCGACGTAGCCGACGACCACGCACTTGATGTCGTGGTCGGTCTCCTCGCTGTAGTCGTGTGCCTCCAATGCCATGACCGCTTTACCCGAGGCTGCTAAGAGCTTGCTCGCTACGATGAGGCCTGCTCCGTCGTCAACGCAGAGTTCGCCCTTCTCGATGTCCTCGTTCGCCTTGACCGTTAAGGTCTCGACTACGAGGAGGGCTTCCTTGAGGATATCTCCCGCGGCCATCAGCTCACCACCTTCCCTGAGGCGTCCCTCTTGTAGCCGAAGAGCTCCTCCCTCTTCGACTCGACGGAGGCCTCGAAAGAAGTTTTATCGTCGCCGGTGTACTTCGTCTTGGGGCCGGTGGGCTGTGCCTTCGCCATCTTCTCGGCGACCTTCTCCGCGTCCTCCGTGAGGAGGATGAGGATCTTGTCGTCGAGTTCCTTCAGGCGTGTGGCCTCGGCCTGCCGGTCCTTCACGAGGTCCGCCTTGGCGCGAGCCTCCAGCGCAGCGTCGACGCGTTCCTGGTGCCTCTCGTCCTCGAGGGCCTTGACGCGTCCCTTGAGACTGTCGTTCTCCGCATTCAGCGTAGTTTTCTCCGTCTTCAGTGTTTCCAGTTTCTGCTCTAGCTCCGATATTTTTGCTTCCATTCTTTTTTTCCTCTCTTTATCTTCGGGATTCGGGTCTCCCCGGGCTCCCTGGGGCCCGTCCACTTTGGACAGTGATGTGGGCGCACCTCTCGTCGGGCTCGAGGCCTCGGCGAGGCGGCCCACCGTGATTACCCCGGCCTGGGGGTAGGCGGGCTCGTCCACGAAGTCAACCCGGTTGAAGACGAAGCTCTCCACTACCTCGTGAGCCTCGCCCGAGACGATGTGCTCATCCGGGGCGGACGTGATGTCGGCGCCGCACTTGCTGCAGGTGACCTTGAAGGCCCTGATGACCACGGAGACGGGGCCCCACTCGCCGCTATTCAGCTTCTCCCAGGCGACATCGTCGGTGATCTCCGCCCTGGCCAGGGCGTAACCGTCCGGCTTGTCCACTTTAACCCACCTCCCCACCTGGAGGGGATCTTGGACATGGTCGACCCTATAGCCGGATATGCAGTTTAGGGCCTTGTTCAGCAGCGTGGGGAGGGCGTCCTCGAGGGCCTTGTCGGTGACCCTCCAGCGGTTCCGATTCAGGCTCGTGTTCAGCAGGTAGAAGGTGGCGAGGCGCTTTTCCTCTCTCGTCTCGATGCTGTGAACTGCAGCCCAGAACCTGAGCTCCACCCCGGCCTCATGACCCGTGGCCGGCTCGAACAGTATCCCGTCGTGGGCCCTGCAGTGGGCCCGGGCCTCCGATTCACTCCACCCGTCAGCCGGGTATCTGTAGGCCTGTTCGACACTTCCGTCTCCGCCTTTTGGTTTAGCGAAGATCACGCGATACTTCTTTCCGTCGTGCTCCCTCTCCTCTGAGCCCACGACGTCAACCTGGTTAGGCTCCACCAGCCTGCATGAATGCTCTGTACGGTAAGGCACTACTTCTCCTCCTCCAACTCGCCTGGGTCCCAGCCCATGAGCTCCCATACCTTCTCCAGATTGCCCCCCACGGGTCCCGAGCCATAGCTGCCCCAGAGCTTAGCAGCCGCGTCAGCCATGGCGTAGACGTCAGAGACCCTCACGGGGCTCCACCTGTGCTTGACCCTGACAGGAGGATCCTCACCCTCGGGGACCTGCTCGCCCTCGTCGCTGAGAGCCTTGAGGGTCCAGCGGTCGTACCACTGGCGCTCCACCTCCCGCCTCAGGTACCGCTGGATGCTCTCGATGGTGCCTTGCACGTAGGCCTCCAGCTCCGCGTATGCCGTGGCCCGGTTCTCGATGGGCTTCCCCAGCAGGAAACGGGGCGTCCCGAAGTTGCCGATGATGGCCTGCTCCAGCTTGTCCAGGAGCCCGTTGAGGCCTCCTACGTCCGGGGTCATGCTCACCACGGTGGCCTCCACGCCCTCGTTGACAGCTATGCTCTTACCGGCCCGGGCCACCTCGGCCAGCGTCTCCACCGCCTTCTCTGCCTCCTCGTTGGAGAGGCCCCTGGTGTCCGCCTTCAGTATCACGTATGGGGCCCAGAGGGTGCGGGCTATCTCGGGGAAGTCCTCCCTGAGGAGCTCGTGGCGTGCCCGGCAGACGCTGCGGACGGGCTCGACGTCGCTGAGGCCCAGCATGTCGGCCTCAAGGCCCATGTTGACGAAGTACAGGACCTCCCCGGGCCCGTAGAACTCCTTATTACCATCGTATGTGAACCCCTTGAGGCTCCAGTTCTCGTCCACGTCAGGCTTTAGTTTGTCGCTCTGCAGGGATAGGAGCCTGAGGGGGTACCCGTTTTCATTGACGACAACCTCGAACCCGGCTTTGCCGAAGACGCTGCGCTTGACCTGGGCTGTGAAGAGGATCAGGTCCATGTTGACGGCCTTGTTGAACTCATCGATCCGTTCCTTCACGTAGGCGTAGTCGTCGGGCTTCTCGGCCTCCAGGACGGTCTCGAAGCCTTCCTGGGTGCCGAACATGGCGTTGGTCACGATGCACTTACGCACTAGCTCGTCCTGCCTGAACCAGCGGTAGTCCTCGTTCATGCCACTGTAGTAGGCGCTGGACGTGGGGGTGCTCGTCTCCCCGTACCTCTTGGCCTTGGGCACCTGGACGCCGCCTACGAGGCGGCGTAGAGCGGCCATTATCGGGTTCAAGGCGCCGCCTCCCTTCGGGCGGTGGACTTGATCACGATTCCCGGTCTCTCCCGTAGAGCCCGCCATGGATCGCTCTGTGCTTGCTTCACGCGGTCCTTGGGTGACTGCTTGACCATGGGCGGGTTTTTCTCTGTCAGGGCTGCTCCCCCTCCATCACCTTCTCGTAGTATGCGCTGATGCCCTGTGCTATGGCCTCCCTGATGCTCTTAACCAGGCCCCGGCTCTCCAGCTCCCGGTACATCCTGGCTATGTCGCCCTCCAGAGTGCACCGGACGTAGATGGGATTGGGATGTTCTTGGCTCATATCTTCCTTGATATATCCTGCGAAAGTAAAGCAAAGGTCGGGGGAAAGTAAAGCGCCGCCGGCTCCACCCTATTTAAGGGTGCCTGTTTCACTATGGCGGGACGACCCAGTACAGGTAAGTCTTGTCCAGGGTGACGTGGCCATGCTCCATGAGTTTTCTGATGGCCTGGTCCACGGTCCGGGAGCTCAGTGAGAGGGCGCGCTGGATCGTGGTGAAGCTCTGGGGCTGAGACTGAATGAGGTAGAGGTACACCAGCTTCTCGGAGGGCGCAGACATGGCCCTGACCCTGTCCATATGGCCACGGTAACGCCTTATCCAGAGGGCTGCCTGGAGCTCGTCTGCAAGCCCTTCCACGAGCCTCGACCAGTCGGCCTCTGCCATACATCTTCACGAACGTGTCTGCAGAGATCATATGTCTGTTATCTTTCAGTGAAAGGAAAAAGTTTAGGAAGGTGGAGTTAGAATCCATAAATAAATAATATGGTTATGGATCAGCGATACTTTTCCTAGGCTAAGGTGTCCAGGCTTATCATTTTCTTGATCTTGGCCATGAGCTCCAGGAAGCTATCTCCCTTCTCAGTGGTGTAATACCTCCTATCCCGCTTCTCAAGGAGGCTCGCGCCGAGCTGAACGTCAAGGTACCTTACAAAGTTGGTGTTGTTGAGGTTGGACCTATAGATTATGTACGTCTTTTGTTTTACCGCCCCTGGCGTTCTCCAGGATGTCATCTACTATCTCTAAACGGGATCTGTTCCTCTCACACATGGCTTCCTCAATAAAAGTAACCCAAAACCAATATTAAAATTCAGATTCCTGTATGTATTTAGCTCATGTTTATCAATAACTTAGAAACAGGCTTAAAATGGTAAAATGAGGCCTTTTGGGGCTGCCATTCCACGTCCAATAAGAGAAGAAAAAGCTCCAAAATTAAGCCTATTTCGCTGAAAGAGCACCAAATATGGGAGAATCAATTTCATGAGCTAAATACATACTCTCCGGCATTACGCTTTTGGAAATCTGTTATGCTCCGTCTTAAAGACGCATCTAGACTTATGTGAAGCCCAACCAAGGCTTGAAGGACTCTGCTCACTGCCGCTAAATCACCTTCATAGGGCCCTATTTAGAGGCTCTTTTTCCTTTTCTGCTCCTAGCCAATTCCTCCTCTTCCCCCAAAGCCGGCATATAAAACATCATGTCACTGATGATCGGAGCGATGGTTCCAAAGATTCGAAATCTCTCACTCTTGGATAACTGGGAGAACTGGTTGTCCACCTCGTCCCAGATCGCCCTAAACATAAATACGAATCCCTTGATTCCCTGCTTCAAATCCTCGTCTTCGGTGATAACTGTTATCACCCGGTCCTAAATTATGGGTGCTTAGTTATAAAAAATAATCCTCTACTTTTTTCGCCTAGCACACAGGCGATGGACCGACATCGCGGTAACACTCTTACCCGAGACGGAGAGAAAAAAAGGGAGGGGTTTACGGGGGACATCTCCACGTTGAGGTGGGTTTGAACCCCATCCACCCACAGAAAAATGACAGCTCCGTACAGCTCTGTGGACCGAGGAGTTCGCCGATGTCTAGCACTCCTCAGCTTCAACGCCTCTTACTTCCTCGAAACGGCCCACATTCATCCACGCCTCCTTCGCCCAGCTGCTTCAACCTCATAAACCCGCATACCCCAAGCCTCACCCATGGCTCAGCTACTCACATATGAAGACGTTCAGGCAGCTCTCAGCCAACTCTCCTCCACCTCAGGGGTCAGCCTCAAGCCGGGGCTGGGAGTCTTCCTTGAGCGGCCCAGGCTCTGGGACCCCGAGGCCGAGGGGTGGAGGATCCTAGTCGACGTCAACCCTCTCAGCGATGATCAGCAGAACCGCCTCGAGGACGCTGTCAGAGAAGCCGGGCTCAGAGGGAGAAGGACCAACAGAGGCAGACTAGTACTCCTCGAGATCTACGCCCACAGAGCCCAACACTCAGGGAATTAGGATGTATTTAACTCATTTAAAAGAAGCTCATCTTGATCTCCTTTCTGCCTGTGCGATGAAAACCTTTCGAATGAGGGGCGAAAATGAGCCCCATTTTTAAAACCAGCTAAACACATGCCCTGTGTCTAATTCGATATGTTTATAATAACTTGTTGATACGTGTTTTTGACATGAAGAACCGAATCGAGTACGACGCCTCAGAGAAGGGTCTAAGAGCCGTCCTGAAGGACTATCAGGAGATCGCGCTCAGGGTGATCTGGGCGAGCCCGGAGGGCCTCGGCTCCAAAGCCGTGATGGATCGGGTGAACGCCGAGCTCAAGCCCAACACCATAAGCCGCGCAAGCGTAATCAATTTC
>Ga0299915_10000769_pt1 | contig 23797 bp, 19 predicted proteins | sample RVTome_13_FD_200263 | JGI IMG/M metagenome (GOLD analysis project Ga0299915, IMG submission 200263) | Soil microbial communities from uranium-contaminated site in the Upper Colorado River Basin, Wyoming, United States - RVT92D227 (version 2) ... | reverse complement strand
GTATAAAGCCATGAAAAATCCTGTAAAGGCTGATGCTGCATCCATTGCTGCCGGAAAGGAACTTTACAATAAAAATTGTGCTTCCTGCCATGGAAAAACCGGTTTGGGAGATGGTGTTAAAGCCAGAACACTTGAAACCTTTCCGGGCGATTTCTCCAAACCTGCTTATCAGAATTTGCCCGATGGAGAACTCTTTGGCAAGACCAAAATAGGACGTGAAGAAATGCCAAAATACGACGGAAAAATTTCGGATGAGGATATCTGGCACATGGTTAATTATTCAAGAACCTTTAAGAAATAATAATATAATGCTCGGCGTAGTTTTCAACTACGCCGGTTTTTTTTACCGTGAATATACGTGAACACTGTTCTGTGCCGAAGGCAGGTAGTTGATACCAAACCAGCAGATCAGCAATACAATAAATGCCAGGCTCAACATCCATAAGGGGGCCTTTGTCTTTTTTGGCTGGAATGTCCTGAAATGCAAATAAACCAGGTAGGCCAGCCACGTTAGGAACGCCCAGGTTTCCTTAGGGTCCCATGTCCAATAATGTCCCCATGCCTCTTTTGCCCATAATGCTCCAAACAGGAGTCCTAGTGTAAGAAAGGAAAATCCCACATACACCAGGTTATCAGCCAGGTGAAGGGTATTCACGTCAGATTCCCTGAAATATAACTCATACAGTCCTTTTACAGCCACCAGGGAAGAGGCCGCCAGCAGGGCATAAGAGAAAATGTACACGATCACGTGCGGTACGAACCAGGGACTCTGCAATGCAGGCATCAGGGTCTTTTCATAGGTTTCAGGATGCAGATAATTGATGCCGAGAAACAAAATGGCCAGCAGCAGTGCATAGGTAATGAACCATTTATAACCCCACCGGAAAAAAGTAATGATCCCTACAAGGGGAAGGAAAACCGAGTACCAGAGTCGGGTTTCACCCAGTGTGCTCAGAGGTGGCCTGTTAAGGTTAACCCATAGTAGGGTGAGAAATGATATCAACACGGCCAGACCGGCCAGGATCAGGATATTTCCTGCTAACACAAAACTTTTTCTCTTGCCGGGAAAATTCATCATGATAATCCCGACGATCCAAAGAAGTGATGTGGTTATTGCAAAAAAGGGGAAATTTGTCCAATTCATATCGTTAATAATTAAATTGTTAATCTATTATGGTTCATCGATCAAACGCAGAACAATCATTCGCTTCTTATTCCTCGTCCCAGCCAGAACAGGTAAACGGCTCCCCCAAGCAGCATGAGAATACCGGTATATACAAGGGGCAGCCAGGGATCTTTTACGGCCTCAATGACGCTCAGGGTTGAGTACTTGCCCATTGGTGTATCGTAACTGAACTGGTATAGTTTCCATCCCCTGAACCGGTATGGTTTGTTGACCTCGAGTTTTATCGTATCAGCAATGCCCCGGGCATCTTTTAAAACCATCAGCGACTCGAATTTTCGAGGCTCAGGTTCGGTAAGTATCAGTAATCTTGATCTGCCCAGGTCAAGGTATCTGGGTTCAAATATCAAACTGCCACTGGCTACCCAGCCTGAAACCGTATCACCGGAAATGAGGTTGCGTGTTTCCAAATAGGCAACAGACATACTTCCCGGTTGATCCGATTGTCTGTATCCGCTGTCTGTTTTAACTGCAAAGGGTATATAATCCGTTACCCTGACATTCCAGTCAATTAGCTTTGTTTCAAAACCAGTACTAATTAAAGGAAGGGTCTCACCGTGTTTCTGCAAAATTTCCCCTCTGGATCTGTCAGCCACCGCAATTTTGGGATTATACAAAGTCATGTTGAAATCAAGCAGTTTCATATTGAAGGGTAATATGTATCTGCTCTGATCTGCCAATATGCCAATGTTACTGAAATTCCGGTTTTCATACAAATCAATGGTAACGCGCTTCAGGTCGCCCGATCCCAGGCCTGCCGCTAATAAAGTAATCCATAAGCCGAGATGGTTCAAAAAAAATCCAAGGTTTTTCACTCTGAATGGTATGCCACGCCGCAATACCACCAGACCCAGGGATATCAGCAGGTAGAACTGAATAAAAAGGAACGGCCAGCTGTTTTTAAGATGGTTCAGACCGGTTATCTGGAGCCATCCGGCCTTCTCCTCCTGTTGTGGGATAAATCCAAGCAATAAAATCAGCAGGGCGTATACCGAAATAGCACTTACTGAACAGGGAACCGACGACAACCATTTTACGAGGGATTTGTGACGAAACCTGAAATGAGCGATCACAAGGATGATCGTGAGTACAAGAACCAGTAACATATTGTTGGGGAAATGAGGTGTTTTTACTCCCCGGCCTTTCAGAAAGATCTCCACTATGAAACCAATGATCATGATTTCAAAAGCCGCAAAAAAACTTTCAGAATATCCCCACGGCGTATTAGCCTTTTGTTTATCTCTACTGCCCATTACTCCTTGACTCCTTACTCCTTACTCCCCTCCCCAGCCAGAACAAATATGCTGCCCCGGCGAGCATGAGAGCAATTCCGGAATAAACCACCTTTATCCATGGATCGTAAACGGCTTCAATGATACTTAATTGCGAAGCCGGACCCATATTTTCCTCATAGCCTATCTGGTAAAAGCTCCATCCCCTGGTTTTGTAAGGTCTGTTTACTTCAATTGTCACGGTGTCCACGTCTCCAAGATTGGTCTTAACCACTACCTTTGACTCAAATTTTTTTGGTTCAGGGCTCAGTAACCATAAACCAAGGTTTTTCTCAAGCAGGATGTATTCCGGAAGCATCACCATGCTTCCGCTGCAGAGCCAATTGGTAAGGGAATCTCCGGAAATCAGGTTTTTTACATGTACCAGGGCCGCCGTCGCGGCCATGGGTTCGTTCGATGGCACATATCCGCTGTCAGTTCTTGCTGCCGATGGAAGAATATTCAAAATTTTGATGTTATAATTGTTTTGTTTGTATTCCGAGCCTTTCTCAATTACAGGAAGTATTTCGCCCTTCTGTTTTTCAGATAACCCACCTATGGTATCGGAAAGCATGATCTTAGGATTGTATATCTCCATTTTAAAATCGAGCAGCTTAAGCGAAAAAGGCAGGTTATAGATTTCGTGGCCGGTTTTTACACCTTTATCAACAAAATCCCCGCTTTCAAAAATACTGATCCTTAACCGCTGCAGGTCACCTGAACCGATAGCTACAGCCACAAGTGTGAGCCATAATCCAAAATGGTTAAGCAGGAAGCCCAGGTTCTTGCGGCTTAGTGGGTAGGAACGCCGAAGAACCACCAATCCAAGGGATATAAAAAGGTACACTTCGATAAACAAGAAGGGCCAGGAATTCTTCATATGATTCAGTCCCAGCTGCTGCATCCATTGTATCTGACCCGCACCATCCTGCCTGATAAAACCCATCAGCAATACAAGTCCGGCATAGGAAGTAATTGCACTGATGGAGCACGGAATGGAAGAAAACCATTTTACAACAGCAGACTTCCGGAAGAAAACATTTACCATTACCAGGATTGCAATACTGGCGAATAGTATGATAAGATTTTTCGGACGAGGTGGAACAAGGATCTGTTGCTCCTGGAAAACAAGTTCAACAATAAAACCCAGTATGATCAGTGTGCATGCAATGATAAAGCTTTCGCCGTATGACCAAGGACTGAGCCAGAGTTTATTTCCGGCTTGTTTAACTGTTGAGTTATCTTGTTTTTTCATAAGCTTTCAGGAAAATGCAAGGTATTTAATTTGATTAAGCAGAAAGTAAAAGATTATTGCCATAATGATGTGCGGCCTGCAATAAAAAAACTGCCCGACAATTGCAGGCAGTTTTTATAAATCATTTTAAAGTCCTGATTAGTCCAGTACAGCTAATGAGTTGGTCAACAAAGCCTTTGAGTAACTGAAATTGTGAACACCTAAGCTGTACTCCCGCAAACACATCTGGAAATTGATGATAGCTCCCATTTGAGCGTTTGTCAGGATAATTACCGGCAAGGTGTTATTGTGATCTTTCTGAGCCTGGGTCCAGGTAGTTCCGGGACTTGGATTTTTGAAAATTCCTACAGGATTATTTGCCTCACCTTCAGGGTTATTTACAGGATCATAAATTTAAATACCCGTCATATTTATTGGTCGTTAAGGACTCCCAAAGATTGTGCTCTGCATCCGGGTTCCTGTTCAATATATCAATTCCATTATACGTTAACTCAGCAGCCAACTGGTTGAGCAACGTTTGAATCTCGGTTCTTTTATCACCCCAGTGAGCCGGATCTGATGTAGCAGAAGTCAATGTGGTATGACAGTCCGTACATCCGTTAAAGTTGCCTTTGGCTGTAAATGTATGACCGCCTGCTATGCCATTCATGGGAGCCATATGGCAGTCGGAACAGGTAGTCTGTGTATTGTGCTGTGAACTTGAATAGGATAAAGTACCCTCAAATTCAATTCCACCTTTTCCGGCAAAAATTGCACCAACCGTGCCATAATGAGTATGGGTTCTGTAACCGGGTTTTAGCACATTCACACCTGATGGATTGGTTGCAGCATAAAATGTATCGGTAGGATTAGCTACCAGCTTGGCATAGTCAAGTACATTTTTGTCTGTAGCACTATTTGTAAATGGCCTTGGCTGATGGCATTTGACACAAAGGTTTGAACTTCCGTTATCATCCACGGTAAGATCAATGGTCTTGGCACCACCCCACATGGTCATAGAAACGGGTTCTACAGTAGTGAACGCCGGGATGTCTGTTGCTTCATAAGTTGAATGAATACTGCTATGGCAGGTGTTACAGGTAATAGCTCCATATGCTGCAGAAGCCGAGCATGAGTAGTTATTTACATATGAGCCGCTTACAAGGGTAAATGTTGAAGGAACATCCCTTTCAACAACATCCTTAAAACCTTCTGATTCATGGCACGGACCACATGTAGTGCTTCCTCCCTCTTCAAAAAATGCTTCCCCATAACCATGCTTTGAGAACTCGTACTGTGCTGAAATTAAATCAACTGATGCCGGATTATGACACTCCTTACATGTTTCATTTATATCAGCACCATCTACACCGTCTGTACCATCCTGCCCAGAAGGTCCGGCAGGTCCCATAGGGCCCTCACAACCTGATAACAGCGCTATTCCCAAAAACAATGCTGTGGCACCTGAAAGCAAAAGTGATTTTCGCATATATCCAGTTTTAGTTAATAACCATTTGTTAGTTTGTTGACCGCTAAAATAGGATTTCTTTCCTTTTGTGTGAGAAATCATTTGCAGGAAAAAACCGGCAATCTCCAACTGTTTGGCCGGAATAATAATGGTATTTATTCAAGTCTGAATCGATATTTAGCGTTTTTTAAAAGGAAATCCAGCGGGAATACTTGCAGCATCGGGCAAATTGACAAAATCAAAAAAACCTCCGGTTGGATCATCGATCATCTTTGCATTTTAGTACTTGCAATTTTCCGGTTACTATTTATTAATTTTACCCTGTCCAAAAAACTGAAGGATGTTTTTTTTAGGTGGCATAAATTCTGTTTTACCTTATATCATTTATCTATCCCTGGTTTGGGTATTTCTGATCGTTGGTTTCAGCGGAAAGGTTCTACAGGCACGGCAATTGTTATCCCCGCGAATCTGCCATGCTGAAAAACATGATCTGGCATCGTATGACCATAACATCATTCAATCATATGACCGTGCATCAACCACACAAAAAATAACCATTCATAAGTACCGTCCGGGTATTCCCTGGGCCTGTTTTTTCCCTCCTGAAATAAAGATCGATCTGTATGTACCTGAATCGTGTCTGGCTGTAAAACTTCACTATTATTCCGAGGTCGGTTTACGCGGCCCTCCCGCATCCGCCTTTTTAATCTGAAATTCTTCTTTCAATTGTTTTGAGTTTCAGGCGCAATTGCCTGGGCGTATTATTATTTATAACTAATTTATTATGAAATCTTTAGCAAAAATAATTCTTTTGATGGCTTTTATCATGCAGGTAGCCTGCGAGAAAGAAAGCAACACAAGTCCTTATACCGATGTTACCATTGCCATGGGTGCCAATAGTGCCTCTGATGTATATTACAATCTTGCTGACGGTTGGGTAACCACGGTGAACCGTGCCGACTGGGATATAGCCTTTTCGGTGCCATTACAAACCGCTACAATTCTGATCAATGAAGGAGCCGGCATTGAATTGTATTGTGTGGGTGATACCAATGACTGGAACCTGGTTGATGAAAATTCCATTACAGGATTGTCACCCCGTTTCAATGATAAATCCGACTGGTCTGTAGGTGCTTTCAACTTAAATGCATCCGGATTCCCAAATTATGGCTGGGGTACTTATCATTTCGGAAATCCTGATCACAATGTAGGTGGTGATTCCCTGTATGTGATAAAACTTTTAGATGGTTCCCTGAAAAAACTGATGATCAGGGCAAAACTCGGAGCAACGGCAGCGAATATCATCCGGTTGGCAGACCTCGACGGGGCCGGTGAGTCGGTCGAAACAATTCCAACAGCCGATTATGTTAATACAAAACACTTTATGCACTATTCCCTGTTACATAAAGAGGTTGTGGAAGTGGAACCCGACATGACCGAATGGGACCTTTTGTTTACACGTTTTGTGATTCAAATCCCGGCCGGACCTGGCGTAATAATGAATTATCCAGTTATGGGCATACTCAGCAAAACGGGTGTTACAGTGGCCAGGGTCGACGGTGTGCCTCCGGTTGGCGCGTTGGAGACAGATGCCACCGGAGGATACTCCGGTCAGACCGATGCCATCGGATATGACTGGAAGGTATCGGACCCTGTAACCCATGAAATATCCCTGGCCGACAGCCTCAGTTATTTCATCGAGTCGGTTGATGGTAAAAAATACCAGCTGTATTTTACCAATTACGGCGGAAATTCAGCCGGTACCATTGACTTTAAGGTAAAAACCGTTGAATAAAAGGGCTGACCATAATACCATATCCATTTCATGCCGCATGAGCTGCGGCATGAAACCGGCTATGTTGCTTATTACTCTGTCGACCATTATTTCGCTTCATGCGCAACCCGTTGTCCTGAGGTTACAGGACAAGGTCAGCGGGATGCCGGTTGCATATGCCTATGTATTGACCTCACCCCTCCACGGTAGCGAACAGGAAAATCATTTATCAGATACCCTGGGCCAGGTAACCCTGCAGGCTGCCTTACCATTGATCATTCATGTTTCCTGTATTGGCTACCGTGATGTCACCGACACCCTGTATTCAGGCAGCAGCTATACCCTAAGCCTTTCTCCTGATTTTTACCAGCTCGACCAGGTGGTGGTAACAGGACAATTCAGGCCGCAACCCGTGGACAAATCTATTTATAAGATTGAAGTGATTGATTCAAAGCAGATAAGGTTAAAAGGTGCCAATAACATGGGGGACCTGCTTAAAAATGAGCTGAGCTTTCAGCACCGCTCCGAAGGCGTGCTGGGTGATTTCATTCGGATCCGGGGACTTACGGGTGAGTACGTGAAGGTGCTTATCGATGGTATGCCGGTTGCAGGACGCGTGGCAGAAAGGATCGATCTGGGACAACTTACCCTGAACAATGTGGATCATATTGAAGTGATTGAAGGCCCCATGTCGGTTGTTTATGGAAGTAATGCCCTTGCCGGGGCCATCAATATCATAACCGCCGATTATTCGGGTAAAAGACTGGGGATCAATACCGATGCCTATTATGAGACTATCGGTACCTATAACCTGAATGTGGCTATGTCAGCACTGGCGGGCCGGCATACTTTTTCAGTAAACGGATCCCGGAATTTCTTTTCGGGTTGGGGACCCGTGGATACATCCCGCTTCAAAACATGGAAACCCAAACTGCAATACATGGCGGGTGTAGGTTATCAATTTCGTAAAGGCAATTATAAAACCACCATCAACACTGACTACATGCATGAGGAATTGCGTGATCCCGGAGCACTTACCCTGGCAAATCTTTATGAAAAAGCACTCGACGGATACCATTTTACAACCCGCTGGAACAACCGGATAAATGTTATGAACACTTTCAACGATGATTTCGTCCTGAATCTGCAGTCGGGTTACTCCTATTATCAGAAACGAAAGGTCACCTACCTGAATGACTTGGTGAACCTGAAAAAAACCACGGCCGAAGATCCGGAATTACATGACACTACCACCTTTCATATGGTTTCCGCCAGGGGATTCGTATCGAATATCCCGGGAAAGAAAATGGAATACCAGACCGGGTTTGATATGAATTACGAATCGGCCACCGGCAAGCGCACCGGAGGATACCGAGAGATCACCGATCTTTCGGGCTTTATGAATCTGGTATACCGACCTGTAAAAACACTGAGCGTTCAGCCCGGACTCCGGCTGATGTACAATTCAAACTACAGGGCTCCCCTGATCTACGGCATAAACCTGAAATTTAATCCTCCGCCTTTCACCATCAGGGGATCTTATGCGAAAGGATTTCGTGCGCCTTCGCTAAAGCAGCTTTACCTGGAATTCATCGATAATAATCATGAAATACATGGAAACGAGAGCCTGAAAGCAGAAACCGCTGACAACTTTAGCTTGTCGGCCAGCTATGATCTGACCAGAAAAAGGCATGGTGTAAACTTCGAACTGAACCTGTTCTATAATTCTATCCATAACGCCATCCAGCTGGCCATAAACACCACCCGGCCAGGATGGGGCAGGTATTTTAATATTGAGGGCATGAATTACGTAACCAAGGGGATTGATGCCCGCATCCGGTACAGGTTTTCTCCGGTGCTTACATTGAATACAGGAGTAGTTACCATCGGCAGAATCCGGCTCGATACATCAAACAAGTTTGAATATTCCACTGATTTCGTGGCCTCGGTAAATTACCTCATCGAAAAACCGGCGATACAATTTGCACTTTTTTATAAATACACCGACGATTACCTTGAATTTGCAGGAAATTTTAACACCGAAGGACAGTTGAACGGAATTGCCCACCAATTCATGGAGGGTTATCATATTCTCGATATTACGGTTACAAGGAGCTTTTTCAATGAACAACTGAATCTGGTGGCCGGCTTTAAAAATATTCTAAATGTAACCCTGGTGAATTCCTTCGGAGCCGTTAATATTCATGGAAGCTCCAATGATGCAGCCGTTGCCGGTTACGGACGTACTTTCTTTGTTAAGCTTGGATACCGGTTTGAAAAGAAATAATCAATGCTCATGAGTCATTTAACAATCATTTTTATTCTTATTTCCATGCTTGCCTTATCCTGCTTTGAGGAGGATCAAGCAGTTCCCCACTATGCCGGTAAAGTGACCACAATTGCTGATTCGGTGCAGACACACCAGAGCTACTTTGATTTTGAAACGGGCCTGGTGATCGCTTCGCATAGAAGCAATACCTGGCAGCTAGGATTTGAGTGTGGTGCAGATGGCTGGCATATTATTACCAATTCCGGTGATAACTGGTTTATTTACAATACCGGCCAAACTATCCCGGATCAAGTCACTATCATGCCGGAAGTTGTGGATCATATGTATGATGTACAGGCTGCCTACCCCGACTCTACCGCAGTGGGCAATTGGGTAAGCTTTCAGAAAGAAAATCCCGTGTATACACGGAATATTTACCTGCTGGGACGTTATTCCGGGGGCGCTTTTACCGAAATAAGGCAGCTTGCCTTTCTAAATGTGAATGACAGTACTTACCGGTTTTTCTATAAAGAGCAAACGGGTATTACCGATACGATAACCCTTATTAAGAATGACAGTGCAAATTTCGTTTACTTTTCATTTGATCTCCATCAACAGGTAAACATGGAACCCGATAAAACAAGATATGATTTGGTCTTCGGGCCTTACTACGATAAGGCAACACTTTTCGGTATGACAATACCATATCAGGTGGGCGGCGCTCTGTTGAACTGCTGGCAAACAGAAGCAGCGTTAGATTCTTCGAGGGCATTTGATGAAATAAACTACGCGCTATTACCCGGGTATACTTTTATCAATCAACGCGATATTCCCGGATACCGGTGGAAAGGAGTAACGGTGGATGTATCTGGAGGCGGTAGTGCAACCTACGCGGTCAAAGTCCACTATAACTATATATTCCATACTGCACAGGACAACTATTACAAGCTAAAGTTCCTGAGTTATACCCTGAATGGGAATTCGGGTTTTCCGCAATTCGAATTCAGGCAATTAGAGTAAATGAAAAGCACTCTCCATCATTAAAAAAAACGATTGTGCCTCGGTGGAAGTACCCGGCCTGTCGAAATTCGGAGATCCGCATGCATCCTGAATAATACCGTAATCATCAATCTTTGTCCTTGCAGCCAGTCTCATGGCGTCGGCCTTCTCTTTATACGACAGGTCAAGCCAGCCCGATTTGAGTCCGGTATAAATGGAAAAAGCCAGCATCTGAGCCAGATTTGTCTCCACGAACGAACTATTGTCGTCGATGATATCGTGAAACAATCCATCAGGACGCATGAAAGTCAAACAACCATTAATCACTTCTTTACCATAAGTGATCAGCTTATTTCTCAGATCATTCCGGGCCTCTGGTAAACTGTTAATTATTTTCGCAATTCCTGCTGCCGTCCATCCGTTTCCTCCTCCCCAGCATTTCCTGCGTGCGAAATCCTTTTTGTCCTCATCCCATATGTGGTAATACAGCTTCTTATCCGGATCCATCAAATATTTCCGAAATCCCTCAATTTGTTTAACCGATTCGTCATAATCGCCCATTAAAGCCAAAAACGGAGGGGCCATAAAAGAGGCATCGCTCCATACCTGTTTGGCATAGGTTATATGATGGAGCACTCCATCCGCTGTTTTGGGCGCTTTTGTCTTTAAATAATCATATTGTGCTTCAGCCGCTTTTTTATACTTCTCCTCCCCGGTTTCCTTCCAGGCCAGTAATACGGCCTCCCCATTCGAAGCCGGATCGGTCACGCCGGGATCATTTCCCAGAATACCCAGTCGGCCTTCAGCAGTCTGCCGTACCAAAGCATCCTTGGCAAATAAGATTGCCAGATCTTTGCGGCCGACAGCAATCAATGCCTGTGAGGCCGTTCCCTGTTCCCAGGCCATCCGTTGCATGGCCAGCATAGCCAGCATGGCTTGTACTACCTTTGGATCACTGAGCACATCCAGGCGGGACCGATCGGCCACTCCATTTCCTTCAGTGATTTCCCGCCCCATGGCAGTTGCACCCAGCAGCGGCATGGCCAAAGATGCCGCGGTAATAAAATGACGTCGTTTCATAGGTTAAGTTATTATATGTCCACCTCCTATCCCCGCCAGCGGGGGATATTAATTGATCATTCGGAGCAAAGTGCTCACTCCCAATACTCTTTTCCCATACCCGCTCACTACTCATCACACGTTACTCGTCACTATCCTCGCTCCCCAAACCGCATACCACGTCACCACCACGTAACATATCAGCGGCAACATCATGGCCAGTGCCATACTTCCGGTCTTATCCGATATTACACCCATAACCGGTGTAAACACTGCACCGCCGATAATGGCCATCACCATTAATGACCCCCCGAGTTTGGTATTCTCTCCCAATCCCTTGATACCCAGCGCAAAAATGGTAGGAAACATGAGCGACATGAAAAAACTGGTGAGGAAAATCGACCAAACGCCAATCCAACCGGGGATCAGAACAGCCGTAAGCACAAGGGCAATATTGATGGCCCCGTAAATACCCATGAGCCGGCCGGGATTGATAAATTTCATGAGCCATGTAGCTGAAAAGCGGCCCACGGCAAAAGCAACGAGTGTTCCGGTAAGCAGGGTGCCGGCAAGCTTTTCATGCTCACCGGTATAATCCTGGATATACTGGATAAAGAAACTCCAGGTACCCACCTGGGCACCCACATAGCAGAACTGGGCCAGAACGCCCTTGTAAAAATGAGGATATTTGAACAAATGGCCCACTGTCCCTTTATTATTCTTCGCCAGTATATCGTCGGGATGAGGTTCGGGAAATTTCGTGGCCAGGATGAACAATCCCCATAAAAACACTATGGTTCCCAGTGCCACATAAGGTGCAATAACACGAAGTGTTTCACTGTGCAGGTAAGTATCATATGTACCTGCTGCTTGCATAACGGCAATTTTTTCCTGACTGTGCTCAATTCCCGATAGAATAAACAGTGTGCCTATTCCGACTCCGGATATGGCACCCAACGGATTGAAGGCCTGTGAGAAATTCAGACGCCTTTCCGATGATTCAGGATCACCTAACGTGGCGATGAATGGATTGGCCCCTGTCTCAAGAAACGATGCACCGGAAGCAATAACAAACAGGGCAAAAAGGAACATGCCGAATTTACCAACCACGGCAGCCGGCCAAAAAAGCAAGGCTCCCAGACTGAACAGCATCAGTCCGGTCACCAGTCCCGCCTTATAACCGAACCGCCTCATCAGCAATCCCGCCGGTATAGCGAGCAGAAAATAACCCATGTAGAAAGCCGATTGGATCAGGCCGGCTTCCAGCCGGTTCAGCTCGAAGGATTTCATGAACTGTTTGATCAGTATGTCGTTCATGTTGCTGGGGATGCCCCAGAAAAGAAAGAGGGCAGTCACGAGGATAAACGGAAGAAGGTATTCCTTTTTAAAAAGTGCCCCGTGATTGGAAGTATTGGTTCTGTCACTCATATATTTAAATTAAGATTCAAGATTGCAGATTGAAGATTGAAGATCGAAGATCCAAGATCTAAGATCCAGGATCCAAGATCGAAGATCGAAGATCGAAGATCCAAGATACAAGATCCAAGGCCTTAGCTCTTAGATCTTAGATTTTTGATCCTAGATCTTGGATCTTTAGTCTTCATAGTATCTGGTTAAACTCCAGCTTTTCAGCGTCGGGCCCTCTGATGGCAAAATACTTACAGCCTCTTTCCCAGAAATTGAGGAATACAGGCCTCTCCTCTACCATTTCATAACCGGCTAATTTGAGTTCCTGATAGGCTTTTTCCACATCGGCCACATCAAAGGCAATATGGTCAACATGGCCGTCTTTTCGGTTCCGGAGCTCTTTCAGTTCATTTTCTGTTACCTGATATAATTCTACAATTACATCTTTTTGCTTCATCATAGCCACCTGAATGGTATCATTTTCCTCAGGGACCTCCACCGTGGAGGACAATATTCTTTTGAAGCCCAGACTGGTATAAAAACGAACTGAATTCTGAAGACTGGTGACAGGTATTCCCAAGTGTTGCAGACCCCTGAAATTGTCCTGTAAATGAGTTTCTTTGATGTTCATGTTTGGGAATTTCTACAGGAATTTTTAAGGAAAGATAGTAAATTCAGTGAACTTACCATGTGATATTTAAAAACAGAAAAATTCAACAAGTCTTCGGAAAGTCATAGGGTATGGAATTGATTTAGGGGTCAGTTTAATAGACAATAATACAAATAAACAGTTCTCATGTAATCATGCAAAAATTAAATTGGAGGTAAAAAATGAAAAGGTTAATGTTATTTGCTGCAGCTGCTCTTTTTTTTGTTTCAGTGTTGAATGCAGCTAATGTTTCCTCCTGGTTTGTAACCGGGAACGATGTAAAACTCTGTGAAAATATCAGGATCGGGATCAATTATGCACATGTTGTGCTTGGAAACGGAGATAAAATGAAGATTTCTCTGCAGAAGATCGATTCTTATTGTTCAAATGGGGAGGTTTTCGACAGAATGGTACTCTATAAAAACGGCCGGTCCACCAAAAGGAGTGTTTTTATGCAGGCCATTACATCCCGTAACGGTCTTATTCTTTACAGAAATGTTGAATATGACCGTGACTCGTCAGATCCTTTGAAATCTCACAGTGTTTATTATGTTTATGACGGTGATGCATTGCATCTTACACTGGATGAAAAGAGCATCCCTGATGTATTCAGGTTCTATGGCCTTAAGCTGGCATACCGATAGGCTTAATTGTCCGGTAAAATCCTGCCTGCGGGCAGGATTTTTTTTTGCCTGCAGGAGAAATCATATCCATTGAAGAAACCTGCCGGGATACGGTAAGATGAAAATGATTACCTTTCAGATACAATTTTAACACAACCATCATGAACAAAAGTAAAGCGAGACGCGACTTTTTGAAAAAATCAGCACTTGCAGCAGTCGGGTTTACCATCGTTCCCCGGCATGTACTTGGAGGTGCCGGCTTTCTTGCTCCCGGTGACAGACTTACCAAGGCCATTATCGGTGTGGGAGGAATGGGCCGCAATCACATTCCCTACGATAGCACCAAATTACTCGCCATCTGCGATGTGGATAAAAACCACCTTGCACAAGTTCTCCAGATGACAGACGGTGATGTGAAAGCCTATGCCGATTACCGTGAGGTTTTACTCCGGCCCGATATTGATGTCATTCACATTGCCACCCCGCCCCACTGGCATGGTATCATGTCGGCCGAGGCTGCCAGGGCCGGTAAAGATATCTGGTGCGAAAAACCTATGACACGTACCATCGGTGAGGGCATGAGCGTTGTGAAAGCCATACAGCAAAGCGGAAGTATGTTCCGGCTCAATACATGGTTTCGGTTTGATGATTTCTTTTATGGTTACGGCAGTACGGTAAAGCCAGTAAAGAAAATCGTGGAAAACCGGTTATTGGGATGGCCCTTAACGGTAACCATTAATAAAAGCACGGGATTCGACTGGAAGTTTTACTGGATCGGAAAGACTGACCTTGTGCCAACGACCGTTCCTCCCGAACTTGACTACGATATGTGGCTGGGACCTGCTCCGGTAAAGCCTTATCATCCTCATCGAATTCATGGAACTTTTCGGGGGTACTGGGACTATGATGGAGGCGGACTGGGCGATATGGGACAGCATTATCTTGATCCTGTTCAATATATCCTCGAAAAAGATTACACCAGTCCGGTTCATATAGATATTGACGCACCCCAGCAACATCCTGATGCAGCAGGCACCTGGCGAAGAATTGAAATAACTTATGCCGATGGATGCAAGATTATCCTCGACGGAGAGAACCGGGACAGTTCGGCTCCCTTCATCCGGGGCCCTCTTGGCAAGTTATTCACGGAACTCCGTTCTGATATTCCTGAGCTGGAAAAGAAGCTTGCAGCTTTACCCGATCCACAGCCACAACTGACTTCTTTCACAGAAGCAGTGACGACCAGGAGAAAATTTGCCCTTAACGAACAAAACGGATTTCGCTCGTGCACGCTGGTAAACCTGGCTATAATTGCGGTCAGACTTGGGCGCCCTTTGAAATTCGATCCTGAAAAACTCGAATTCATTGATGACACAGGTGCCAACCGGTTAATTCATCAGCCCACAAGAGCACCCTGGTTTATTTAATCATTGGTTAAACATAAAAATCACCCGCCATGATCAATAAAAAGATTCTTACTTTAACTGCATTGCTGGTTTTGTCATTTACTGTTTTTAGCCAGGTCACCCCACAAGATAATACATCCCTTCAGTCCAGAATAACTGATTTACTCACGAAAATGCCCGCTGCAGATCAGGTAGCCCTTAACAGTCAAATGAACGTCCTGGCAGGTTTCGGTGAAGCTGGACTTTTGGAGCTAGCCGGTATGCTCTTACCTCCGGGCAAGGGTAATGATGCTACCGTACGATATGCCATAAGCGGCTTTTCAAATTATGTAACAGGTGCAGGGCAGGAAAAAAACCATCTTCTCTGTCAGGCGGCCTGGTGCAAGGCCCTGGAAAAGGAACCCGACTCAGATAATAAATCATTTCTGATCGCCCAGTTACAACTGGTGGGAAGTGATGAAGCTGTGCCCTTTATTTCGAAGTACCTGCTTACAGATCAACTCAGTGATCCCGCTGCCAGAGCATTAACCGCCATTAACACGCCGGCCGCCGGCAGGATTTTATTCAAAGCCTTGAACAGGGCCAGGGGAGCTTCACAGATTTCAGTCGTTGAGGCGCTGGGTAACATCAAGTATTCAGCCGCTGTAAAAAAAATTACCCGAATGATAAATTCACCTGATCCCCGGCTGAAAAAAGTCATTCTTTATGCCTTAGCACAGCTCGGAATGCCTGAGTCAGGGTCAGTCATGTATGCTGAAGCCATGAAAAGCGGATTTGTTTATGAACCAACCCGGGCAGCCTCTTCCTATTTATTATGGCAGGAACGTCTTACTGAAAACGGTCATGGTGAATTGGCCGAAACTAACTGCATCAGACTCATTGAGCAGTGTAGAGCTGACAACCAGGTGCAAATCCGGACTGAAGCCTTATCATTGCTGGTGAGGTCGGCAGGTGAAAAAGCCGTGCCCTTTCTGTATGATGCTGCAATGGGAAGTATGCCGCAATACCGGATAACCGCCATGAGTCTTGCCCAACAAATAAAAGGTGAAAAGCAGACCCTCGGATGGGTGGAAAAAGCCGGAGCACTTACAGGCCAGTCAAAAGCCGATGTAATCACCATGCTGGGCGAACGTGGCGATCCCACGGCTTTGACCTATATCAGGCAGTCGCTGACCGACAGGGATAAAGTTGTAAAACTCGCAGCCATTGATGCAGCAGTAAAACTTGGCCATGAAACTGTTCTGCCTGATTTGCTGACATCCATGAGAAACGGAAGTTCTGACGAAGTGACAGCCATCCGGAAGCAGCTGTTGCTTCTCAAAGGAGATGCGCTGCTTCCGGCCATAACACAGGCTATTCCTGAAATGCCTTCCGTGGCCAGGGTTGCCCTGCTGGAAGTACTGGCATCCCGGTGTAAATTTGACGATCAGAAGCTGCTGTTACTGCGGAAAGCCATGGAGATTGCTTCCGGCGTTGATGAAAAAAGCCGGATTCTTGAGCAGATTGGACAATGCACGACCTATCCGGCCCTCAAATTCGCAGCCGGTTGCCTCGATGATCCGGATCTACAGAAGAATGCAGCCATGGCGGCAGGGACCATTGCGCTTTCCGACAGTACGATAACCGGTGATGAGGTGAAGGATCTGCTCACGAAGGTTCTGAACATATTAAAAGACAACAAGGATTGGAACCTCCAGGATGCTTTACGTAATCGTCTGACCACCACATCTCCGGGCACCGGTTATGTTCCAATGTTTAACGGAAAAGACCTCACCGGATGGCAGGGACTCGTGGAGAATCCGGTTATACGGGCCAAAATGAAGCCGGCTATACTGGCTAAAGCACAGGTCACGGCGGACGAGATTATGCGAAGTGGCTGGAAGGTGGAGAATGGTATACTGATATTTACCGGAACGGGTGAAAACCTTTGCACAACCCGATCATACGGCAATTTCGAAATGTATGTCGATTGGAAGATCATGGAAAACGGAGATGCTGGAATTTACCTGCGGGGATCGCCGCAGGTTCAGATATGGGATCCATCACGCCGCGATGCAGGTGCTGACGTTGGATCGGGCGGATTGTACAACAACGAGATCAATGAACGGATTCCCCTTAAAGTTGCCGACAATCCGGTAGGTGAATGGAACACCTTCAGGATAATCATGATTGGTGAACGGGTAACGGTTTATTTAAACGGAATACTGGTGGTGGATAACACGGTTATGGAAAATTACTGGGACAGGAGTATTCCCATTTTCCCGGACGGACCGATTGAATTACAGGCACATGGTACCTGGGTGGGATATCGCGACCCCTATGTCAGAGAGATACCACGATCCGGACATGATTAAAGGTGTGCTTTTCGATATGGATGGTGTGCTGCTTGACTCGGAGGAATATATAACCCGGGCGGGCATCCTGATGTTTGGAGAAAAAGGATATGAAGTGCTGCCTTCTGATTTCAAACCATTTACCGGTATGGGGGAAAACCGATTCCTGGGAGGAGTAGCTGAAAAATACGGTATCCCCTTTGAACTGGAAAAGGATAAAGCCCGTGCATATGCCATCTATGCAGAGATTACGCGGGACCGACTCAGTGCTCTCGCCGGTGTGAGAGAATTCATTCAGAATTGCAGGAAAAAGCTCCTGAGGTTGGCCGTAGCCACCAGCGCCGATGAGATAAAAATGCGGATCAACCTGCGGGAGACAGGCCTGGGAGAGGAGTTGTTTGATGCCCTGGTAAACGGACTGGAGGTGGAGCATAAGAAACCTCACCCTGAAATATACCTGCTGGCGTCCAGACGGCTTGGACTAGAACCCGAAGAATGCCTGGTGGTGGAAGATGCCCTTAGCGGGATGAAAGCCGCCAAGGCGGCAGGATGTAAATGCCTGGCCATCACTTCCAGCTTCCCGGCGGAGGAATTTGACCAGGCCGACTGGGTGGTGAAGGATCTCAGCGAGGCCCCGCAAGTGTGTATAAACTGGTAGCTTTAGTCAGGATAACATGGAAGCCGATTCCTTATCGAGATAGAGCCATACCGCATTATGACGCTGCAAGACTGATGCAGGTACAGCCGGCGTAACAGATCCCTCCAGGGTATTTTTTACAGCTTTTGCCTTGCGTAAATCCGGCACACTGCAAATAATGGTTTTCGATTTCAGGATCTGCTTAATCGACATACTGATCGCTTTCTCAGGAACATCGCCAAGAGTGGCGAACCAGCCCTCACCCATTTGCTGGCGCCGGCAGTCTTCATCCAGGTTCACTACAATATAGGATTCTTCCGTTTCAATATCAGCAGGCGGATCGTTAAATGCAAGGTGACCATTTTCACCAATACCCACGAACGCCACATCAATCGGATGTTTGCTGATTAACTTCCCCAGTCGTGTACATTCCTGTTCAGGGTCAGTTTCACCGTTTATATACACGAATGTTCCGGGTGATACCAGGTCTGCAAATCTTTCCTTTAAATATCTGCGAAAGGAGGCAGGATGCGTTTTCGTTAATCCGATGTATTCGTCCAGATGAAAAGCAATAACCCTCGACCAGTCAATTTTCTCCTTTACCAGTGCGTGCAGCATTTCGAACTGTGATGCACCGGTAGCCAGGATGATATTTGCCTCCCCTCTTTCCCTGATCGCCGCACGAATAAATCCGGCACCCCGAAGGGCAGCCTCCTTGCCGAGAGCTTGTTTGGTCTCTGATATAACTATTTCCATATTATTTCTAATTGTGTTTCACATAATTCAGGTTATCATCCAGGGGGGTCATCCTGGGCATGAGTAAATGAACAAATCCCAAAATAATCAGATAAGACAACCCTGCAATAACAAAGGCCCAGAAATATCCGGAATTATTAGCCTTATCCAGTACCGAACCAAGAGCAATATCAGCAACTATAGCAACTGCCACCCCGATCATTTTTCCTATTCCGATGACAGATGCAATTGCCTTTTTCGGGAAAACATCAGGCACCAGAGTATAGCTGTTAATGGACCATGACTGGTGCCCTGCAGCGCCAAGACCAATTAACAGAACTGCCATCCATTTACCTGAAATAACCGGTACCATGGTCACCGGCAAAATAATAACTGCACAAACCAACAAGATCATTTTTCTGGCCTTATTGATTGACCAGCCCTTTTTTATTAATGTGCCGGAGGCATATCCACCGATAAGGCTTCCGGCATCAGCCATGATGAAAATTATCAGGAATGGAAGTCCTATGTTCTTGATATCCACACCAAACTGATCACTAAGAAATTTAGCACCCCAGAAAAGGTAAAACCACCATACTCCATCCGTTACTGTGGTTAATGCAAATGCCCATGTCTCACGCCTTGGCAGCAACTTTAACCATGGTATTCTTTCCGTGGTTTCTTCCTTGGAGTCACTGTTAATATAAGCCAGTTCCCCGGTTGACAATTTCGGATGCACTTCCGGCTTTCTGTAAGTTCTCAACCATAAAAATACCCATAGGGAACTGAGCAGGCCGGTAAATAAAAAGGGTATTTGCCAGTTATCTCCTTCAACGGAAACAATGGCCCCAACGATGAACGGGGCAAGCACGGCCCCGACGCTGGTGGATGCATCGAATATACCGGTGGCAAACGCCCGGTCTTTTTTTGGAAACCATTCTGCTACCGTTTTAATCGCAGCCGGAAAATTTCCCGACTCACCAATTCCCAATCCAAAACGTGCCACAATGAATCCGATTAAACTGAATGCGGGTTTAATTACAGCATGCAACATTCCGAATAAACTCCAGGTTACAATTGAAATAGTATATCCCATTTTTGTTCCAAGCCGGTCAATTATCCCTCCCATGAAGAGTAATCCTGTTCCATAGGCAATTTTGAAGGAAACCATGATGGCGGCATAGTCTTTATTCGACCAGTCGAAAAGCTGCTGCAGTGTAGGGGCCATTACCCCCACAATACTGCGGTCGAAATAGTTGATGGTGGTGGCCATAAACACCAGGGCAAGGATCCGGTAGCGGTAATTGCCGATTTTTTGGGTTGGTATTGTCATTTTGTTCATTGGTGACTGGTGACTGGTGACTGGTAAATGGTTTAGTATTTTTCACTTTTCGTTATTGGTATAAACTATTTTACCAGCCAGGATGGTTTTTTGAATTACCATCTCGCCATTCTCCATTGTAAACAGTATCAAATCAGCCCGTTTGCCCTGTTTGATTTCACCTATGTTATGTAATCCCAGCGAGCTGGCTGCATTGGTGCTGGCCATCCGAACTGCATATCCAAGGCTGCATTGTGTGAATCTCATGATATTCGAAATTCCTTTGGTAACAGGACTGGCAGCTCCGGCAAGCACATTTTCAGCAGGATATTTCACTACACCGGGTGTAAGTACGACCACCCTTTCTCCCCGTATATATTCTCCCGGAGGAAGTCCTGCCAGATCCAGGGCATCTGAAACTAAGATGGTACGTTCAACTCCCTTCATGTTATAAAAACACTGAACTTCCTCCTTGTTGAGATGATAACCATCGGCAATAAGGGTAACTGTAAGTCGGCCCTCGGCCAGCTGAGGCCACAGCGGATTGTTGTGACGGTCGATCAGGTTTGCGCATCCGTTCCCAAGATGTGTGGACATGGTGGCACCGGCATCTACAGCCTGTTTTATGATCTGTGCTGAACCGTTATGGTGACCCAAAGATACTACCACGCCAGTGGCCGCGCACTTACTGATAAACGAAATTGCACCGGGCATCTCAGGTGCCAGGGTAATGAGTCTGATACCATTGTTTGCCGCATTTTGCAGCGCTAAAAATTCATTCCAGTCAGGCAGCCTGATGTATTTTTCGAGGTGTGCACCCCGATAACCCGGTAAGGGCGATATATACGGTCCTTCAAGATGAAATCCCGGTATCGATTTTCCTATTTCTTTATCATTCAGGGCACCTGCCAGGATTGAAAAGCTCCTTTTAAGGCTTTCCGTATCATTTGTGGTAACAGTAGGCAGGAAAGTGGTAACGCCGGCTTTCCATAGCGCACTGATAGCTTCACGTAAATTTTGGAGGGTTAAATGCTGGTCAGAAAAATCAACACCGTTGAAGCCATTAATCTGCATATCAATCAAACCAGGGGCAACATACAGATCTGATGATTTCGATTCTTGCAGTGGGCGATCGATCATTACGATCATTCCACCTGATATTCCAATTGAAATCATTTCTCCGTCCAGATAAAAACGACCTTTCACGGTAAGGGTATCATTTTCACCTCCCAAGGTGGACAAGCTATTAAGGATCAGCGCCAGATAAAAAAGAATATGTGTTTTCATAAGAGTATTTAATTGTTCTGATCAATTCATTGGTTTTGCAGCCATTTCTCAATCATGACATGAAACATCTCTTCTGCCTGGATCATCCAGCTCAGGTCTTCACGCTGACTTGCCAGGTGAAAATACCGGTCAGGAACGTAACCGGCCGGATAGGAAACAAACCGTGTTTTGCTGTACACTTCCTTCAGACTGACCCATGCCTGCTGAAAATCATGCATGGCCAGCTTCACCTGCTTAAATCCTTCGTTTTGCTGAACCTTATCTGCGGTGTCACATTGCTTAAGCGCAAGCAATAAACGGGGGGCCGTGATCTGGAGATCATACTGTGCCAAGGCCAGTTCCCAGTAATACCGGTTTCGGACGGAAGCTTTATACAATTCCTTCAATCGCTGTGATACCGCCGTGTAATTAGTTGTCTCGTCCAGAGCGGCGTTGAGACGATCCTTATATTTCAGGCTCCAGGTGCCGGGTGAATCGAGATCAGGCAACTCAATCAACTTTGCGGTGTAATCAACAGGTTTGTTCTCCTGTCCATCCACCGGAGGCAGCCAGTGCTCCAGCTGCGAAAAACCCTGTAATGCGTTATGATCATCCAGTGATCCTCCCTTTCTGAAAAAAGCTTCATACCAAAGAACCGAACCTTTTCTTAACCGATTATTTAAACTTATATAATCCGGAACAGACATGCCAAACTCTCTTTGTAACCAAGCCTTGTCATATTCTTCCAGTGTGCGTGCGTTTGGAGACCAGCCATATTCGGCAGCGGCAATAAATCCACGCCAGTAATTTTCCATGTGCGGGGATTTATCATCCCATGCCGTACAGAGCATCCCCCCGATATTCTTTTCTGCCGCCAGTTGAATAAAGCTTCTGATGGTAATGATACCGGAGGAGGCCATGTCTTTGTCCCGTTCATCCGGCTGAAACAGCATTCCACCCTCAGCATTCGTGGCAGTGGCTATCATCGCCTTTAGTCCGCGGCTTTTATACCATTCGAGTGCTAAAATATTGCCGGGTTGCCTGGCCATGGAATAATTCCAGCGCATATAGATACAATTTTTTGGAAAATCCTGCAACAGGTTATCGAGTTCAGGTATACCCTCTTCCCAGCTTCTGGCTGCTTCAGCCGGTGTAATATCATCACTGTACGTGGTCTCATAAACTCCGGCATGCTTCAGGGGCATATCGTCCCAGAATATGGGAATACGTCCGTTTTCTGCAGCAAATTCGCAAACCCTTTTGAGCCAATAGAGACTTAAACTCAGCATCCCTTCTTTATCAGCCATGGGTTTACAGCGTGGACACAATCCGATATTGCCGATCTCATCACCCCCGATATGCAGATATTTTGAACCCGGAGTTGCATCGATGGCATCACGGTACAAATCGAACAATACCTGGTAGGTACCTTCATGCAACGGACAGAATGCCCATCTGTTAAAGGAAAGTTCACGCAGGTGAGCATATTGCTGATGTTTAAGAATGAAGGTAGCATGTCCCAGTCCCTGGACCAAAGGCGTGATTTCAATGTGCCTTTCACGGGCATATCTCGTTAAAGCAGCCATCTCATCAATGCTTATGGCCTGAGGAGCCCCAACCAGGGATTGACGCTGATAGCGCAGCTTGTCCTCGAACTCAAATACCACGGCATTGATCTTATACCTGGCCAGTCTGTCAATGCTTTCATAATAATAATGCATGTGATCAAGGTGGTGTTTAACATCAAAATGCACAGCCCTGAATGAAAGCACCGGAAAGTCGGTTATTTTACAGGCAGGAACAGGCTTTTTATAATCACCGGCATCTTCGAGAAGCTGTTCCAGCGTTTGACAACCATAGAATAAACCAGCCTCACCTTTTGAAATAATCTCTACCCTGTCGCGGGCGATAATCATGATATAACCTTCATCTGATGGGAGTGAAATGATACTTGTATCCAAAACAAGCGTAAGTGTTCCTGCATCCGTCCGTTTCCCGATGGTCAGACGTGAAAGGATATTTCCCGTAACAGGGGGTTTAAAATCCCCTTTCATCATAATGTGCTGTAATTTACCTGGTTCAAGTCCTGGTCCTTTCAGCAGTACTACACTTTGCGGCTGTGGCAGAATGATGAACGGTGCGGGTAACTCAGCAGACAGTCTG
>Ga0299915_10000766_pt1 | contig 23873 bp, 19 predicted proteins | sample RVTome_13_FD_200263 | JGI IMG/M metagenome (GOLD analysis project Ga0299915, IMG submission 200263) | Soil microbial communities from uranium-contaminated site in the Upper Colorado River Basin, Wyoming, United States - RVT92D227 (version 2) ... | reverse complement strand
TACGCCAGCAGTGCGCTGGCCAACCCCGAAGCCAAACGTTCCATCGGCCGTGCCGCCTCCCGCCTGGTTCAGGATGGGGATACGGTGTTTCTCAATAGCGGGACAACGACGACCGAGGTCCTTCTACACTTGATGCGACGCTCCGACCTTCAGAACATCGTCGTCGTCACCAACAATGTCACAGCGGCCATCGAAGCGCGCGACGCCGAATTCGGAGTCATCCTCCTGGGCGGCAGCTTCCGCTCACGCTCGTATTCGATCGTCGGTCATTACGCCGCCGAGATGCTTCGAGGCATGCATGCCAACAAGGCATTCATCGGCGTCGACGGGATCAGCCTCAAGTTCCACTACACCACGCCGGCCAGCCACGAGGCGGAGATCGCCCATGTGATGATCGAGCAGACGCAGGGTCCGGTTTACGTTGTGGCCGATTGCAGCAAGTGGGGTGTGGTGTCCAACTTCCAGCTGGCTACGCTCGATGAGGTTGACGGCTTGATCGTGGACGACCGTTTGGATCCGGAGGCCCGTGTTCAATTGAGGAATCGCGGGATCGAAGTTATCGCCGCTGTCTCAGAGCTGGAGGACACGGGCTTTGGCGGTGGCCCAAACGAGGAAGCTTCTTATGCCCCTGTTTTCAAGAGCCGCTAAGAAATCCACTCATCTCTTCTTCGCCACCGACGTTCACGGCTCTGAGCGCACGTTTCGCAAATTCATCAATGCCGGCAAGTTCTATAAGGCCGATGTGCTCGTCATGGGCGGAGACATTATCGGCAAGATGGCCATTCCGATCATCCGTGAGGGGAACGGGCACTATCGAGCGACCCTGCAGGGTAGGACGGAACACCTCGAAACCGAAACCGAGCTCAAGAAGCTCACCGAGAGGATCGGCATTCTGGGCTTCTACGAGAAGATCATGGACGAAAGCGAATACCGGTCCCTGGCCACGGATGAGGCCTCCGTCGATGTCATGTTCCATGCGCTCGCCCGGGCCCGGCTCGAGTCGTGGCTCGAGCTGGCCGAAAGCCGACTGGCCGGCACCGGAATCAACTGCTACATCACCGGCGGCAACGATGATTACCCTGACGTGTTGGAAGCACTCGACCGGAGCGGCGCTGAATCGGTCTTCGGCTGCGAGAGCCGGCTTATCGACATCGACGGACAGCACACGATGATCAGCCTGGGCGCCAGCACGCCCACGCCGTGGAAAACGCCGCGCGAAGTGACCGACGAAGAACTGGGAGAAATGGCTGCAGGCCTCATCAGCCAGGTGGACGACCTCAGCCGGTGCATCTTCAACTTCCACGATCCACCGGTCGATTCAACGCTGGACACCTGTCCGATGCTCGACTGGACGACCGATCCGCCGAGCCAGATCGTCAAGGCCGGGCAGGTTGTGCTCTACGGAGCGGGCAGCAAATCGGTGCGGCAGGCGATCGAGACCTATCAGCCGCTACTCGGACTTCACGGCCACATCCATGAATCATCCGGAATCATAAGGATCGGACGCACCGTCTGCGCCAATCCCGGCAGCGAGTACGCCGAGGGCGTGTTGCGCGGCATGCTGGTGAGCCTGGTCGATGGCAAAGTCGAGAGTTACCAGCTCACATCCGGCTGATCGTACCTGGCCGCTCCCACGGGGAGTAGGAGGTGTCAATCGACGAGATCAGGCGTGCGTTATCTACCCGCTTATCGGGCCGTAATCCATTCTTGGGAGGAAAACGCGATGGCAACTGCTACTGCAACGCCGGAGGTCTTCACCCGCAAAGCCTCGGGGCTTGTGCGAGTGATGTCGCCGTACTCGGCGTTCGTTTACAACATCCTAACCATGGGGCTGATCTTCCCCTGGACCTACCTCTGGGCGCCGGGAGCATTACCCGGCGGAAAGCTCGTGTGGGGCATCCTGCTGGCGATGGTGATCGAGATCCCGATTGCCTTCGTCTATGTATGGCTCTCGACCGCCCTGCCTCGCTCCGGAGGTGACTATGTCTTCCAGAGCCGCGTCTTCGGCGGCGGCGTAGCCTTCACTGTCGTGATGTCCGGCTACGTGATCTGGATCCTGCAATGGGTGGCGCTCTCCGGTTGGCTGCTCGCCTACCTGGGTTTCGCCCCGCTGTTCCTCGGTCTGGGCGCGACGATGGGGAGCGCTTCGATGTCCTCGATCGGGGTCTGGTTCACCACACCTACCGGGATCATCATCACCAGCATCGTCAACGCCGCGGCGGCAGTGGGACTTCTGGTCAGCGGCTTCAAGAACTACGTCCGCTTCCAGTACGTCATGTGGTACGCGACCTTGCTCGCCTTCGCCGTGATGCTGATCGTGCTCTTCAGCGTCACCCCGGTGACCGCCATCCCGCGGATCGACGCCTTCGCCGTGGCTTCCGGTGGGACCGCTGGCTTCACCGCCACCGCCTCGGCGGCAGCCGAAGCGGCCGGGGTAAACCTGAACCCACCCTTCAGCCTGCTGGCCACGCTCCTGGTGGCGCCGATCGCCTGGACCTCGCTGCAGTGGGCGACGTATAGCGCCCAGCAAAACGGTGAGATCAAGGAAGCCCGATCCTTCAGCAACCAGGTGTTCATCATCGTCGGTTCACTGATCGTCACCGGCATCCTGCTGGCGCTCCTCGCCCTGGCACTCGAACGAGCGGTCGGCACCAACTTCCTGTATGTTGCCGGCTCCGGCTACTGGGCCGGGGTGACTGAAGCCAAGATCAGTGGGTTCTGGCTCTGGCCGAACATCATCGCCGTGGCGCTTACCGCCAGCCCGCTGATCGTGTTGATCATCGGGGTCGGGTATATCCTCAACTCGTTCCAGATCGTCAACAACTGCTACATCGGCATGACGCGCGTCATGGTCGCCATGTCGCTCGACCGTCTGCTGCCCGAATGGGTGAGCAAGGTCGACGATCGGCTGCACACCCCGGTCAATGCCCACGTGGCCTATTTCCTGGCCAGCATCCCGGTCATCCTGGTCTACAACCTGTGGGGGCCGTGGTATGGCCTGACCTTGGGAGTGACCTTCGCCTGCGGGTACGTGTTCGTGATCACCTGCCTTGCCGGTGCGCTGCTGCCCTATCGGGCCAAGGAAGTCTACGAGGCTTCACCCGGCTCCAAGTACAACCTGGGTAGTGTGCCTCTGGTGACCGTACTGGGCCTGATCGGCTTCGTCTTCGGGGCGATCATGGTGCTGATGTTCATGCTGTATCCAGCACTGGGTCTGACGAGCCAGCTGGCCTATACCGTCGTCTTCGGCGTTCTCGTTGTCTCAGCCGTCTGGTACATCCTGGCTAAGAACGCCCAGAAGGCGCGCGGCATCAATGTCGAGTACGCGTTCAAGGAAATCCCACCAGAGTAGTCGCAAGTACCATGGTGCGAAAAACCGGAGAGGCAAGAGCCTCTCCGGTTTTTCGCCGGTTTGCCCCACTCAATGTGAGCTTCCTGAACACCGAGTTCCTCTACACAGCGGCACCTTCCACATCCGCTGCGCCAGACATCGCCTCTTGACTGATCGCCCTGGGGGGCGGAGGTAATCATGAAGGACCAAGCACGGGTCGTCGTCGTAGGCGGCGGCATCATGGGGGTCAGCGTTGCCTACCACTTGGCCAAGCTGGGTTGGAACGACATATTGCTGCTCGAAAAGGGGGAGCTCGCCAGCGGAGAATCAGCCTTCGCCGCTGGTCTGGTGACACAGTTCCACACTTCACCAACGCTGATGCAGATTCGCAAGTACAGCATCGACCTTTTCAGTGAATTGAATCTCTTCGACCACGTCGGAAGTCTGCGCCTGGCTTCGAGTGAAGCGCAGTTGAAGGAGCTCCAAAGAAACGTCAGTCAGGCCAAGGCCATCGGGTTGGAGGTGGAGATCATCTCCGCCAGCGAGGCGGTGAAACTCTTCCCGGGCATGTCCGACAAGAGTCTCTATGGCGCGGTCTATCTTCCGCGCGATGGCCATCTCGACCCGTATACAACGACCACCGGCCTGGCAGCGCACGCCAAGAAGTTGGGAGTGACGATCCAGACCGACGCCCGTGTAACCGGCATCGAACTCTCACCTAAGGGCCAGGTCACCAAGGTCCGGACAGTCCAGGGTGACGTGCGGACGGAAATCGTGGTCAACGCCGCCGGGATCTGGGGCCCGCAGGTGGCGGCCATGGCCGGGACGCACATCCCGACAACGCCCGTCGATCACCAGCATATCGCCCTGAAGGCCGTCGCCGACAACATACTCCCCCACGAAACCCCGTGCGTCCGCGACCCTGACAACCTGGTCTACCTGCGCGAGGAGGCGGGAGGGCTGGTCATTGGCGGCTATGAACTCAACCCTCACGCCCGCTGGGTGGACGGCGCCCCGTGGGAGCACAGTGGCACAGCCTTACCCGGTGACTACGATCGGTTCGAACCTCTTCTCGAAGGCCTGACCCGGCGTCTCCCGTTTGTCGAGAGGGCCGAGATCGTCAGCTTGATTTGTCACCCCGGCGCGTATACGCCCGATTCGCGACCGCTCCTGGGGCCGGCCCCCGAGGCACGTGGGCTTTGGATGGCCGCCGGGCTCTCATTGAACGGCTTTGGTGGCGCGGGGGGAATGGGCAAAGTCATGGCCGAATGGATCGTCGATGGCGAGCCGCCTCTCGACGTGTATTCGTTCCATGCCTGGAGGTTCGGAAGAGATTATCGCGACCCGGCGTACGCTGCCGAGCGGACGCGCGAGGGGGTCAAGTACTACTACCTGCTGCGCTATCCGAACGATGAGAACGAATGGGCCCGCCCGCACCGGGTGAGTCCGGTTCATTATCGTCTTCAGGATCGTGGAGCCGTCTTCGGCGAGAAGAACGGCTGGGAGCGCGTGAACTTCTTCAACCCCGGCAAGCCATGGCGACGGGCGGGCGCCGATCAACGGCAATGGGGTTGGGCACGTCCTCCGTACTTCGAGCGCGTGGCTGAGGAACATCGCGCGGTGCGGGAGCGGGCGGCCCTCTTCGACATGTCTTCTTTCGGCAAGATCGACGTCGAAGGGCCCGGCGCCTTGACCCTGCTGCAAAGGCTGAGCGCCAACAATATCGATGCACGGCCGGGAAAGGTCATCTACACTCAATTCCTCAACACCCGCGGCGGCGTCGAAGCTGATCTGACCATCACCCGCCTCACCGAGGACCGGTTTCGGGTTGTCACCGGATCGGGTTTCATCGGAAACGACATGGGCTGGATCAAGATGCACATCCGGCCGGAAGACGGGGCGGTGGTGGTGCGCGACGTGACCGAAGAGCTTGCCTGCCTCGGCCTGTGGGGTCCGCGGGCGCGCGACGTGTTGCAGGCCGTGGCCGATGGGGACGTGTCGAACCAGGCCCTGCCCTATATGTCCAGCCGGCAGATTAAGGTCAAGGGTTTTCCGGTGCTGGCACAGCGAGTGACGTACGTCGGCGAGCTGGGGTGGGAGCTATACATGACGCCCGAACGCGGCGTCGAGGTCTGGGACGCGCTGCTCGACTCAGGCAAGATGTGCGAGATCGAGACCGGCGGTTATAAAGTCCTCGACTCGTTGCGCCTCGAAAAAGGCTACCGCTACTACAGCATGGACGTTACGACTCTGGAGAACCCCCTGGCCGCCGGCCTGGCCTTCGCCGTCCGGTTGGGCAAGGGTGACTTCATCGGTCGCCAAGCCCTGGTGGAGATCAAAGAGCACGGGCTGGACCACAAGCTGTGCACTCTCACCGTCGGCGCCGATGAGTACCAGGCCATCTACGGAGGCGAGGCGGTCACTTCGGATGGCGCCGTCAAGGGCCGTCTGCGCAGCGCCGGATATGGCCACACCCTCAAACGGAATATCGCCTACACCTATCTGCCGATGGAGCTGACCACGCCCGGTACGCACCTCGCGGTGGAGGTGTTCGGTCAGGCGGTTCCGGCTGAAGTCACGGCCGATGTGCTGTACGATCCCGAAGGCGCGCGACTGAGAGTCTAGCCACATCGGATCCGGCTTTCTCTGAGGTCCGGGCGACGGTTACGCCTTGCCCCGCCCTGGGCTGCGCACTCTGCGTCTGAGTCTCGCGGTCGAGAGACAAACGCCGTTGCAGACGGCAGCCGTCGTCTCAGGAGCATGCACCCATGCCGGTTACGATTGATCAAGTCGTCCGTGAGATCCACGACTGGCAGGGGCGCACGGTTGATATCGAACCTTTGGCGGGGGGACTGACCAACACCAACTATCGATTGTCCGTTGATGGACAGCCGTGCATCGTTCGCATCCCCGGCGCCAGCACCGAGCTCCTTGCTGTCGATCGCCCGAATGAGATCTACAACTCAAAGGCGGCGGCTGAGACAGGGGTCGCCCCCAGAGTCCTTTACGAACTGCCACAGTACGACGTGATGGTCTTGGAGTTCATCGCCGGTTCGACGATGTCGATCGTAAGCCTTCAGGCTTCGGGGATGCCTGGAAGGATCGCCCGTTCTCTAAGGATGCTCCATGCTGGGCCCCGCTTCCTCAAAGACTTTGACATGTTCCGGCTCGTCCAGTTCTATCTTGAGATCGTGGACCGGCACCAGGTGCGCATCCCCTCCGACTACCGGGACTACCTCCCGGTCGTGGCCCGGATCGAGGCGGCCGTCAGAATCCACGCCTTACCCACCGTCCCCTGCAATAACGACTTGCTCGCCGAGAACTACATCGATGATAGTCAGCTCCTGCGCCTGATCGACTTCGAATATAGCGGCAACAACGACCCGTGTTTCGAGCTCGGCAACACCTGCCAGGAGCTCCAGTACAGCGACGATCAATACGCCGAGTTGTGTGCAGCCTACTTCGGACGGGCCGACACGGTCCAGCTTGCCAGGATGCATCTTTTCGCCTTGATGTCCGACATCGGATGGACGCTCTGGGGTGCGATCCAGAACAAGATCTCGAAGCTGGAGTACGACTTCTGGGATTATGCCAGCACGCGTTGGAAGCGAGCCCTGATTGTCCTGACGTCCGGCCGGCTCGAAACGTGGCTGATGGAGGCCCAGCGCCGCGAATAGACCCAAAGCCGGCCCTGGCGGCCGTCGCGGCAACCCGCAATGAAAACGGAACGCAGCGCAATGCGCTGCGTTCTTTCATCGATCATGAAACGGGCGCTCTATCCTCCCGGATCTAAGCCGAATCGGATCCGCCGGCCGCCATCTTGCGGCGTCGCTCTCTGCGCGCGGCTCGCTCCGATCCTCCGCCACCCTCACCGCGGCGATGGGCCTGCAGCCAGGATGAGCAGTTCTCGTCCTGGGCCTGCATGACGTTGCCCGCCATGATCGCCAGCCGGATCTCTTCTTCCAGAGGATTGGTGATGGCCGCGGTCAATCCGGCCGACATGGCCATCGTGAGAAATGCAGCGTTGAGCCGCCGGCGATCGGGGAGGCCGAAGGAGATGTTCGAAGCGCCGCAGATCGTATTCACCCCGAGCTCGTCGCGAACGCGCCGGACGACTTCGAACAGTGAAAGCCCGGCCCGGGCGACGGCGCCCACCGGCATGGCCAGCGGGTCGATCAGAACATCCTCGCGCGGGATCCCGTGGGCTTCGGCGCGCTCGACGATCTTCTTGGCCACCGCAAACCGCACGGCCGGGTCCTCGGAAATCCCGGTCTCGTCGTTGGCCACCCCGATAACCGCCGCCCCGTACTGCTTGATCATGGGGAGAACTACCTCGAGCCGCTCGTCCTCTCCCGTGACCGAGTTCACCAGCGGTTTCCCTCGGTAGGCCTTCAACCCGGACTCGAGCGCCGCCACGATGGATGAGTCGATGCTCAGTGGCACATCCACAACTGCCTGTACGATGCGGATCGCTTCCGCCAGTATCCCCGGCTCGTCGGCGAGCGGGATACCGGCGTTGACGTCCAGGATGTGGGCTCCGGCGTTAGCTTGCGCCAGCGCGTCCTCCCGCACTCGGGTAAAGTCCCCGGCGGCCATCTCGACTCCCAGCCTGGACCGGCCGGTTGGGTTGATGCGCTCACCGACGATCACAAATGGCAGATTGGGCCCGATCCGGACCTGGCGTGTAGGTGAGGTGATAAGGGTCTCCATTAGTTTGAGGCATCCTCCGTTTCAAGTGCTTGCGGCATCCTCCCGGATCGCCGCCGGGGAAGCAGGCCCGACTCCTCGATGATTTCGGCCACCAACTCTTCCTGGCGGTAGGCCATGACGTGTACACCGCTCACGCCATCCATTTCCTGCAACTCCTGGATGATCTCGACGCATAGTCGCTTCCCTTCTTCGCGCTGCTTATCCAGCGGAACGCTGCGCAGGCGATGGATTACTTCGTCAGGGATTACGACACCCGGCACTCGGGATCGGAGCCACTCGGCGGTCTTAGCCGATCGGAGCGGACCAACACCCGCCAGGATGAACACCCGCTCGTGCAGGCCGAGCTCGCGCACTGCCTCCATGTAGCGGCGCATGAGCTTCATGTCGAAACAGAACTGCGTCTGGATGAAATCGGCTCCGGCCTCGACCTTCTTGCCCAGTCTCAGCGGACGAAACTCAAGGGGCGGGGCGAATGGGTTGGCCGCCGCGCCGAGGAAGAACTTCGGCGCGGCTTCCAATTGCCTGCCGCTCAGAAACCGGCCTTCGTCGCGCAGGGCACGAGCGGTTCGGAGCAGGCCGATCGAGTCCAGGTCGAAAACCGGTTTCGACTCGGGCTGGTCCCCGGCCTGGACGCCGTCCCCGGTCAAACACAATAGGTTACGCACCCCCATCGCAGCCGCACCCAGCAGATCCCCCTGGATGGCGATCCGATTCCTGTCCCGGCAGGATACCTGCATCACCGGCTCGTAACCGGCGCGTGTGAGCAGAGCGCACATGCCGACACTCGACATGTGGACGTTGGCCCCCGAGGCATCCGTCGCATTGATTGCGTCGCAGACCGAGGCCAGGACAAGAGCCCGATCGTACACTGCCTGCGGATCGGCCGTGTCCGGTGGGTTGAGTTCGGCGGTGACGGCAAAGCGCCCGGAGCGTAAAACCCGCTCCAGCCGCGAACCAGATTTCATGCGCGCCACCCGATCGGCGTTCCGTCGCCTACCCCACTGATCTCATTGATCCAGGCCGAACTGTCTTTCAATCGCCGATCGACCGGGGGCAGGATCTCTAGGATCGCCCGCCCATACACAGGCATCCGCTCCGAGCGTTCCCAGGCCTGCACCCAGACACACGGCATCTCCGGCAAGACCTCGCACATGCCGTCCGGGCGAACGCCCCCGCACGGCCCATTCCGCATTTCCTTGGGACAGGTCATGGGGCAGGTCATCCCGGTTTCATGCAGTACACACTGGCCGCACATCCTGCAATCGAAAATCGGCCCCTTGAGCAGGCGCTCGCCGGCGACAAACAGATCCTCTACCCTACCGCCGGGCTTGAGCCAGCGCCGGAGTGGCTTGAGGGCGCGACGCGTCACCTCGTAAGCAAGTTCAAGCAGGGTGGGCCACTCCTGGAGTCGAGACACTTCGGTTTCCTAGGTCTCCCGGTTCATTCCTATCACTGCGATGCATGCGGTGAAGGCGCTGAGCCTCGCAGGTCAGCCCTCCAAGCCACCGCTCTCGGCCAGCTTGCGAAGGCGGTCCATTGGGAACTCGACCTCTAATTCGGCACAAATCGCCTCCGCCGTTTCGTCGGCAGAACCCTCCCGATCCTGCCACGCGCCCGTGCGCCACTCGCCGAGATATTCGTCCGATCCTGCTTTACCGGCGATCATCGCTGCCTGGTCGATCGCTTGCTGGAACCGGGCGCCCAGAGAACGCGAGAGTCGGGTCCCACCGGAACGGACTTTGACCTGAGCCGGGATGTCACGCCAGTATACGATCTGGAATTTCGTCGTCATCGCATGAGCTCCTGCAAGCGAGACTCCAGCGCGCCCAGCCCGACGTAGCGGATCTCGAGCGGCAACGAAAGCTGGTCGGCCGCCCACTGCGCCCGTTTCCAAAGTGCAGGGTCATCCGATTGAGCCAGGTAAATCGCGCGGACGTAGTTCCCAAAGTACTCCTGCCGCAGTTCCGGATGCCTGTCAAGACCCAGGCCTTCGATCACCAGGTGATCGAAAGAGCGCACCAGAAAGTCGGTGAGGAAGAATGTGCCGGCCGCCTCTTTCATGAAGGCGGCGAAATCGCCGTCCGCATACATTTCGTAGCAGTGCGGCCCGCCGACGCGCTCGACCCCTTCCGCCTCCAACATGCGGTCCAGAAGCCCTCCCGTGCCGCAGTCCCCGTAAACAACGACCACGCGTTCGTACTTGGTGCGTGCCTCGCGGATGCGCTTGAGGACTGCCGCTGGAATCCGGTCGGGTCGGTTGTGCAGCAAGGCCGGAACGCCCAGGATATCCGCCCGCCAACCATATTTGTCCTTGAGCGCCAACACTTCGCGGGCCAGCGCGCCACATGCGATGACCGCCGTCTTCGGTACCTGATCGGATCTCACCTCATCGTCGCCCATTCGAAATCCCTCGACCTTTCACAGAACCGACCCTCATTCCCTCACGCTGGCTTGCACATCCGGGGGGAGAACCCCGCTAAGCCCGTGCGGGGCGAGCGGCCCCTGAGCTCACTTCCTCCGCGCCATCCGCTCGCCCAAAGCCGAGCCCATCTTCACCAGGTGGGCCGGTGTACTTCCACAGCATGCCCCGATGATCCGCGCACCGGCCTCGGCGGCCTGGACTGCATAGCGCGCCATCTCTTCGGGACCGGCGTCGTAGGTTGTCTTGCCGTTCAGCCACTGCGGAATACCGGCATTCGACTTGGCCACCAGGACCTTTTCCGGGGCCACGCTGCGCATCTTGTCGATGACGGTCAGGATCTCATCCGGCCCATTGCCGCAGTTGCCCCCGATCGCGGCAAGATCCAAGTCCGCCAATCCTCGAACAGCCTCTTCGGGTGAGACCCCCATCATCGTCCGGCCGTGGGTGTCGAAGGTCATGGTTGCGATGACCGGGATCTCCGGAGATATGCTTCGTACGCCCTCGAACGCCGCTCGCATCTCATCCAACGCCGAGATCGTTTCGATCCAGATGACATCGGCTCCACCTCGAATCAAGGCCCTCGCCTGGTCGCCGAAGCCGGCGACCGCCTCGGTGTAGGTCAGGTTGCCGTACGGTTCGAGCAACTCCCCACTCGGCCCGATGTCGCCGGCGACAAGAGCGCCGCTCCCGACCTCATCCACCGCTTGCCGCGCTAGCACGACCCCGGCTTGATTGAGCTCGGCCATCCGGTCCTGCAGATTGTGCAGGGCGAGACGGAAACGGCTCCCCCCGAAGGTGTTCGACAGGACAAGCCGGGCGCCGGCTTCGAGATATCCCCGGTGGACCGAGCGGACGCGCTCGGGGCGCTCGACGTTCCACATTTCGGGCGAAGCCCCAAATTCGAGCCCGAGGTCCATCAACATCGTCCCCATGGCACCATCGGCCAGGATCACGCCCGAGCGGTCAAGCAGGTCTTGCAGTGGATTCATTGTTATCCGGCCTCGGCTTGGCCGCGTTTGATGGCCACGAGTTTCTTCGCCGTCTGCACGGCCACCGCCGCGTCACGGCAATAGGCATCGGCCTCAATATCTTCGGCGAAAGCCGCATTGAGTGGGGCGCCTCCGACCAGCACGATCACATCTTGCCGGAGCCCTGCCTCTTTAAGGGCCTTGATGACCACACCCATATACGGCATGGTCGTCGTGAGAAGCGCACTCATCCCGACAATGATCGGTTGGTGCTCGCGCACCGCCGCCAGGAACTTCTCGGCATCGTTGTTGATGCCCAGATTGACTACTTTGAAGCCGGCGCCTTCCATCATCATCGCCACCAGATTCTTGCCGATGTCATGGATGTCGCCTTTGACCGTTCCGATCACCATGGTCCCGATCTGCGGCGCTCCGGTCTCCGCCAGCAGCGGACGCAGGATCACCATCCCGGCCTTCATCGCTTTGGCCGCCATCAGCACTTCCGGCACGAACAGGATCCCGTCCCGGAAATCGACCCCGACGACGTCCATCCCGGCCACCAGGGCCTGGGTCAGGATATCGTAGGGCGTCATTTCCCGGCGCAGGAGCTCGTTCACTCCCGCCACGATCTCATCGGCCAGGCCGTCGTAAAGGTCATCGTGCATTTGACCGATCAATTCGGGCGTTTCGAGTTGCCTCAGATCAAGTTCCTCGCTCATGCGGTCCTCGCTCAGCGAATTGGGGTTGAACGCCTTTTCGAACGGCGCGGCTCGGCTGCGGTCGGTCTCGGCTCAGGGATCGTCCCCGCCAGGTGCGGAAACGCGTCTTGCGCATGGGGCAGTCCCAGCGCGGCGATGAACTCATCCTGGAAGGCAGGGCTGGTCGCGATCTGCACGTGTTGGACCCATCTCGCCAGCCGGGCAGCCTCGAGGCGCTGCTCACGACTCAGCAGGGCAATCCGGGCACCGTCGCCGGCCGCGTTCCCTCCGGCGAAAACCCGCTCCAGGCTGCAGTCGGGGATCATTCCTAGGACCATCGCGTGACGCGGGCTGATATAGGTCCCAAACGCCCCACATAAGATGATCCTCTCGACTTTATCCACTCCTTGCTCCGCCATGAGCAGCTTGGCACCCGTGTACAGCGCGGCTTTGGCCAGCTGGATGGCGCGCACGTCGTTCTGGGTAATGACGATTGGGTTGCCGGTTGCCGAGTCCTCGGCATTTACCAAGCGGTATTCCCCGACCCGCTCGGCGAAGCGGAGCCTGGGCGACCGCTCAACCATGCCCTGGTCGATACGCCCATCGGCGCCGATGATTCTCGACAGAAACATCTCGGCGATGGCTTCGATGATCCCACTGCCACAAATCCCGGTTGCCTTGGCGCTATCCGGTAGGGTCTCTTCCTCGCCGGCCTGAATCCACTCGGGGTACCCGATTACCTTGTACCGCGGTTCGAGCGAAACCGGGTCGATGCGCACGCGCTCGATCGCACCCGGTGCCGCCCGCTGACCGTGCGTGATCTGCGCCCCTTCGAATGCCGGGCCGGTCGGGCTCGAGGCGCACATCAACCCGCGATGGTCGCCGACCGAGATTTCGGCATTCGTGCCGACATCGATCACCAGGACCGTTTCCTTTGAATGTTGAGGCGCCTCGGCTAATATCACGGCGACATGGTCGGCACCGACGTGACCGGCAATACACGGCAGAACGTGCAGCGTCGCGGCCGGGTTCAGGCTCAGCCCGACGTCACGCGCCTTGAGGTCCAACGCGGATGCAACCGCAAGAGCGAAAGGTGCGCCGCCGAGCTCTACCGGGTCGATCCCCAGGAAGAGGTGATGCATGATCGTGTTACCGACGACGACGATGTCCATGATGTCGCTCTCGGATAGGCCGACTGCGGCCGTCGCCTTCGAGGCGAGCTCGTTCACGCCGCGCACGATCGCCCGGTGCATCCGCTCGACGCCCTGGGGATTCATCATGCCGTAGCTCACACGGCTCATGAGGTCCTCACCATAGCGCACTTGCGGGTTCATCATCGCTTCCGTCACCAAAACGGCGCCGGTGCGAAGGTCACATAGATGGGCGACGACGGTCGTCGAGCCCACATCCACCGCCAGCCCATAGGCACCTTCGGCATAACCCGGCTCGATCCGGATGACCTGTCGATCCTGCCACACGGTCAGCGTTACGGCATTCTCTCCGGCGTGCAGGGCTGATTGAAGCTGGGGCAAGACGAGGTAGTCGATGCCCAATCCGGTCAGGTTCCATTGCTGCTCGATCGCCACCTGCAGCCGCTCCCAATCTCCTCCTCGACTTTCCAGCGTCGCCGCGGGTACCTCGACATAGATCTTCCGCACCGCTGGGTCGACCTCGATCACGCGCTCGGTGGCCGCCTTGGCGATGATCTGCTTGCGGGCCTGGCTCTCCTCAGGAACGGTGATCAACAGGTCGCCGAGAACACAGGCAGCGCAAGCCAATCGTCTTTCCCCCAGGTTGTGTTTCTCGGCATAGTCTGCCTCGGTTGTTTCCACCGGCGAAAGATGCTCGGAGGCGGAGTTTATCCCGTGTTTCGGAAACCGGCCTTCTTCGACGATGATCTGGCATTTGCCGCACGTCTGACGTCCACCGCAGATCGACTCGAGTTCCACGCCCAGACTCCGGGCGGCGTCGAGCAGGTTGGTCCCCTGACTGACGCCTCCCCGCAATCCAGAAGGCATGAGAACGACCTGGTGCATGGTTCTCTCTGACTCGGTCATCCCGACTCCGCTCGAGTCTGGCTCAGCATGGCAAACATGCTCCGCGGCGCACGTGCTTTCGCGATCTAGCCAAGCAGGGCAACTGAAGCGACACCGGCCGCGACCATGGCTGCCGCTAAGATACGGATCACGCTTCCATTCTCCTTCAACACCAAGACACCGAAGGCGGCCCCGATGACCACACTGACCTCACGCACAGCACCGGCGTAGCTTGCCGGTGTTCCTCGCCACATCACCAGCAGGACCAGCGCATAGGCGCTGAGCGTGGTGAAACCAGCCAGCACAGTGCTCCAACGCGAGAGACCCAACTCGCGCCGGAGCTCCCCCCACCCGACTTTCCACAATGTCCAAGGCGTGAGCCAGAGTAGACTGAGCCACAGCGCCACATAGGTGTAGAGCAGCGGCTCGACGATCCCGATCCCGACCTTGTCGACGGCGGTGTAGACAGAGATGCACGCGCCGGCCAGGATCGCCCAGCGTGGCCCGGGGACACGCAGAGCACGCAGCGGCTCTCGCCACGCGCCCAGCCGGGGCAGGTTCACCAGATACAGCCCGAGCGCAATCAGCCCGATCCCGAACACGCCTCCGACCGTCAGCTTCTCTCGCAGCAGCACCAGGGACCACACGACGAGCAGTAGTGGGCCGGTCCCCCGCGCCAGCGGGTAGACCACGGACAGGTCGGCGCCACGATAAGCCTCGGCAATTGCCACGAAGTACAACGCCTCGAAGACCGAGCTCACGAGCATGACCCCTAGGCCGAGAAGCGGGATCGGCCTCCAACCGAAGATCACGATCGGGCTGAAGAGCACACCGGCCCAGAGCAGCATCCACCACACAAACGCTGTCCGGTCGTAGCTGCGTTTGAGCGAGATGTGCGTGACCACATGCAGACATGCCGAGATCAAGAGTAAGAGCAAACTGGAGGGAGTCATGCGAGTGAATTGTCAGTCTGCCTCGGCGCTCTGGTTTCTCAGTCTCCCAATGACTTTGCACGAACACCATCCCATACGTACATACGTCGGAGGCCTACTCTGCCGCCAGTCTTGCAGTGACGATCGATATCGACCCGACGTTAGGACCGGGTCTCTCATGCGCGCGGGCGGATCGATAGGCACCGCCTGTCACTCACCCTCCCCGGAGGCTGCTTGCCGATGTCGACGGCCGCCGCGCACTCGCCGTTCGCGTCGCTCGGACGGCGTCCAGCCTGCAGGAGGGACCAGATCGCCGGACACCAGGCCGGCGAAGGCCTGGCGGATGCGGCCCTCCTCCTCGGGGGTGAAACCGGCGGCCGATTCGCTTGTGAGAATGTCGCGTACGCGTTCCATGGCGTGTGCCTGTGAGTCCTTCCGGCCCTTCTCCACCCACAGCTGGCGCGGGTCTCGGTCGGCGATCTCGGGCAGAAAACCGGTCGTGCGCATCCGCTCCAGCGTATGCAGGTTGTCGGCGAACATCCCGGCCGGCCCGACTTCGGTGATCACGTCGAGTGCCAATTCCTCTTCACTGAAGGGCAGACCTTGTTTGACCTTCTTCAACATCATGGCGATCTCGTTGTCGATCACCGCCTTGGCGAAGTCGAAGGCCATGAGGGAGTCGAGCAGACCGGCCATGTTGAGCATATCCACGCCGGCAAGCACTCCAGCTACCGTCGACATACCCGTTTCGTACCCAGATTGGGCGTCGTTGACCTTGGCGTTCGTGAGTCCAATGTAACCGCCGCAAGGCACATCGTAGTAGTGAGCCATCTGGGCGACGCCGACGAAGAGAATCCCGGTTTCAATGGCGCCAGGCGCATACGCCCCACTGCGCATATCGGCCACCGTCGGCAGGCTGCTGTAAATCGTCGCTTTGCCCGGCCGGACCATCTGTTCCAGGACCGCCGCCGCCAGGAATTCAGCGTTACCTTGGGTCAGTGTTCCCACAAGGGTCAGAGGACCCGTCAGCCCGGCATTGGGGACGATCGTCGCAAAACATGGCAGATCCTGCTCGGTGAAGAACATTAGCATTTCGGTCGAGTCGAAGTCCATCGTCAGCGGGGAAACGACCGGACAGTAGTGATGGGTAACGAACGGATGATCCCGGTAGGCCGATTCGCTTCCGGCGATCAGGTAAAGAAGCTCGAGAATCTTCGGGGTATCCTCCGGAGGTCCACTCCCACGCAGAGGTTTGAGGCAGTTCTTGAGGGCCGGGTAGAAACGCGAGATGCTGAACAATCCGGGCGGAGCATCATCGGCCAGCGTGGAAATGGAGAAAATGTCGTACCCGGGGAGCTCGTTGACCAGGTGGGCGATGCGGGCGATGTCGTCCGAGCGCGCCCGCCGCTCGTGGCCGGTGAGGGGGTCGATGATGTTCGGGGCCGAGCTGCCCGTCACGATCACCGGACTATCATCGGGGATCGTCCGATCGAAGGATGGGTCGCGTCCACCGAATGTGAACTTGGGGGGGATCATGACCCGGAACTCTTCGACGACGCCCCGCGGAAATCTGACGACCTGTGTCGCAGCGTCTACTGTGCATCCGTGGCTTGCCAGAAGATCCCGCGCCCGGTTGTTGCGCACCAGCAAGCCTACTTCTTCAAGGATGGCAAGCGAGGCCTCGTGGATTCTTTCCACCTGATCCTGGGTTAGGAGCCTGACATAGTCTGGGATCATCTTGTTTCATCCTCGCCGCATCGCTGACCGATGCGTTCGCCTGCTCAGAATCGGTAACCGCCCGAGGCCGGCGCAAGGCCACGGTTCAAGTTTCGAGCGGCGCGATCTCCGTGACGAATCGAAATCGATCCCCCCGATAAAGGTCTTTGCCGAACTCAACCGGGTGTTCGTTTTCGTCGAACGACAGCCGGCGCTCGAGCATCAGCGGCGCTCCACGTTCCACCTCAAGGAGTCTGGCTTCGTACTCCGTCGCCGAGACGGGCTCGAGGCTTTGGCGTGCCCGCCGAACGGCGATGCCGTATTCTTCGTCAAGAACCTCGTACAGCGACCGACCTTCGAGGTCGAACCGTTGAAGATCGGGGAAGGCTTCGGCCGGGATAGTATAGCGTTCCAGCAAGACCGGTTCTTGATTGAGTGTCCTCAAACGGTGAATCAGGTACACCGGAGCCGAGGTCGGCAACTGCAGTTCCTTCGACAGCGAGGCATCGACGGTGGATTGGGTGAACGAGATCACCTTTGCCCCGGGGGTGTATCCGCTTCGCTGCATACCCCGGGTGAACGAGACCAGGCTGCCGGCGTGTCGCTCGATTTTCGGCCGGGCGATGTAGGTACCCTTCCCCTGGCGCCGGATGAGCAATCCTTGGCCGGCAAGGACGCGCAATGCCCGGCGGAGGGTGAGCCGATTGACGCCGAGCATCTCGCTCAGCGTCCTCTCAGGAGGCAGCCGATCGCCGGCGGACAGCGCACCCGATTCGATGCGCGTCATCAGGCTTTCGGCGATCTGGACGTACAGGGGGACGGCAGAAATCAACCGATGGACTGGAGGGTCGATGACTGACCCGGTCCGGGCATCCGCCGCCATCGAGCTCGTTTCAGTCATTGGAATACCAGTGGTCTATTGGTATACACCAATACATAGGACGTAAAATATCACACATCCGGAGGCGTGTCAATCTGTGGGCCGACGCCGGATGTATCCCAGTTCCGTAGGCAAGGAGCCATGCGGCGCTTCTTTCAGGGGACAACCCTTGGGAACCCCTCACCCTCCGCTAAGAGCCCGCCGGGCGAACCCCGACAAGGGCATCGGGACAGGCGGCCCCACCCCGGAAAGCGGCCGTTGATGGCACGAACCGGATACGCGCATCCACGGCCGCCTTTCCTTGGACCACGGGCTTGCCCAGGCATTGGCAACGTTCCTTGGGTCCGGTGCCTCCAGGACTCGAAGTCACGCTCCAAGCAGGGATGGCCGGGGCCATGCTTTGGTGGAGCGAACCACCAACGGCTATTTGCGGAAGGGGGATGCAGGGGGTATGGGGGGTGAAGGGGGGAAAACGCAATTTCCCCCCTTCACCCCCCCCATTAAGGGGACATGCCCCCTTCGGCCCTGACGCCGCCCCGGGGAATAAGCTGAACGGAATACTCAGGCCAATCCACGAAAGGCTCAGGTCAACGGTGGATGCTTCATCGATGAGGGGATGGGGATTTCCAGGAGGTGGCAGAGGGTCGGCGCCAAGCGGAGTTGCGAGATCTGTGTTCGCGTGTCCCCTTGCCCAACCGCCTGTGCCGGGACGACATACAACGGGACGTGCCGCAGGTCCGGGGTCGTTCCGCCATGAAGTCGGTCCTTGTTGATCCCATGGTCGGCCGTGACGAGGACGGTATAACCATCACCCATCCAACGCGGGATCAAATCTGCCAGGACCATATCCTGGAATATCGCGTTGTTACGATACTCGCTCGAGTCGGACCCATACGTCTCGCCCAGGTAGTCCATGCCCATAGGGTGGACCAGGACGTAATCCGGTTCGAACTTGCTCACCAAGGCCGCCCCCGAGGCAAAGACTTCGCGATCGGGCATGGCATCTTCGGTGTAGTACCGTCCGTGTTGAATCGCCGCCTTCGGGTCGTCCTGCTCGCGATCGACGACATAGTCATACGGGCAGCGAACGTACAGCTCCGAGAACCAATAATAGGCAGCCGCAGCTGTTGTGCGCCCGTGCGTCACTGCTTCTTCAAATACGTTGGGAACATTCGACCGTCGAACGACGCGGTTACTCGTGATCCCGTGCTCCGACACACCCAGCCCCGTGTGAAGCGTCTCGTAGAGCGGCCGCGACATCGTCGGCAACTCAGCGATCACTGTATAGCGGCTGGCGCGTTTCGTCTCCACCAGATGCTCGAGATAGCCCATCTGACTCGCGGCAGTGTCATTGCGGAGCGCATCGGAGACCACCATGATCGTCTTGTCCATGTTACCCTCGAAGGACCCGGAGACACCCAGGTTTCTCATCCAGCCTCGAGATGGAGCGGCGCCGCCAGCCAGCCCAGACCAACAGTTCCATCATCTCTTGCTCTCCTCGCCCTGAACTTGCCTCCTAACGAAAATCCATGTTCAGGAACATCAGACAAGCCGTTATCAATTGAAACGCCATCACCATTCGGACGCTACGTGATTGATCATCCAGCAATCTCGAGGCCAGGGAGCCGATCAAGACACACGCCACAGGCACCAGGAAAATCCACAAGCGCCCGACTTCCCCTTCCGTTTGACCGCCGACCAGTAAACCCAAGAAGACAGCGCCGTACGCCAAGCCCAGGGAATCCCTCATCTCCCCCTGGCGACGGACGAACACCTTCACTGATCTTATGATGCTTCCAACGAGAAGCGTGATCAGGGCAAATCCGCTCCACACAGCAAACTCAACACTGTTCAGCAGGGCATAGTTCAGAACGCTTGCCGGGGTGTTTGCGATTTCCTTGAGGCGCCGATGATACTCCAGCGCAGCAACCATTCGCACAATTGGATTGTAGCCGGCGGCCAGAAACAAGGCCAGCCATGCGGCGGCCACCCCGGTGCACAAACCCAGCATTGGCATGGTCAGAACTCCACGTCGCCCTCCCTTGCCCCAGAAGTGTTCAATCACAATCCAGGCAAGACCCAGACCCATTAGAGGCAACATCGAGAAGCTCACGAATATGGAAAGGTAGAAGAAGATGCCCGCCAAGACGCCGAAGAGGAAAGACCGATTGACCATCGCTATGGCTAGGACGGCGATCGAGACCATGAACAGAAGCGGAAATAGAAACTGATCGGGGATGAGTGGAATCAGCAGGACACTCGGCACGCATGCATACAGAAGCCCCGAGACATGCACTCCCTCGTCACCCGAGAGCAGTCTCTCCAGACCGTAAAGCGGGACGACGACAAGGGATGCCAGAAGTGGCATGACGAATGCGGCGACCCTCGATAGGACATCGAAACACGAGGTGGAGTAGACCAGGATTTCCGGTCGGATAGCCGCAGTCAGGCCCCGAAAGATCAAATAGAACGCAAAAAAGCCAGGGGGTTTGGTCCCCAGCCAGAAGTCTCGGCCATGGCTGGCCTCGTAATCTCGCACCGAACCCAGAACCCCACCCTCGAATTCACAGGCCAAGCGCATTTCGTCACTGAGTGGGGTGTTGACGTACTTCAGGCGCATCGATTCGAATCCCCGCCCCTGGGCGAACCCGAACCCTGCCTGGAGAACGAAGGCCAACCCGATGCAGAGCACGAGATTCCTCGCATGCCGTGTTGGGCGCCGCAAGACAGCACCGGCGACCACAAGCGCAACCAACACTATGAGGAGAAGGAAGCCGTGACTTGGTCGAACTCGTTTGACGGCATAGAGCCAGAACCAGCCTTGTATCTCGTACAACCAATCGACTCGCAAAGCCAGCGTAATCCATTGAAGAGTGGAAGCGGTCAGGACAAGAAACAGTGCCGGCCGAAGGTATCCCCGCCCGCTCCGAAACAACGCCTGGCGCAGATCGCCTGAATACCAACTCACCATCACCGCAGAAAGCTGGAGCGGCATCAAGACAATCCACACCATGCCGCCAAAGAACCTGTCGACTGCCACCCGCAGCAGAACGGCCGGCGCCGACACGTATCCTCCGCGAAAGACCAGAAGGACGTAAGCTCCCACGATGAACGTGTACAACAGGACCAGAAAACAAGTCGGCAACCGCCTCTCGTTCAATGTGAGAGCCGCATCCAGGCGCTCCACGATCCGCTGCGTCCACCGGGGCTTGAGAAACGCCCGGAGCGTTCCTCCGGCGAACACAATCACAAGGACGAGGAAGCTGAGCCCTACCAGAATCCTGGCGAGCGAAAAGCCAAGGATGAAGGCGTTCCGCTCCATCGACTGCGTCACGAATATGGTCCCGACGGCAAGTAACCCCTCGAGCGTTGTCAGGGCAAGCAACGCCTGGACGCTCGCGATGCGCCGGGCTCGCCCTTCGCCAGAATGGGGTCTCTCGATAGGACTGCTCACGGGTCCTCGCACGCTAGCCCTCGCGACATTACCCCACAGCGCGGCAGTGCAATTCGATCAATCTCACCGAGCGACTGGTCTTTCCACTCATGCGATTTGCCGGTGTCTGATGATCCGTCCGGGCACAATCTCACCGACTGAAATAGCCGGCTCACACCGAGGGCACCACCATTCAGGCTCAGCTGTAGACCGATCACGGACCAGTATTTGGCGATCCAACTGGCCGGTCTTCCATGCTCCCAGGCTCAGTCCGTCTGGGCTGGATCCTTCGACGCTGATGTGCCGCGCGCCCTGGGCACCACTCCCCCACTCGATTGGTGTCCATGCCCGATGACGACGAATGCTTGGGGATCGACCCCGCGGACTGCCCCCTTGAGCCCGTTCACATCGGGCCGATTCACGGTACAGAACAAGACTGTATGTTGGGACTCCGTAAACTTCCCTTGGGCCGGCCAAGCCGTCACGCCCAGACCGAATTGCCTGAACACGGCCTGTGTCACCACGTCGGGATGGTCGGTCACAATGAAGGCTGTGCGGACCACGCTCGGGCCTTCGAGGACGTAGTCCGTCGTCATTCCCCAGACAAACAATGCCAGAAGGGCGTATAGCGCACGTTCCCACCCGAATACCAGGCCTGCCAGGATGATCACCCCACCATCGGTAATGAAGTAGACCTGGCTCATGGGAATGCCCGTCCGCATCTGAAGGACGCGACTGGCGACACCCGTCCCCGCCGGTGTACCACTCCCGCGGTACACCAGCCCCGTCCCGATCCCGCCGACAACGCCGCCGTACAACGCATTCAGCAGAGGATCGGCGGTGATCCCTGTCGCCGGAAGCCAGCCTGCCAAGAGGTCGACTCCCAGGTTGTAGACAACGACGACGTAAGCCGTCCGGATCAGGAAGTGGAAGCGGCCGAGATTGAAGAAACCCAGGACGAGCATAGGCACGTTGAGGACCAGCATCGTCAGGCCGATCGGCCACCCGGCCTGGTGCCGCAGAATGATCGCCAGACCCGAAACCCCTCCCGGCGCCAGGTTCGTGGGGACGAGGAATAGATCCACGTTGACTGCCAGGATCAGGGCGCCTGCGGTCAACAGTAAGAACTCGCCCAGGGCGATTCCCAGGCCGGAAGGAGGTTTCGAGGCCGTCATGCGGGAGCCTCCGGAGGTCTTAGACTGCGGAAGTTCGTACGAGGAATAAGGGCAGTCAGTTCTCCACCATCACCCAACAGGCATGCGGCGGGAACGAGACCGTCTGCCGATCACCGACCTTGGGCAGGTTCAGCCGACGTTCGTTGAGGGCATCCAGCGTGAGCACCGACGATCCAATGCCGACCTGGACACGTACGACGGCGCCCAGGAAGACGACCGAGAGCACCTCGCCGTCCAGTCGGTTCTCCCCGTCTGCCGCGCCGAAGTGCAACTCTTCAGGTCGAAGCATCGCCAGTACCTGCTGTCCAGCCGCCGCACTCACCGGACTGTTCGAGAGCAGTGTCTGCCCCTCCAGGCTGAGCTTCCCTCCGGCGGGATCGACCACTTGGCAGCGCAGTTGGTTCAACGTGCCGACGAAACTGGCGACGAACGCTGACTTCGGGTAATTGTAAATCTCGAACGGGCCGCCGATCTGCTCGATGTGCCCGGCGCTCATCACCACGATCCGGTCCGACAGCGATAGGGCTTCTTCCTGATCGTGGGTGACGTAGATCGTCGTGATCCCCAGCTCGCGCTGAATCCGCCGAATCTCCGAGCGCAGCTCGACCCGGATCTTGGCGTCGAGCGCCGAAAGCGGCTCGTCCAGCAACAGCACTTGGGGCCGGATGGCCAGGGCCCGCGCCAGCGCCACCCGCTGCTGCTGCCCGCCGGATAGCTGGTAGGGGTAGCGGTCTCCCAGAGTCGGCATGCCGATCAGCTCCAGCATCTCGCGGACTCGGGTGTCGATGTCCGTCTTAGGCTTGCGTGCCACCCGCATGCCGAAACCGATGTTGGCGCCGACGTTCATGTTGGGGAACAGGGCATACGCCTGAAAGACCATCCCGACATTGCGCTGATTGGGAGATTTCCGCGTGACGTCCACGCCGTTGATGCGAATGGTCCCAACCGTCGGCTGCTCGAAGCCGGCGACCATACGCAGCGTGGTGGTTTTGCCACAGCCGCTCGGCCCGAGGAACGAGACGAATTCGCCGCGCTCCACCTCCAGGTTGAAATCCATCACGGCGTCGGCGGCGCCGAAGGTCTTATGAATGTTGATCAGGTCTAGAAAGCCCATTCTCAATCCTTGCGAATGCCTAGCCGTTCAGCGGGCGCCGGCCACCTGGCCCTGGCCGCCCCGCCCTCGGCTGACGAGGTAGATCATACCCATGGAGACCCAGGTGAGGCCAAAGGAAACGATGGAAAGAGCTGCCGGCTCGTAGGCGCGATGTTGGCCGAGCAGCCACAAGTACGGCCCGAACGCCGGCCGGTCCAGGAAACTGGCCAGGGTGAGCTCGCCGACGACGATGGCGAACGTCAGAAGCGCCCCACTGAGCAGCGCCGCCCGCAGGTTGGGTAGAATCACTCGCACGATAACCGTGAACCATCCGGCGCCCAGGCTTTGCGCCGCCTCGGTCAGGGTCCGCACGTCGATCGCCCTCAGCCCGGCGTCGACGGCGCGGTACATGTACGGCATCGCCAGCACGACATAGCCGGCGACGAGCAGTGCGTTCGTTCCCACAGCCGTGTTCGTCG